>Ga0316603_10001280_pt1 | contig 13294 bp, 9 predicted proteins | sample OWC_soil_day10_n_FD_207649 | JGI IMG/M metagenome (GOLD analysis project Ga0316603, IMG submission 207649) | Wetland soil microbial communities from Old Woman Creek delta, Ohio, United States - OWC_soil_day10_noCT | ecosystem: Environmental > Terrestrial > Soil > Wetlands | place: USA: Ohio...
GCCCGCGCTGCGTCGGCGATCACTTCGCGGCGGGCCGCTGCTTGGGGTGCTTCACGTACGTGTCGAGCCATCGCACCTGTTCCCACAGCACGTGAAGCGCGGACTCGCGCGCGCGATAGCCATGCGCTTCCGCCGGCAACTGCACGTAGCGCACGCGACCGCCGAGGCCCTGCATCGCCGCGAACAGACGCTCGCTCTGGATCGGGAACGTGCCGGTGTTGTTGTCGGCGGTGCCATGGATCAGCAGCAGGGGCTCGTCGATCTGGTCGGCGAACCGGAACGGCGACATCGCGTCGTAGGCCTTCGCCGCCTCCCAGTAGGTGCGCTCCTCGGACTGGAAGCCGAACGGCGTCAGCGTCCGGTTGTACGCGCCGGAACGCGCGATGCCGGTGCGGAACACGTTCGTGTGGGCCAGCAGGTTGACCGTGGTGAACGCACCGTATGAGTGGCCGCCGACCGCGAACCGATCGCGATCGCCGACGCCCATCGCGACCACCGCGTCGACCAGCGAGGCCGCATCGGCGGTGAGCTGCTCGACGTAGCTGTCGTTGGGCTCGGTCTTGCCTTCGCCGACGATCGCGAACGCCGGATCGTCGACGACCGCGTAGCCCTGCGTCAGCGCGAACAGGGGGCCGCCCCACGATGGATAGACGAAGCGGTACGGCGAGTTGCTCACCTGCGACGCCGCCGCGGCGCTCTTGAACTCTTGCGGATAGACCCAGACCACGACCGGGAGCGCCGGATCTTGCTTGGGCCGGAACCCGGGTGGCAGGTAGAGCATGCCGGACAGCTCGAGCCCGTCCTTGCGCTTCCACTTGATGAGCTGCTTCTTGATCTTCGCGAGCTCGGGCACCGGGTGCGTGAACTTCGTGAGCTGGCGCTCCTTCTTGTCGGCGAACGAGTAGGCGTAGAGCTGGGGCGGCGCGGTGGGTGACTCGCGGGACATCACGACGTCGACGCCATCCTGATCCAGCACGTCTCTGACGCTCGCGAACTGTTCGCCGTCGGACCGCCAGATTCGCTCGGACTTGCCAGTGGCGAGATCGAGGCGATCGAAGAACGGACGATCGCCCTCGGGCGAGGCGCCTGCGCCGGTGAGCAGCAGGTTGCCCTTGCTGGTCACGTGGAGGACCCACTGGCCGCTCGGCTCGCGCCGCATCACCGGCGAGCCCGGGTCGGCGTAGCGATCCTCGGACGAGCGATCCCAGAGCACGCGCGGCTTGGTCTTCGCATCGTCGGGCGCGACGACGTACGTCCGCGACTTGCGATCCTTCCACCAGCCTTCGGTGACGAGCGCCAGCCCGCCGTTGCCCCACCGGATGCCGCCGTAGCGGAGCGGCAGGCTCGCGAGGCGCGCCGGCCTGGTGAATGGCGCGGCCGCGCAGTCGATCGTGTCGCGCACACTCGCGGCCCGCTTCGGATCTCCGCCGTCCTGCGCCTCGACCCAGCACGCCGTCGCCGGTGCATCCGAGCGCCAGTCGATCGCACGGCGACCCGTACGCACACCATCGAAGTCCGACGGGACTTCCTCGGCCAGCTTGAGATCGGCGAGCGTGGCAACCAGCTTGCCATCGAGAGACCACACGTCGGTGCGCACGGGGAACCGGTCGATCGTGACGCGGTAGGAGAACGGACGGTGCACGGCGTCGACGATCAGCAGCTTGCCGTCGGGGGACGGCGACGCGCCGGTGTACAGCGCCGGCTTGCCCACGGAGGTGACCTTGCCGTCGAGCCCGACGAGGTCGATCTGCGAGGTCAGGTAGTTCTCGAACAACCGCTCGTCCGCGGCGCTCGCGAGCAGATCCGGGTTGGTGGTCGCGGGCTTCTTCGTGCCGGCGTTCTCCTGGACGATCGGGCCGGTCGGCACGGCTGGCGCGGCGACCGGGGCCCTGGCGTCGCGCGGGACCGTCCGGCACACGAGCGTGCGCGAGTCCGGCGTCCACTCGCACGGCCTGCCGCTGGTGCCCGACATCGCGATCGTCACGAGCTGCTTGGCCGAGGACTCCTTGACGTCGGCGAGCCACAGCTTGATCGCCTCGGCCTCGGTGACCGTGAATGCGAGGTGCTTGCCGTCGGGCGACCACGCGAGGTCCCCGAGCCGCGCGCCATCGGGGATGCCGCGGATCGCGCGGGGCGTCGCGCCCTTGGCCCTCGTGTCCAGTAGCTCGAGCTTCTGCGAGAACCCGCGCCGAGCCGTCGCCCGGTTCTTCGGGTTGATGCGCAGCCCCGCCAGCCGGAGCTCCGGCTCGGCGACCTCCGCGATCGACGGGAACGGGCGGCTCGTCGCGAGCAGCAGCGTCACGTGATCGGGCCCCAGCGATGTGCTCGGAATCGGCGGCGCGTCGACCAGGTTCGCGACTGCCTTCGGCGGCCGCTGGTAGGTCAGATCATCGGCCAGTGCCGTCGAGGATGCGAGGAGCAACAGGGCGATCGGGATTCGCATGCGCCGGGCTATAGCACGTGTCCTTCGAACGCTGCGGCGATCGCCTCGTCCAGCGTGCGGACGTAGACCAGCTCGACCGGCGGCGTCTCTCCTTCGAAGTCGTGCTCGACGTCGATGCGGTTGTCCTCGGGAAGGATGACCCTGCGCAGGCCCGCGGCCATCGCGGCGAGCAGCTTCGTCTTGACGCCGCCGATCGCGGTGACGCGGCCATGCAGCGTGAGCTCCCCGGTCATCCCGGTATCGGCGCGCGTGGGGCGATGCTGGAGATGAGAGTAGAGGGCGACCGCGATCGCGACGCCGGCGGATGGGCCCTCCTTCTTGGTCGCGGTGTCGGGCAGGTGGACGTGGAGATCGTGATCGTCGCGAAAGCTTGCCGGGATGCCGAGCAGCGTGGCCGAGCGCCGCAGCACGGCGATCGCGATCTCGATCGACTCCTTGAGCACCTCGCCGAGCTGGCCGGTCACGACGAGCTTGCCGCTGCCATGGGCAAGCAGCGCGCACTCGACGGGGAGCAGCTCGCCATCACTGGCGGTCCAGGACAGCCCGTACGCGCAGCCCGGCGCCAGCTGATCCTGGGCGAGCCGCCGCCGCCGCCTGGGCTTGCCGAGGATCCCGGGAAGCTCGGCGGCATCGAACGTGACTGGGGCGGGCCGGGAGCCGCCGCCTCGCTCGGCGTTGCGATGGACGTGGGCGCGACACACGCTGGTGATCGCCCGCGCGAGATCTCGCACGCCGGGCTCGGCCGAGTACTCGCGAACGAGCATCTCGAGCGCCGCCTCGGTGAACCCGAGCGAGCCAGGCGACAACCCCGATTCCGCCACCGCCGCAGGGACGAGGTGCTTCATCGCGAGCACGATCTTGTCGCGCGCGGTGTAGCCCTCGAGCTCGATGATCTCCATGCGGTCGCGCAGCACCGGGTCGATCTGGTCACCCACGTTCGCCGAGCAGATGAACAAGGTCTGCGAGAAGTCGAAGCCGAACTGCAGGTAGCTGTCGACGAAGCTCGTGTTGGTCTCCGGATCGAGCAGCTCGAGCAAGGCGGCCGCCGGATCGCTCCACCGCCGGCCGAGCTTGTCGATCTCGTCCAGCAGCATCACCGGATTCATCACGCTCGCCTTGACCATCGCGCGGATCACGCGACCCGGGCGCGACCGGATGTAGGTGCGTTCGAAGCCGCGGATCTGGACCTCGTCGTCGACGCCGCCGAGCGACAGCACCGCGAACGGTCGCTGCATCGAGCGCGCGACGGCGCGCGCGAACGAGGTCTTGCCGACCCCCGGTGGACCGACGAGGCACAGCACGCGCGCCTGCGGACGTCCGCGGAGCTGCTCCACCGCGATGTACTCGAGGACCTGACGCTTCGCGTCGCGTAGGCCCCAGTGGCGCTCGTCGAGGACGCGCGAGACCTCGGCGATCGGCGGCGTGGCTGGCGAGCGCTTGCCCCACGGCAGGTCGCGCACATACCGGAGGAACGCACGGATGCCCTCGTACTCCGGGTGCTCGGCGGGCAGCGCGCGCATCCGCTCGAGCTCGCGCGTGATCTCGGCGCGGGCATCGTCGCTCAGCGGCAGCTCATCGAAGTCTCGTCGGAGCTCCTGCTCGCTGCGCAGCTCGGTCCACGGATCCTCGGGCCGCATCTCGTCGGGCGGCTCCGGGTCCTGCGGCGGGCTCGGGGGCTTCGGCGCGCTGGGCGGACCGGGCGGACGATGGGCTGTCGGCGCCGGTGGTGCGAGCGTGAGCCCGAGCTTGTTGAGGATCGTCGCGCCGTGTAGCTCGAGCACGGGATCGTTGCTCGCGACCCACTGCCGCGCGAACCGCTCGAGCTCCTTGTCTTCGGTCTCGATCATCGCGGCGACCGCCCGCGCCGCGAACACCCGATCGTCGCCGCTGCGCTTGCGGGTGACATCGACCAGGTAGGGCATCGCGGGCCGGAACCGCGCGTACGCGAGCACCTCCATCGCGCCGAGTCGCACCGACTTCACCGGATTGACGAGCAGTCGGATCACCGCGAGCAGCTCGTCCTCGGTCGCGCTGGCAGCGCCCGCGCGCGCGAGCGCGTTGCGCCGCCGAGGATCGGCGGTCTCGAGCTCGACCACGAGCTGCTCGACGTTCATGGGTTCCTCCAAGCGTATGCTCAAAGCTGCGATCCTGCAGGCCTTCCGCTGCAGGTATGTCTTGGGCGGGGAGCGCGCCGACATGCTATGACGCGCACGTGCCGAACCTGTCGGTGAACCTCAACAAGATCGCGCTACTCCGCAACTCGCGCGGCGGGACCAACCCGTCGCCGAAGGTCGCCGGGGCGACCTGTCTCGATCACGGTGCGTACGGTCTCACGCTGCACTGGCGCGCCGACAACCGCCACACCCGCGTCGATGACGTCCGGACGTTGCGGGCGCTGTGCGAAAAGCGTGGGGCCGAGTTCAACCTCGAAGGCGACGATCGCGAGGAGCTCGTGGCGATCGCCCTGGAGCTCCGGGTCACGCAGTTCACCCTCGTGCCGGTGAAGCCGGGCGAGGTCACGAGCGATCATGGCTGGGACTTGCCGCGTCAGCACGCGGTGGTGGCGCCGATCATCGCGCGCCTCAAGGCCAAGGGAATTCGCACCGCGATCTTCGTCGATCCGGTCCCCGAGGCGATGGCCGCGGCCGCCGCGACCGGGGTCGACCGGGTCGAGATCTACACCGAGCCATTCGCCTCGGCCTGGGGCACGCCCCGGCTCGAGGAGGAGCTGGCTCGCCTGCAGGCCACCGCCCGCGCTGCCGTCGCCGCCGGCATGGCAGTCAACGCCGGTCACGATCTCGATCTGCGCAACATGCCGCTCGTGTCCCGCGAGGTCCCCGAGATCATCGAGGTGTCGATCGGCCACGCGCTGATCGCGGATGCGCTGTACGTCGGCCTCGCCGAGACCGTCCGGCGCTATGTCCGCGTGTGCCGAGGTGAGGCCGTCGATGCGCCCGTCACGAAGTAGCCTGCTGGTCGTAGCGGCCTTTGGGTGCGGGCCGGCCACCACGGTGCATCCAAGCGGGGTGCCCGCTGGCTGTCCGACCGAGGGCGTGATCACGCTGTCCGGGAAGGAGGATGTCGCCGCGATCGCCGGCTGCAAGACCGTCGGCGGGTTGGTCATCCGGACCGGCGCGCGGCTCCAGCTCGGGCCGCTCCGCAGGCTGGAGCTTGTCCGCGGTGACCTCGTGGTGGGCCCGACGGTCGGGCTCGACGAGGTCGCGCTCAAGGAGCTGCGCGAGGTCACCGGCACGATCCGCGTGATCGGCAACGGCAACGTGCGCGCGGTGTTCCTGCCGCAGCTCCGGCACGCGGGCCGGATCGAGATCGACTCCAACGTCGCGATGACCACGCTCTCGATGCCGCTGCTCGAAGCCGTCGCCGGTTCGCTGGTGATCACGCACGACGCCGAGCTCGAGCTCATCGAGCTGTCGAGCCTGGCCACGGTCGGCCAGGAGCTGGTGCTCGCCGATAACCCGAAGCTCGTCCTGGTCGAAGCCGGCAAGCTTGCGGGCGCCGGCGCGATCCGGGTCGAGCACAACGCGCTGCTGCCCGCCGATCAGGTCGAGGTGCTGCGCGCGACGACCACCTCGGCACGCTAGCTTCCGCGGCAGGAGCGTTCGCCTGCGCGAGCCGAACGGGTATTCTCTCGCCATGTCACGCGATGTCCTCGAGCTCGGCGGATCCCTGGGGTTCCTCGACGAGCTCTACGAGCAGTACTCCGAGCAGCCCGATGCGGTCGACGCCAGCTGGCACGACCTCCTGAGCGGTGCTCGGCCCGCGACGGGCAACGGCCACTCCACCACCACCGCCGCGGCAACGAGCGGCTCGACGGAGGTGGTCAGCAGTGGCAATGGCAAGGGGAATGGCAACGGCCACGGGGCGGCGCGCGCGGCACTCCCGAGCCTCGCGCGACCCGGTGCGGTCACGATGGCGCCGATCATGGTGCCAGTCATGGGCGGGCCTTCGGTGTGGCCGCTCGTCAACGCGTACCGCACGCGTGGCCACTTCCTGGCGAAGCTCGATCCCCTCGGCCTGATCGAGGCCGCTCCGATCAGCGAGCTCGACGCGGCGAGCTGGGGCTTCACCAGCCGCGATCTCGATCGCGTGATCGAGCCCACCGGCGTACACGGCCTGACGCGCGCCACGGTCGGCGACTTGCTCGAGCACCTCCGGCGCGTCTACGCGGGCTCGGTCGGGCTCGAGTTCATGCACATCTCATCGCCGGCGCGGCGCTCGTGGCTCGCCGAGAAGATGGAGACCCAGATCCCGGTACTGGTCACCCGCGATGTCCGCCACCGCATGCTCCAGCTGCTGATCAACGCCGAGCAATTCGAGCGGTTCTGCCACACCAAGTACCCGGGCACGAAGCGGTTCTCGCTCGAAGGCAGCGAGGGCCTCATCCCGCTGCTCGACCTCGTGCTGACCCATGGCGCCCGGCTCGGCGCGATCGAGTGCGTGCTCGGCATGGCCCATCGTGGCCGGCTCACCGCGATCGAGCAGATCATCCGGCGCCCCGCACGCGACATGTTCGGGCACTTCGAGGACATCGAGCCCGAGAAGGCGATGGGCGGTGGCGACGTCAAGTACCACCTCGGCTTCTCGTCGGACCGGATCGATCCGAACGGGAACGCGATGCACATCTCGCTCGCGTTCAATCCGAGCCACCTCGAGGCCGTGGATCCGGTCGTGGTCGGCCGCGTCCGCGCCAAGCAGATCCGGCACGGCGACTACGAGCATCGCCGCGTCATGGGCGTGCTGGTACACGGCGACGCCGCGTTCGCCGGCCAGGGCCTCATCCCCGAGACCCTGCAACTCTCGGCGCTCCCGGGCTATCGCACCGGCGGCACGGTGCACGTGATCGTCAATAACCAGGTCGGCTTCACCGCCTCGCCGGCCGAGCAACGGTCGACTGCGTACTGCACCGACTTCGCCAAGATGATCGAATGCCCGATCTGGCACGTCAACGGCGAGGATCTCGATGCGCTCGCGCGCGTCGTGGAGATCGCGTGCGAGTACCGGGCGCAGTTCGGCTCGGACGTCATCATCGACATGTACTGCTTCCGCAAGTACGGCCACAACGAGAACGACGAGCCGAGCTTCACCCAGCCGATCATGTACGAGGCCATCCGGAAGAAGCCGTCGCCAGTCGAGGTGTACTCGCACCTGCTCGTCGAGCAGCAAGTCGTCTCGCCCGAGGAGGTCACCGCCATGACGCAGCGCCGCGTCAAGGAGCTCGAGACCGAGCTCGAAGCGGCGAAGGCGGCGAAGCAGCGCCCCGACGCGCCCTCGATGACCGCGATGTGGCGCGGCTATCACGGCGGCATCAGCGAGATGCCCGAGGACGCCGACACCCGCGTGCCCCGCGTGTTGCTCGAGAACATCGCGGACTCGCTGACCGAGTTGCCCGCCGGCTTCACCGCCCACCCCAAGATCCTGCGCCTGCTCGAGCAGCGGGCGCAGATGGGCAGGGGTGAGCGCCCACTCGACTGGGGCATGGGCGAGCTGCTGGCGTATGGCTCGTTGCTCTACCAGGGGGTCAACGTGCGGATGAGCGGCCAGGACTGTGCGCGCGGCACGTTCAGCCACCGCCACGCGATCGTCGCCGACGTCCTGACCGGTCGCGAGCACCTCACGCTCGGCGGCCTGCAGCCGGATCAGGGGCTGTGCCGGATCTACGACTCGCCGCTCTCGGAGGCCGGGGTGATGGGGTTCGAGTGGGGCTACTCGCTCGACTACCCCGACGCGCTCGTGCTGTGGGAGGCGCAGTTCGGCGACTTCGCCAACGGTGCCCAGGTGATGATCGATCAGTTCATCACGTCGTCCGAGGACAAGTGGAAGCGGCTGTCCGGGCTCGTGCTGCTCCTGCCGCACGGCTACGAGGGCCAAGGTCCGGAGCACTCGAGCGCGCGCCTCGAGCGCTACCTCCAGAGCTGCGGCGAGCACAACATCCAGGTCGCGCAGCCGACGACGCCGGCCCAGATGTTCCACTTGCTGCGGGCCCAGGTCCTGCGACCACTGCGCAAGCCGCTCATCATCATGACGCCGAAGAGCCTGCTCCGACTCCCGGCTGCCACGTCGACTCTCGACGAGCTTGCGACAGGACGCTTCCATCGCGTCCTCCACGACGAGCTCGCGGAGCCCGAGAAGGTCACCCGGGTCCTCCTGTGCACGGGCAAGATCTACTACGAGCTCGCCGACGAGCGAGCGCGCCGCGCTGATCCGAGTGTCGCGATCGTGCGGATCGAGAAGCTGTATCCGTGGTGGGCGCACCTGGTCCAGGCGTCGTTCGCGCCGTACGGAAGGCTCGCCGAGCTGTTCTGGGTTCAGGACGAGCCGTCCAACATGGGGGCGGGCTCGTTCGTGACCCCACGGCTCGAGGCGATGATCAAGGGCAAGCCCATCCGGTACGAGGTCATCGCGCGGGCCGAGAGCGCCAGCCCGGCGACCGGCTCGCACAAGGCTCACGTCATCGAGCAGAAGCAGATCCTCAAGACGGCGTTCGATCCTCGCTGACTCGTTGCCTGCGCCGCGAGGTGGGGGTGGTAGCATTCGCGGATGGCGGATCTGGTCGTACCTCAGCTCGGCGAGTCGATCTCCGAGGCTGTTGTCTCTCGCTGGCTCAAGCAGGTCGGTGACGCGGTCGCGGTCGATGAACCGGTCGCCGAGCTCGAGACCGACAAGATCACGGTCCAGCTCCCGTCCCCGGTCTCCGGCGCGCTCGCCACCCAGCAGGTCGCGGTGGGCGCGACCGTGAAGGTCGGCGAGGTGATCGGCGCGGTCGACGCTGGCAAGGCAGCGACTTCGCCGGCGCAGGCCAAGCCGGCCGCTGCTCCTGCTCCCGCTCCTGCTCCCGTGCCTGCGCCGGCCCAGCCCGTGAGGCCGGCGAGCGCGCGGCAGTCTCGTCCGACCCCCGGCTACGTCGTCGGCAACGGCCCCGCGATCGACAAGGATTCGATCTTGAAGCTCACGCCCTCCCAGCGGGTCCATGCGCGCGAGGCCGGCTCGCTCCCTGGCCGTCCGCAGGCCGTCGCCCTGAGCGGTCCGTCGAGCGGTCCGTCCGCCGATGATCGGCTGGCCCAGGTCGATCCGCGTGACGAGGTCGTGCCGATGTCACCGCTCCGCAAGCGGGTCGCGGAGCGGCTCGTCCAGGCCCAGCACGAGTCCGCCTCGCTGACCACGTTCAACGAGGTCGACATGACGCAGATCATGGAGCTGCGCGCGAAGTACAAGGACAGCTTCGACAAGGCGCACGGCGTGAAGCTCGGCTTCATGTCGTTCTTCGTCAAGGCGTGCGCGGCCGCCTGCAAGCTGTTCCCCGGCGTCAACGCCGAGGTGATCGGCGGCAACATCGTCTACAAGAAGCACTACGACTTCGGCATCGCGGTCTCTGCGCCGAAGGGGCTGGTCGTACCGGTCCTGCGGGACGTCGACGCCCTGACGTTCGCCGGGGTCGAGCAGGGCATCCTCGAGCTCGCGAACCGCGCGCGCAGCGGCAAGCTCGGCCTGGCCGATCTCACGGGCGGCACGTTCACCATCACCAACGGCGGCATCTACGGCTCGATGATGTCGACTCCGCTGCTCAACTTCCCGCAGACCGGCATCCTCGGGATGCACAACATCGTCAAGCGTGCCGTCGTGATCGACGACGAGGTCAAGGTCCGGCCGATGATGTACGTGGCGCTCAGCTACGATCACCGGGTCGTCGACGGTCGCGAGGCCGTGTCGTTCCTGGTCGCCGTCAAGGATCGGCTCGAAGCACCCGAGCGGATGCTCGTCGAGGTCTAGCGGTCCGCGCGGACGATCAGCGCCGCACCTGTCATCGGATCCTGCGGGGCAGGGAGCGGCATGCCGTCCACCCGCGCTGCGGCGGTGTGCGCGACCGCGGCGATGAAGCCGCCGGGCACCGACGAGAGGGCGGAGATCTCCTCCCGGCCCGTGCCGGTCACCGGCCAGGTCTGCGCGATGGTGGCGCCGTCGAGTGCCACGAGGAAGGCGTCGTCGCCGCCGTCGGCCTTCTGCTGCGCCGGCCCGAGCATCACCGTCCCGGCGAAGAATCCACCGACGATGACGTGATCTCCCGAGGCGGCGATCGCGCGCAGCCCGTCGAATTCGGTCCCTCCAAGCAGCACTGCCGGTCCGACCGAGCCGTCCGCGGACCAGAACGCCACCACCCCATCCGCGGGGCCCTGCGCGACGACATCCCTGCCACCGACGTGGACGGTATCTCGCACGGTCGCGGCGACGGCGATCCTTCCCTTGCCGTCGATCGCGACCCCCGCGACGCCATCGTCGAGCTTGCCGCCGAACGTCGAGCTCCACGTGCGGCCGCCCCTGGCGTCGAGCTCGGCGACGAACACATCCGCATAGGGCGACCGCTCGTCGACCGCGGCGAGCGGCTCGCCGAGCAGCTCGGCACCGACCGAGAAGGTCCCGGCGATCGCGATGCGGTCAGCGGCAGCCGCGACGCCTTGCACCGCATCCGCGCCCGCGCCGCCGGCGCGCACGAGCCAGGCGACCTCGCCGGTCGAGGTGATGCGTGCGACGAAGCCATCGCTCTTGCCGGCACTCGACACGACCCGCCTGGCTGCGCGCAACGTCCCGCTGAACGATCCGCCAACCAGAACATCGCCTCCGACCGCCGCGATGCACGTGATCAGCGACCACTCGCTCGAGTCGAGGGCGAGCTTCCAGCGGGGGGTTCCCGTCGTTGCATCGAGCGCGACCACCACCGCCCCCGGTCCACCGCGCACCGGTACGTCGGCGACCGTACGCGTGCCGCCCAGCGTGGCAAGCACCAGCGATCCGGCGTGCGCGAGCGGGCCGGCGGTCCCTGCGAGCTCGACCTGCCAGGCGAGGGTGGCGTCCCGTCGCGCCTGGATCGCGCTGCGATCGTTCCCTGCGGTCGGGACGATCGCGGCGAACGTCAGGTGGCCATCGCCGGCAACGCCGCGCAGCGAACCACCACCGACCTCGAAGGTGAACGAGCCAGCCGGTGGAATCGGTCGGTTCGGTCTTCCCGGGCACCCTGCAAGCGCGAACAGCGCGAGGATGCCGAGCGCTCTCACAGCAAGAAGATCAGAACTTCTCGCCGCGGGCGCGCAGCTCGGCGAGCACCGCCGGCAGCCCGAGCTTGTCGATGCGGCGCATGCCGCGCGCGGACACCTTGAGGGTGACCCAGCGCTTCTCGTCCTCGATCCAGAACCGCTTGTTCTGGAGGTTGACCTCGAACCGACGCTTGGTGTGCCGGTTCGAGTGACTGACGTTAGAGCCGACGAGCGGCTTCTTTCCGGTAACCTGACACTCGCGCGACATAGGGCACGTCTCCTTAGATCTTCGACTCTTTGAACTCGACGTGCTTGCGAACGACCGGGTCGTACTTCTTCAGCACGAGCTTGTCCGGGGTGCGCTTGCGATTCTTCGAGGTCGTATAGAAAAAGCCCGTGTCTGCCGTCGACACGAGGCGGATGAGCTCGCGGCCCGATTTACCCTTTTTCGCCATGGCTTTATCTCCGAAGGACCGGTCTTATGGCACGACTGCCACGGGCTTGGCAAGGGCCGCTATCACCACAGGTGACCGCCGAGCCAGAGGAATCTTCCGTCGGCGAAGCGGTTCGGCCTCGCCCCTGCCGGGACGCGGTGTCCACGATCGCAGCGGATGCCCCTCCGAAGTTGGCGCAACTCCTCGCGAAGCGTCCTAGTCGTCGTCGTCGAGGGCCTTGGGGTCGATGAGGTTGTTGCCGGTGACGGTCTCGGTGACGCCCTCGGTGGAGAGCCGGCCGGTGAGCTCGGCGTCGGTCGGCAGGACACCGGGCAGGGTGGTGGTCTTGCGCTTGGCGCGGCGCTGGTCGATGGCCATCGCGACGATGGTCATGTCATCGCCCTGACCCTGGCTCTCGTCGTGGGAGTGGCTGTCGATGTCGGCGAGGATGGCCTTGATGACGTCCTCGGTGGAGCCGCGCGCGGTGCGGATCCGCCGCGACAGCCGCGACAGGCCATATTCGTTGCCGCGGGCATCGCGCGCCTCGAGGATGCCGTCGGACACCATGATGAGCATGTCGCCGGAGTGGAGCTGGACGCGGGCTTCACCCGCCTCGAGATCGGGCGTGACGCCAAGCGGCGGGGTGTGGGCACGCTCGGCCTGCAACGGAAACACGCGGTCGCCGCGGCGGAGCAATGGGACGCAATGGCCGGCGTTGGTGAACACGAGGCTGCGGTTCTCGAGATCGTAGATGCAGTAGACGAGGGTGGCGAACATGCCATCGTCACCCAGCCCCACGATCTCCTGGTTGACGCGACGGAGGAGCCGGGCAGGGGTGCGGGCGATCGCGGCGCGCGAGCGGAGCTCGGAGGTCAGGCGTGCCATGTAGAGCGCGGCGCTGATCGCCTTGCCAGCCACGTCCCCGACGGCGAGCCCGAGGTGTGACGGATCGTGCCAGATGAAGTCGTAGAAATCGCCGCCGATCTGGTAGGCGGGCTCGTAGTGCACGGCGAAGTCGAGCCCGACGACCTGCGGGACATTCGCGGGCAGCAGGCTGCGCTGGATCTGGCGGGCGACGCGGAGGTCGCGCTCGAGCTTCTCGCGGCGAACCAGCTGGCCGGCGACCCGGGTCGCGTGGATGGCGAGTCCGGCCTGCGTCGCGATCGCCTGCAGGAGATCGACGTCCTCCTGGCGGAAGCCGGTGGACTTGCTCTCGACGTAGACCACGCCGTAGTGGGCACCGTGGTAGATGAGCGGCGCTCCCATCCGGGTGCCGACACCCTCGTCGTTCTCGTTGTTGCTCTCGTTCAGCAACACGCCGCGGCGGTCGCTGACGACATGCTGGATGATGGTGCCGGGGACGCGGAGGT
>Ga0316603_10001281_pt1 | contig 13287 bp, 10 predicted proteins | sample OWC_soil_day10_n_FD_207649 | JGI IMG/M metagenome (GOLD analysis project Ga0316603, IMG submission 207649) | Wetland soil microbial communities from Old Woman Creek delta, Ohio, United States - OWC_soil_day10_noCT | ecosystem: Environmental > Terrestrial > Soil > Wetlands | place: USA: Ohio...
TCTTCATTTTTAACCTGAGCATTATGGCTGACTTCGAGTGAAACATCTACGTCCATATTTCTCTCCCGGCGGGTCACTTTCAATGCACGGTTTGCCACATCAATATTCTGCATGGCAGCTGTAATGTCCGATCGTGAAACAGTTCCTTGCTTTATCAAGTCTGACAGATCAAAATCGTGACGAGGCATATGAAGTGACGCATCCGGACGAAAAAGGATTGTAGCCTCTTTAGTTCCGGTATATATAGAAAGTGCAGCAAGAGCATTTTTCATTTCTGATTCCGACTGTAGCAGTTCGTTGTACATCATCCCTGCTTCCAGTTTGCTCTGAATTGCATCTATCTCCATGATCTTTCCTTTTGAAAGACGGATACTGTCCGACTGAGCCAGCTCGTAAAGATTCTGGTATGCATTCTGTTTTACTTTGTATAGCTGATCTTGTTTCAATGCCTCCAGATAAGCAACTGTTGCGTCTGCCCTCAAGTTACGCAAGTAATCGGCCAGAAGTGCTTTTGAAAGTGCACTCTCACTGCGTGCCAGTTCTACGTTGGCGGTACGTTTACCAAAAGTAACGGTTTGAGAAATGGATACGGAACCTCCGTACCCCATTTTCTTTTTGGCCTGTTCATTATTGAAGTAGTTGAAACCTAATTGCGGATCGTTTCTAACATTGGCAGCAATTGCTTCTGCTTCGGAGATACTGACATTTAATTTCTGAGCTGCATACTCCAGATTTCCAGTGTTCACCTTATCCATATACTGAGTATAGGTAAGCGGCTGAATGGCTGTCTGTCCTTTTACTTGCGAACAAACCATATATATTAATGCAGATACAATAATGTATTTTCTTATATTTATTTTCATAATTTACTCCTGATTAGATTTGTAAATTTCTTCCTGTGCTTGTTCTTCCTGCAGTCTTTTCTTTTCAAGCTTCAATTGATGATTCTCGATCATAAAATAGAGGGCCGGAAGCACATAAAGAGTGATGACTGTTGAGAACAGCAGTCCATATACAATAACCGTGGCCAGCGGACGCTGAACATCAGATCCGATTCCGGTAGAGAACGACGCCGGTAATAATCCTAGTACAGCAACAGTAGCTGTCATAAGTACAGGACGGAAACGGTGGCGAGTACCTGAGATAACAGCATCGTAGAGGTCTTTACCTTCTTTTCGAAGAGTGTTAATGTGCGATACCATGATTACTCCATTCTGTATAGCTACTCCCACAAGGGCAATAAATCCTACAGCCGATGATACGTTCAACGTCATTCCGCGAAGGTTGAGGGAGAGCATACCACCGAACAATGCCAATGGGATAACACTCATCTGCAATGCTGCCTGACGGAATTTTCCGAAAGCTCCGAACAGCAACAGAAGCATAATGCCTAATGCCAGCGGTATAACTACTGCCAGACGTGAATAGGCTCGTTGTTGATTCTCAAACTGTCCTCCCCATTTAATGTGAATGTTTTGTTTATTGTATTCCACATTTTTATCTATCTGCCTGTTTGCTTCTTGCAAGAAAGAGGTGAGGTCGACTCCCCGCAGATTGACACGTACGGTAAGATGGCGTTTGTTCATTTCACGGGTGATGGTACTTGCTCCGGTTGTAAGCTTTATCTGTGCAACCTGTGAAATAGGTATCTTGACTCCTGCATCGGTAGTTAGCATAAGACTTCCTATTTCTTCCAGGGTATTTCTGCTTTCTTCATTGAATCGGCAGGTTACGTCGTATGATTTACTTCCTACAAATATCTGGGAAATGGAAGTACCGCCAATGGCCATTTCAATGAGGTCGGTCACATCAGATATGTTTAATCCATACTGGGCAATACGATCTCTGTCTGCTATAATCTGCAATTGCGGTAATGGAGGTTCTTCATCAATGGTTACATCCTCTGCCCCCTTAATGTTTTTAAGTGTCTTTTCCACTTGTTCACACACCCGGCGTGTTTCACTCAGATTTTCACCATATATTTTCACGGCAAGATCACTGTGCGCTCCGGCTACCTGATCCATCACCATATCAATGATTGGCTGTGAAAAACCTACCGTATAGCCTGGCATCTTTTTGATTGCTGCAGACATTTCATTGATCAGTGCAGCTTTAGTCTTTCCATTCTTCCATGTATCATAAGGTTTTAATCCCACACTACATTCCACATGTGATAGAGAGAAAGCATCGGTTCCGGCATCGTCACGTCCAACCTGAGTCATCACGTAAGAAACCTCATCAAACTTCATAATTGTTTTCCTGAAATCTTCAGCCATCTGCTTTGACCGGTCAATGGAAATTCCCGGAGGAAGCTGCATCTGTACCCAGATAGAACCTTCGTCGAGTGGAGGAAGGAAGTCTTTTCCTACTGTATAACTGAAAATGCCTGCCAATACAAGAATTATTGCCAATGGAGCCAATACTATTTTGGGCTTCTTTAGTATGTTGACCGTCTGTTTATGATATACATCCGACAGTTTTTCAAGCCATTTGTTTTTATAAATTTTGCTAGGTTTGCGATAAGCCATGAATGCCAGTCCCGGAATCAGGAAGAAAGAAACTATCAAAGCACCAAGCAATGCATATCCTACTGTATAGGCCATTGGTGTAAACAGCTTCTTTTCAATATGCTGGAATGTAAATAATGGCAGATAGGCTGTGATAATAATCAGTGTTGAGAATAGAATAGGACGAGCCACTTCGAATGCTCTTTTCATGATTGATTCTTCCTGAAGCGGAGCGAGCGGACTGCTTTCTCTTTTCTTCAGAATGGTTTCCATCATCACAATAGCACCGTCGACCAATATACCAAAGTCAATTGCTCCCAAAGAAAGCAGATTGGCCGGAATGCCAGTTACGTGCATAAGGATAAAGGCTATCAGCAGTGATAACGGAATGGTAAGAGCCACAAGCAATGCCCCACGCCAGTTTCCCAGAAAAATAATAAGAACAAGAACAACCAAAATCATACCTTCGAGCAATGTATGAGAAACAGTATGCAATGTGGTATTCACCAGATTTGTCCGGTCAGAGAACGTATGTATTGTTACTCCTTTAGGCAGGATGGAACTATTAAGTTCGTCCACAGCTTCATGAACATCTTTCAGTACAGTAGAAGGATTCTGGAAACGAAGCATCTGCACAATGCCTTCTACTCCATCCTTGAGATTCACCTTGTCGTCACAGAAACCAAGAACCCCTTTGCGTTCTAAATTACCATACTTAAGCTTACCTACATCACTAAGATATACCGGAACACCATTGTCCGATTTAAGAACAATCTGCCCCAGGTCATTCAGGTCCTTTACCAGTCCGATACCACGGATTACATAACTCAGGTCGCCTCTGTTGAGAATACTACCTCCGGCATTAACGTTATTCTTGTCTATTTTATCTTTTATGTCAGACAGTGAAATATTATATTGTTCCATCTTATGAGGATCAACTTCAATCTGATATTGAGTAGTTATTCCTCCGAAATTGCTGACATCTGCCACACCCATAACTTGTTTTAACCTTGGAATGATTACCCATTTGTTCAGGTCGGTCAGTTCCCGCAGATCATGATTCTTACTTTCAAGCACATAACGGAATATTTCACCCGTGGGCGAAGTCAGAGGATTTAGTCCGGGAACAGCATTGTAAGGCAGCTCCACGTCATTGATACGCTCCTGAACCCGTTGCCGTGCCCAATAATCGTCAACACCATCTTCAAAAACAAGAATTATAGTCGAAATTCCGAAAGAGTTCCGACTTCGCATCACAGTCATTCCGGGGAGTCCGTTCAGGGCGCGTTCTATAGGAATACTGATTTGCTGTTCAATCTCCTCGGCTGCCAGTCCGGGAACCTGTGTAACCACCTGAACGGTTACATCTGCAATATCCGGATAAGCGTCAATAGCCAGTTGTGTCCATGAATAATATCCGATAACGGCCACGAAGCAAAATGCAACAAACATCAGTCCTCGCCGATGTATTGCCATATTGATTAATTTTCTCATACCTCTTATCGTGCATCATTTAAGTAGAAGGCCCCTTTTGTTACAACATGCTCTCCTGCATTCAGACCGGATAATATTACCAGTCTTTCGCCGGTAGCCGAAACTGTCGTTACTTTCCGTTTTATATACTTGTTATTTCCAATTGATACGAGAACATAATTATTGTTTTCCTCCTGAAGAACAGCTGAGGCCGGGATAAGAATTTTCAGGGTAGGATTATCAGTCAGCTTCACTGTGCCATACATACCAGGTTTCATCAGGCGATCAGCATTATTGCATTCAATAAGCACTTCAACAGAACGTGTATCTTCATCCATCATATCGCTGATGTGGTATATTTTTCCTTGTATCGCTTTACCTGGTAATGCAACAAGTGATATATCAACATTGGAAAGATTACGTATAAGATTTACATCTTTTTCTTTCACATGAGCCACAACCCATAATTTATCCAGATTGGCAATAATGGCAACAGGATCGGCATCTTCTTTCAGATACTGTCCGAGCACGATATTACTCTTAACTACTTCACCGGAAATAGGCGAGCGCACAACCAATGGACGGCCAAGTGAAAGCTGGGCAGGATTAATACGGTAAACTTGTAAGGCAGCCTTTGCATTCTCGAAATCTTTTTTCTTTAGTTCGTAGTTAAGCTCAGCTTCTTCTTTTTCCTTTTCAACACCCACCTTATTTTGAAGCAAGTCTTTCTCTCTTTTCAGACTTTTATAAGCCAAAGCCATTTCCTGTTTTGCTTGATAGTATTCTTTGGTTGTTTCAAAGAATTCAGGTGAACTGATTTCAAATATAGGACTTCCTGCCGCAACCTTTTGCCCCAGGCGTACAAGTGATTTGGTTATTCTTCCGGCAAACGGAGAAGCTATTTCTGCATAGTTCGTAGGAATGGCTTTTACTACTCCCGAAGTGGTGAAACTTGGGTAATAAGTTTCCGGTTGGGCTTCATCTACTTTTAATTTTCCTGCCAGTGAGGATTCTTTTGATACGGTTATAGTGTCTCCCTGAACTGTAAATTCACGACTTTCCTTTGCATCTTCTTTTTGTTTACATGAAGATACAGCTGTTGCTATCAGCAACAGATATATATATATTCTCATAAGTGTTTATTGCTTAAATAATTGATTAGTTATTCCTTATAACTTTTACGGATATCCTTCAAAAATTAAGCAATAAAAGGGGGAGCACGTAATGGATTTGAGGTGAGACTTACATGTACGTATGAAATATTTTTCGGTGAATGAAGTACACGATATAAGAATCTTATAAAACTTAAAAGAAAAGCAGAATAAGCAGAAAACAGAATAATTGATAAAAGGTGAATAGTCTCAAATTCTACCTGCGAGTGAGTATGCCCGGTTTTGTAAGGATGTGAGTGGGTAATAAGCCCCTCATAAGTCTCGTGAGAGTGAAAAAAGAGCGTTGTTCCTCCGTAATAACTAACGAAAAGAGCAATCAGTAATATTTTCGATATATTTAGAAGCCTCTGTTTCACAAAAGATCTCTGTTTTGGGTGCAAAGATAAAGATTAATTTAATTGGAAATACGAAAAGAGTTTTTTTATGTAGTAGTTTTTATTTTATCTGATGTTGTGATTCATTTTATATGATTCTATTTCATTCTGGTTACAAGAACCTACTGAATAACACTCTGCAATAATATGATATTGCAGAGTACTTCGCTTTTTTATCAATTATTGGTGAATGTTTTTTATTTAAAGAGCAATAGTTTAGTGCTTATTGAAACATGAATAAAACTCATTGGCAGATAAAAGTTATATACATAATTTAGTTTTCTTAGTTTTTCAAATGTAACATAATACGCCTCCACATTTAAACTAACAGCCTCATTCATAAATATTTAAATCAATTTTTAAACATTAAATTTTTGTATCCCGAAAAAATGAATTTATAAAGGTTGTTTTTGAGGGGGTAACAAGGTACTTCCTTCTGAAACGCCGTGATAGTAGGGGTGCTAAATTTTTGCACGAGACATATAAAAGAAGTTTTATTCTGAGTTTGTCACCACTGCATGAATTATTTATACATAGTCCTGATAAATATCTTTTTTATGTGAGACAAAGATAAATTTAAAGCAGAAGATATAAAAGGATATTTCAAAATGCCCAATTAATTACGGGAATAAAATGGTCGTATAATATATAAAACATATTTCTGAATATTAATTTGTACGTTATAATAAGTTTGTGATTAGTATTATCTTTTGATTAAAATGAATGATAACATTAATTTTTAAAGCATTATCTTTGTCTTCTATCAAAACACAATTAAAATAAAAATAGAATAAATGAATAAAGAATTAGATCTTTCAGTTAGTTGCTATGGTGCTGTGAAAGATTTGCACTATGACGTTGCTATTCTTCCATGGGGAGCAACAGAACCTCATAATTATCATTTGCCTTATCTCACAGATTGTATTGCTCCAAGAATGATAGCTGTAAAAGCTGCCACTATGGCTTTAAAAGAAAACGGAGTTCGTTGTATGGTAATGCCACCAATATCTTTGGGATCACAAAATCCGGGTCAGAAGGAATTAAGCTTCTGCATTCATGCACGCTATGAAACTCAATTTGCCATTTTAAAAGATGTAGTTGATTCTTTGCATACTCAGGGCATTAGAAAACTAATTATCTTTAGTGGACATGGAGGCAATAATTTTAAAAATATGATCCGTGATTTGGCTTTTGAATATCCCGATTCCCTGATCATACAATCGGATTGGTATTCTATCTTGCCATGCAAAGGTTATTTCGAAGCAGAAATTGATGATCATGCCGGAGAACAGGAAACATCTGTAATAATGTATCTGCAACCAGAACTTGTCGATCTGAATATGGCAGGTGATGGAGATTATCAGCCATTTGCAATTTCTTCTTTGAACAAGAAAGTTGGTTGGACACCAAGGCACTGGAATCGTGCAACGAAAGATACCGGTGTGGGTGATCCACGAAAAGCTACCGCAGAAAAAGGAGAAAGGTACTTGAATGATCTTATACCAATAGTAGCAAAGCTATTCGCTGAAGTAGGTAAAGAAGAACTTTATTAATTATAAATTAGAAAATTATTGATATGCAATTACAACAACAAGTTATACTTATTACAGGAGCTTCTTCTGGTTTTGGAAAAATAAGTGCACAAATGCTGGCTGAACGTGGACATATTGTCTATGGAACAAGTCGAAAACAAACTGAAAGTTCGGGAAAAGTAATAATGCTTGTTGTTGATGTTACAGATCCTTCTTCCATAGAACAAGCTGTTAATCAAATCTATTCGAAACATGGACGAATAGATGTACTTATTAACAATGCAGGAATGGGTATTGGAGGTGCACTTGAATTAGCTACCAAAGATGAAGTAGCCCTGCAAATGAATACAAATTTCTTTGGAGTGGTTAATATGTGCAAAGCAGTTCTTCCATATATGCGTAAAGTTCAAAAAGGTAAAATTATAAATCTCAGTTCTATTGCGGGCGTAATGGCTGTTCCCTATCAAGGCTTTTATTCAGCATCTAAGTTTGCTATAGAAGGATATAGTGAGGCTTTAGCTCTGGAATTGCATCCATTTCATATTAAAGTATGTTTAGTAGAACCTGGTGACTTTAAGACGGGATTCACAGCCAGTCGCAACATTTCCAATGCCACATTAAATGACAGTGATTATGGAGGAAGATTTACCAAGGTGCTGGCACTGATTGAAAAAGCAGAGAATCAAGGAAGCAACCCTGTATTATTAGGAAAAGCAATATGTAAGATTGTTGAAAAGAAAAGTCCTTCTTTCCGCATATTGGTAGGTCCTTTGGAACAAATCTTATTTGCTCGTGTAAAAAACTATTTGCCTAATAAGCTTGTTCAATTTATACTTCGTATTTTTTATGACATTAAATGATAATTTTCCAATTAAAACTTTATAGTATGAAACTTAAATATTTAATGCTTGTACTTGGAATAATATCTGCAGAGTTTGCATCAGCAGGTTCGTTTGATACTGATACTTTTAAGACTAAAAGTAATAAAGAGGTTATTATCACTTTTATTAAACATGGCAGCCTTATGCTCACCTATAATAAGCATACCATTCAGGTAGATCCGGTATCTGAATATGCCGATTATTCGAAGTTTCCTAAAGCCGATGTTATCTTGATTACTCATGAGCACGGAGATCATCTTGATGCTAAGGCCATTGATATATTGAGTAAAAAGGAAACAACTGTAATTCTTAATGCCTCAAGTCAGAAAAAACTCGAGAAAGGCATAATAATGAATAATGGTGATAAAAAAGAGATCCTCGACAATATAAAAATTGAAGCTGTTCCTGCTTATAACACAACTCCAGGCAGAGAAATGTTTCATCCCCGCCATCGCGATAATGGTTATATACTTACTATTGATGGACTACGCATCTATATTGCTGGTGATACTGAAGATATTCCCGAAATGAAGGAATTGAAGAATATTAATATAGCATTCCTTCCTGTAAATCAGCCTTACACAATGACTGTTGCAGAAGCAGTAAATGCTGCCAAAATGTTTTTACCGAAGGTTCTTTATCCATATCATTTTGGTAATACAGATGTAAAAAAGATAAAGGAAGAACTGAAGGGTACTTCTATTGATGTTCGACTTAGAAAGATGGAATAGACAAGAGTAAAGAGAAAGGTATATTACCAATAACGACTAGTTTGAAAATATACCTTTACTAACAATCAAACAAAGTTGATTAAGGATCTATATGCAAGTAGCCTTAGCCAATATATATTTTGATAATCTCTTACCATTCACAATCGGATAGATTCTTATTGATTTTTCGCCTCTTTTAGTTTTTGACATAGTATAAGTTACAATCATCTCGCCTCTTTTCATAGGGGGAATCAATCCTGGATTTGAAAACTTCAGATTCTGATTATCCCCTTCTAAAACAAAATTAAAAGCCATCGGTTTCTTTGTATCGTTTGCATAACGAAGTTTAATTTGTTTGTTTTTACCGTTAGCAATTTCACCAAAAGCGAGAACTTTAAGGCTAGTATATAATCCATATCCCCATGAATAAGGGTAATCTTCTTCCACCGGATGAATAGCTGGCATAACAGATCCTTTAATCCATACTCTACTTATAGAATGATCGCTACTAAAAACTGTAATTTCTTTCGAAAAAAATCCTTGTCGATATTCAGGATCAAACGAAACTATAATTTTACCTTTATGACCTTTCTTGATCGGTTCTTTAGTATAACTATAAGTTGTACATCCGCATCCTGTAGCTATTTTTTCGATAATAATAGGTAAGCTACTACTATTCAGAAAAGTAAAGGTATGCGATACCCGTCCTTTGTTTTCATATATTTCCCCAAAATTAAAAATCTGTTCCTCAAAACGGATTGATTTTGATACTGTACGAGAATTTGTATGAATACAAGTAATTAATAAAATCAGTAATGTAGTAAATCGAATTTTCATTTTTACAGCTTTGATAAATAAGAGAGGCGACTATATCAATAAACCGCCTCTCAAAGTTAATAAAACTTATACCAGTAACAAGTTATTTATTTAAAACTATGCAGGAAAAACTTACTTCGTGTAGACTCCTAATTCGCAGATATAAGGATACCACGAATATTTCCAGTTCAGAGCCAGTTTTATATACTGAGCTTCAATGCCTCCATAGAAACAAATATATTGATATCCTCCTTCATTATTCATCTGACTCTCTGCACAGGTACCAATCTCATCGTATGAAACATTGTCATTACTTAACAACACTTTTATCTGACTGAACGTATATCCCCATTGCCCGTACTGTGAAAACAATTTGAATCCTGAAATTTTCTTGACTCCTTTCATATCAATAGTCATAGTTACCGATGTTGATGGAAATCTCCAGTTAGTTGATGTTGAACCATCAAAAATGGAGCTGTATGTGCCTTTTGATGGAGTAACATCTGTTGTTACTGTCCATGCTGAATAATCAGAAACCAGCGAACCAGCCATATCTGCAGATCCAGCATTTGCTTTGATACGCTTCACAGAGGTTGATATAAGAACATAAGCAGTATTGTAATCTGAACTTATTTCACAATCATCTCCAGCTACTGACATTAATTTAACCGGAGCCAGATAAGCTTTCTCTGTAAGTTGTGCCAGTTTTGAATTATCAATAGATACCTGAACAGAATCAGCTGATAAATAACTTCCTTTTTCAATAATAACACTATTCTTACTCATATTAAGAATTCCGTCAGGAAGCTTTGCATAAGTTGTTCCATTTGCTTTGTTATAACTATCCACGAGCGAATTGTCCAATTCTGCTTTTATTGTTACAGACTCATTAACAGGCCGTGTTGAGCGGACTGGAAATTTAGCCTGAACATCTCCAAAATCACCAACAGGAGTATGAACAACACTGAACAAAAAAGTATTTTTTGGAGAATTAATAGGTGTCCATTGCTGAGTATTTATAAAGACCTTGTTTGCAGGATCTCCCATAACATCATAACTCTCATTGTCACTACAGGATAGGAGTGATGAAGTTGCCATTATAGTAAGGCAAGCTATTATATGTCTGAATTTTAACGATATATTCATAGTAGATATTTTTACAGTTAATACACAGATTATTGATTACATTTATTCTTCTCATCCATTAACCAGGAAACAGCTCCACTCTTATTTTGGTTAACAAGACCCTGCCCTTCATTAACTTCTCTCCATGTATTCGACCAGTCCATGTCATAGCCATTGCCTGTTGCATCTTTAAAGATGTATCCAGTCCCTTCATTCATCTTCCAGCAAGAGATCAGTCCTTCACTTTTTGGATCTACACCGCAAAGTCCTAGTTTTAGTTCACTTGTTGTAAGTGCACGATTCCACAAACGAACTTCGGCAACACGTCCATCAAAACGTTGAGAAGAACCGTATCCAGTCCATGACATACCTAGTTCCAGACGCTGGAATTTAGTACCCTTACTTCCGGACAACTGTGCATCTTTAACACCATTCACATACATAACATATGTACTACCATCAAAAGTTAAAGAAATAGTATACCATTGGCCTGTATTAAATCTGGTTGAAGAAATTAGCCCTCCTCCTGGAGACACCCATTGCAATGAGTTTACAGCTTGTCCATTTTCACCAAAACGAAGCAGATTAGTAACTGATTCATCTTTTGGTCCAAAGTTACATAAACGGCTGATTGGGGATCCAGCCCAACTATTTACATAACATTTAATCTCGTACGTATAGTTTGGAAGATCAACAATTTTATTATCCGGAGCAATGTAACTACTGTACAAATTACTGTTACTCATACTTAAAGAGTTGAAGTTTATAACTCTTGATATACGTAAATAAATTGTTTTCGAAGCAGGAAGAACGTCCATATCCCCACCTTTTATGCTCTTTATTGTAACAGGAATAATATATGTACGTCCATCTTTAAATTCCTCTGTAGAAACAACACTTACATTTATGCCTGTAGAAGATGCATGCCCAGCTTTGATAGTAGCTTCGGTATTATCAATTTTAACAGCCGCTTCCGGAACAGCATAATAACTGGTATTGTGTTCTGCATTATAAGTCTCAACCAAAGAATTATCCTGGGCAAAATTAACAGTTACATCTTCAACAACTTTATCAGTAGCCGATGCTGTAACAGTATATGAAGAAGGAGTATCTTCCACTACAAATTTAACCAAAGGATCTGTATCGGTCCCCGTTACAAGAATCACTTTTTTGTCGAAATCAAATTTATCTCCTTCAGAATTGCAAGCAGTTAATAACAAAATACTAATAGCTGTAACCAGAATAGATCTGATATATTTTTTTGTTTTCATTTTCAAATTCATTTTAATCATTTTGAACAACCTATATCATTAATGTATTGCCGGATTAGCAATCTGAATGCAGCGTCTCATATTATAGTATGGAATACCTGTTTTAGAGAAATAGTCGCGATCAAAATAGAATGCTCCAAAACCAGCTTTTTTGCCCTGAGTAGGATTCCACCTAGCCATTCCTTCTAAAGAATACATCTGACTGCCATCAGTTGTTTTAGTATTACCGTCTACTTCAGTAAATGCAACCCCACCGTTGGCATAGTGATCACCAAATGTTTCTGTTACAATAAATTTAGTAGATGAAGTCCAGCTAATTCCACTGAATTGACTTTGCAACACTCCAGCAGAGCTGGCAGAATATGACTGACGAATGTAGTAATTCACATAAGGATCTGTTTCTGCAGGCGGATACTGTCCATAGAAATCAACACAAAGTAACTTTTCTGGATATTTACCTTGCAATCCGAAGTACTGACCAATATAGGCTACCAGTTTCGTGAAATTCTCCCCCTGCATCCAATCGCCTTCAGGCTCATAATCAAGGTCTACACCATCAATATCTGCATCAAGAACCTGATCAACAAGATATTGTCCGAACACTTTAATACCTTCATCGTTATGATTCTGGGACAAGTCGTACTCCGTTCCATCCTTTAATGTAATTTTATGATTCATCCGCACGATTGTAGGAGCTACAAAGCGGGTACCTTTTACCTTACGCACAAAAATCATATCAGCATAAGCAACAGGAGCATAATTGGTTTTTGTTGAATCATTCCCTGGAATTCCCATCCATAATGAACAGATGTCAAGACTATCAGGCAGTCCGGCAATTCTTTCTCCCCATGATGCTGGATCTTTATATCCTTTTACACCTTCTAGTGGTGCATAAGCTGCATACCATCCGAAAGAAAGACAGTGATCACTTTTTTTGTAAGCTCTCAGATTTTCATAATACTGATCATCATATGTTTTAAGCTTTTGAATCTCCAATGCTTCTGTATCTGTATCACAACCTGTTGCAATAAATGCAGATGTAATGAGAATCATTAAACTCAATAATTTTATTTTCATTGTATTCAAATTTTAAAATTAACATTGAATTATTTCTTATCCCACCAAAGCTTTGTTCCACCATTATCCTGACCAGCAAGTTTGGTTATACCACTCTGTACTCCGGTGCTATTGTTATTGTATTCAGATTGTGGATAAGGAATTCTTCTCACCTGAACATCTGAATTAATAGTACCATTACTATTGTTAGTAACTACAGGAAATATTTTTGGATAGCCAGTTCTGCGGAATTCAGCCCATCCTTCAGGACCATCAGGATATACTGCAATCCATTTTTGAGTAATAATTCGTTCAAGATTGTTTTCAAATGAAGCATTTGAATCCCATGCAATAGTAATATTACTTGGCG
>Ga0316603_10001282_pt1 | contig 13281 bp, 9 predicted proteins | sample OWC_soil_day10_n_FD_207649 | JGI IMG/M metagenome (GOLD analysis project Ga0316603, IMG submission 207649) | Wetland soil microbial communities from Old Woman Creek delta, Ohio, United States - OWC_soil_day10_noCT | ecosystem: Environmental > Terrestrial > Soil > Wetlands | place: USA: Ohio...
GATCGTGGTGCAGAACAGCGAATGGGTGTGGACGATCGCATCGACGTCGGGCCGGGCCGCAAAGATATCGCGGTGGAGCCGCCACTCGGTCGAGGCAGCCCGCTGACCGGGGCGCGCCGTGCCGTCCATCTTCAGCTCGACGTTGTCATCGGCGCGGAGGTCGTCGTAGGGCATCCCCGACGGCGTGACGATCAGGCCCTGCGGGCTGCGCACGCTGACGTTGCCGGACATGCCGGGCGTCAGGCCGAGCGTGCTCATCCGCCGGGCCGTGACGGTCAGCTCGTCGCGCAGGCGCATCGTCATCGCGACGACTCCGGGAACAGGGACGACAGGCCGGCCGGCGTCGCGAGGCCTCGCTCGGTGATGAGGCCGGTGATCAAGCGGCGCGGGGTGGTATCGAACGCGGGGTTGGCGACCGGGCTGCCGCGCGGCACGATCTCGACGCCGCGGATGAAGCGGACCTCGTCCCCGTTGCGCTCCTCGATCGGGATCGCGCGCGCGTCCGCGGTCCAGTCGATGCTCGGCGACGGGACGGCGGCGTAGAACGGGACGCCGTTGTCGTGGGCAGCCAGCGCCTTCAGGTACGTCCCGATCTTGTTGCAGACGTCACCGTCGCGGGTGGTGCGGTCGGTCCCGACGATGCACAGATCGACCTGGCCGTGCTGCATCAGGTGGCCGCCGGCGTTGTCGGCGATCACGGTGTGCGGCACGCCGTGAGCCGCGAGCTCCCAGGCGGTGAGCAGGCCCTGGTTGCGCGGGCGGGTCTCGTCGACCCAGACGTGGACCGCGAGGCCGTCCTCGTGCGCCTTGTAGATCGGCGCGAGCGCGGTGCCCCAGTCGACGGTCGCCAGCCAGCCGGCGTTGCAGTGGGTGAGGACGTTGACCGGCCGGCCTGGATGCGCCGCGGCGGCGGCGTGGAACAGGGGCAGGCCGTGGCGGCCGATCGACTCGCAACGCGCGACGTCCTCGTCGCAGATGCGGGCGGCGGCGGCGAAGGCGGTCTCGGGGTCGAGCCGCCCGCCCGATCCGAGCGACCGCATCTGGTCGAGCGCCCACTGCAAGTTCACCGCGGTGGGGCGGGTGGCGGCGAGCACGGTGCAGGCTTCGTCGAGGGCGACCCCGCCGCGGAGCGCGATCGCGACGCCATACGCGGCGACCGCCCCGATCAGCGGCGCACCGCGCACGTGCATGTCGCGGATGGCGCGCGCGACGTCGGCGAGCTCGGCGAGGCGCAACCACCCAACCTCGTAGGGAAGGCGGGCCTGATCGAGCACGATCACCGAGCGGCCGTCGTCGGCGAGCTCGATGGCGCGGCGCCAGCGGCCGTCGACCTTCATGCCTCGTCTTCCGCGAACTCGTAGAGCGCGTAGACCCGATGACCGGTCGCCTCGAGGCGCTTGCGGCCGCCGACGCCGGCGAGGTCGATGACGAAAGCGCTCTCGACGACAGCCGCGCCCATCATCTCCAGCAGGGCGAGCGCGGCCGCGGCGGTCCCGCCGGTGGCCAGCAGATCGTCGACCAGCAGGACGCGCTCCCCGCGCGCGACCGCGTCGACGTGGACCTCGATCCGGCTGGTGCCGTACTCGAGCGCGTAGTCGTGGCCGATCGAGTCATGGGGCAGCTTGCCGGGCTTGCGGATCGGCACGAAGCCGGCGCCGAGCTCGTAGGCAATGGCGGCGCCGAAGATGAAGCCGCGGGCCTCGATCCCGGCGACCTTGTCGACCTTGCCGACGTAGCGAGCCGCCATCGTGGAGATCACGGTACGCAAGCCGACGGCATTGCCGATCAGCGGGGTGATGTCCCGGAACCGGATGCCCGGCTTCGGGAAGTCGGGGACCGAGCGGATGAGCGACTTGGGGTTCACGAGGGGGTCTCCCGCCGGAGGACGCGCCCGGCAACCGCGTCGAGCCGTGCGACCAGCACCGGATCGCGCATCCCTGGTTGGGTGACGATCGCGTTCTCGAGCGCGTGATCGCAGCCATGCGGACAGTGACCGGGATGGGCGCCGATCCGAGGGATCGCGTGCGCGACCAGCTGACGTGCTCGGTCCGCGTTCGCGTGGAGCACGACGAGGATATCGTCGAGCTTCACGTGATCGTGATCGGGGTGCCAGCAGTCGAAGTCGGTGACCATGGCGACGGTGGCGTAGCAGAGCTCCGCTTCGCGGGCGAGCTTGGCCTCGGGCATGTTGGTCATGCCCACGACGTCGCAGCGGTAGCTGCGGTGCATCTCGGATTCGGCGAGGCTCGAGAACTGCGGCCCCTCCATCGCGAGGTAGGTGCCGCCGGTGACGACCTGGAGGCCGAGCTCGCCGCCGACGGCGCCGAGCGTCTCGATCAGGCGCCGGCACGTCGGGTGTGCCATCGACACGTGCGCGACCAGGCCGGTGCCAAAGAACGTCTTCGGTCCGCGCAGCGTGCGGTCGATGAACTGGTCGACCAGCACGAACGTCCCGGGCGCGAGGTCGGCGCGCAGCGAACCGACCGCGCTCACCGAGACCAGCGACGTCACGCCGGCGCGCTTGAGGGCATCGATGTTCGCGCGGAAGTTGATCTCGTGCGGCGGGATGCGGTGGCCGCGCCCGTGGCGGGGCAGGAACACGATCCGCTGCTCGCCGAACCGACCGAACAGGAGCTCATCGGATGGCTCCCCGAACGGCGAGGCGACGCGTTCCCACCGCTGCTCGGTCAGCCCATCGAGCTGGTAGAGGCCGGTTCCACCGACAATGCCAATGACGCTCCCCGACATCTGTCGACGATATCACGCCATCGTTTGCGTTACGACGGCCCGGGCGGGATCCATGCGAGCTAGCTCGACGGAGCTTCCGCGGCGGCGAGCGGCGGAGGTGGCGAGTACTGTTGCATCGTCGATGCGACCTCGTATTCCGCGTCGAGCTGCTCGCGGGTGAGTCCGACATAGCGCGACACGAACTCGTGGTTGTCGATGTGCTTCGCGAAGCCCTCGCGGTAGTACAGCGTGACCTCGCGCTGGCTCGGCGTGAGCGCGGGCCGCTCGCCGGCAAGCAGCTGCGCGTACACGGCCGGGACATCGTAGTTGAAGGTGAAGCCACGGCGCACGTAGAACGGCTCGTTCCGGACCTCGACCGTCTCGTGGGGGAGGTCACCCTTCGAACGAACGCGAACGGTGTGTGGCTGGTAGATCGGTCGCGTCACCAGGTCGTACTGGAACAGCTCCTCGAGGAATTGCCGGTTCTCGGGCTTCAGCTTCGGGAGCATCTCGTCCCGCCACCATTCGAGGAGCTTCTGCGGCAGCTGGTCTTCGAGATAGAAGTACTGGATGCCACGGGTGACGCGCGAGGCGTCGAGGTTGTCGACCATCTCGGCGCGGCACGAGATCACGCCCTTCGAGATCCTGTCGGTCTGGGCCGAGAACCAGCGGTCCAGGCTCTGGAGGATCTCGACCTGGCCGATACCTTCGAGGATCCGCATCGCCGCCCAGAGGTAGCGGAAGATCTGATTCTCGGCGACGACACGCGCCCAGAAGATGAACTGGTGCATGTGCTTGTTGTCTTCGAACGACATGGTCTTGTTCGAGACGATGTATTCGAAGTCGTCACGCTCGCCGCGCAGCAACACGAACTCGTGCTCCTGGCGCTTCTCGGAGTAGTCGGTGTTCGGCATGATCAGCAGCGGATAGACCGCGATCCGCGACACGTGCTCGGACAGCGCGGCGTAGCCTTCGAGGAAGGATTCGCAGGTCTCGCCGGGTGTCCCCCAGATCAACTCGGAGTAGCACGCCAGTCCCTGGGACTTCAGCCAGGCAGCGAGGCCACGCCAGTCATTGACCTTCATGTTCTTGCGCTTCATGAGGACGAGCGAGGGATCGGACAACGTCTGGAGCGCGAGCGTGAACGACGAGCGCAGCCCCGTCTTCTTCATGCGCTCGACGATCGAGTAGAACGCCTTGGACTTGTTCTTGGCCCATGACGTCTCGAAGCTGCGCGGGAATCCATACTTCTCGCGGAGCCGGATGATCGTCTCCACGAACTCCTCGTCTTCGGGGAACATCCCGAAGTTGGAGTCACACAGCACGACCTCGGCGATCTTCGCGCGAGCGGCGAGCTCGAGCTCGGCGGCGATTCGATCCGTCGAGAACTTGCGCACCTTCTGCCCGGTCGCGCCGCCCCAGTAGCAGAAGCTGCAGCTGTACGGACATCCCCGGTTGGTCTCGAGCAAGACCACGTCGTACTTCTCGCGCCCGTCTGGATGCCGGAGCTGGAGGGTTCCGGTCAGCAGCGGGGACGGGATGATGTCGAGGTTGGACATCCGCGGGCGGTCGGCCGTCTTGACGAGCGTGCTGTCCTCGCGCTTGAACGTGACTCCCTCGACCACGTCGAGCGCGTGCCGCGAGGTGCCCGCGAGGAACGCGCGCATCAGATCCATGAAGGTCAGCTCGCCCTCGCCGTCGACGACGATGTCGACCTCGGGGAACATCGAGAACGTACGCTTGCCCTGGTGGGCGACGTGCGTGCCGCCGAAGATCACCCAACCATCGGGGCGCAGCTGCTTGAACATCGCCGCGAGGTTTCCGAACGCGTTGTAGTTCCAGCCGAAGACCGAGAACGCGATCACATCCGGAACACCGGCCTCTTCGAGGAACAGCCGCTTCGCCATCTCGAGCGTCGAGTGACCACCTCCGCAGTTGATGATCCGGACATCAAGCTCGCGCGACAGCACCGGATCCGCATCGACCATCGCCTTGAAGTAGCCACTCGCGAGCGGCATCGATTCGGATTCCATCGCCCACACCGAGCGCTGGACCAACCAGACTTTCTTCCGCACCGATGGGACCGTGGTCATTTGAATATGATGCCACGACGACATTGAGGATGTCGCGGTCGCGACTGGATCTTGTTGAGAGTCAGATGTCCGCGACACGTGGCCGTCGATCGTGACGCGACACCGAGTCCTCGTGACGAGTCGATGCACGGTGGTTCTGAGCGCGCCGACACTGGTGGTGGTTGTCGTGCGCGGGCTCCCTGGTGTGCGGCTGTGTATGCCGCATCGGTGGAGGTGGACCGCGAGTGCCGATGGGCGAGCATGATGTCGGTTGTTGCCTGACAACAGCTTCGTCGGTCGACCGACCTCGTGATCCTGAACTGGCCGAGTTCGCCGGCAAGGTCGGCTTCGCGGCTGCAGTACCAGCTCTACACCAACGTCGACTACCCGATCGTCATCTCGTACTTCGGCGCGACGGCGCGTGCGCTACGGCGAGCCGACTGACCGCAGATCTCGCGTGCAAGCGTCCGCGCCAACTCCACAATCATCGTCGGCGATCGGATCGGACGTGCTATGAAAGGAGTCCGTCGGTGACCCGCCGGGCACCATGATCACACCCAACGCCGCCGCCGCCGCTGCTGCTGCCCTCGCCTCCGCTCCGTTCATCGCCGCGAAGGAGCACGCCTCGCGCCATCGGGTGGAGCTCGAGGCCAGCGCAAAGTGCGCGTGCTTCTTCTGCTTCCGCACGTTCGCGACGTCCGACATCAAGGCCTGGATCGACGCGAACACCACGGCGCTGTGTCCGCGCTGCGGGGTCGACTCGGTGATCGGAGACGCCTCCGGGCACTCGATCTCCGACGGCTTCCTGCGCAAGATGCACCAGCACTACTTCGCGTATCGCTCGAAGTAACCGCCTCGGTTCGGTGGCCGAATTGGCTCCGGATTTGTGCGAAGGCCGCTCGTGGATCACGAGCGCGATCACGCCGAACAGGAACAGCACGCAGAGCGTGACGATCACGATCGAGCGAACCGGGATCGGCGCGCGTGTCCCAGGCGCAGCCGAAGCGGCTGGCTGCTCGGCGTAATACGGCAGCGCGGGCGGATATGCGGATGGAAACAGCTCCGGCGCGATCGCGATCGGCTCGCTCGCGATCGGCGCCTCGACCACCCAGAGCAGCGAGGCCGGCGCGTTCGGGCGAACGTCTGGCGCGGGTGCTGGCGCGACCTCCGGTGACCCGAGCGGCGGCTCGATCGGGTCGAGCGTGACCGGGCGCTTCGGCTCCGACAGGGACGACGCGTCGTCGTCGAGCGGGAACATGCCGGTCTGCTCGTAGAGCGTGCAGTCCACGAAGCCCTCGAGCGACTCGTCGGTCAAGTTCATGAGTGGATTCGCCGGCAGCACGTAGTCCGAGCCCGGTGTGCGAATCTCGGGCGCCACCGTGCGGGGCGGAGTCACCTCATCGCTCGCGCCGACCGTCGAAGGGATCGCCGGTTCGGCGGGCGCCGAGTCGGCGATCGGCTCGGCATCCACGGTCGTCGCGCCATCCACCGTCGTCGCGGCGACCGGCTCGGCGGCGACCGGCTCGGCGGCGACCGGCTCGGCGGCGACCGGCTCCGGTGAAGCGACCACATCCAGCGGCGGCGGCGGTGTCGTCGCGGGGGCCGGCGGGGGCACGAGGGGAACGCTCGCCGCGCGGCGCGCGGCCCCGAGCCGCCGGAACACCTCGGTGCTCTCGCGGGTCAGCCGCACGATGCCGAGCCGGATGCCGGGCCGGCCGAACCGGTTCACCGGCGTCGACCAGATCTCGCGCACGACGCACAACCCGCGCAGCACGGGCACACCATCGGCGAGCTGGATCGAGAACGCCGTCTCGAGCCCGACCGGCCGTGAGCTCACGGTGGCGACGAAGAACGAGTCATCGTCGCAGAATCGCGAGAACGTGCTGACGAAATGATCCACGGAGGCACAGCGCGTGCCTACGCATAGCGCCTTCACCTTGGTTCCTGGCGTGGCCACCGCAATCCCCGGTCCCCATTGTATAAGCAGCGCACGCCGAAACGGAAGTTTCCGTCGCCCCGAGCGAACCACGACTGCAAACTCAGGTGGTCAATCGACTGAACCCGCACCCGATCGTCGAGAGACGCGGCTGCGAGCCGCGCTGTCGGTTCTCGATGTACATCGGCTGAGCTCGGCGGCAATACTTCGCGCCGCCATGAAGATCGAACCAGTGCAGACGAGACTCGGGATGGCACTCGTGGTGGTCGCCGTGCTTGCCCGCGGCGAGGCGCGCGTCGCCGCGAGTCCCTCCGATGGCGATCGCCCGCTCACGCAGCACGTGCCGCCGGTCGCCGAAAAGCCGGCGCGCGCGCGCGGGCTCATGACCCAGCCGCCGATGGTGCGGATGCGCCAGCAGGTGGCGATGACGGGCACGCTGTCCGGCAAGACGGTCTTCGTCTCCGCGGGTCACGGCTGGTTCTACACGGCCGGGGCGTGGCGGACCCAGCGCGGCAACACGCACGATCTGGTCGAGGACTTCCTCACGATCGAGAGCGTCAGCGAGTACCTGATCCCGTATCTCCAGCAGATGGGCGCGTACGTCGTGCCGATCCGCGAGTCGGACCGCAACCCGAACCTCGTGGTGGTGGATGATCCCGACGTGGTGATCGAGGGCCAGCTCGCCGAGCTCCCCTCGACCGACGTCGGCTGGGGCGCATTCTCGGCTCCGTTCTCCGACGAGCACCTCGCGCCGTTCAGCCTCGGCGGCGCTCGCTCGATGATGGCCTCGGCCACCGAGACCGGCCGCGTTGTGTACCCGACCGCGATTCCGCAGTCCGGATACTACAACGTCTACTTCGCGTATGTGCAGGGGCCCGACCGCGCAACCGATGCCCACGTCATCATCCGCCACGCGGGTGGCGAGTCCCACGTCCGGATCGATCAGCGCCGCCACGGCTCGACGTGGATGCTGCTCGGGCGGTGGTACTTCGAGGCGGGCGCTGGGCCCGAGCACGCGTCGGTGGCGGTCGCGAACGACAGCGCGCAGCCGGGAGCCGTGATCTCGTTCGACGCCGTGCGGTTGGGCGGCGGCATGGCGGCGCAGAGCCGCGACGGCACGACGACCGGACGCCCGGCGTACGAGTCGGCGGCCTCGGCCTCGACCCAGCTGCTCGGCGCGCCACCCGACGTCTATGACTTCTTCCAGGAGGACGGCCGAGACGACGTCGCCGCGCGGTCAAGGTTCGCGGCGTGGGAGCACGAGGACGGCGAGGACGCGATCTACCTGGCGTGGCACACCAACGCGCCCAGCCCCGGCCGCGGCACGATGTCGATCGCCTACGGCAACACGTTCCCGTGCTGTGCGGGGCGCGATGACTTCGCCGGCACCCCCGGATCGCTCGAGCTGCTCGACGCCGTGCACGACGAGCTCATGGGCGACCTCCGCGCGGCGTGGGATCCGACCTGGCGCGACACCGGCAAGGTGACCGCCGATCTCGGCGAGCTGAACCCGGTGCACAACGCGGAGATGCCCGCGATCCTGGTCGAGGTCGCGTTTCACGACACCGCCGAGGATGCCGACGCGCTGCGAGACCCGCAGTTCCGTCGCCTGGCGGCGCGCGCGATGGCACAGGGGATCGCGAAGTACTTCGCGACGAAGGATGGACGCGAGGTCGTGCTGCCGCCCGAGCCGCCGACGGCGCTCCGCGTGGAGAATGCAGGCCCCGGAACGCTGCGGGTATCGTGGCGCCCACCGGCGGCAAGCCCGGGCGGAGGGGATGCGCCCACCGGCTACCGCGTGTTCCTGAGCGCGAACGGCTACGGCTTCGACGACGGGGTCGCGGTGGAGGGCGAGAGCTTCGAGCTCGTCGGCCTGCCCCGCGCGGCGCTGCAGTTCGTGCGGGTCGCCGCCACGAATGCCGGTGGCGAGTCGTTGCCGACCGAGGTGGTGGGGGCGCGGCTCGCGGCGACCGGATCGGCGCCGACCCTCGTGGTCGGCGGCTTCGATCGACTCGACCGCACCCAGATGGTGCGCGACGAGGCGCCGCTGGTCGGCACGGTGGACCGGATGTGGATCGATCGGATGAACGACGGCACGTACGCAGCACGGCATGGCCAGGCCCTCGCCGATGCCGGCTTCGCGTTCGACGGCGCGACTGCCGAGGCCGTGGCACAACGCGACGTCGATCTCGCGACGTACCAGGCGATCGACTGGTTCGCGGGCCAGGACCAGATTGCCGGCGCACTCCCGGCGGCAAGCCGCGAGGAGCTCGCGCGCTTCTTCCTCGCGGGCGGGCGCTTGCTGCTCACCGGCTCCGAGCTGGTGCGAGCGCTCGACGCCGACGGAACGGCCGACGACCAGCTGTTCGTGCACGGGCAGCTCCACGTGTCGCTCGGCAGCGATGACGCCGGCACCTACGACGTGCTGCCGCTCGCCGGGCCGTTCGCCGCGCTGGCGCCGATCTCGTTCCACGACACGGCCCCCGGCGGCTACGACGCGCAGACCCCCGATGTGCTCGTCCCCGGCGATGGCGCGACTCCGGTGCTCGCGTACGCGACCGACGGGGCGGCCGCGATCGCATGGGACGCGAGTGGCTCGCGAGGCATCGTGATCGGCTTTCCGCTCGAGCTCGTGCAGGGCGCCGACGCGCGCAGTCAGCTCATGGCCGCGGCGCTGGCGTACTTCGGCGTCGCGCCGGATCCCGATCAACCGGGCGAGGATCCGGTCGACCCGGCCCGGGACCCCGCGGCCGGCTGCGGCTGCCGCACGCACGGGGATGCCGGGACCGCGTCCCTCGCGCTCGTCGTCGGGCTGATGCTGCGCCGGCGTGCGCGGCAGCGTGCTGCGTGACGGAACAGTGAGTCTCGCTCCGACCCGTCGCGGCGCTCTCCGAAGTGGCTACCTTCGGTTCCATGGCACGCAAGATCGCACTGCTGGTAGGTAGCCTTCGCAAGGACTCGTTCACCCGCAAGGTGGCAGACGCCGTCGGAGCGCTCGCGGCTCCGGCGCTCGAGCTGGTGCACGTCGAGATCGGCACCCTGCCCCCGTTCAATCAGGATCTCGAGCAGACACCGCCGAAGGAGTGGGTCGCGCTTCGCGATCAGGTCCGCCCACTCGACGGCGTGCTGTTCGCGACCCCCGAGTACAACCGCTCGGTCCCGGGCGTGCTGAAGAACGCGATCGACGTCGGATCTCGGCCCTACGGCCAGAGCGTGTGGTCGGGCAAGCCGGGCGCCGTGATCAGCGTGTCGCCGGGAGCGATCGGCGGGTTCGGCGCGAACCATCACCTCCGCCAGATGCTCGCGTTCCTCGATGTCCCGTGCCTCCAGCAGCCCGAGATGTACCTCAACAACGCCGCGAAGCTGTTCGATCCCAACGGCCGGCTCGACAACGATGCGATCCTCGAGCTACTCCAGAAGTTCGTGACCGCGTTCACCCGCTGGGTCGAGCTCCACGCGAGCGCCAGGTAGTGCTGGCCAGCCAAGGTTTGTGACGGGAGCGCACGCCAAATCGTTCGGGGTGCCTCGTTCTGCATGACAGCCGCGCTAAGGTGCGCGCATGGCACTCGAGCAAGAACAGAAGGCCGCACTCAGGATCCTCGAAGGGATCGAAGAGGGGACCATGAGCAGCGCGGATTCGTTCGCGCTCGTCGAGGACGCAGACCCTGCGCTCATCTATCTCATCTTCACGTACCTGCGGAAGAAGTACGGTCCGGACCATCCGGCCGCGGAGGGCGTCATCGGTCGGCTGGTCGCGCTCAGCAACCGTGGCTCGGTGCCCAAGAAGATGAAGGAAGGCCAGGAGGATCCGGTCGTCGAGTGGTTCGAGGACACTTACAGTTATCGAGATCTCGGCTCCAAGGAGTTCATCGAGCTGGTCATCGAGAAGCTCGAGGGCTGAGACACACGCATGAGGCGGTGTCCACCACAATGGGCGCCCCCTCCCCGCGACGCCCGCTGGTAGGGCGGACCACGTTTGCCATTGCCCGTGATGGCGCCGCAGAAACCTGCGACCATGGCCCGGGTCTCTCCCACTGGAGATCAACCAGGGAAGGAGTCCGCATGCTTGCTCGTTGCATCATCTTGGCTGCGCTCGTCATCGGCTGTGGAGGCAGCGACGACCCCGCCGGCGGCGACACGCTCGGCGGCTCGCTGCGGATGACCGGCGCCGTCGTCGACTTCCAGACCGGCGCGGCCGTCGAGGGCGCGGCCAGCGTCTCGACCTCGGGCCTCTTGCCCGTGCCCCGCATCACCACCCAGGGCGCTTCGTTCACGATCGACGGGATCCCCGAGAACTCGGCGTTCCAGGTCCTCGCGAGCGCGCCCGGTCATCGCGCGACGTTCAGCCAGTCCGTGATCCTGACCTCGACCGATCTCGACGGCTTCAAGGCTCAGGTGGTGAGCGACACGTACTTCGACGGGCTCGCCTCGGCATTCGGAGTCACGCCGGCGGCGGCCCAGGGCGTGCTATTCGTCCACCTCGTGGACGGCGCGGGTGCGCCGAAGGCGGGGGTGCCTGCCGGTAACCTCGTCATCACCGGGGCCAGCGGGCCGCACTTTCTCGATGCGAACCTGATGGCCGCGCCGGGTGCGACGTCGAGCTCGGCGTCGGGATGGGCGGTGTTCTTCGACGTCCCCGCCGGCGTCGTCTCGCTGGGCCAGGCCGTGGCCCCGACGCAGTCGCTCGAGATGGCGACCTCGCCGATCAACGCCGGCACGATCACGCTCGCGGATGCCAAGGTCAGCGACGGCGCCCCGACGATGCCGACCAACATCAGCTTCGCCAACCAGGTGTTCCCGATCTTCTCGGGACGCGGGTGCGACGCCTGTCACTCGGGCGGTGGCCCCGGCAAGGATCTCGGCGGGCTCACGCTCGATGGCAGCGCGAAGCTCGTCTACAAGGAGCTGGTCGTGGAGCGCCCCAACACCCGCGTCATGGTCGCGGCGCCGGAGGCCAGCCTGGTGCTGACGATGCCCTCGCCGGAAGCTCCGCCCGACCGCCACCCGAACGTGACCTTCGCGAGCGCGCAGGACCCGGACTACCTGAAGATCCTGGTCTGGATCCGCGAAGGCGCCAAAGACAACTAGCAGCGGAACATGGCCCTGCCGAATGCGAACGACGCCCTCGTCGAGCGCGCCGTTCGTGCGCTTCACCGGCTGGGCGAGGCGCGCCCCGTCGCCGACGCCGTGCGCGCGGCCGCCGAGGAGCTTGCCACGGCGTGGCAGATCCGGCCGTTCACGATCGGGCTCGCCGGAGACAGCATCGCCGCGCGCACCCAGCTGCTCGATCGACTGTGCGGCGGGGGGATGCTCGAGCTCGACGGTCGCGTTTTCGGCTGCGCGCCGATCCGCGTGCGCCGCGGTCCGATCACCCGGTTCCGCGCGACCCGGCGCGACGGCAGCTGCGAGGACAGGGTCCTGCCGGGCCCCACGCCGCCCGGGCCGGTGCCCGGCAGGCTATCGCACGCCGAAACCATGCGCGCGGTGGTGGCCGAGCGCATGGCCACAGCCGATCGCGCCGAGGCCGCGGTCCCGAGGCTGGTCCGCGTGCCGCCGCCGGGCTGGGCGTTCTGGCTGTGGATCCCGCGCCTGCTGCTGCTGGTGATCTCGCGACGGGTGCGGCGGATCTGGCGACGCGCGCAGGCCCAGCTCGCACGATCGCAGCACGAGCTTGCCACAGCCGAGGACGAGCTCCCGACCGTGAGCGCGAACCTGCCCGAGACCGGAGAGCGGTTCCACCAGCGGCTCTACATGCTGTGCTCGGGCATGATCGCCGGACGCGACGTCCGCGAGGTCGAGATCGAGGTCGAGGGGGGGCCGCTCCCCGACGACGTCGAGGTGATCGAGGGGGCCGCCGTGGCCGACGTGCTCGTCACGATCGTCGGAGGCGAGCTCCAGGTCGCAGGCACCGATCGCCGGCTCGGCGCGACGCACGACGCCGTCGACGTGCTCGCCGCCCTGCCGGGTGACGAACGTGCGCTGCGCCTCGTCCAGCGGGCACGGGACGTCATCGTCGGCCAGACGGCGAAGCTCGACGATGCGCTCGCGCATGCCGAGGTCGAGCAGCGCAACCGGATCGCGCGAATCGAGAACCTCGCGATGCACGATCCGGATCACTTCATCGCGACGCAGCTCGCGGACGCGGCCGCGCGGCTGGGTTCGAGCATCCAGGCGGTGCTCGAGCATGCGGGCGTGCACCTGGGCTCCGAGCTCGCGCAGAGCTCGGCCTCGTGGCTCGCGCTCGTCGACGGCGCCACCACGCCGGACGAGCTCAAGGCGGCGGCGGCGAAGATCGACCTCGACGTGCCGGAGGCGGCGCGCCGGATCGCCGAGGAGACCCGGCTCCTGGTCATGGGGGCCGTCGGCGGCTGCGCGCACGATCTGCTCCCCGCGCTGCTCGCGCCGCTGCGGCAGCCAGGGTTGCCCGACGACCACGCGGAAGCCCCGCGCAGCGCGCCCGTGCTGCCCGCGATCGAGATGCTGCCGTCGCTGACCCAGCCGTCGGCCTCGAACTTCGTTGCCGACCTCTCGGGTGCAGGTCAGTGG
>Ga0316603_10001285_pt1 | contig 13265 bp, 11 predicted proteins | sample OWC_soil_day10_n_FD_207649 | JGI IMG/M metagenome (GOLD analysis project Ga0316603, IMG submission 207649) | Wetland soil microbial communities from Old Woman Creek delta, Ohio, United States - OWC_soil_day10_noCT | ecosystem: Environmental > Terrestrial > Soil > Wetlands | place: USA: Ohio...
CTTCAATAAAGAAGAACACGATGCGCTTGCTTCCGCGAAGATTCAGTTCGAAGAATATCGCGTGGCCCTGTCGGCAGTCGCCGTTGTTGCCAACAGCGAGAATCCGTTGAAACGGTTACGGGTCTCGCAGCTTGACAGTATTCTCACCGGGGAGATCACACAGTGGCCGTCCAAGCATGGCCCCGTTGACCTCGTGATCGGCGGGCGGAATTCGAGCATCAATGAGGTGGTCCGGAACACGGTGATGGGCGGGAAAGACTTCACCATGGCAGCCACGCCGATCGATTCGAGCCTTGTACGGATCGAATATGTAAAGACTCACCGCGGCGCCATCGGGCTGGTCGGGGTGAATTGGCTGCGGGGCATGGATCAGGATCTGACGATCATGGCGCTCGGGACTCCGGGCGTGCGCCCTGATTCGACCGAGCCTCCGGGACAGTATTACAGCCCCGCGCAGGCCTATATATATAAGGGATACTACCCGATCACCACACCGGTGTACGTGTACTCGCGCGAGATTGACCGGAATATTGCGCTCGGCTTTATCTCGTTCGTCACGAGTGGACCGGGACAAAAAGTGTTTTTGAACAACGGGCTAGTGCCGGTTACCATGCCGGTCCGGCTCGTCCAACTCACATCACAGCAGGTACAATGAGCATGAAACGTACGATGATCTGGATCCTCCTGATCGTATGTGGACAAATCGTCTACGGGCAGGATTTCTTCACCAAAGGCAAGACCGCACTGAGTTCGCGAGACACCACTGCTGCGATTCAAGCATTCCAGGCGTCCCTCAAGAACAACCAGAAGACTGCCGAGTCAAATTATTACCTCGGGGCGATTGCATACGCGCGCCATAATCTTCCGGAAGCATTGAACTTTCTGCAGGCATCCGTAAAGCAGAACGACGAAAACGTCGACGCGCTGGAGTTGCTTGCCGACGTTTACATGAAGCAAAAGAACACGACTGAGGCGCTCGCGACGTACCGGCGGGCGCAAAAGGTGGCACCGAAGCACGTGCCGACCGCGACGGGTTACGGCCTCGCGCTCCTGGCGGTGGATTCCGTGGACGCGGCGATCATCCAGTTGACCCGGGCGAAAGAGCTGGACTCGAACAATCCCGCAGTCTATATGGCGCTTGGAGATGCATACCTGAAACAGAATGTGCCCGTGCTGGCGACCGGCAATTATCAGAAGGCGATTGACCTGTCACCGAAGAACATGCAATACCGGTTCAAGCTGGCTCAAACATACGAAAAGAACCGGCAATATACCGAAGCCGTGAACCAGTACGACAGCATCGCCACGATCGACACAACGAATGTGGATGCGCTGCTCGAGGCGGGAAAGATCTTGATACGGGCCTCGGGGAATCAGAAGAAGCTCGCGATTCAGCCGCTGACCAAATATGTCGCGAAGCGCCCCAAGTCTGTCGAAGGGGCAACACTGTTGACCAAGATCCTGTTCACCATAGAGAACTACCCGGAAGCGGCCAAGGCGGCTCGGCATACGCTCGACCTGGATTCATCCTCGGCTGACGTATGGAGACAGTATGCGTTTTCCTCCACCCAGATCAGGGACAATAAGACCGCTCTCTATGCGTACAACAAGCTTCAGAAGATGAACCAGTTCAAGCCTGAAGATTGGGGCCCGATGGGAAATGTGCTGGTTGCCACGGGGCAGGGAGGCCAGGCCAAGAGCATGTTCCTGGACTTTGTGAAGCTCAACTCGACGTTGGACTCGGCGAAAAAGGACTCTGCGAATTGCGATGTGTACTTTAACCTGGCGTCTCTGTACATGGCGCCGCAGGGGAAGGGTGACAAGCCGGACTATGATAGCGCGGCGATCTTCTTTGAAAAGAAGATCGGCTGCGACCCGCGTTCGCTGAGTTCCTACGTCAACGGCGCGGCGTGCTACTTGCAGACGAAGAACTACGGGCGTGCAAGGGAGCTGCTGACGAAAGCGATCGAACTCAGGCCCGACTTCTTACAGGCTCGTCTCTGGTACGCGCGCTACTATGCCCAGGTGGATTCCCTGGAAGAGGCGAATGCTCAGTACGATCAGGTGTTGGGCTTTATCGCCAATGACCCGTCAAAATACAAGAGGGAAGCCGCCGAGGCCTGGCAAATGAAAGCAGCCCTTGACTTCAGAAGGGAGCGATATGATCGGGTCGTGGAGCAGCTCCGTAAGGCTCAGGCACAGGGTGTTGAGAATGCCCAACTCCACCTGACATGGGGGCAGGCACTGCTCCAACTTCTGGACAAGGATGCCACAGCCTCACAAAACCGGGGGAAGATCGAAGAGTCCATCACGCACTTCCGAAAATCCATCCAGATGGATGGCGATAATGCCCAATCACACCTCTGGCTGGGCCAGGGTCTCGTCATGTCCCGTGTCGAGGGGGATGACGAAACGAACAGGAAGCTGGTCGAGGAGGCGTGCGGCGAGTTCCGAAAAGTGCTCAAACTCGATCCCAAGAACCAGGATGCCAAGAAAGCCATGGAGCGCGTAGGGTGTAAATAGGCAAATTTGTTCGTATTTTGGGGTTTTTCCCCCTGAGCCGCCCGGATGCATCAATTCAGGCGGCTCATCTGTTTATCTGGAGACAGTTCAACCTTTGACGGCAACGCCTTGTCTAATGGGTGTGATGTCCTACCCGACCTGGCCAAAATGACAAAAATTTCACTTGACTTGGTCGCCTTGGTTAGTTATACTTGACTAGGATATCTGATATCGCACAAAACGTACATATCAGCCAATTCAGTTCATTCTCATACATTGGTAACCGCCAAGCCTTCAATCAGGAAAGGATGCCCATGAGCAACACGGAAAAGCCCAAGCAGCAGGAGCGATTCAACAAGGTCATGGTCCCTCATATGGATGTCCTCTACAACTATGGCCTATACTTGACTGGAGATCGGGAAGAGGCGAACGACCTGCTCCAGGAGACCTACTTGAAGGCTTTTAGATTTTTTGAGAAGTTCGAACCAGGGACCAACGCAAAGGCCTGGCTCTACCGTATCATGCGGAACACCTTCATCAATGAGTACCGGCGCGTGAAGCGGCTGCCGGACATCGTCCAGTACGACGAGCAAATATCGGCCTACCAGATGCTGCCGCGCGAAGAAGAGAAAACCGAACTCCGGAGCCAGATGGACGGGGAGCTGTTCGAGGATGAGATCGCAGGAGCAATCGCCGGTCTTCCGGAGAAATTCAAGAGCGTGATTGTTTTACGGGATGTTCAAGACCTCCCGTATGAGGAAATCGCCGATGCTCTTGAGATCCCGGTAGGCACCGTGCGGTCTCGTCTCCACCGTGCCAGGGCAATCCTTTTCGCGAGGTTGAGAGACTACGCAACTGCGAAGGGGTATAACGTGCCGGATGTTTTCAGCCAGGCGGAGTTTGCGACGTAGTTCCGAACATCCTTCGAGATGACCCAGAAGGCCTTCATGCGGCATCTTATGTAAACAAAGAGGATGCTATGACCACGAAAGAAATCCGCATTGAAGGGATGAATTGCAATCACTGCGCAATGGCGGTGAAAAGGGAATTGAGCAAGATCCCCGGACTTCGGGTAATGGACGTCCGGGTAGGCTCAGCGTCTCTCGAGTACGATGAGGTCGCTGTAACCCCGGAAAAGATCAGGAAGGCCGTCGAAGAGGCCGGTTATGCCCTCCACGGGTGAGCCGAAGAACAACCCGGGGCTGATCGAAACCGCGACCCTTCCCGTGGAGGGGATGACGTGCGCCAGCTGCGTTGCACGAGTGGAGAAAGCCCTGAAAAGGGTGGATGGCGTGAGTGCAGCGGCCGTGAACCTCGCCACTGAGAAGGCTACGGTGAGGTTTGACCCGGCAAAAGTGACGCTGGAAAAACTCCAGGCATCCGTTGCTGATTCCGGTTACACGCTCGGAGCCCCGGCGCGACAGGAACAGCAGGATGGGAGCGACCGCGGCAAAGACGAGGGGGTGAAACCGGGTCCGGCAATGCTCCTCCGGCGAGATCTCTTTCTCAGCGTACTCCTTTCTCTTCCCGTCATGGTTCTGAGCATGCTCAGCATGACGGAGTGGTTTCAGCAATCGTTCGTCCTCACCCTCGAACAAACCAACAAGCTTCTCTTTGTATTGGCAACCCCTGTCCTGTTCGTCACAGGACGGCGTTTCTTTTCGGGGTTTCTGGCCGCCGCGCGTCACGGCACAGCAGACATGAACACCCTGGTCGCGGTGGGAACCGGATCGGCCTACGCCTACAGCACCGCGGCCGTGCTCTTTCCCGAATGGCTGGGCGTTGGTCATGCTTCCCACGTATATTTCGACACGGCAGCAACCATCATCACGCTCGTTCTGCTCGGCCGCTTCCTCGAGGCCAGGGCCAAACAACGCGCCTCCGATGCCATTCGAAAACTGCTCGAGCTCCAACCCAGGACGGCGCATGTGATCCGAGGGAGCGTAGAAACTGATATTCCCATCTCCACGGTCATGGTCGCGGATGTCTTGCGTGTTCGTCCTGGTGAGAGGATCCCCGTAGACGGTGTCATCACCGCCGGCCATACAACCGTGGATGAGTCCATGATGACCGGCGAGAGCCTCCCCGTCGAGAAACGAGCGGGCGACAGGGTGGTTGGCGGTTCTATCAACAACAACGGTAGCGTCGAGTTCAAAGCCACCGCGGTGGGAGAGCACACCGTGCTGGCGCAGATCATTGCCCTTGTGGAAGACGCGCAGGGGTCGAAACCTCCCATCCAGCATCTGGCGGATCGTATTGCTTCGGTGTTTGTACCTGCGGTCATAGGCATCGCGATTGCCACCTTTGTGATCTGGTTCTACGCCGTCGGTGCCGGCTTCACTCATGCCATGTTGAATACGATCGCCGTGCTGATCATCGCTTGTCCGTGTGCCCTTGGCCTTGCGACGCCGACCGCCGTGATGGTGGGAACGGGAATCGGAGCCGCGCGTGGCATCCTGCTGAAAAATGCCGACAGTCTCGAACGTGCACGAAAGATCCAGACGCTCATGCTCGACAAGACGGGGACCATAACGGAAGGAAGGCCCGCCGTCACTGATGTCATTCCAATGCACGGTTTTGATCGCGACCGACTCGTGCGCTACGCGGCCTCGGTCGAGCGCCTGTCTGAGCATCCTCTGGCGATCGCGATCTCCGATCACGGGGCAGGAAGAGGAGTGGAGCTGATCGATGTGGGGTCGTTCCGCGCCGTGTCCGGATTCGGCGTCGTGGGAGAGATCAACGCGGAGAGCGTGATTGCCGGCAATGCAGCACTGATGCACGAACATGGCGTGGAAACAGCGACCGGCCGCGATATGGCAGCGGCGTTTGCTCGCGAAGGGAAAACGCCTGTCTTTGTCGCAGTCAACGGGATCCTGGCGGGAATTCTCGCGGTCGCCGATCGGATCAAGCCCTCTTCGAGCGATGCGGTCCGTGCACTTCGGTCAATGGGCATCGATGTGGTGATGATGACCGGAGACAGCGAGGATGCGGCGCGCCACATCGCGTCACAGGCGAATATCGACAGCGTGATCGCCGGAGTACGCCCCGGTCAGAAGGCGGCATTCGTGAAGGCTGCACAGGCGGAAGGCAAGATCGTGGCGATGGCGGGCGATGGGATCAACGACGCGCCTGCGCTTGCGCAGGCGGACGTCGGCATCGCCATGGGCACGGGGACGGACGTTGCCATGGAAGCGGCGGACGTCACGCTCATGCGAGGAGACCTCACCTCGCTCGTGGACGCCATCAGGCTCTCCTCTCGAACCGTGAGGACCATCAGACAGAACCTGTTCTGGGCATTCATCTACAATGTCATCGGGATACCTCTTGCCGCTCTCGGCTTGTTGAATCCCATGCTGGCCGCGGCCGCGATGGCATTCAGCTCGGTGAGCGTGGTTACCAACTCGCTCAGGCTGAAAAGCGCAAAGTTCTGAAAGCTGTCCCGGCGGCACTATCGAACACCTATCACCGAACCTTTCGTGTCTTCTCCTCTTTACATCATCGACGTCGCCCACCCTCCCCGTCATCCTGATCAGGTGGAGGAGGAACTACTGGATGCATGGCAGACGGTTCGCAACTCTTCCAGTCTATGTGTTTTGAAGATCATCCATGGCCGCGGGAGCACGGGAAAAGGGGGGACGACGAAGGACGTTGTACGCAACTGGGCCTTCAGGCAGAGAGAGAAATTTCACGCAGTCATTGCTGGGGAGGAATACGCGCTCTTTGACGAGGAAACAGCGCGCCTGAGAAGAGATGTTGGCGCCTTCCCGGATCCGGACCTGGGTGCCAGGAACCATGGAATAACGGTCATTTGGGTGAAGTAGGGAACATCACGACCGTTTCCCGGTTGACAATCAATGTTTTTCTTCATACGATACGGCACACGATACCGGGATCGCTCTGCCATGGCTCAACAGTTGCTCTATGTCGATGACGAGGAATCTCTCCGAATGCTGGTGAAGAGCCATCTCACGCTGGAGGGTTTTGACGTAGAGACCGCCTCAGGAGGCCACGAGGCAGTTGCTCTTATCCGGAAGCAGAAATTCGATCTCATCTTGCTCGATCTTCGTATGCCCGAGGGAGATGGGTTTGAAGTCCTTCGCTTCCTCAACGAGCAGGGGACCCATATTCCGGTGATCGTCCTCACGGGTGTGGATGATGTGTCTATCGCAGGCGAATGCGTAAAACTCGGGGCTGCGGACTACCTCACAAAGCCCTACAATTTCCACGAATTGATTGATTCCGTGGAGCGTGTTCTGGCCAAATAACGCTCTGTGCTCCCGCTCACATTGGTTTCCTCCTCTTGATGTACGTCACACCCCCTTCTTCCCGCCATTCATAACATGCTTGCGGACTTTCGCAGAAAAAGGGGAAATGACGAATGCCTACCAGACTGCTCTACGTTGATGACGAACCCGATCTCCGGGATGTTGTCGAGAATCAACTCATGCTCGAAGGGTTTGATGTCACAACCGCCGCTGACGGCATGGACGCGATCGAGATCCTCACGAAGCGCACCTTTGATGTGGTTTTACTGGATGTGCGCATGCCGCGCATGAACGGCATCGATGTGCTCCAGGCACTGCATGCCCTGAACATCCGTCCACGCACAATAATGCTCACCGGTGACAGCGACGTGTCTGTCCTCGCCCGATGCGCGCACTTCGGCGTGAACGACTATCTTACCAAGCCATACAATTTTCGAGACCTGGTGAATTCCATCGGCCGTGTGATGACGAGGGTTTTTTTGCCGCAACTGGACAACGCTGCAGTGAAGGAATGAGCACAGATGGGGAGGTGGCCGCACTGCTTGCTCTCCCGAGATGAATCTCGTACATTGAAGCACCCCATCGATTTCTCACCAACCAGCGGTCGGGAACTTCATGTCCGTCAAAGTTCTTCTCGACACCGATATCGGCACCGATATCGACGACGCGGTGTGCCTTGCGTATCTTCTAGTCCACCCTGATTGTGAACTTCTCGGGATCACGACCGTGACCGGAGAACCGGAAAAGCGCGCGATGCTTGCCAGCGCGATCTGCCGGCGGGCCGGTCGCGACGTCCCCATCTATCCCGGCGCGGAGCGTCCTCTCGTGGTAGAACAGAAGCAGCCCCGCGCTCAACAAGCAGAGGCGCTCGGATCCTGGGACCATCAGAACGCGTTTCCCCGAGGCGAAGCAATCGAATTCATGCGCGAGACGATCCGCAGTCACCCCGGCGAGGTGACCCTGCTGTCCATTGCGCCACTCACCAACCTTGGACTGCTCTTTTCGGTGGATCCGGAGATCCCTTCGCTTCTCAAGGGACTCGTGATGATGTGCGGATTGTTCAAAGGCCCGATTCCGAAGTACGGTCCTCTTGAGTGGAATGCGATCGGCGATCCCCACGCCACAGCGATCGTCTACCGCGCTCATGTGCTCCTGCACCGGTCCATCGGCCTCGATGTGACGACCAGTGTCAACATGAGCCCGGAGGACTTCCGGAACACCTTTCGTTCCGATCTCTTCAAGCCGATCCAGGATTTTGCAGATATCTGGTTCAGGGACTGGCCGGGAACCACGTTTCATGATCCCCTTGCCGCGGCAACGATCTTCGACAGGAATGCCTGCGGGTTTACGAAGGGGTATGTCGAGATCGAGCTGACAGACCAGCAATCCCTCGGATTCACGCGGTGGACAGAAGACCCGGCGGGAGGGCATGAGGTTGCATTCGAGGTGAACCCTGCGGCGTTCTTCGAGCACTTCATATCCACAGTGCATCCCTGATGCCGGACCCATGAAGACATTCTTGCGTTGCACGGCATGTGCCGTGGCAGTTCTCCTCCTGGCCGAATGTGGGGGAAAGTCGGAACGGACTGACGGCAAGGTAGAAATCACCTTCTGGCACAGTTTTGTCGCCTCGACCGTCCCGGCATTCAACGAACTGGTCAGGAAGTTCGAAGAAGAAAATCCGGGCATTGTCATCAAAGCCCAGTACGTCCCGACCGGCGATGCGCTCATCCAGAAGCTGGTGACCTCCGTTCAGAGCCACACTGCTCCTGACATCTCATGGATTCATTCGGACTTCATCGACAAGCTTGTCGAAGCGGGCGCCATTTACCGGATGGACGAGTTCCTCTCGGGGCCGGACAGCTTGTCGAAGGCCGAGCTGGATGATATCTTTCGGCCTCTTCTCCAGGGCGCCACCTGGAAGGGGACGCTCTACGCGATGCCGATGGAAGCAACGTCCCTCGCGCTCCTCTACAACCGGGACCTGTTCCGCAAGGCAGGCCTCGACCCAGACCACCCGCCGGCAGATTGGAATGAGCTTTCGGACTTTGCCCGTAAGCTCACAATCGACCAGGACGGCAACGGACTGCCTGATCAATACGGCTTTTTCATCCCTGTCTTCCCCGCCTCGGGGGATCTCAATATCTGGATGATCCTTCAATGGACTCCGTTCCTCTGGCAGGCAGGTGGCGTGGAGGTCGACGCAAATCAATCCCGCGTTCTGTTCAACAGCGATGCCGGCGTTCGGGCGCTCACCCTCTGGCGTACGCTTTACCAGGACCTGAATTTCAGCACGTTTGGAATTGCGCATGACATCGGCTTTGCTTCCCAGCGGCTGGCCATGGTCCTGGATGGTCCCTGGAACCTCCCGCGCTACCGTGAGATCAGGAATTTTGACTGGGCAGTTGCTCCTCTGCCTGCCGGGCCAGCAAGGAGAGCGACCTACGTTGCAGGCGAACACATGGCAATCTTCCGCCAGAGTGCTCATCCCCGCGAGGCCTGGACCTTCGTGAAATGGATGCTGAAGCCGGAAGTTCAGGCGATGTTCTCCATACGATCCGGCTACCTGCCTGTACGAAAATCCACCCTAACCCTGCAATCATACGAAGAGTACCTCGCTACGGACGGGGCACTCAAAGCATTTGTCGATCAGATGGCAGTGGGGCAGGGCAGACAATCGATTGACTACAGGCGTGTCGAGATCAATCGCTTCCTGGCTGAAGCAATTGAAAAGGCAACACTCGGCAAGGAAGACCCGAAGAGGATGCTGGACGAAGCCGCGGCAAGGTGCGATGCCTTGCTCAAGACACGGCCTCACCCCTGAAGCGTCATCTCATGATCCGTCCCTTGATTCATAATCCGGCAGCGGCACAAAAACGCCCTATCACTTTCTCTCACCCGCGTTCGTTTCCGGCAAAAGCTCTCTGTAGATCTGCACCAGTTTGTCGATCTGCTTCTGCTGGTCAAACTTCTCCAGCACTCTCCGCCGCCCTGCTTTTCCCATGCGGTGCCGTGTCTCGGGTTCGTCGATGAGCCGAAGCAGCCCCGCGGCAAGTTCCGAGGGGTTCCTGGGGGAAACGTATATTCCCGTTTCCCCGTTTACGACGATGTCCAACACGCCGTCGCAGTTGGTCGAGACAACGGGGAGTTCCATCGCCATCGCTTCGATGAGAACAACGCCGAACGATTCCGCGTGCGACGGAAACGCAAGAAGATCGAACGCCGCCATGATGTCCGGGATGTTTCTCCGGAACCCTGCAAACAGAACGATCTCCTCCAGTCCCATGGTGCCGGCCATGGCGCGGATCTTCAGCTCATACTGGCGTTCGCCGAAGCTCGCCTCTCCGACCACGAGGAAACGCACGTTGTCGCGTTGTTTGCGGACAATGTCCGCAGCCTGGAGCAATTCCTCGTGTCCCTTTCCCGGTGAAAAACGCCCGACGAAACCTGTCACGAGCATGTCGTCGCCGATCCCGAATTCCCTGCGGACGGAGCGCCCGTCCGCTCGCACCGGAGAATAGAGATCCGTGTCGACAGAGTCGTGCACTGTTATCACCCGCTCAGGAGGCACAGGTGTCGTCTCCAGCACATTCCGGTGAATGACGTTGGAGATCGCGAGGACACGGCTGACTCCCCCGTAGGTGAACCGGTGCAAAGGATCCCGCTTGCTCAGGTACGAGCCGACGCGTTTGCTGAGGATGACGGGCGGGGCCTTGAATGAAAGCCGGACTGCCGGGACAAGTGTGGAGAGGTCCCTGGAAAGCTGGCAATGTACGATGTCGATCCCTTGGCGTGCGATGAAGCGACCGAGCGACCATGCTATCTGCGGGTGAAAATAGCCGCTCACGTCGTGTGCGAGCGTTCGTATTTCTTCGGATGCGGCCTCATGCTGGAGTCTGCTGCCGGGACAGCACGCAAGCCAGACATCATGTCCACGACGGGCGAGTTGTCGGGACATCTCGAGAGCCTGGATCTCGAGTCCACCCCAGGACCGTGAAAAACAGGTCTGGAGGATGCGCAATCGGTGGGCCGCCCTGGAAGATGTGGAGGAATGAGAGTACATGGTGGAACAGTGTAAGAAAATCTGCGGGAAGAAGAAAGAGAGCTATTTCGCTCAGTCTTCGCGGTGTGGGTTTCGGAGAAGTAAAAAAGGCCCGGATAGTTATTCGGGCCTTTGAACGATCGGTGGATGATACGGGCGTTGAGGGATTAGCCGGTTAACTCATCGTCCATATCCTCCGGATCTATGCGTTGCGAACTTGAGCGGTCGGTCGGGCTATCGGATGATCCCCTGGAACCGGCAGGGCCGCCCGTAGAACTTCCGGGTCCCCGTCCTGTTGATGTCCCTCCAGTACCGGGAGCTCCGCCACGTGGAGCGTTCGTCCCGCGTATCGTCGACGAGCCTCCTGGTTTGCCGGATGTGCCGGTTCCACCGGGCGAGGTCTGCCGTGTACCATGGATTTCGCCCCGCCAGGCGCCTGATTCCGTCCCGCGCGATTCGATGAACTCTTTGAACCGTTCGAGGTCTCCCTGGACGCGTCCGGAGACAACCCCGAGGGCATCACCCGCTTTCTCCATTGTCCCTTCCGGCTCATAGTCCATAAGCAGGGTCACGCGTGTACGGTTGTCTTGAATAGGTTGGAACGAGACCTGGCCGGCATTGCGGATCCCTGACGTGCTATGCCATGCAATACGCCGGTCGGGCGTCTGCTCACTGATCTCGGCATCCCACTCCTTGTCCTTGCCGGCAACCTCGGCGCGCCAGTGCAGCCGTTTGTTGTCCAACTGCTGGACCTCCTTGATCCCCTCCATGAACCGGGGGAAATCCTCGAACTGTGTCCATTGGTTGTAGGCGGTCCGCACAGGCACATTGATGTCGATGGATTTCTCGATTTTTGCCATGCTCCCTCCACGATAATGAATAGTTGATTGTAAAAGGAAGACCCGGGGAGTGCAAATGACAGAGGGGTACTATTCCTAACAGGCCCCGGCGTGAATTAGTTTCATCGCAGCGAACGCACTGGAGGAGGATTTTTCCTATATTGCATTACCTTCTTCGATGTGGTGAGACCAATGAGCAGCGACGAAACACTCCGGCAGGCCGAGGAAGCCTTTCAGGCCGGTCCACAGCACGCCTTCCAGATCATCAATCAGATGCCGTTCCCCGTGGAGGTCTGTGATGCCCGGGGAAACACCACGATGGTGAACGCGGCATTTCTCGATACGTTCGAGGTTCCCCCTGCCGGGCGCATCGTTGCTCAACTTGAGAAACATGACCTCGCGGCAACTCTCAAGGAAGTGCAGGCGGGGAAGAAAGGGACCATTGTCACGCTCGCCGTCGATCCCGGTGATCTTGCAAGAAGTTACAGAGCATGGAAACCAGGCGGGGTGCTGTTTGAGACGACGATCTTTCCCGTTTGCTCCCCGCACGGCAAGGTGGTGCAGGTGGTAACGCTCTGGAAGGATGTAACCGAAGAGCGGCAGGTGGAAGCGCGCATCAAGAATTCCCTGCAGGAGAAGGACCTGTTGTTGAAGGAGATCCATCATCGGGTGAAGAACAACCTGCAGGTCATCAGCAGCCTCTTGAGTTTGCAGGGTACCCTGATCAAGGAACCCGAATCACGCCGTCTTTTCGAGGAAGCACGCGACCGCGTGCGTTCCATGGCGTCCATCCATGAGATGCTCTACCAGTCCACCGATCTCGCACGCATCGACTTCTCCGGTTACATCACCAATCTCGCAAGTCAGCTGTTCAGTTCGTACAACGTCAACCCGGACCGCGTACGACTCCAGACCGACGTTGAGCCCGTCTCGCTGGGGATCAATCTCGGCGTTCCGTGCGGACTATTGATCAACGAGCTGGTGACAAATGCTCTCAGGCATGCTTTCCCCGGCGAACGCCCCGGAACGATTGCGGTCTCCATGCGAGAAATGCCGGATCACTCCATCCGGCTTTCGGTGCGGGACGATGGCATCGGCATTCCTGCGGATGTTGATGTCGAAAATGCCGACTCCCTGGGATTCCAGCTGGTAACGACGCTGGCCGGGCAGCTCAACGCGCGCCTGGAGGTGCGGAGAGTGGGAGGGACCGAGTTTGTCATCGTTTTCTGATCGATCCAGGAAGAAGGCGAGCACGGAGGAAGGCAATTCACAGAACCCCTTTGCTTTTTTGTGCCTGCTGTGGCTCATGCCTGACCTGATGTAACTCCCCCTGTTCCCCCTTGTACGTCCGCCTGAGCAACCTTTTCGCATTCCTTCCGTATATAACAGGAAGAGAATCCGTTTTCTGTACCCATCTCCGTGCGGTGGCGTTGTCTATCCGGAGAAATGGAATCGGGAGGGGAGTAGCTATGGCATCAAAGCTCATGCGCGAAGCGGAAGAGGTTGTCGACCGGATCCGTACAAAGATGAAGCAGTGGGGGATCACATCGACATTTCTCGCCGCTCAACTTGGCGTTTCCCGCCAGTACTCCTGGCAGATCATCCACTACAGGACTT
>Ga0316603_10001286_pt1 | contig 13261 bp, 12 predicted proteins | sample OWC_soil_day10_n_FD_207649 | JGI IMG/M metagenome (GOLD analysis project Ga0316603, IMG submission 207649) | Wetland soil microbial communities from Old Woman Creek delta, Ohio, United States - OWC_soil_day10_noCT | ecosystem: Environmental > Terrestrial > Soil > Wetlands | place: USA: Ohio...
GATGAAATTTTTCTCAAATATATCTTGACATTGAAAATTGCATAATGTATAAATTATACAAAAACCGGGACCCGGAAAATGCAGCGAATTCACCATGCAACTTTGTCTTTAGGGAACCAGGCCTACCAGGAATTGAAGCGCATCATCCTGGAGAGGCAGATTCCTCCCGGAGGAAAGCTTAATGAGGGAGACCTTGCCCAAGCCCTGGGGATCAGCCGGACCCCAATTCGCGAAGCCATCAACCGCCTGGAAAAAGAAGGATTGGTGAAGATTATCCCCCAGAGGGGGGCGTATGTGGTCCAATTAACGGAAAAGGATATTTACGAGCTGTTTCTGATCCGGGAAAACCTCGAAGGGCTGGCGGCTTACCTGGCGGCCACCAAGGTGAGTGAAAAAGACATCGCCAAACTGGAATCTGCAGTCGAGGGCTTTTCCGAGCCCTTCGACGAGAAGGAGACCCGAAGATACGCCAGGGAAGACTTCAAGTTCCACCAAACCGTCATTCAATTCTCCGAGGCCCGGCGTCTGATCGGCCTCATTTCCACCCTGCACGATTATATTCGGATTTTCCGCCTCACCACGGTCGGAGTTTCCGGGCGAATGAAGAGCTCGCTGGACGAGCACCGAGGCATCCTCGAAGCCCTGCGCCGGCGGAAGGCGGAAGAGGCGGAGCAGAGGATGCGGGAGCATATCCGGCACGTCCGGGATGGGGTCATGGAGAATATCGGAGTTTTCTTGAGCGGCGAAGGGAAGGGGCTGCTCCAAACCAAGGAGGAAGAGAAATGAACTCATTCGATTACAAAATCGTGGAAGAAACGGCTAAGGAGCTGTATATCCGGGCCTTGAAAATTCTGCCCCCGGATGTGCGCGAAGCCCTGAAAAAGGCCGCGGACAAGGAAACCCAGCCTACGGCCCAAGAGATTTTCCAGACCATTCTCCGCAACGTGGAAGTTTCGGATCAGAAGAACATGCTGATCTGCCAGGACACCGGGCTTCCCATCTACTTAGTGAAAGTGGGCAGCCAATTCCCCTTCGATGGAGCGAAGGTAACCGCCGCCCTGAAGGAAGGGGCGAAGAGAGCGACCCTGGAGCACCCTTTTCGGGGAAGCTCGACCCACCCCGTCACCCGAGTGAATCCGCAGACATCGGTGGGGGAGGGACTCCCCATCATCTATTGGGATTTTGTGCCCGAGAGCGACTGCCTGGACATCCTGATGGTGCCCAAGGGGTCGGGATCGGAAAACATGAGCGCCATGAAAATGTTTATCCCGGCCGACGGCGTGGCGGCGGTCAAGAAATTCGTGGTGGACACGGTTTTGCAGTCCGGATCCAACCCCTGTCCTCCGGGAATCATCGGCGTGGGCATCGGGGGGACCGCCGACTTGGTGACGAAATTGGCCAAGGAAGCCATTGCCCGGCCCGTCGGCTCGCACAACCACGACCCGTTTTTCGCCAAGATGGAGGACGAGCTGTACGAGGCCATCAACTCCCTGGGAATCGGCCCCATGGGCCTAGGCGGAGCCGTCACCACTCTTGCCGTGCACATCGAGTGGGCGCACACCCACATCACCCAGAACCCGGTGGCGGTCAATACCCAGTGCTGGCCGGCCAGGCGCGCCCGCGGCAAGATCTACCCGAACGGAAAGGTGGAGTACGGCTTCTAAAGAAGCGGGGGGCAGGGAGCGCGGAGCTTAGAGGCAAAAGAGCCGGACGAGTTCGAAAAGCGAACTCGCAACTCACAACTTCCAACTTTAAATCTTGTTTTCATTTTTCATAAGGAGGCTGATATGCCCACTTATCATTTGAACACTCCGCTGACCGAGGAGGCCGTTCGCAGGCTGCGCGTGCGCGATACGGTAATCCTGAACGGCACCATTTTCGGCATCCGCGATCTCACCCAGATCCATATTTTCGACCACCAGGTGGACCCGCCGGTCTCCCTCCGGGGGGCGGCCTGCATCCACACCGCCCCTTCGCTGAAAAAGACCGGGAACCGCTGGGAAAAGGTTTGTGTGGGGACGACCACCAGCGGCCGCATGGACCGGTTCACCCCGGGACTCATGGAGAAATACGGGGTGCGGGCGATTATCGGCAAGGGAGGCCAGTATCAGGCTAGCCTCGAGGCGATGAAGAAATTCGGGGGAGTGTATTTGGCGATTGTCGGCGGGGCGGCCGCGCTGGAAACTAACCAGATCCTGGAAGTGGAAAATGTCTATTTCGAAGAGCTTCACCCGGAAGCCCTTTACCAGTTCAAGGTGAAGGACTTCGGCCCCCTCACGGTCGCCATGGACTCGCACGGCAACCATCTCTATTATGAGGTGCGGAAAGAGGCCGAAAAAAGGCTCCCGGAGATCTACAAGCGGCTGGGGATTCCGGTTTGACCCAATGACTGCCAAAATTTTATACATCTATCTCCCTTACCTCGCTGCCGCGGTCTTCGTGATCGGTGTGGCCTCGCGGATTTACACCTGGGCCAAGACGCCCGTCCCCCTGCGGATTGTGACGACCCCCGCGCCCAAGACCCGGGGCGGCGTGGCGCTGCGGCTCATCGGGGATGCGCTCTGGTTTCCCAGCCTCTTTAAGGCGGACAAACTTCTCTGGTTCGCCGGCATCCTTTTTCATACCCTCCTGTGGCTCGTTCTCCTCCGGCACCTGCGATTTTTCTTATACCCCGTTCCCGGGTGGGTGGAGGGCGTCCAGACCGCTGGACTTTATGCGGGCTACGGGATTCCTTTCCCCCTGGCGCTTCTGCTTGCGCGGCGTCTTGTGCTGGAGCGGAACCTGTACCTTTCCATCCTTGGCGATTATTTCACGCTCCTTCTCCTTCTGGGCATCGCGGCCAGCGGGATTCTCCTCAAGGTTTTTTTCCCGGCCTACTTAGTGGACGTGAAAGATATCGTCCTGGGGCTTGGGCACCTGATGCCGCGGGCCTACGACCTTCCCTGGCTTTTCGGCCTGCACTTTTTCCTGGTGCTCCTCCTTCTCATCTATTTCCCTTTCAGCAAGCTGATGCACTCGGGCGGGCTTTTTTTCAGTCCCACCCGGAATCAGCGAGCCAATTTCGAGGAACGGTTCGTCAACCCCTGGGATGTCCCCGTAAGCTACAACCCAAACAACCTCTTTCCTCCTGAGAAGTACCGTCAGGAGCTCGCCGCGCCCGCGGGAGGAAGGAAAGAATGAGATTTCCCGTTCCCGTACCCGGAATCAAAACGGGGGCTTCGAAACACGTTGTCTGTTACCCGGCCAAGGAAAAGGACATGGTCAAAATCGATCTTCCCAAAACCCGGCGGGAGGATTGGAAGGAAGCCATGATCAAGAAGATGGCCGAGATGCTGGACAAGTACCGCTCCCTGAGGGTCTATCTTGACACCTGCGTCAAATGCGGAGCCTGCGCGGACAAGTGCCAGTTCTTCTTAGGGACCGGCGACCCCAAAAATATGCCGGTCGCAAGGGCCGACCTCCTGCGGAAGGTCTACAAGAAATATTTCACCTTAGGCGGCAAAATTTGGGGGCGCGCCAACGAGGCCGAAGACTTGACCCCGGAACTCCTCCAGGACTGGGTCGTCTATTTTTACCAGTGCAGCGAGTGCCGCCGCTGCTCGGTCTTCTGCCCTTACGGGATCGACACGGCCGAAATTACCATGGCGGCCCGGGAGATCATGGCCGCATCCGGGATCGCCACCAAGTACGTGACCGAGGTGGTGGCCAAGGTTTACGACACGGGGAACAACTTAGGGATCTGGGCCCCGGCCTGGAAAGACAACTGTGCGTTCCTGGAAGAGGACCTTCGGGATACGGAAGGTATCGAGATCAAGTTTCCCGTCGATGCGGTGGGAGCCGAGGTCCTGCTCGTCCCCCCGTCGGCCGACAACTTCGTCAACACCGACACCATGATCGGCTACGGCAAGATGTTCCGTGCGGCCGGCATTTCCTGGACCACAAGCACCTACTGCAACGAAGGCGGGAATTTCGGGATGTTCCTGAATTACGCCAATCTGAAAAAGGTCAACAACCGCATCCTGGAGGCGGCCCGCCAGCTCAAGGTCAAAAAAGTCTACTGGGGGGAATGAGGACACGCTTGGAGGGCCGGTCTGGCCTTCACTACGACGCTGAGCGGGGCCATGGATTTTCTCGAAATCCCTTACCCCGTGCACATCTGCGACCTGACCTGGTCTTTGATCCGGAAAGGCGCTTTCCGGATCGACAAGACCGCCAACGATTCCCTGAAGGTCACCTATCACGACCCGTGCAATGTCGCCCGGGCAACCGGTTATTTTGAACCGCCCCGCAACATCCTGAAGGCGGTCTGCAACAATTTTCAGGAGATGGATCCGCACACGACCCGCGAAAATACCTATTGCTGCGGGGGAGGCGGAGGGCTCCTGGCCGACGAGTTGATGGAGATCCGGATGGCCGGGGGAAAGCCGCGCGCCGAGGCCTGCCGGGCAAGCGGCGCTAATTACCTGGCCACGATCTGCGCGATCTGCAAGGCCAACCTGCCTGAAGTTATGAAGCATCACCGGGTACCCTGCGAGGTGGGAGGCGTTCATGATCTTTTGGGCCGGGCTTTGATTTTGAAATAACTAACGATCGGACGCAGAAAAGGCGAAGGCGAATATGACAAGGACTCAAGGGGCAGGGAGCCGGGGGCAGGGGGCAACCTTCCCTTTTCTTCGGGCAGAGAATCCGGAATGAAAACCTTATCAATTTTGTTGGCCATAGCGGTCTTGAGTGTTGGCGCCCAGGCTTGTCAGCAGGTGCCGAAACCGGAACTGAACGGGGAGGGGCCTCTCGCGGTCCGGGTAGCCCGGGGCACGGACGTTCCTGAATATCATGCTCCGGCTGAACGCTGGCGGGTTCAACACCAGGAGGCGCTGAACCGCGGCGACTTCAGCCAAAAGGAATGCATCCTCTGCCATAATCCGCGGACCGGGTGCAACCAGTGCCACCAGTATGCAGGCGTGAAGCAGATATCGGTTCCGGAGGCGGCGCTCTTCTGGCCGGCGCATGGAAAATAAATTAGTGCCAGTGTCAGTGTGAGTGTGAACGACCTTGGGAACAGGGCTAAAAGGAAAATCCTTTCCTCACACTCACACTTTATGAGGTTATTCTATGAGCGAAGCGATACCCCATACAACCCCGGCAGGTTCTCCGGACACGGCCCCCGGGCTGGCGGTGACCCGGAGGAAGGTGCTGAAGGGGATCTTCGCCCTTTTGGGGGCGATCGGTTTGGGAAATATTCTTTACGGCCTGAGCCGCTTCTATGCGCCCGGCGCGGGTGGGCAGGGGTCCGTAGAGATGGCCTCGAGCGAAATTCCAGAGGGGGGAACCGTTTCCTTCCAGTACGGGGGAACCCCGGGGATCCTTTTCCGAGCCGAGGACGGAACCTTCAAGGCCTTTTCCCTTATATGCACCCATCTGGCCTGCACCGTCTCCTGGAACCCCGAAAAACGCGAGTTTTATTGCCCCTGTCACGAGGGATTCTTCGATGCGGAGGGAAAGGTCCTGAGCGGCCCGCCTCCCGCCCCTCTGGAAAGATGGAAAGTGGAGGTAAGGGGGGGTAAGATCGTGGTGGGGTAAGGCTGAACGAGGAATGTTTACGAGGCCGTCATTCAGAGCTCCTGACAGAATGGAACATCGGATCCACAGACATGAATACTGACCGTCAATCTTTCAATTCGCTAACCTATTCGTTATGGGCAATTTTCGCCCTGACCATTCTCTCGGGAGCCTTCCTGCTGGTTTATTATGTCCCGGCTTTCAGCCAGGCTTTCGCTTCCGCCGAGAAATTGAACCGCCAGGTTCCTTTCGGCTGGATGGTCCGGCGGCTCCATGCGGCCGGCGGAAGTTTTGTCCTCCTCCTCTTTTTTATTCACCTCCTGCGGATTTTCTCCGCGGGCGCCTACAAGATTCGCCCGGGGAGATTTTGGCTGGCAGAGGTTTTCCTGGTTGCCTTCGCGGTCTGGGCCAATTTCACCGGGTCGTTTCTTCCATTGTCCCAGGAGGCATTTTGGGGAACGGCGACCTTTCTATCCAACCTTGCGAACGTTCCCTGGGTTGGCGGGGCTCTCGCGGATTTCCTGCGTGGCGGAAAAGAACTCGGCGGAGCGGCTTTGTCCCGGTTTTTCAGCCTTCATCTGCTCCTTGCGGTGCTGATCGGGCTCTTGATGTTCGGACATAACCGGATGAAAGAAGGGGAGGGAACGAAGGAAGAAATCCCTTCGGATTTCGGCAACCTGCTCCCTCTCGCGGTCGTCGGCCTTCTCCTTCTGGCCGTGGTCACTTTTACCCCTCATTGGTTTGCGGATCCTTTGCGGGAGGCGGGAAACCCGACCGGGAATCCCACCGGGATTGTCGGACCATGGCCAATGCTGTTCTTCCAGGAGGCCCTTTCCTTTTTGGGTTCGGCCAGCCCCTTCTGGTTTCTGGCGGGTCTCGTTATCGTGAAATTGCTTGTCCTTCTTCTTCCTTACTATGACCGCGCTCCGGAGAGAAAACTCCTTCTCCGTCCTTTTTCCCTGATCGCAGGATGCGGGCTGTTAGTCTTGATCCTGTATTTTACGTTCCTCGGCCTGGCCGGCGCCCATTACGGAGAAAAGGCGGTCATCGCCGTCCAGCCGGCGTCGGCGGCGGAAGTTCGGGGCGCCCAGGTCTACCTGGAAAAGAATTGCGCCTTCTGCCACCAGGTCTTCGGAAAAGAAGGGCGGAGGGAAGGGCCGGATATGGCGGTCGTCCTGCAGCGCGGCCGCTCCGCGGATTGGGTCCAGCGGTTTATCATGAACGCCAGGCTTTATCAGCCGGGAACCACGATGCCGAAGTACAATCTTCCGCTGGAAGACCTGGAGGCGCTGCGGGTCTATCTCCTGGCTCTCGATCCGACGAAAAGAAAATTCGGGGTCGTGGACCGGAGCATCCTTCTGGAGTACGGTGCTTTCGGAATTTGGGGAGACGTAAAGAAATGAGCAAAAGAAATATTCCCGTGGTCGAAGCCGACATTCTCGTCCTCGGGGCCGGAGGAGCGGGGCTCTGCGCCGCCCTCCACGCCGCCGACGCGGGCAAGAAGATAAAAATCCTCCTGGTGACCAAGGCGATCATCGGCAAAGGAGGGTGTTCGCGCATGGTCCAGGGGGGGTACAATGTGGTTCTCAACCCGGCCGATTCGCATCCGAAGCATTTCGGGGACACCCTCAAGGGCGGCCAGTTCATAAACAACCAGGAACTGGCCTGGACCCTGGTAACCGTGGCCACGGACCGGATCAAGGAGATGGAGACGAAATACGGCTGTTTCTTTGACCGCAACCCGGACGGAACCATCCACCAGAAACCTTTTGCCGGGCAGAGCTTCGACCGGACCGTGCACAAAGGCGACCTCACGGGCATTGAAATCATCTCCCGCCTGGCCGAGCAGGTCTTCCGGCGGGAAATCGAATACCTGGAGGAGCATCGGGCGTTGGAACTTCTCTGGGACAAATCCCGGACCCGGATCGTGGGTGCCCTCCTTCTGGACATGGGAACAGGAACCTACATTATCGCCCATGCCCGCACGACCGTGGTTTGTACGGGAGGCGGGCCGACCATGTACAAGCTCTTTGCGCCCTCCCTGGACAAGGCGGCGGACGGAATTTCAATCATGTACCGGGCCGGAGCGGAGATGGTGGATATGGAGATGGTTCAGTTCCATCCAACCGGCTTGATCGTTCCGGGATCCAGCGCTTCGGGTACCCTCCTCGAAGAGGGGCTGCGCGGGGCGGGGGCGCACCTCTATAACGCGCTGGGAGAGCGTTTCATGGAGCGGTACGCTCCGGACGTTAAGGAGCGGGCCACCCGCGACGTGGTTTCGCGGAGCAGCTTCATGGAGATCATGGCGGGGCGCGGCACGCCCAACGGCGGGGTGTTCATCGATGCCTCGGTCATGGGGCCGGATTTTGTCCGCAAGAGCTTTCCCGGCATGGTCGAGCGCTGCAAGGACTGGGGGTACGATCTTGCCGGAAGCCGGGTCGAAGTTTCGCCCACGGGCCATTTCTTCATGGGTGGAGTCCGGATCGACACCCTCTGCCACACGGACCTCGACGGCCTTTATGCGGCCGGTGAAGACGCCGGCGGCGTCCACGGCGCCAACCGCCTGGGCGGAAACGGGATCGCCGATTCCACGGTTTACGGCGGGATCGCCGGGGATTCCATGGCCAACGACGTGATCGGCCGCGAGCTTTTTCCATACGATGAAAATCAGGTGGAAGAGATCATCCGCACCGTGGAAACCCCCCTCGGAAAAAAGGGAGAGGACCTTTACCCTCTGCGTACGGCGATGCGGCTCAGCAACTGGGAAAAGATCGGGATCCTCCGTGAAGAAAAAGGGTTGCAGGAGGGCCTGAAATTCCTCGGGGAACTCAAGGAGAAGCTGATGAAGACCGTGGGGGTCCCGGCGGAGCCGCGGGCTTACAACATCCCCTGGAACGACTGGCTCAACATGCGCAACCTTATCGACGTCTCGGAGATCGTCGGTCTGTCTGCCGTGCAACGGCGGGAGTCCCGCGGGGCGCACTACCGCAGCGACTTTCCAAAGAAAAACAACAAAGAGTACCTGAAGAACTTTTTCATCAAGCGGGTCAACGGGCAAGGCAAGATCTACGAACGCCCGGTGGAATTCACGCGCCTGAAGCCGGAAGACATCAAATTTGAGTAGAATATTTCACCACCGAGGGCACAGAGAACACAGAGAAATTAATAATTTGGTTAAAATCAAAAGACCTGACCGGGGCGCCAAAGTCTGACATTTTCGCAAACGTGTTGATCTCCCGTCATTCCGGCGAAAGCCGGAATCCGGGGGGCGATTTCTCAAGGAAGCATCCGGTTCAATTTTTGTGTTTTGATAATCTCATCTCTGTGGGCTCTGTGTTCTCTGGGGTGAAAAATCAGGAGAATTTATGAACGGGACGGAACTTTCTTTGAAGAGGGACACCGGCGACGGGAAGGTCTGGAAGAACACCCTCCCGGGCATGTGGGCTTGGTTGTTGCAGAGGGTTTCGGCCATTCTCATCCTGGTTTTTCTGGTCCTGCATTTCTTCCTGCCCTACCGCCGGCCGATCCAATTCCTTTTGCTCGCGGTGGTCGCCTTCCATGCCTGCCTGGGGATCCGGGTTTTTATCATTGACCTGGGGGCGAATGTGGCGACCCAGAAGACTCTCTTCATCGTTGCGGTGCTCCTGGCCCTTTTCGGGCTTTTCTTTGTGTGGAGCTATCTGCCGTTCGGCGGGTGAGACAGTGTCAGGGTGAGTGGGAGTGTGAGTGAATGAGGAGAAAAGAATTGATTTTTCATTCCTCCCCACCCTTACAAGCATGAGGTGTTTTCATGATTTATTCGTACAAAGTTTTTCGATTCGATCCCCGGAAGAACCGGGAGCCCTACTGGCAGGAATTCCCGGTTGACCCGGGGGATTCGGACAAGGTCACAATCCTGGACGGCCTTTTCCAGATCCAGCAGGCTCAGGACAAAACCCTATCCTTTAGATATTCGTGCCGGCTGGCCATGTGTGGCTCCTGCGCCGTGGTCATCAACGGCAAAGAAGGGCTGGCATGCAAAACCATGCTCCGGGACATGCCGAAGGAGACGATCACCGTGGCGCCCCTGCGGCACATTCCCGTGGTGAAAGACCTGACGGTCGACATGAAGGGGCTGATCCGGAAGCTTCGGAAAATGGAGCCGTACTTCGTTCCCAAATCAACGGACTCGGAGCCGGCGGTCATCCGGCCTGATTCCAAAGAGCGAAAGACCATCGCGCTGAACACCGAGTGCATCGCCTGCGGCTCCTGTGTCTCCTCCTGCACGATGATGCACTGGGACCCGGAATACCTCGGCCCCATGAACTTGAACCGCGCCTTTTGCCTCATCGCCGATTCCCGGGATGCGGACGGGGACCGGCTGAGCAAAATCGCGGGGGAAAACGGCATTTACCGCTGCCACATGGAATTCAACTGTACCGATGTCTGCCCAAAGCACATCAGCCCCACCCGGGGAATTCATTTCCTAAAACGGGAGGTCTTCTGGCAGGGCCTCAAGAATCTGAATCCATTCTGCAGAGGCAAGAGCACATGAAATCCCGGCCCGTGGCCCTTTTGCAGGGCATCCTTTTCTTTTTTTGCGGAGCCATCGTTCCAGTGGCCGAGGCGAAGACCGCAGGGAACTGCCTGGAGTGCCATTCGCAGAAATTTTCTTTCGGCGAGTCCGCCGATTTTTATGGGTCCGCCGGAATCGAAAATCGGCTCGTTTACCAGGCCCGATTAAGCCCCTGCCCAGGGGTAAAGACCTTGTCCGAGGAGACCTTCCATACGGAAAGCCGGCTTGCGCAGTTGAACCGGCTGGCAGCGGAGGCCAATGGCGAAGGAACCGCAACCGCTGCCTGGCGGCGAAAAACGGCGGAAATCGGCGACTCCTTCGCCCGAATGAAAGCCGAAAACAGTTTTTCAACCCGCTCCTTTGCCAGGGGGGCAGCGGCTCTGCGCGGAGAGCTGCAGAAGATTTACGACCAGGCTTTCGGGGCCCGGGCCGAGTCCGGACGGAGATGGCTGGTCGGTGTCTTTGGGATCCTGCTGATTCTTGCGGCGGTATTGGCCGGCATCGGGCACCGGAAATTAGGCCGGTTCGGGAAACTGGTCTTAACCGCGGCCCTGATTTGCGGAAGTTTTTCGCTTTCCGCCTGCTCGCAGGAAGCAAAGGATGCCCCGTCCAAGTCGGCCTCCCAGGAGCGCCTGGACCAAGCGCGGGAGGTGGCGGCAAAATTGACTGCGAAGGTGGAGAGCCAGTTCGCCGCCTCGATTCTCCTGGCCGGAGCCGCCCGCGAAACCGCCCGGTTCGACGGTCCGGGCAGCGACAGAGTTTTTCAGCTTGCCTGGCGGATGGCGCTCAAGGCGCGGGATGAAGGAGGGCAGATTGCGGCCTTGAAAAAGATTGCGGCGGAGTGGCCGAACCCGATGGAAGCGGTCAAGCGAAAAGTCAATTTTGACGCCGTTCTTGACCTTCGCGACGATTTGAAAAGCATAGAAGGAAGAACCTGGGGCTTGCGTGCGGTTGCGGAGGAATGGGCCCAGGCAAATCCGAAGCAAGGCCGGGAAGCCCTGGAATTCGCCACCCGCGAAACCAAGGGTATTCAAAGCGCGGACGTGAGGGATATCGAATTCAAAGCCATGGCCGAGGCCTGGGCTGAGATCGATGAAACCATGGCCCTGGAAACACTTGGCGGCATCCAGGATCCTTTTTTAAAATCCGTCGCCCTTGCCGGAATCGCCTGTCGGCTAAAGAATAAAGAAAAAGGCGGGGAGCTTTTCTCCGAAGCCTGGAAGCTCATGGAAACGATCCCTGCCGGGCCCTTGAAAATGCAGGCCTGGGCGAAAATTTCCGCGGCTGCGGCCCGCTATTTCCCGCAGCAAAAAAAGGGGTGGAAGGAGAAGGCCCAAGGAAAAACAACGGAACTGAAGGATCCTTTAATGCGGGGTTTTGCCCTCCAGGAACTCGTGTCCGCATGGGCCGATTCGGACTGGGAGCAGGCCGGACGATTTGCCGGGGAAATACCGGCTGACCAGGCGGAAGCCCGGGCCTTTGCCCTGATCCGCATCGGGGCGGGGGCGAACATTCCTCCCGACAGGGCGGCAGGGCTCCTGCGGAAGGCAATTGATGAAGCGGAACGGATCCAGGATGCGTTTCTGGCCCAAAGAGCCATCACGTTGGCTCTATTGAAAATGCCGGCCCAGAGCCTGATTGAGGCCCGGAAATATTTCCAGCGGATCAAGGATCCGCTCCTACGTTCCGAAGTGGAGACCCGGCTGATTGAAGACCTAGCCAAGAAGGACCTGGATGAGGCGCTGAACGCCTCCGCGCATATTCCCGGCGAATTCCAGCGGTCCCGGGCGATCCTGACGGTTCTCAACAAAAAAATATCCCGGGATATCGGGATTGCGTCTCCCCTTCTTCAAGAGGCCCGGAAGGCCGGGGTAAATATTTCCGACCCCTACACGCAAGTTTTATTCCTCGTCGACTTAGGCCGGAGTTGGGGGCGAATCGACAAAGGCCGGGAGACGGCCATTTATGAAGATGCCCTGAAGGCCTGCAAGGAAATTTCATCTCCTTCCCTGAAGGCGGAAGCGTTGGAAGCCCTGGCCGCAGCCTGGAAAGGCGCAGACAAGGCAAGGGCTCAGGCCGCTCTTGACTCCATTGATCCCGGCGTTTTGCGAGCCCGAGAAACCGTGGCCGAGGTGAAGCTTTGGGCAAAGACCGATCTGGGAAAGGCCAGACAGGCTTCTGAGTCCATTCCCGGAAGCTTTCCCATAGAGAAGGCGCAGGCATTCAAAGAGCTCGGGAGTGCCGTTAAGAAAACTCAATCCCCCCTTGGGATCGAATTTTTCGAAAAAGCCTGGAAGTCGGCAGTGGCCATCCCCGAAGGGGGGGCGAAAGAAAAGATTCTAACTCAGATCATAACCGAGACGGCTCCGCTGAATACGGAGAAGTCGATTTCCATGATCCAGGCAGTTTCCGACCGGGAAATCAGGGACCGCCTGCTCAAGGAGGCGGGAATCGCCCTTTTCAAAGAAGAAACATCCTCCTCCCTGAGCGGCGCCTTGAAAATTGCGAAAGAAATCTCTGAAAGCACCTTGCGGGCCGCCGTATATCAAAAAGCGGCGGACAGGCTCGCCGGGGGGCCGATCAAGGGGAACGGGACGGATCAGGCTCTTGTGGCCGGGCTTTCCCAATGGGGCAAGGCAAGAGAATCGGCCAAGAAAGAGGAGACCGAGGCGAAACCTGTTTTCGAAAAGGCGTTTGCGGATATCGGGAAGATCGCCGACGCCCGGGAACGTGCCCTTTTGCTGGCGGCGATGATCGGCGACTGGGCCCAAGTGGATGAGGGGGCGGCGCTCAAGGCCGCGGTGACAATCCCGCCGGAAACGGCTGAACCCCGTTCCTACGGCCTCCTGCAGGCGGGGATTCAATTTCGAAAATGGAGCCGCCAGCAACCCGAAGGTGTTTTTGAAAAAGCCTTAAATGCCGCCGAAGGGATACCGGAACCCTCCCTGAGAGGGCAGCGGATGATTCAGATCGCAAAGGAATGGCAGCTCAGCAACCGAGAAAGGGGGAAAGAGATTCTTCGCAGAGGCGCCGATGTCCCCGGCTCCAATTACAGGCGCGCAAAAACCGGCGTGGATTGGTATAATCTATTTTATAAAGAATCGATTGAAAAGGATTTGAAAACGCTTGAAAAAACGCTTTCCCTGG
>Ga0316603_10001287_pt1 | contig 13259 bp, 11 predicted proteins | sample OWC_soil_day10_n_FD_207649 | JGI IMG/M metagenome (GOLD analysis project Ga0316603, IMG submission 207649) | Wetland soil microbial communities from Old Woman Creek delta, Ohio, United States - OWC_soil_day10_noCT | ecosystem: Environmental > Terrestrial > Soil > Wetlands | place: USA: Ohio...
GACCACTGACCTCAGTGCGCCATGTAGGAGGCACGCACGATCGCTCATCTCGGATCCGTGCGGCAGGATCGATCGCCGGACGGTTACACGTGACCGACGCCAGCCGCGAAGATATCGCGACCAAGCCCGGAGACATGTTCAGGTTGTTCACGCCCTTGTCTTGTGGGCCGCGCCGGATGTGACGAATCTTCGCGCCCGATGTAACCGGTCGTGGGGGGCGATGCACTGTGAGTGCAGAACCCGCTTCGAGTGCCTCGCGCGCTCGATCACGAGAGGACCGCCATGCCACGCCTGGTACTTGGGACTGCTTTACTCGCGCTCGCCGTGCCGATGACTGCATCGGCACAACCGGCGGGTGATCTGGCGCTCGACACGTTTCGTCCGGCGATCGATTCGCGCGGCTATCTGACGCTCAACGCGTCGCAGCCGCTCGGACACAAAGAGGTGTCGTTCGGCCTCGGCTCGCTCGCGTGGGGGCACAAGCTGTTGCGGTTCGAGGAAGGTACGAACACGTACGAGGTGAAGGACGTCATCACCGCGACCTTGATCGCGGCGTTCGGCTTTCACGTCGGACCGCTCGAGCTCGAGATCGGCGGCTCGCTGCCGCTGTCGATCCTCTCCGGCGATCGCGGCCCCGACGAGCTCGGCGCGCCCGGCGACCCGAACGACGACAAGGACTACAAGCTCGACGGCCAGGGCATCGGCAACATCGGCCTTCACCTGAAGACGCGCTTCATCAAGTCGAGTCGCCCACCGCACGTCGGCGTCGGCGTCGTCGCGAGCGTGTACTTTCCGACGACCGATCCGACGGAGCGGTTCCTCGGCGAGTCGAAGCTCAACTGGCAGATCACGGGGATCGTCGATAAAGAATTCGGCCGCCGCGGCGAGCTGCGCATCGCGCTGAACGGCGGCATTCGGTTCCGTCCGACGACGACGTTCACGGACCTGGGCGACATGGGCGCGCCGCCGACGAACCAGACGATCGAAGCCTCCGCCGAGGTGCCGATCGGCCTCGGTGTCGCGTACGCGATCTCGCCGCAGAAGTTCGACCTCGTCGGCGAAGTGTTCGGCGCGATCCCGCTCGGGGATCACGAGAACTACCAGCCGCTCGAAGCGGTCGGCGGCGTGAAGCTCTACCTCGCCCGCAACTCGTTTCTCTCGCTCGGCGCGGGCCGCGGCCTCGTGCCGGCGAAGGGGGCGAACCCCGACCTCCGCGCGTTCATCGGCATCGTGTTCGAGCCGAACCTCGGCGATCGCGATGGCGACGGCCTCAAGGACGACGTCGACAAGTGCCCCGACGATCCCGAGGACAAGGATCGCTTCGAAGACGAGGACGGCTGCCCCGAGCCCGACAACGATCGCGACGGCATCGTCGACGAGCTCGACAAGTGCCCGAACGTTCCCGAGGATCGCGACGACTTCCAAGACGAAGACGGCTGCCCCGAGGGCAACCCGAATGATCGGGACTCCGACACGATCCTCGACAACGTCGACAAGTGCCCCGACGAGCCCGAAGACTTCGACAACTTCGAAGATGAAGATGGCTGTCCCGAGCTCGACAACGATCAGGACAAGATCCTCGACGTCGATGACCTCTGTCCGAACGATCCGGAAGACTACGACCAGTTCGAAGACGAAGACGGCTGCCCCGATAACGACAACGACAAGGACCGCATCCTCGACAAGCTCGACAAGTGTCCGAACGAGCCGGAGGAGTACAACAACTTCGAGGACGAGGACGGCTGCCCCGATCGCCACGGCGCGAAGCTGACCGAGAGCGGCATCGTCACGCTCGAGCCGATCAACTTCGAGTACAACAAGGCGATCATCAAGAAGGACTCGTTCTACATCCTCGACGCCGTCGTCGCCTCGCTGCAGGGAAATCCGGACATCACGCTGCTCGAGATCCAGGGCCACACCGACGAACGTGGTGACGACGCCTACAACCTCGACCTGTCGATCCGGCGCGCGGCCGCGGTGCTGAAGTACCTCACGGACCACGGCGTCGACGCGAACCGCCTCGAGTCGCAGGGCTACGGGGAGACGATGCCGGTCGACAAGTCGCACACGGAGAGAGCGTGGGCGAAGAATCGCCGCGTCGACTTCCTCATCCTGAAGCGCGCGACGAAGTAACATGCGTGATCGTGAGATCACGCTGGCTGGTGGCGCTGCTCGCATGCACGGTCGCGCACGCGGCGCCGAACAAGGACGCGCCGCCCGCGACGTTCGATCACGATCAGGGGCTCGCGCACTGGCGCGCCGCCCTCGCGGCGCAGCGCACCGGTAAGCCGGATCGGCCGCTGCGCATCTCGTATTTCGGCGACTCGCTGACGGCCGACGATCACATCACGCACGCGCTGCGCACGAAGCTCGGCGCGCTCGTCGGTGACGGTGGTCCGGGCTTCGTGTTCGCGGCGCCGCCGCATCCGTATTGTCACCATCGCGCGGTCTCGCGGTTCGTGACCGGCGCGTGGCGCGTGAACGGCATCTCGACGTCGCCGGCACCCGATCGCTTGCTCGGTCTCGGTGGCAGCGCGGAGACCGATCAAGGCAACGTGCGGATGACGCTCGCGAAGTCGACGGTGAAGTCCGTGGACGTTCACTACCTGATGCAGCCGCACGGCGGCAGGCTCGAGGTCCTCGCCGACGGCAACGTGCTGCAGCAGCTCCTGACCGCCGGCGAGCGCAAGCAAGCCGCGTTCGTGCGCGTCGACGTGCCCGATGGCACGAAGAAGATCGATCTGCGTGCGTCCGGTCGCGTGCGGCTGTTCGGTGCCTCGCTCGAAGCCGCGAAGGGCGCGATCGTCGACAACCTCGGCGTCGTCAACGCGACCGCGAAGCAGCTGCAGAAGAACAACATGCCCGAGCACTGGCGCAACCAGCTCGCGCATCGTGGCTCGGACCTCGTGATCATCATGCTCGGCACGAACGAAGCCGAGTGGCTCGCGCCGAAAGGCGCCGGCATGGCCGAGCACGAGAAGCTGTTCGGCGCGCTCCTCGCGAGCGTGCACGCGGGGAACCCCGGCGGCTCGTGCCTCGTCGTGTCGCCGCTCGATCAACTCGACTGGCGCGCGGAGGGCATGCCGCCGCGCGATTCGATCCCCGCGATGGTCGACGCGCAGAAGCGCGCCGCGCTCGCAAACGGCTGTGCGTTCTGGAACGCGTACGAGTGGATGGGTGGGAAGGGCGCGTCGCGTGGGTGGTTCAAGGCGGGCTGGGTCGTCAAAGACTTCCAGCACCCGACGACGACGGGCGCGATGCGGATCGCCGACGCGCTCTACGCCGGGCTCACGCGCTAGGGCGCGTTGCAGTGCCAGGTCGCGCAGTGGTGGCAGACGCCGGTCGTCGTCTTCGTGTCGACCTGCGTGTACCTGCCGTGCTTCACGGCGAACCGCCGCACGGTCGTCGTCATCTCCGGGATGCCGCGCTTGCCGAGGCGAGACGTCTGCGCCTCCATCGTGAACGGCCGGAAGCCCGACGCGTCGAGCGCGACCGTGCCGGCGTCCCACTGAAATGACCCCGGCCCGATCACGCCGAGGTCGTGGCCGCAGTTGCCGCGCATCGCGTAGACGCGGAACGAGACCTCCTCGGGACACGCGCTCTTGGTCTTCGCGACCGGCACGAACGAGTCGGCGAGGCCGTCACCGTCGACGTCGTGGATGCGCTCGGTCTTGTAGTCCCAGAACGTCTGTCCCCGGCGCGTCTCGCCGTCTTGGCTCGTGCCCGTGCTGTTCACGTACACGGGGTGCTTCGCCTGCGGCACCGGCACGCACTTGCCCGGTGGCTTGGCCGTCCTCGGCCGTGCGGTCATCGTGATCGAGCCGCCGCCTTGATCGACGGTCACGCGCGCACGCACACCATTCGCCGCCTCGACGGTGATCACGACGCTCGTGCCGTACGTGCGGTCGTCGATGATCTGGAGCTTCTGCTTCGCGAGCGTGTCGCGCAGCGACTTCGTGTCGACGGGCTTCGCCGGATCGAGCGGCGCGATCGTCGCGATCGTCAGCGTCTCGCCGAACTTCGCGTGCGCGAGCTCGACCTTCGCGGCCGCGTCCGCGATCGCCCGTGCGGCGTCGTCGAGCTTCACGCTCGGTGCATCAGCGAACGCGATCACCGGTGCCAGCAGGAGGAGCAGTGCGCGCCTCACGGATTCACCGATGCCATCGCGGCGTTCGACTCCGCGGTCGCGAGCTGGATGCGCACCTGAACCGGCCGATCGCCGTGATCGAGATCGAGGTAGATCGGGAACACGCCATCTCCCCACGACGTGAACAGCAGCATCATCCGCGTCCCCGCGACGTCGAGCGTGCCCGCGCGATCGGGGCTCTGCCGTGCCGCTGCGAGCGCGTAGTAATGATGCGAGTGCGGCCGGAAGTCCGTCGCGAGCAGCCACTTGTTCTCGCTCTTCTTGCGCGCGATCACGTCGGACTTCTTCTCGGCTTCGTCGATCGGTAGGTCGACCCACCCGTATCCGTCCTCGGTGCGCGGCGCGTTCATCGCGCGTGCGAGCATGCGATCGTCGCGGCCCCAGAAGACACAGTCCGCCTTCCCATCCAGGCTGTCCTCGTGCTGCCACGCATCGAGCGCGGCGTGATCGATGCAGACGAGCCGCGCGAAGTCGACGCCCGCTTCGCCGAGCTTCTTCGAGCTCGCGATCTCGCCGCTGCCGATCGCGACCGCGACGTGATCCCAGCAATCGGCGAACCGCCCTTTCCCGACGGGCGCACCGACGACCACCAGCGGTCGATCGTTCGGCACCTCGCACGTCACGATCGCCGGTTCGAGGGCTTCTCGCGGCAAGTACCCGAACAGCCCGATGTCGAAGATGGCGAGCTTGCCCGACGGGATGGTGATCTCGCCGAGCACGCGCGACTGCCCCGGCTGCACGAACATGTGCCTCGCCGGTGCGGTCGGTTTCTTGCGCGCGACCTTCTTCTTCGGCTTCTTCGTCGCCGCCTTGCGCGTGACCTTCTTCGTCGACTTCGTCGACTTGCCCCGAAACGACGAACGCGACGCCTTCGCGCCGCGCTTCTTCGACTTGGCTTTCTTCGCGGCCGCCATGGCCTCCGATTATGCCTACTCGAGGACGCCCTTCACCATCACGTAGCCATCATCCGAACCGACCGAGAGGTTGCGCATCTGGAGGCCGGCGACCTGCGGCAGCGGGATGCCGGCGAGGAGCTTCGAGATCGACGCGATCTGCGCGGTCAAGCAGACCTCGACCGACTTCGCGAGGTCCTCGTCCTCGAGGCGCGTCACGTTCGCGATGTCGTCGACGACGGTGACGAAGATCTGGGGCTTGCCGAGCTGCACCGCGACGCCGTAGCCGTTGTTCGCAGACTCGATCTTGAGGTCGATCACCGCGTTGACCGCGGCCTTGCCGACCGGCGTGCCCTGGTACGTGAACGTCGACATCATGTCGCCGAGGATGACCTTCATCTTCCCGTCGGCCGGGTCGGCGCTGATCATCGGCGGCAGCGTCATCTGGATCTCGGCGTTGTCGAACGTGCCGCCGGCGGCGGGCATCGCGAGGTTGAACAAGTTGAGCGCGCCGGCCTGCGCCATCATCTGGTTCGCGAGGTCGTCGGCAAGGCCGAGCTGGAAGCCCTGACCCGGGTCGAGCTGCGGGAGGCCGTTCTCGGTGTAGATGAAGCCCTTCGCCGACTGCGTGCCCTGGATGAGCATCTTCATGTCCATCACGACGAGGCCGCCGTTCGCGTCGAAGAAGACCTCGGCGGGATCGACCTGAACGTCGAGCTTCTTGCCGAGCACGTCGAGCGTCTGCGGACCACCGAGCGCACCGAGCGCCATGTTCATCACCGGCTTCATCGCCATCGGGGCGAACGTGTTGATCGCGGCCTGCACGCCGTCCGAGAGGAAGCCCGTCATCCAGTCGGGCACGCCCGACACGCTGACGTTGAGGTTCTGGACGTTGATGACCGGGCTCTTGAGGTCGGTCGCGAAGCCCTTCATGCCGTCGGGCGTGACGGTGAGCGTCCCGCCGACGGTGATCTTCGACGCGGTGACGCGGAAGTCGTTCGTGCCCTTCACGCACGCGGCGCCCCAGCGAACGCGGCCGGGGACGTCGAGGTTGTCGATCTGGAGGTTGAACGTCATGCCGCCGACCTTCGGGACGAGCGAGATGGCGACGTTGCTGAACTTGATGTCGTTGATCGTGCCGCGCGCGAACAGGCAGTCCTCTTGCGTGAGGTCGACCGGATCGTCGTAGCGCAGCATCGGCTGCATCGGCGCGATCATCGTCTTGATGTCCATGCCTTCGATCATCGTGCCGGCCGCACCCGCGATCTTCGCGAACGCTTCCTTCGAGATCGCCGCCGCGACCGCGCGCTCGACGATCGTGCCGTTCGGCTTCAAGTTGCCGGCGTGCACCGCGCGCGTGTCGCGGGCTTCGCCGCCGTCGACGTCGCGCGCGATCGTGTGGATCAACGTCGCCCCGGGTTGGATCTGGATCTGCGCGGTGAACGAACCGTCGGCGTTCAGCGTCGCTTGCACACCATTGACGGTCACCTTCTCGACGGCGTCGCCTTCGACGTTCGCCGTGACCGTGCCGGTCACCGTGATCGCGCTGGCCCCGTTCTGGACCAGGCTGCGTTGCGGCGAGGTGATCTGGAGGACGGGGGGCTCGGGCAGCGTGCCCGGTCCGCCGTCACACGCCGCGATCGCCAACAACAGTCCGGTGGAGATGGTGAGAAGGTTGCGCATGGCTGGCGATTCCTTCAGCAAGGTCGGCGCCAACGTGTAGCGCGTGACACCACACCACCCCGTTTGGACTTCGCCTGCGATCCATCACAGTTACCAGCCCATTCGTTCAACGCACTGCGTTGCAACTCCCGAGAACGCAACTAGATCTGCCGGCGACGCAGGGACAGATCACCCGGCGCCTGGCAGGTCCGGTTGCCATGGGGGCCGAGGCCGCGCCCGAGTGCCCACGCTCGTGCGCGCCGCGATCTTCGTCGGGGCCTAGCCGATCGTGACCTTCGCGACGCCCTTCTTCTCGAGCACCGCGGCGATTCGATCGCGGAGGTCTCCCTGCAATACAATTGCATCTGACTCGAGCGCTCCGCCGACACCGAGCGCTTGCTTGAGCTCCTTGCACCACTGCTCGAGCTCGGTTGGTTTGAGGCCGAGCTTCTCGACGATCGTCACTTCCTTCCCTCGCCGACCCTTTCTTTCGTAACGAACGACGGCGCGCGCGGGACCTTTGGGTGCCGCAACCGGCGCGGGTGTAGGCGCAGCGGGACCCTTTGGTAACTGATCGCGCAGCTGCTCGAGTGCGGCGAACGGATCCTTCTTCGTCATGTGCGCATCCTTCGGCACATCATCGACGGAAAACCACAGAGAGATAGTTCAAAACGTTGCTTGCTCGAACCGTGCAGCCTTCTCATCATGCTTTTTACGATGGGAAATCCTGGGCGTGAACCGGTGGTGAAGACGGGCGACGTGGTCGAGGGTCGCTACCGCATTATCAAGACACTCGGCGAAGGCGGGATGGGGACCGTCTTCTTGGCAGAGCACACGCTGATCAAGCGGCGCGTCGCGATCAAGATCTTGCACCCCGAGCTCGCGACGGACGCGAATGTCATCGAGCGCTTCATGAACGAGGCCCGTGCGGCCGGGACGCTCGGTCATCCCAACATCGTCGAATCGACGGACATGGGATTCACGCACAACCACGTGCCCTACATCGTGTTCGAGTACCTCGAGGGCACGCTGCTGACGGACGAGATCTATCGCGTCGGCGGGTTGCCGGTGCGCCGCGCGGTTCGCATCGCCCAGCAGATCGCATCGGCGCTGCAAGCCGCGCACAACGCCGGCATCGTCCACCGCGATCTCAAGAGCGACAACATCTTCCTGACCGACAAAGACGACGCGCTCGATCACGTGAAGGTCTTGGACTTCGGCATCTCGCGCTTCCTCGAGGCGGATGACGAGCAGACGCGTCGCGGCATGGTGATGGGCACGCCGGAGTTCATGGCGCCCGAGCAGATCACGGCGCCCGACAGCGTCGATCGCCGCGCGGATATCTATGCGCTCGGCGTGATCCTGTACGAGATGGTGACGGCACGCCGCCCGTTCTCGAACGACGAGGACCCGCGGGCGCTGCTGCACCGCATCGTCCACAACGAACCGCCACCGCTGCAGCGCCCGGAGGTGCCGCATGCGATGGCCGACATGATCCTGAACAGGCTGCTGGCGAAGGATCCGAACGATCGCTTCCAGTCGATGCTCGACGTCGAGGCGGCCCTCGATGCCTTCACGACGCACGGCGACGGACGCCGCCGCAGCCGGCCGATGCCCGCGCAAGTCGCCAGCACCGACATCTCGCGCAACAGCGACACGATCCCGCGCCCCACGTCGTCGCTCGACACGCCGTATCCGGGCGTACGACTCGGCGACCTGCAGGCGATGGCAGCGCAGCATGTCTCGTTGCCGAACCCGCCGGCGCACAAGAAGCCGTGGGTCATGTACGGGCTCGCCGCAGCGGGCCTGCTCGTCGGCGTGATCGGGCTCGCGATCGGGCTCTCGGGCGGTGGATCGAAAGACGACAAGGTCGCCGTCACGCCGCCGCCTGCGCCTGCGCCTGCACCGGTACCGCAGCCCGCCGCAGCGGTGCCCGCACCACGCGATGTGACGCCGTCGAAGATCGCGGTGACGCTCGAGGCGAACGTCGCGAATGCGCGCGTCACGTTCCGCCGGCGCGTGACCGCCGCACCGACGACGATCCAGATCATGCCGAGCGACATCGTCGAGCTCGTCGAGGTCTCGGCGCCCGGTCACAAGACGGTGCGCTACTGGCTGACGTTCGATCGTCCGACGAAGCTCGTCGCGCAGCTGTCGAGAGGCTCGGGAGCGTTCGAAGCGACCGAGGAACAGACGCTGATCGCGCTCGGTGAAGTGTCGGCGCCTGCACCGGTCGTCGCCGAGACGCCGAAACCGACGCCGGCGGCGGCGCCGAAGGTCGCGGCACCGACACACGTGGCGACGGTCGAGACCGCACCGAAACCGATGACCGGCGAGCCCGGCTACGTGCCTCGCAAGATCGGTCGCGCGGCCGTCGACGAGATGCCGGCGGAAGTGAAGGAACCGGTCGCCGAGGCAACGCCGGCCGTCGACGCGCCCAAGGTCGACGAGCCGAAGGTCGAGCCGAAACCCGAGCCCGTCGAAGAGCCGAAGAAGGAGGAGCCGGTCGTGACGAAGGCCGAGCCCGTGCTGCCCGAGCCGGTCAAGCCCGCGCCGCCGAAGTCGGCCTTCGATACGGCGACGGTCAGCGCCGTCGTCGGTCAGAATCGCCCGACGATCATGAAGTGCTTCGCCGACGGCAAGAAGGCGAATCCCAAGATGAAGGGCACGCTGCAAGTTCACCTCGCCGTCGAGACGTCGGGCAAGGTCAAGCAGGTGCAGGTGCAGTCGACGCTGAACAGCCCGCTCGTCGCGGCCTGTGTCGCGAGGCAGGTGAACACCTGGAAGTTCCCGTCGCGCAATCACGGTCAGATCGCGATGGTCAGCTACCCGTTCACGATTAACTGACCCACCGACGAGGATCGGCTAGAGTCCGACCCCGATGAGGGCGCTCGGACTCTTCCTCGTTTCGGGGCTGTTCGCGTGTGGGGACAACGCTGTGACCGAGCCGGTCCTGCCCGAGGTCACGGATCCACTCGCGTACGTCGATCCGCGCATCGGGACGGGCGGCTTGGGCTTCGCACACGGCAGCTGCTTCGTCGGCGCCGCCGCGCCGCACGGGCTCGTGAAGGTCGGGCCAGACACGAACGGGCCGTTCGGCACCGTCAACTTCCTGCACTACTCGGGCTACTTCGCCGAGGACGATCGCATCCGCGGGTTCTCGCACGTGCACCTGCACGGCACCGGCGCGACCGACTATGGCGTGTTGTCGGTGATGCCGATCGCCGCGTTCGATCCGGCGAAGCTGACGGCGACCGCGAACGAGGCGCGGTTCACGAAGGCGAACGAGGTCGCGAGCGCGGGCTCGTACCAGGTGAAGCTGGCGAACGGGATCGAGGCGGCGATGACGGCGACGCCGCGCGCGGCGGTGCACCGCTATCGGGGCGCCGGCGCGATCTTGATCGATCTCGGCAAGACGCTCGAGGGCGGCGAGATCGATGCGGCGCAGCTCGCGATCGATCCGGTGGCGCGCGAGATCACCGGACAGCTGCACCACAAGGGCGGGATGACGCAGGGCTTCGGCGGCTACACGATCTACTTCGTGGCGCGCGCGAGGACGGCGTGGACCGTGCACCGCGTGTGGTCGGCAGGGAACGCGCCGTCGCCGGCGCTGACCGCGTCGGGCACGGCGGTCGGTGCGGCGCTCGATGTCGGCGGTGACTTCGAGCTCGCGGTCGGGTTGTCGTTCGTCTCGCTCGACGGCGCACGCCGGAACCTCGACGCCGAAGTGCCGGCCGTCGATTTCGACGCGACGCTCGCGCGCACGCGCGAGGCATGGGCGAAGCAGCTCGGCACCGTGCGGCTCACCGGCGGCACCGAGGTAGAGCGGCGCATCTTCTACACGAGCCTCTACCACGCGTTCTTGATGCCGACCTTGATCGACGATGTCGACGGTGCGTATCAGCTCGTCACCGGCGGACCGCAGCGCGCGATCGGTTGGCGACAGATGTCGGACCTCTCGCTGTGGGACACGTATCGCACCGTGCACCCGCTCTACGCGTGGCTCGCGCCCGACAGCGCGCGCGATGCAGCGCGCTCGCTCGTCGCGTTCGGCGAGCACACCGGCATCTATCCGAAGTGGCCGCTCGCGATCGGCGAGACCGGCACGATGCTCGGCGCGAGCGCGGAGATCGCGATCGCGGATGCCGTCGTGCGCGGCGTGGCCGGCGTCGACGCCGAGCTCGCCTGGCCGGGCCTGCGCGCCGCCGCGATGGAGCCGACGCCGCCGGCCGCGGGCCGCGGCGGTCGCGACGACGTCGAGCCGTACATCCAGCTCGGTTACGTGCCGAACACGCGAAACCGCTCGGTCTCGATGACGACCGAGTACTCGCACGACGACTTCGCGCTCGCGCAGCTCGCGGGCGCGCTCGGTCACGCGGCCGATCGCGACGCGTTGCTCGCGCGCAGCAAGGGCTGGCGCATGCTCTACGATCCCGCCGTCGGCTTTCTGCGCGGCAAGAACCCCGACGGCTCGTTTCCGTCGGGCGCGTTCGATCCGCTCGAGATGACCGAGGACTACGCGGAAGCGAACGCGTGGCACTCGCTGTGGATGACCGGCGCCCACGATCCGGAGGGCCTCGCCGAGGTGCACGGCGGCGAGGCGGCCGCGATCGCGAAGCTCGAGATGTTCTTCGAGCTGGCGAAGCAGCACTGGGACACCGCCGACGAGTCGGCCGCGAACTTCCCGCGCCCGTACTACTGGCACGGCAACGAGCCCGACATCAACGCGGCGTTCGTGTTCGCGCAGCTCGGTCGTCCCGACCTGACGCACGAATGGGCGCGCTGGGTCCAAGACACGCACTACAACGATCAGCCCGACGGCGTCGCCGGGAACGACGACGGCGGGACGCTCGGCGCGTGGTACGTGCTGTCGACGCTCGGGGTCTATCCGATCCCCGGCAGCGATCGCTGGATCATCAGCGCGCCACGGTTCCCGCACGCGCGCGTGCTCGTCGGCGGTCGCGAGCTCGCGATCGTGGCAGAGGGCGTCTCGGCGAAGGCGATCTACGTGAAGTCGGTCGAGCTGGACGGCAGCCCGCTCGAGGCCCCCGAGCTCACGCACGCGCAGCTCGCGAACGCGTCGATCTTGCGGTTCGTGATGAGCGACGAGCCGACGCGCTGGGGCAGAAAATAGTTGTCCACCGAGCGGCTCGCTCGTGGCTCCTCGTGTGTCGCCGTTCATAGGAGAACCATGAAGGTCGCGTTTTGCCTGGTCTCGCTGTTCGTTGTCGGTTGCGTCGTTCACGCCAATAACCCGCCGCCGCCACGGCCTGCAGCGGCTCCCGGCACACCGGCGGCAGCGCGCTATCCAGCGCCGGCCAACGCGCAGTACTGCCGCGCCGGCGGGACGTGCGACTTCGACTGCGAACAGGGCAACTGCGCGTTCGTCTGCGAGCAGGGCTCGACGTGCAACATCGACTGCGACGGCGGCAACTGCGAGATCCAGTGCCACGGCGGCGCGACCTGCAACGCCGATTGCGACGGCGGCGGCTGCCGCAGCGGATGCGATCCCGGCGGCACCTGCCGGTTCGGCTGCGATGGCGGCAACTGCGCGCAAGGCTGCGCGCCCGACACGACGTGCGCGGTCGAGTGCGACGGCGGCAACTGCCGTCCGCTGTAGATCAGTTCGCGACGCTCGTCGTGGTCATGCTCTGTATGAACTGGAGCACCGCGGCTTCGAGCTGATCGACGCCCGGGTGCTCGGTCGGCATGTGGCTGGCGCCGTCGAGGATGCGCTTCGGCGCCGCGAGGCACTGCATGCCGGGAGGGAAGAACGGTTGGTAACGGCGCCAGGTCGGGTGGTCGTCGTAGCTGCGAAGCGTCATGTCCGCGTTGTGCCTGCAAGTTCGCGTCGCGACAGTGCCCGTGCGCGCCAGTCGACTGACCGGTTGCGACAGGAAACCGCACGCAGCCGCGACCGTCTGCCGCATACCTTGATCGGGTAGGCCACGCATCGGAAGTACATGCCCCGTTCAGCACTGCAGAGCGATTTCTCGGTCCAGCGCGAGCCGATCGCCATCGAGGTTCCGGAGGGGATGTCTCCCGAGGAAGCAGCGGAGTTACCGCGCGCCTTCCTGCGCAGCAAGGAAGCGACCGCGCGCTCGACGAAGATCATCATGACGCTCACGTTCGTCATGCTCGCGGTGCTCGTGCTGATGTGCGCGATCGGCCCGCACATTCCCGCCGGCGAGTGATCAGGCGAGCGACGCGCGAGCGCGCGGCGTCGTACCGGTCATGCGCGAACAGCTCGCATCTCGCGGCGGCTTCCCCAGTGACCGCTCACGACAAACGGGTGACCGCGTCGCTACTCGTAGTAGCGGGCTTCGAGCACGTTGCCGTCGAGATCCTTGAAGTAGAACGCTTTCGGTGCCATCCCCCGCGCGCCGAACGAGCTCTCCATCAGGCGGCCCGGTGGCGTGCCGTGCGCTGCGAGGCGAGCAGCCAGCGCTTCGAATTCAGCTTTGCTCATCGCGAAGCAGACGTGATTGACGGCATGGCCGGCCGTACCTTTCGCGCCCGGAAGCGCATCGAGCACCGGTGCCGCGGCTTTCGGCATG
>Ga0316603_10001293_pt1 | contig 13226 bp, 10 predicted proteins | sample OWC_soil_day10_n_FD_207649 | JGI IMG/M metagenome (GOLD analysis project Ga0316603, IMG submission 207649) | Wetland soil microbial communities from Old Woman Creek delta, Ohio, United States - OWC_soil_day10_noCT | ecosystem: Environmental > Terrestrial > Soil > Wetlands | place: USA: Ohio...
CCTCATCGGACCGTACCGGCGCGGGACGACGATCGTCGCGATCAGCGGCGCGGTCGACGTGCCGGCGCTCCAACGAGCCGTCGCGCGGCAGTTCGGACGCGTACCGAGGCGGATCGCGGCGCCGGCTGCGGCGACCCCGCTCGCGCCGCCGCAACCAGGAACGGTGAAGCTGCGGGGCGGGGTGGATGAGCCGACGCTGTTGATCACGTGGCCGTTGCCCCCAATGTCGACGTCCGACTACCGGCTGCTCGCGATCGCGTGGAGATCGCTCGCCGGCAGTCTCGAAGCCTACGCGTTCACGTACCACTGGGGCCATTCGGCCTCGACGCAGATCTTCGGCGGACCACGAGCACCGGTGCTCGGCGTGATCATCGTCCTCAACTCTGCCAGCGATCTCGGAGAGGCAAAGGCTCGCCTTGGGAGCGCGCTGCGCGACACGCTGTACCGAGTCTCGCAACCGGGTGATGACCGCGAGACGACCGGCTGGGTGCGGCGGTGGGAGGCCGAGGTCGAGACTCTCCTTGCGCGATGGGAATCACTCGCCGGGCGAAACCAGCTGTACTCGGATGCCCTGCAGTTCGAGCCGAACGGCTCGGTGATAGGCTGGATCAAGGAGCTCGCTGCGGCGACGCCAAGCGCCACTCGCACTCTCGCCGAGCACTGGCTGTCGACCTCTCGCGCACGCTACCTCCTGGTCGAGCCGAGCGGTTCCAGCCACGTCGTCGGGGGCGGTAGGTTCAGCGGCGTCGTGGAGCACCACGGCACGCAGGTGGACCGCTCGTTGGCCGACAAGCCCCTGCCAGCGCCGCCTGCTTCGCTGCGCCCGCGCGCACAACGCTACACGCAGGACAACGGGCTGACGATCTTGATGTGGCCGAATGGCGCAACGCCGCTGGTCCACGCGCGGCTCGTCGTCGACGCGGGCTCGTCGGATGATCCGTTCGGAAGGGAGGGCGTGTCGCAAACGGTCGGCGCCTCCGAGATCTACGCGGACAGCATGGTGTTCGGCGATCGCAACCTCGCGATCCGATCAGATGACCTGATCCGCTCGGTCTCGAGCGAGCTGCGACTGCCCGGCTACGGGCTCAGCGACAACGGCAAGGCATACCTCGTCGCGCGCCTCGAGCAGCGGCGAATCAAGGAACGCGCCGCGTACGAGGCCGAGATCCACGTCGCGCTCTACGGCCAAGGTCATCCATACGCGCGCAACTCGATCAGTGCGGAGGGCGTGAAGCATCTCTCGCACGACTCCGTGCGGGACTGGGCGCGCGGCCACATCACGCCTAGAAACTCGACGCTGGTCATCGCGGGCGCGTTCGACCCGGGCCTGATCAAGCGGCACATCGCCTACAACACCGACCAGGTGTCGAGCGGCACCCACACGCGCGACGTGAAGACCGAGCCACGCACGACACCATCGTTCCTGTTCGGCACGACGGCGACACCCTCGCCCACCGTCGAGATCGACCTCCACTACGTGGCAGGGCGCGGCATCGATCCCGACTATCCGCAGCGGCTCGTGCTCGAAGCCGTGCTCGACTCCCAGCTCACCCAGCTGCGTGAGATCCGCGCGATCACGTATGGATTCTCCGCGAGCTACTCGCCACGCCGAGCAGGCGGACTGTGGACAATCTCCGGCGAGGTCGTTGCTTCGCGGGCCGCGGAGGCAGGCTCCGCGATCATCGCGATCCTCGACGACATGCGTCGCGATCCGGAGAGTTATCGCGGGGCGTTCGTGCTGGCGCGGCAGAAGGTGCTCGAGGCGCAGCTCGTCGATTCGACCAGCTCCGCAGACGTTGCGGAGCATCTCGTGACCCTCGCTCGGTTCGGGCTTCCTGACGACTACTACGATCACGTTGCGAGCGAGGTCGCACAAATGACCCTGCCCCGTTTTCACGCGTTCCTCGTGCGCGAGCTCGATCCGGCGACGCAGGTGTTCGGCGCGTTCGGCAACGCCGAGCCTGCGAAGGCTGCCGCGACCGCGGCCCGCGCCGTGAATCCAGGTGCGCGTACGCCGACGATCGTCGCTCCGCTCCGGTACGTGGCGTCAGACGCCGCAGCCAGTGGCCGGGTGGAGGCCGCAGCGTCGGATGCGGTCGGAGATCCTACGTTCGACCGGTCGGACCTCGCGCCGCCACTCACCCTGCAGGGGATCTGGCCCACGTACAGCCTGCTGATCGGTACGAGCCTCGTCAGCGGAACGCTGACCGATCGCGATGTCATTAGCGGCAGGAGCTTCGGGCGCGAGGTCACCGGGTACTCGTTTGCGGCGCAGGCCAGTTATCGAGTCACCCAGAGCACGTCAGTCGGCATCAACGTCTCGCTCGGGTCCCTTGGCGGGAGCTACTCAACGATGCAGGCGACGCTGAAGCAACACACGCTGAGCGTGAAGCCGCTCGCCCTGTTCGGCGTTGTCCAACTCGCCGGGCTCCGGCGCCTGTGGGCCGCGGGAATGGCCGGCGTTCTGTTCGAGCGGGTAACGGTCGACACCGACGAGTCGACCTCGTATCCGAGCCTCGGCGTCGGCCTAGAGGCCGGAGTCGACCTCCTGAAGTATGAGCTGCACCGGATCGGCGTGTTCGGCCGGATCGAGACCGTCTTCATCGCCGGCGACAAGCCGTACGATTCGTTGACGCTCGGGCTGGCGTATCGACGGTAGCCACTGCTCACCGCTGTGAATACCTCGTCTACCGATGACGAGCACGCACCCGCCAGCACACCCGCGTTCGAGATCGATCGCGCTACCGACGGAATCGAGATCGGCATGAAGCCTGGAGCCGTCTACGCGGGCAACGTCGTCGATGCGCACGATGCCCCGGTGCCATACGCGAAGGTGCATCTAGTCCGCGGCATGGTCACCACACGACACGGGAGCGCCGATTCGAGCGGCGCGTTCGAGATCAGAGGGCTGCCACGCGGCTCGTGGATGACGCACGCAGAGTCCGATGATGGCGTGAGCAAGGAAGCGGTCGTCGATCTGACCAACGACCTCCGCGGGCAGAAGCTCATGCTTGATCTCGTGGTGGACCGTTCGACGGGCAGGAACGGGAGGAAGCCACCCACGTGGCGGAACTCCTAGCGGAACAGGTCTTTGATCAGCCCCTTCCGGAAGTCGCTCCCAGGTGCGAAGTAGCTCGCGATCATGGCGCGGCGAGCGCCGGCATCGCGGCTCGTGACATCGAGGAGGACGCGGTCGCCGGACATCACGATCGTCTGCAACGAGCCAGGGCGCGCGCGATAGAATAGCCGGTCGCCGGATTTGAACCCACGCTGCGCAAGCGCTGAGAAATCGCTCTGGACGCCCCGCCAGGCGCTCTCGAACGTGTCCTGCGAGATGTACCCGGCGTCCCGGGCGCGCGCGAGGTTGTGGCGCGCGGCATCGAAGAACTCCTTGCGCGAGGCGCGGCGCAGGAACCGGACCTGGACTTCGAGGTCCTCGGCTTGTAGCGCGGTGCGCGCGATCCGTTCGGCGACCTGCTCGGAATGGCGCTGGCCTGCCGCGAGCTCGCGAAGCCGATCGCCCGTCGCCTCGTCGACCCACACATCGACGTTTGCCACGTCGATCTTGAGCCAGGTCTTCTCGAACTTCATGTGCATATGGCCGTAGCGGTCATTCGCAAGCGGCGCGGTCTCACCGCGCGCGGCGAAGATCGCGAGGGATGCGACGAGCACGGCAACTGGCATCGACCTCATACCCATCCCCGGTGCATCCCGCGTGCCCGGGGTCACGCAGGGCACTCTCCGACCTGGAGATTCCCGGATTCCCCGACCGGGTTGATGCTCGGCAGGACCGCGCGCTCGCCAAGCGCGGGCGACCTGTCCGAGATTGTCCGACGCAGCGACCCGCGGCTCGACGTACCGGTTCGTGGGACTCCGGGTGGTGCGCGCCTTGTCGTCGAGCGCGGTGGCGAATCGAGTTGCCATCCGGGTGGCCTGCCAGCCTTGCGAGCTTCGACGCGAGGCCTGCAGCCCTGCTCGACCGGCTGATCGAGGCCGGCGCTTGACGGCTTCGGCCCCAGCCGCTCTGAGCTCTTGCGGGGGACGCCTGCCCCGAGATTGATCGAAGCGCTCCTGTGCGCACTCGTGTCCGCCGGTCGGACAGAGGGTTCGGACAGAGCCCGCCACCGACTTCACTCACGGCGCAGCGACGACGAGATCGTCTGCCACTCGTCGGACGACCCGAACGTCCAGGTCGACCGAGTTGCTCGCAGCGTGCGACCACCGGCTGAGCTGACCGGTGCTCGTGTACGTGAAGGAGTCGGTCACATCATCCGCGGAGCGCTGGTCGTCGAGTGGCGTTGCAGCGGAACAGCTTGGTCTCTCGTTCCGGGATCTCGTGCGGGATGCCGTTCGAGGTCGCATCCTCGACGCACTCGACGCGGCTGGGCGCGGGTGGCCGCGATGGCGGAGGCCAGGACAAGATCGTGCTGCACTCGAGGCCATCGGGCTCGGGAGGCCGCAGCAGCGGAGCGGTGCTCCCCATCGCGATCTTCGCCCGTCGTTCCCGTCGTTTCAGTGGCAGCACCACCGGTTCTTCGAGCCCGTCCGCTGGTTCGATGAGATACGCAGTATTGCCGTCGAAAGACATGCTTCCTGACGGTGCAACGCCTGTTCCTGCGAGAGCCGCTTCGAAGTACGCGTGATCTCACGTCGGCCCTGGGGCGCTTGTACGGAAGCTGCACTTTGCCCCCTCCGTGCTGGCGTTCCGCTTGGCCACTCCGGTGTAGGCAAGCTCCTGACCTGCCGATCGAGGTGCGCCCGAGAACCCGGGGCGAAGGCTCGCAACTCGCAGTAACTACCAAGCTTTCTGTTCGGGATGCTACGCGAGGAGCTCGGCCGATGAGTCCAGGGTCGGGGCTACTCGGGGATGTCCGCCACGTGTGGGACCTGGTTGAGCTCGACCGGCCGGGTCTTGCGCGTGGTGCGGATGTTGAGCAACTCGACGAACATGCTGAAGCCCATCGCACCGTAGACGTAGCCCTTCGGGATGTGCGCGCCGAACCCTTCGGCGACCAGCACGAGGCCGATCATCAGCAGGAACGACAGCGCGAGCACCTTGACCGACGGGTGGCGCTCGACGAACGAGCTGATCCCCTTTCCGAGCACCAGCATCACGACGAGCGCGATCACGTTCGCGGCCACCATCACGCTGACGAACTCGGTCATGCCGACGGCGGTGATCACGCTGTCGATCGAGAACACCGCGTCGAGCGCGACGATCTGCGCGATCACCGCAGCGAACGTGGCACCGACCTTCGCGGTCGCGCCGTCGCCATCGGCCGCCTCCAGCTTGTGGTGGATCTCCTTGGTCGCCTTGTAGAGCAGGAACACCCCGCCGCCGAGCAGGATCAGCGCCTTCCCCGAGAAGCCCTGGCCGGCGACTTCGAAGAGCGGCTGATCGAGCTTGACGATCCACGAGATCGTGGCGAGCAGGCCGAGTCGCGACACGAACGCACCGGCGAGTCCCAGCTTACGCGCGCGCTCGCGCTGCCTCACGGGCAGTCGCCCCGAGAGGATCGCGATGAAGACGATGTTGTCGACGCCGAGGACGATCTCGAGGGCGGTCAGCGTCGCAAGACTCAGCCAGGCCTCGGGAGAGGAGAGCAGCTCGACCATGCGGCATTGTGCGCGATCGCGAGCTCATTGGTTCGCGCCGACCGCAGCGATCCATGCAACTTCGGTGAGGGTCGCGCGCTCGCGTAACTTCGCTGGGCTTCGTTCCCCAGCGACGTGAGCTGGGCCGGCATCGTCGTGATCGGGACCGTGGCTGAAATCGGGTTCACGATGGCGCTGTTCATCGCCGAGCTCGCGCTCCCCCCGGGTGTGATCATGCGTACACTCGGGAGGTGGCGGTCCTCGTGGCGTTGGTCCTGGGCGGCCTGGTGATGTTGCTGCCATCACCAGCGCGCGCCGCACGGGCCGCGCGGGCGCTGACCGCCATCGGGGTCGTCCTCCCGATCGCCTTGGTCGCACAGGCCGCCATGAGCACGCCCGCCCGCTGGGACTTGCTCGTGATCGCAGTGATCGTGGGGATCGTTGGCCCGGCGTCCGGTCACATCGTGTCTCAGCGCCGCATCTTCACCCGCGGCCATCTCGTCCGCATCGGCGCCGCGGGCCTCGCGGGTCTGCTCGTGCTCGGTGCGCGAAACAGCCAACAGCTCGGTACCGCGCTCGGCGCGGCCGTGCTCGCGTTCGGAATCTTGGTCGTCGCGTTCGTCATCGGCGTCGCGTTGGACATTCACGATCTCGAACGCCGGTTGAGAGCTGGCAGCACTTCACGCGAGGATGTGCCCGGCAGCAAGCGCTATGACGGACCATAGCGGGTGCCCCTTGATCGGCCGTCGATCGCGATCGCGATCTGACGATCAGTGTTCGCAGTCGCCGTACGTGAACGTCGAGTCGAGATCCACGCCGCTGCGATCGAGCGACCACCGGGTCAGCCGGTCGAAGCTGTCGTACGTGAAGGTCTCGGTCACGTCGTCGACCGAGTCGCTCGCATCGTGCGACCACCGGCTGAGCTGACCGGTGCTCGTGTACGTGAAGGAGTCGGTCACATCATCCGCGGAGTTACTCGCGTCGTGGCTCCACCGGCTGAGCTGACCCGCGCTGGTGTACGTGAGGCTATCGGTGACGTCATCCTCGCTGATGCTCGCGTCATGGCTCCACCGGCTGAGCTGGCCCGTGCTGGTGTACGTGAGGCTATCGGTGACGTCGTTCGCGCTGGTGCTTGCGTCCATGCTCACCCGCGACAGCTTGCCGTCGCTCGTGTACGTGAAGCTGACCGTGAAATCGTTGTCGGAGCCCGTTTCGTCGTGCACGAAGCGCGTGATCTGGCCGGCATCGTTGAAGGTCGAATCTCCAGTCACCGAGAAATGCGTCATCGCTTCGAGCTTCGCGGCGGCGACCACGTCCTGCTGGATGACCAGCGAGTCGGGCAACGAGGGGGGCGTGTAGTTGGTGCAGGTGCTGCCAGGCGCATCTACTTGCCCTTGCACGCCGCCGTCCAGATCAGCGCTGCTGCCCCCACCGCCACATGCCGCCAGCAGCAAGCCCAAACAGATCGTGGTTCGCATGCGGGTGGGGTACCAACAGCGGCTCCCCGGTGCAACAAGATCCCGTCGCGGTGTCGCGGCTGGGTCCGCCCGCCCACGTGCGGAAGATCGGATCGAACGTTGCCAGGTCCTGAGCGAGGACGGCCGCGAGCGCCGTCTGGCGATGCGCTACCATCTGCAAATGAAGGCGCTCGTCATCCTGGCGGTCGTCGCCGCGAGCCGGCTCGCGCACGCGAGTGACCCGGAGCGACCGATCACGAAGCGCACCGATCGCGGCGTGCGCTACGACGTGGTGTGTCCGAGCTCGACCGGGCCGCGGCCGCTGATCCTGGTCGCGCCGGACATCGATCAGCCGCTCGCTCAGGTCACGATGTCGACGTGGCTGGCCGAGACGGGCTTCGTCGTGATCGTCGTCGATCCGCCGCGCGAAGGCCAGAGCTACGTCGAGCGGCTCGAAGCGGTGCTCGCGGCCGCCCGGCTCGACTGCCGGCCATCGGGCGCGGTTGGCGCGTGGGGCTCCGGCTGGGGCGGCATCGCGGTGCTCGAGCTCGCACGGCGGCGAGAGGCCGCGAACGCACCGCTCGCGGGCGTGATCGCGTTTCTCGTCAGCGAGACCGGCGCACCGCTCCCTCAGACGACGACGCCCGCGCTCGTGATCGACACGGTGAAGGCCTCGGCTCAGCGCACGCTCGTCGTCGCGGGCGCGACATCGTGCGATCTGCGTCTCGGAGGCTGCACGCCACATCGACATCCCGCGATCGAGACCTCGTGGCCATGGCGCATGCACCTGGTCGAGACGCACACGCGGCAGTTTCTGCATGCGTACGTCGGTGGTCGCAGCGAGCTGCGCGCCGCGATCGATGCGTGGGACCTCGCTCCGAAGCCGGAGGCGCCGGCGCCGTCACAGCCGCGCCCGCGTGATCCGCTGCGCAAGCTGTTCAGTTTGCCGCTGCTGGTCGGCGGAACGAATGAAGGCGACGGGGGGTTCGCGATCGGCGGGCGCCCCGAGGCGATCCTCGCGTGGCGGGATCGCTACGGCCTCGGTCGCGGCGTCGGCGCGTTCGGCGAGGTCATCGGCGCGAATGGCCACCTCGTCGTCGGCGCCGGGCTCACGTACGTCTCGTACTTCGGTCGCATCGGGCTCGCTCCATCGCTCGGGCTCTATCACCGCACGACCGGCACGACGGGCGACCGAGACAACGGGGCGGTGGCCGGCGTGTTCGTCGGACTTCGGAGCCCGATCACCGAGGAGGACCTCGGGATCGACGTGCCCTACGGCATCCGCGTCGACACCCACTTCGGCTTCGGCGGCGCGCGCGATGTGATGATCACCGCGCAGCTCGACACTTCGCTCCTGATCATCGGCGCGGCAGCGCTCTACGCCACGCTGACCACGGCACATCACGACTAGATCAGAATCGGCCGAGCGCGGGTCAGCTGCGCAGGTACGGCACGTCGCAGTCCTCGCACTCGCGAAGCCGTCCGTAGAGCCAGCACCCGACACAGAAGCCGAGGACCGACTCGAACCAGGTCAGCGCGAAGCACACCCCGACGACGCCGATCATCCAGCTCGTCGGCGCGCCCAGCGCCCGCATCGTCAAGCAGGTCACGCCGAGGCTCGCCCCGAGGAGCCAGGCGAAGCGCTTGGGCGCAAACGGCTTCCACACCGGCGCGATCCTCATCGTCAGCAGCGTGCCGAGCACGCCGGTCGGGCTGAGCGGCGTGAGCCCGAAGATCGCCGCCGCGAGCATGTCAGCGACGACGAACGTCCCCACGTACGGGACCGGGTCGAGGTCCGGTCGAAACACCAGGATGACGATCGTCGCGGCCGAGATCAGGTTGAGGAGCCCGGCCCGCCCGCGCGTCGCCGTCTCGTTGATCCGGCGCGTGACGAACCCCGGGACTTCCTGCCCGATCGTCCACCACGGACGGTTCAAGAATGTATGAGCTTTCGCCATCGACATGGCTCGGTCAGACCCTGAGCTGGCGATAGAACAGGGTGATCGTCAGGCAGTGAAACTCGGAGTCGGAGGACTGCGTCACGATCTTGTCGACCAGCCGCCGCTCGGGGTGCTGGTCGATCCAGGTCGTGATCGCGTCGCCGAGGGCCTCGCGGTCGCGCGCCTTCGTCGCCGAGAACACCTTCACGCCGTCGAACTCGTTCCGGATCGCTTTCAAGTGCTCGAACTGATTGATCGCTGGCAGACGGGTCATGGTGCTCCTGTGCTCGGTCAGATAAGGAGCCTCAGGTCCCCGAAAAGGGTTCAGGGTTTCTTGCCAGTCCCCACAGAGGCTCAGGTCGGCGAATGGGCCCCGTCTGCGGCAAGTGGTGGCGGAGGCGGTCGGGCCCAGCACTAACCTCAGTGATCGGCGGGCAGCGCGAGGCTCGGACCTTGCGACGCCATCGAGGCGAGCGGGCGCTGGATCTCGGGCGCTGCGGCCTGTGCGGTGAGACCGGCCCACCGCCGGAGCGCGGAGACCGCTGCCTGCTGATCCTCCAGGCCGAGGCTGTAGATGCCGCTCGACCAGTGGCTGCCATGGAGCACGCGAAGATCGATCGCATCCGCCGACGTGGCCATCGCGGGGTACCCGGCGCCCCAAGGATCCCACTCCCCGCCGATGTGCATCACGTGAAGCGGGGATGACGCCAGCCAGGCCGCCAGGCCACGCGGGCCACCCGGATCGTAGCCCGCGGGCTGTACGGGCAGGTAGGCGGACCAGTCCTCGTAGCTGAACTGCATCAGATCGTCGAGATGCGCGTGTTGCCACACCGGGTACCCGAGCTGAGCCTGATCTTGATAGATGTACTGCGAGCCGGAGGTCGCGAGCTCCGCGTCGTCGTAGCCCGACGGGCCTCCCGTGGCGTCGAGGAACGTGAACAAAGCGTCATCGGTCGCGGTCGGGCTCGGCACCTCCCCGCAGTCGGCCTCACCGCGCGTCATCCAGAACGAGAACTCGAGCTCCACGATCGCGGTCTCGGTCGCATGCGCGACGCTGGCGATCTCGAACATGCTCGTCGCCAGCGCACGGCTCTCCATCGCCGCGTGGCGGATCAGCATCTCGCGCTGCACCGCGCGCAACGCGGTCCTGCACGCCGGGATCCCGATGTCGTCCAGCACGGTCGCGTAGCGCAGGTCAGGATTGTCCGTGATCACGGGCGCGACATAGGCAACCACACCGTCGAGATCTTGCGGATAGCTCCACATGTGGTGCATCGCGTTCTCACCGCCCTTGCTGCCGCCGGTCTGGATCTTCTTGCCGGTGTAGATCGTTGCGAGCGCGCCGAGGATCGCGTGCTCGTCATCAGCGGCTTGCTCGATCGTCAGCTTCGCCCATGGGATCGCCTCAGGCCTTGATTGGCCATAGAACCGGTATTCGATGCTGATCTGGTCGGCAGCGAGCAGCTGAGATGGCTCGGTGAGGAATCGAGTCCACCCCGCGTCGTAGCCCGACGTATAGATCACGAACGGGGCCGTGACCTCGCGATGCATCAGGGCGACGTACTGCTGGAACGTGCCCGCCGATGGATCGTGATGATCGATCGGCTGGGTGAACAACAGATCGAAATAGCGGTAGCCAGGCTCGGCGGGAAACCCCATCGGAGGCGCCCATTCGGTGACCGTGACGCCGGGCAACGTGCCGAGCTGGACCAGGATGTCGGAGGGCCCATCTGGCCCGGCGTCCACGCCGGCGTCGTGGTCCAGGTTGTCCCCACACGCCGCGACCGTGAAGCTACCGAGGAGGAGTGCGAACGCACCACGAACAATCGCGCCACGGTTCATCGCCGGAGTACAACGTAAGCTCGGTAGCCTCGCCAGTCGAACCGCCGGCAATCGTGGCACCCGCGCGTCGCCATCTGTAGCCACGTGCGAGCGGCAGATCGCGCCGTCGTGCTCGATTCCGAGAATGCGCGCGATCCTCGCAGTCGGCGGGTACGAAGCGTGCAACGCTCTGCAACCGTGGGCTTCGTCGAAACTCCGACCCAGTACCTGTTCTTCACCGGCAAGGGCGGGGTCGGCAAGACCGCGCTCGCCTGCGCCACGTCCCTGCGGCTGGCGGACGCCGGCAAGAGGGTGCTGCTCGTCAGCACCGATCCGGCGTCGAACCTGGACGAGATGCTCGGAGCGACGCTGACCAACCACCCGTCCGAGATCCCCGACGCGCCGCGCCTGTTCGCCCTCAACATCGATCCCGAGCGGGCCGCCGCGGAATACCGCGAGCGCGTGACCGCGCCCTATCGTACGAGCTGGACGCCAGCCCAGATCTCCGAGCTGGAAGAACAGCTCGCGGGATCCTGCACGACCGAGATCGCCGCGTTCGACGAATTCGCAGGGTTGCTGGCCGGCGACGACGGTGGCGCGTGGGACCACGTCGTGTTCGATACCGCACCCACGGGGCACACGCTCCGGCTCCTCAGCCTGCCTCGTGCGTGGACCGGCTTCCTCGACTCGACGATGGGCGACGCGTCGTGTCTGGGCCCGCACGGAGGGCTCAAGCTGCAGCAGGACCGGTTCGAGCTCGCCCTGCAAGCGCTCACCGATGGCGCGCGCACAACCGTCGTGCTGGTCACGCGGCCCGATCGCGCCGCGTTACGCGAGGCCGCACGGACGTCCGGCGAGCTCGACGAGCTCGGGCTGCGCAACCAGCAGCTCGCGATCAACGCGATCTTCCAGGCGAGCGCCCCCGATGACGCGGTCGCGGTCGCACTCGAACAGCGCGGACGCGAGGCGCTCGACGCGATGCCCGAACGCCTCCGCGCCCTTCCCTCCACGCGTATCCCGCTGCGACCGTACAACATGGTCGGCTTGCCGGCGTTGCGCGCTCTCCTGGGTGACGGCCCGCCGCCGACCGTGTCCGCGAGCAGCGCGCCCCTCGCGCCGCTACCGTCGCTCGGCTCGTTGATCGATGACCTGGCCGCGCCTGGCCACGGCCTCATCCTGGTGATGGGCAAGGGCGGCGTCGGCAAGACCACGATCGCGGCGGCGATCGCGGCCGAGCTGGCCTCGCGTGGGCTCGCGGTGCACCTCAGCACGACGGATCCTGCTGCGCACATCGCGTCGACGCTCAACGGCCAGGTCCCGAACCTGACGGTGAGCCGCATCGACCCGGCGGTCGAGACCAAGGCCTATGTCGACAACGTGATGGCGACGCGCGGCGCGAGGCTCGACGAGGAAGGCCGCGCGCTCCTCGCCGAGGATCTGCGCTCGCCGTGCTGGGAAGAGGTAGCCGTGTTCGGCGCGTTCTCGCGCCTCGTCCGCGAAGCCGGCAAGTCCTTCGTCGTGCTCGACACCGCGCCCACCGGGCACACGCTCCTCTTGCTCGACGCGACCGGCATCTATCACCGCCAGACAGTCAACGCATTCAAGGCCGAGCACTCGGGACGGATCGAGACCCCGATGATGCGGCTCCGGAACCCTGCCTACACGAAGGTGGTCCTCGTGGCACTCGCCGAGACCACGCCCGTCACCGAGGCCGCGCAGCTCCAGAAAGATCTGCGACGCGCCGGCATCGAGCCGTTCGCATGGGTCATCAACAGCAGCCTTGCCGCCGCGGGATCGAACGACCCTCTCTTACAGCAGCGGATCCGCGGCGAGCAGATCCAGATCACGGCGGTTCGGGACCATCACGCCAAGCGGGTCGCCATCGTGCCGTGGTTGCTCGAGGAGCCGGTCGGTCCCGATCGGCTGCATCGCCTCGCACATCCAGCAGTCACGGGCATGCCTTGCACGAGGGCTGCGGGCGCGCCGTGAAGTCCGTGACCTTGCCGCGCGCATCGACGGCGATCTCGCAGCAGCTCTCGAACAGCTCGCGCAGCTGGGCGCGTCCCCGCTGCACCCGCGACTTCATGCCCGAGACGGAGATGCCGACCCGGTCCGCCGCCTGCTTCGCCGTCAGGCCGTCGAGCTCGACCAGCGTGATCGCCTCGCGGTACGGCGATCGGAGCTGCTCCACGAAGATCGCCACACACCCGGCGAGCGCCGTCGCGGCCTCGCGATCGTCATCGGACGGCGCCCCCTGCGGGGGCAACTCCGCCAGCGTGCCGCCCGGCTCGACCGGCGTGCGCGCACGCTTGCGCCCGGCATCGATGATCGCGTTGCGGGCGATCTGGAACATCCACGCCGCGAACCGGTCGTCCTCGTGCACGCTCGACAGGCCGCGGTGCATGCGGACCAG
>Ga0316603_10001297_pt1 | contig 13189 bp, 12 predicted proteins | sample OWC_soil_day10_n_FD_207649 | JGI IMG/M metagenome (GOLD analysis project Ga0316603, IMG submission 207649) | Wetland soil microbial communities from Old Woman Creek delta, Ohio, United States - OWC_soil_day10_noCT | ecosystem: Environmental > Terrestrial > Soil > Wetlands | place: USA: Ohio...
ATCACGTTCGACAACGACTACATCGCGGAGCAGGTCAACCGCGCCTCGCTCGACAAGATCTCGCTCGACGGTCCCAAGCGCGAACGCTCGCTCCGCCGGATGACGGCACTCGTCACGGACCTGATCGCGACCGAGATCGCGTCGCTCGAGGTCGATATCCGCCGCGTCATCCCACAGGCCAAGCACATCGATATCGAAGTGGCGCACCCCGACAACATCCCGCACGACGACGACGAGCTCCTCGCGTAGCCACCGTCAGGCGGTCTCGCCTCGGGGGCGTGCGAACCGGGCGTAGAGCGCCGGCACGACGAGCATGTTGAGCGCGGTCGCCGAGAGCAGTCCCCCGAGGATCACGACGCCCATCGGCGCCTGCAGCTCGTTACCCGTCTCGCCACCGGCGATCACGAGCGGGATCAGCGCGAGGCCCGCGCACATGGCCGTCATCAAGACCGGGGACAGCCGCTCCATCGAACCGCGCAACACGGCCTCTTCGAACGACGCACCCTCGTCCGTTCGCAGGTGCTCGTAGTGCGAGATCATCATGATGCCGTTGCGGGTCGCGATGCCGAACAACGTGATGAACCCGACGAGCGACGCGATGCTGAGGATGCCGCCCCCGAAGAACACGGCCGCGACTCCACCGATCAGCGCGAGCGGAAGGTTGACCATGATGAGGAGCGCGTTACGCGTCGAACGGAAGGCGAGGAACAGCAGCACGAAGATGCCGGCGACGACAAATGCACCGAGGAATCCGATCGTGCGGGACGCGGACTGTTCGCTCTCGAACTGCCCGCCGTAGACCACGTAGTAACCGGGTGGCAGCTCGACGTCGCGCTCGATGACGGCACGGGTGTCCGCGATCACGCTCCCGAGATCGCGACCACTCGTGTTGGCCGAGACGACGATCTTGCGCTGCACGTTCTCGCGGGAGATCGTGTTCGGCCCGACGTCGTCGCGAATCGTCGCGAGCATCCGCAGCGGAATCTTCGCGCCCGATGGTGTATCGACCACGGTGTTCTTGATCGCGTCGAGGTCGGCGCGCGTGTCGTCGCGATAGCGCACCACGACGTCGTAGGTCCGCTGGTTCTCGACGACCTGGGTCACCTTCGTGCCCGCGTACGCGGTCTCGATCGTCTCGGCGAGCGCGCCGGTGCGCAGGCCGTAACGCGCGATCGCCTCGCGATCGAACTTGATCGTCAGCTGCGGCACGTCGACCTGTTGCTCGAGCGCGAGGTCGACCACCCCATCGATCCCCTTCATCGACCTCTCGATCGCCGAAGCCGTCGCGCGCAGCTGGGTCAGGTCATCACCGAAGACCTTGATCGCGATGCTGGCTCGCGTGCCCGACAGCATGTGATCGATCCGGTGGGCGATCGGTCCACCGATCGTACAGACCACACCGGGTACCGTCGTCAGCTTCTCGCGGAGCTCGGTGAGGAAGGCTTCCTTCGAGCGCTCCGTCGAGCGCAGCCGCACGTCGATCTCCGCGGCGTTGACGTCCTGCGCGTGCTCGTCGAGCTCGGCGCGACCGGTCCGGCGCGCGGTCGACACGACCTCCGGGAACGACAGCAGGATCTCTTCGACGCGGCGGCCGAGGCGATCGGACTCCTGGAGCGATGTTCCCGGCAGCGTCACCGCACTCACGGTCAGCGCTCCCTCGTTGAACTCCGGGAGGAACGTACGTCCGAGGAACGGAACCAAGGCGATCGCACCACCGAGCAGCGCGATCGCCGCGATCCCGACGAGCTTGGGGTGCGCGATCGACCGCACCAGCACCGGCCGATACGCGCGCTTGAGCTGGCGCACGATGAACGAATCGCCATGCCCGAGCGACCTCGACCGCGGCAGCACGTACGCGCACAACGCGGGCGTCACCGTCATCGCGACCACCAGCGACGCGAAGATCGCGACGAGGTAGGCATATCCGAGGGGCGCGAGCAGCCTGCCCTCGACACCCGAGAGGAAGAACAGCGGCACGAAGACGAGCATCACGATCAGCGTCGCGAACACGATCGAGCCACGGATCTCTCGCGAGGCCTCGAAGACGACGTCGGTCGCCGGTCGCCGTTGCTCCGCGGGCAGAGCCCGGTTCTCGCGCAAGCGGCGGAACACGTTCTCGACGTCGATGATCGCGTCGTCGACGAGCGCACCGATCGCGATCGTGAGGCCGCCGAGCGTCATCGTGTTGATCGTGACGCCCTTCCAGTCGAGCACGATGATCGCGACGAGCAGCGAGAGCGGGATCGAGACCAGCGAGATCAGCGTGGTGCGCAGGTCGAACAGAAACAAGAACAGGATGACCGCGACGAGGATCGCGCCGTCGCGCAGGGAGATGGTGACGTTACCGACGGCCGTCTCGATGAAGTCCGCCTGCCGCACCTTGTTGCGCTCGATCTGCATGCCCTCGGGCAGCGTCTTCTGGATCGCGTCGAGCTCGCGGTCGATGCGCGCGGTCAGCTCCAGCGTGTTCGCGCCCGGCTGCTTCTGGATCGCGAGCACCACGGCCGGCTTCGCGTTGGACGAGCCCTCGCCGCGCTGGATGCCCGGACCGACCTCCACTCTCGCGACCTGGCCGACGACGATCGGCGAGCCGCCTCGTACCTCGATCACCGCCTGCGCGATGTCGTCCTTCGACGAGATCCGACCGACGCCGCGGATCAACGACTCCTGACCGCCGCGCACGAAGAACCCGCCCGTCGAGTTCTGGTTCGACTCGCGTAGGGCTTCCTCGACACCCGCGAGCGTGACGTCGAACGCGCGGAGCAGATCCGGATCGACGCGCACCTGGTACTGGCGCACACCGCCGCCGATCGGCACGACCTGCGCGACGCCGGGGAGCGCGAGCAGACGGCGCCGCAACACCCAGTCCGCGGTATCGCGGACCTCCATCGGCGCGTGTCGATCGCTGCGGAGCGCGATGAACAAGATCTCGCCCATGATCGAGGAGATCGGCGCGAGGGTCGGCGGACTGATGTCGGGTGGGAGCTGCGCGGCGACGAGCTGCAGCTTCTCGTTGACGATCTGGCGAGCGATGTAGATGTCGGTGCCCCAGTCGAACTCGACCCACACGATCGAGATGCCGATCCCCGACGACGAGCGCACGCGACGGACGCCCGTCGAGCCGTTGACCGCGGACTCGATCGGGAAGGTCACGAGCGTCTCGACCTCTTGCGGCGCGAGGCCGTGCGCCTCGGTGACGACCGTGACCGTCGGCGCGGTGAGATCGGGGAACACGTCGACCGGCGCCCGAAACGCGACGACCGAACCGTAGGCCATGAGGCCCAGCGACACGATCACGACGAGCAGGCGATTCGCGATCGACCAAGAGATGATGCGGTCCATGGGCCCTCAGTGCACGTGTCCGTGGGCCGGCACGGCACCCGACGCCGACGCGAGCTTCACCTCGTACGCGCCCTTGGTGACGACGCGCTCGCCGGGCTTCACGCCGTCGAGCACCTCGGTCCAGCCATTCGAGCGAATGCCGAGCCGCAGCGGCCGGCGCTCGAACGACTCGCCCTCGACCATCACGAACGCGATGGAGCGCCCGGCGTCTTCCACGATCGCGTTGTCGGGAATCGCGAGCGCCTTCCGAGGTGCGCCTGTCGCGATCACGGTCTTCGTGAAGTTGCCGATGCGGAGCTTGCCGGCACGATTGTCGACCTCGAAGATCACGGGCACGGTGCGTGTCTGCGGATCGACCACGCGCCCGACGGTGACGAGCTTGCCGTTCGAGGAGTCGACCGTGAACGGCTGCTCGTAGCCATCGATCCAGAACCAGGCAGACTGGGCGTGATCGACACGCGGCACGTCCGCCTCGAACACCTTCGCCACGAGCCAGACGCGTTCGAGATCGATCACGGTGAACAGCGTCTGGCCTTCCTCGACGCCCTGCCCCGACGCGGCACTGATCGACACCAGCGTGCCATCGACCGGAGCACGCACCTGAAACACGCGCCCACCGCCCGCGCCCTGCGCACTCGCGTCGAACTGGCCGAGCCGCCCCCGCGCGCCGGCGAGCCGCGCTTCGGCGATCTTGACCCGCGTCGTCGCTTCCTCGACGGTCTTCGGCGCTGCCGCCTGCGCTTCGACCAGGCGCTGTGCACGTTCGAGCTCCGTCCGTGCCGCGGCAGCCTCGGCCTCGGCCGCCGTGACGTCGGCCGCGATCGTCGGGCGATCCGCGCCGCCGGTGACCCGCGGTGTGATCGTCGCGAGGATCTGATCCTTCTTGACCGGCATGCCGAGGATCGGTGCCGGCGCGACGAGCGAGACGCGTCCAGACGAAGGCGCGGTCAGCTGCGCTTCCTTGCCGGCGACCGGCCGGATCTCGCCGGTCGCGCGCACGCCCTCCTGCAGATCGCGCTCGCCCACCGGCACGGTCGCGAAGTCGGTCTTCCACGCCTGCTCCTTGAGATACGTGATGCGGCCCGGCGGGTCGGGCTCGTCCTTCAGCGCCGCGCGCGCCGCCGCTTCATTGGCGAACACTTCGCAAGGGCCGATCACGAACGAGTCGGAGAGCTGCGGGCTCGAGATCACCATCTTCAGCTCGCAGGTGCCCGCCTTCGCCGGCGTGATCGCCGGTCGGAAGATGCCGGGGTTCGAGGGCTCCTTGGCCGACCCTTCGAGTGGCCCGGCGCCACTCATCGTCAGCGTGATGGTCGCGCTACCCGACGTGACGGGCTTGCCGTCCGCGTCGACGGTCACGTGCGCCGCGAACCGCGTCTCCTTGCCCACGATCAGGGGTGGATACTCCATGAACAGCTCGGTGCGCTCGGTCCACCGCGTGACCGATTGCCCGGGCAGCTCCGCCTCGGCGCCGTGACCGCCCTTGTCATGGGCGTGACCACCTTCCTTGTCGTGGTCGTGACCGCGCCCGCAGCCGAGCACGACGAGAACGAGCAGCTTCGCGTAGCTCATAGACGTTGCCCCACCGCGAGCTCGAGCTCGCGCTTGTCGCGCGCGACCTGGTAGCGCAGGTCGAGCGCGCGGATTCGGACGGTGCGCGCGGCGCGATGCGCGTCGAGAAGCTCGACGACGCTCGCCTTGCCCTCGCGAAACGCGGTCTCGGCGCCACGCAGGATGACGTCGAGGCGGTCGAGCTGCTCGGTCGCGAGCTTGCGGGCCTGCTCGATCCTCGCCACCAGCGTGCCGTGGGCGACCTGGACCGACCTCGGAATCTGCTGTTCGAGCCAGCGCCCTTCGGCGCCGGCGAGGTGGCGATCCGCGGCGGCGCGTGCGCGATCGCCCTGCCCGCGATCGAAGATCGGGATCGAGAGCGCGAGCCCGGCGACGTATCCGGTGCCGGTCTGATCGCCGAGCTCCACCGTCATCGCGCCGACGGTGAGCGTCGGCGTCGGGACCCAGCCGCGGCCGGCGGCACGCGCTCGGCGATCCGCCGCTTCACCACGTAGCTTCGCCGCACGCAGATCGCCACGGTCGCTCGCCTTGGCGAGCAACGACTCGACGCTCGGCACCCCGGCTGGGAGCTCGAGCGCCGTCGATGCATCCAGCTCGCCGGGGCGACCCGTCAGCGCCGCGAGCTGCGCGCGCGCCCGCCGGAGCTCGAGCTGGGCGGTCGCGAGATCGTCATCGTGCCCGGCCAGCTCCAGCTCGAAGCGTTGGATCTCGTAGCCGGAGACATCGCCGGCCTTGCCGCGCTGGCGTGCGATCTCGACCGCGCGGACGAGCGACGCGCGCGAGTCCGTCAGGATCTCGACGGTCATGCGCGCACGTGCGCAGTCGTCGAAGACGTGCAACGCCGCGACGACCAGCTCGAGCTTGGTCTGCGTGGCGTCGCTCGTCGCGGCGCGAACGCCCGACTCCGCCGCATCGATCTGGAGGCCGCGGCGGCCCGAGAGGTCGAACGGGACCATCAGCCGCAGGTAGTTCGTCGCGAGGCCGCTGCCGTCGACGTACGGTTCTTCGCGCTCGATCGAGAGGCTCGGGTTCGGCCGGACGCGAGCAACCGCCACCTCGGCACGTGCGGCCGCCACCTTCGCGGCTGCGATCGCGAGCCGCGGATCCTTGGCCTCGAGCTCGGTGACGAACGTGGCCTCGTCGATCACCGGAACACTCGGCTGTGCCTGCGCGACGCGCGCCGCGAGCATCACGCCTACTACCGTCGATAGTAACGAACCGCGCATGGGAAGACCTGACATCGCGATGGCCTCTTATCCGAGCAGCGTCTCGAACGCGTGATGGATTGGCTCGGCCGCGAGGACGCCGACGATCGCGAGCACGATGCACGAGATCACGACGATCCGCGCGAACACGATCGCCGCTCGTTCGCCGAGCGGACCATCGGCGAGCACTGCGTGAACGCGCCCCGCGAGCTCGTCGGCCGTCGGCGTGAAGCCGAAGCTCGGCGCCGGACGAGCCGTATGGAGGCGACACATCGAGACCATGGCACTCGCGACCGTCTCGGGCTCTCCCGTCACCGCCGCCGCGTGCGCATCGCAGAGCCGCTCGCTCGCCTGGAGCCACGCGCTCCGCACGCGATCGCCGACGAGCGGCGCGGCGAACACGAGGAGTGCTTCGAGCACGGCGCGCTTGCGGAGGTCGCCCTGGCGAACGTGGGCCGCCTCGTGCGCAACGAGGGCCGCGCGCTCCCCTTCCGACAGCGACGACCACACCCGCGACGAGACGTAGATTCCGGGTCGTGCGACGAAACAGAAGGCGCGCTCCGATTCGACGAGCCGCACGGTTCCTGCATCGCGGCTCAGCCGGTGGAGCACGCGGATGCTACGCGCGCCGCGCACGAAGCTCGCCGCGACGATGACCATCCGAGCGAGCATCGTCGCAGCCACACCCGCAAGCGTGACGACGACCCACGTGCGGTCGATCCACTGCGCGCCGTGCGCGACGCACAGATGCGCGTGGTGTCCGTGGACTTGGCAGTGATCGACACCCGTCATCGACTGCAGGAGGAGCGCTGCGACGGCGAGGACACCCAGCACGATCGGCACGATCGCGACCGCCCCGGCCGCGCGGCGCTCCGCCATCGGCCCCAGCCGCTGGAGCCACGGGCGCGCCGTCGCGAGCCCGAGGACGCCGAACGCCGACATCGTCCACGTCGTGATCACGAAGACGAGCGCGAAGCCGGCGAGTGCGCCGCTCATTTGCGCCTCTTGTGGCTCGCGATCAGACGTTCGAGCTGCGCGAGGTGCTTCTCGTCGAGATCTGCCGCGACCTCGACGAACGCCGCGAGCACGGGCGCCGCCCCTTGCTCGAGGAGCGGGGTCAGCGCCGCTTCGACGACGCGTCGCTGGTACTCGGCGCGATCCATCGCCGGCTCGTAGAGGAACGCGTTGCCATCTTTGCGGCGCCGCAACAGACGCTTCTTGTGGAGGCGATCCATCGTCGTCATGATCGTCGTGTACGCGTGGTCACCGCGAAGCCGCTCGCATGCCGTGCGTACCGAGAGCGGATGCTCTTCCCAGAGCACGTCCATGACGCGCGCCTCGAGCTCGCCGAGCACCCGCGCGGCCTTCGAAAACGTGCTCACCCTCGGAGCCTAGGGGCCGCATCTACTAGTGTCAATAGTAGATAGACCGCGCGGCCTCCGCCTACTTGAAGTTCGTGGGATCGAGGCCGTGACGCTGGAGGAGGCGGCGGAAGTTCGTGCGGTCGAGACCCGACAGCCGCGCGGCCTCGCTGACCGAGCCTCTCGCCCTCTCCATCACGCGCACGAGGTACGCGCGCTCGTACGCGGCGCTCGCGCGGCGCTTCGCTTCGGTCAGCGGCAGGAGCTCGCCGTCGGGCTCGAGGGTCTGCGCCTTCGCCCCCGTCGCGCCCGTCGCCGCCGATGCGCGGCGCGCGCCGATCGCCTGCGGCAGTGACTCGGGACCGATCACGTCGCCGTGATGCAGCGCGATCGCGTGCATGAGCGCGTTCTCGAGCTCGCGCACGTTGCCTGGCCAGCCGTACGCGGCCATGACCTCGAGTGCATCCGGCGACAAGCTCGGCGGTGCGCTGCCGCCGTGCTTGCGAAGGAAGTGCGCCGCGAGGAGCGGCAGATCGTCGAGGCGCTCGCGCAGCGGTGGCACGCCGAGCACGACGACGTTGAGGCGGTAGTACAGATCCTGACGGAAGCGGCCCTGCTCGACCGCCGACGAGAGATCGAGGTGCGTCGCGGCGATCACACGCGCGTCGATCGTCCGGACACCGCTCCCGCCGACCGGGCGCACTTCCCCCTCCTGCAAGACGCGCAGGAGGCGGGCCTGGACTCCGATCGGCATGTCCCCGATCTCGTCGAGGAACAGCGTTCCACCATCTGCCTCGACGAACACGCCCGGTCGATCCGTCGTCGCCCCCGTAAACGAGCCCTTCGTGTGACCGAACAGCTCGCTGTCGATCAACGACTCGGGGATCGCGCCGCAGTTGAGCGCGACGAAGCGGCGAGCGCGGCGGCCGCCTCGCTCGTGCAGGGCACGCGCGACGAGCTCTTTGCCCGTGCCGCTCTCGCCCTGGATCAAGATCGAGACGTCTTGGCTCCCGAGGCGCGCGACGGCCGCGCGCAGCTTGCGCATGCCCGCGGACGTGCCGACGAGCATCGCGTCGCTGGTGTCGTCGGCGATCTGCGGAGCCCCCTCGAGCTGCCGGCGCAACCGCGAGTAGCGCGCGGCGGACTCGACCATCGCCGACAGCTCGAAGGGCTGGAACGGCTTCGTCAGGTAATAGAACGCGCCGGCGCGCATGCACGTCGTGGCGGTCGCCGCGCTGTGATCGCCCGTCAGCATGATCACAGACGCCAGCGAGCCCGACTCGCGAAACCGGTGCAGCACGTCGATGCCGCTCATCCCGGGCAACCCGACGTCGAGGATCACGACGTCCCACGTCGCGCCGGCCGCGAGCTTGTCGAGCACGGGACGCGGATCCTCGTACAGCTCGAGCTCGTGGCCGTCAGCTCCGAGCTTGCGCGCGATCAGCTTGGTGACATCGGGGGCGTCCTCGACGACCAGCACCTTCGCCCGCGCAACATCTTCGGCCATCGGGGCAAGCAGGCTCGCACGCAGCTCGCCCGAAAGCCAACCGGCATGGAGCGGCGCGGGCCGCGTGATCATGTGACCTCGTCTCGGTTGCCCACGTCGCTCAGAAGTCGTCGGAGCTCGATCGGCGAGACCGGCTTGGTGAGGACCTCCGTCGCGCCGGCCGCGAAACACGCATCGCGGGTCGCGGGATCATCTTCACCGCTGAGGACGAAGCACGCCACCGATGATCCGTACCGTTGCTTGAAGTGCCGCACGACATCCGCGCCGGTCACGTCCGACTTCAGGTGATAGTCGACGACGACGACGTCGATCTCGCCGGTCATCGCGAGTGCGGATTCGGCGTCGGACGCGGTCGTGACGTCGAAGCCCGCGCGCTTCAGCAAGACCGCGATCGCGCGCAGGAGATGTTCGTGGTCGTCGACGACGAGGACGCGCGTGCTCACGACGCCTCGGCCATCACGCGTTCGCCGAGGCAGCCGCGCAGCCGTTCGATCGCGCGCCACAGCACCTGACAGACACGCGACGGTGTGATGCCGAGCGACGTGGCGATCTGTTGGAACGTGAGCTCTTCGATGTAGTAGAGGCCGAGCAGCGTCGCGTCGCGCTCCCCGAGCCGCGACAGCGCGCCCTGCACCTTGAGCAGCGTCTCGCGTTCCGATGCGACCTCGTCGGGCGACCGCGCGAGATCGACGAGCAGCGTTGCCGTCTCGTCGATCGATTCCAACTCGACATGCACGAGGTGCGCGAGGTCCGAGTGATAGACGTCGAGGGAGACGCCCAGCGCGTCCGCGACCACCTGATCCGTCGGCTTCTCGCCGGCGGTCTCGAGCTTGCGAATCACCGCCGCGATCTTGCGTGCGGTCTGGCGTACGCGGCGCGGCAGGAGGTCACCGCGGCGGAGCTCGTCGAGGACCGCACCGCGGATCCGCTGCTCCGCGAACGAGACGAATGGCTCCGAGCGCGTGTCGTCGTAGCGACACGCCGCTTCGGTCAGGCCGAGCAGACCGGCCGCGACGAGGTCCTCACGAGCGACCCAGTTCGGATAGCGCCGCGCCATCTTGAGGGCGATCCGGCGCGCCATGTCGGCGTGCTGGGCGATGAGCTGGTTGCGCCAGTGCACCCACCGTCATTGTCCAAAGGCCGAGCCAAGTTCTCCGGCTCGGGAGAGCCGTGATCTCGGCTGGTTAGATCTACAACTAGCCGGGTTACTACCCACCCTGGGTAGATTCTTACCCTCTATCGAGCTACCCGGGGCTAACGTAGGCGCAGCGCCACATCGTCGTCGTCGCTGCGGCCCCGTCGCTTCCCCTCGATGTGACGGGTGACGCCAAGCATCACCTGCTTCTGATCGAAGCCGCCATCGAGGATCGGCAGGCGCGTCGCCGGGTCCTCCATGTCGCCGCGATCGACGACCGCGAACTCCGCGAACAGGTCCCAGTTGTCGACGAGCGACAGCACCGTTCCGATCCGGAAGTCGAGCCGCGGCTGCGGATCGACGCTCATCCCGGTCGTCGGATCCTGACCGCGAAACGCGATGGGCACCGCGTAGCCGATCCCGACCCACGCGCCCCAGTGACCGCGCGGCTCGCGGAACAGCGCCGAGGTCGAGAGCGCGACCTCGGTGATGAACGCGCTCGGCGCGTTCGGCGCGGACAGGCTCACGCCGTCGACGCCGCCCGAGATGTCGAACTGCATGATCTCCGCGATCGGCTTGCGCCACTGCAGCAGCAGCGCTTCTTTCGTCCACATGCCTTCGTGAGCGAGCAAGTGACCGCCCGCTGCGCTGATCTGCAGCGCCGCGCGCCTTCCGATCGGGCTACGCACCGCACCGCCGATGCTCTGCCACGGTTTCTCGTCGGTGAACGACGGCTGCTTCGCGAGGAAGTTTGCTTCGAGTGACAGCTCGAGCTTGCTGAACAGCGACCACCGCCCACCGATGCCGAACAGCGCGAGGTCGGAGAACTTCATCGCCTCGCCTCCGAGAGACGGCTCGGTCATGAGGAACCGCATCTGCCCCGTGAGCTCGCCGCCCGCGGGCGCTACCAGGTAGTCCTGCGAGACCCCGCGATACGAACCCCGTGACACGTCGATCGATTCGACCGCCGGTCTCGCGTCTTCGTCCGCGCGTGCCGAACCACCCAAGATCGTGAGCGCGGCCAGTGTCCAGGTCAGCTTGGTCATGGCTGCCCAAACGCACACCCCGCGGATCGGATCTACGCGCGTGCGTATCCGCGGGAATTATTGGGGCGCGACGGCCCAGCGCTCGAGCTGGCGGTGATCGATCGCGCCCGCACGCTGCCTCACGAGGCGGCCGCCGCTGAACAGGGCGAAGTTCGGGATGCTCTGGATCTGGTAGCGCTGAGCGAGCTCGCCGAGGGCGTCGGTGTCGACCTTGAGGACGATCGCCTTGCCCGCGAGGTTGTGCGCGGCCTTCTTCACCTCGGGCGCGACCGAGCGGCACGGCCCGCACCACTGCGCCCAGAAATCGACGAGGACCGGCACGCGCGAGGCGCCGACGATGTCGTCGAATTGGGACTCCGACGAGACGTCGATGGGCGCGTCCTGCGGCGGCAGCTCGGCTTTGCACTTGCCGCACTTGCCGGTGTCCGCGAGGTGGCGAACCGGGATGCGGTTGATGGCCTTGCACTGTGAGCAGGTGCGCCGCATGTCTCGATCAGGTTACCGTGCGGCCGTGGCGAAAGCGAAGGCGGTAAAGGCGAAGCCTGCGAAGTCAACCAAGGCTCCGAAGTCTGCAAAGGCGCCGGCGAAGCCGAAGGCGCCGCCGAAGCTGCCCGCGGTCGCGGTGAAGCCGAAGAAGCCGACGGCACCATCGTTGCCGCTTCCGCCCGCGCCACCCCCGCCGCCACCACCGCGTGACGAGCTGATCGCGCCGCGCGACATCGCGCGCTTGCTCCGTTACGGCGAACGGTTCGGTGCGAAGAAGATCGATATTCGCATGCTGCAGCTCCAGCTGCCGGCATCGTCGAGCGCGCTCGCGATCTGCGATCCGACGGCACCGAAGACGTGGAAGGCGTTCGATCGGCCGGTCACGCCCGGCGTGTTTCGCGTGATGTTGTCGGTCGCGAAAGACGGCGACAAGGAGCAGCTCGCCGCGGTCGTCGTGCATGTCGGCCGGCCGCCGATCGCGAAGTGGACCGTCGCGCACTTCAAAGGCCAGAAGAAGCCGAAGGCGCCCGATCAATTGCCGAAGCTCCCGTCGACGTCGGGCTGGATCGCGCTCGTCGACGCGGGTGATGGCTCGCCCGGCGCGATCGGCGTTCCCGCGACGCCGGCGGGCACGACGCCGGTCGAGGTGCCGCTCACCGACGGCCGGCGCGCGCTCGCGCTGCCGTGCGGTGAAGGCGAGTACGCGGCCTATTGGGCGGTGGACGCCGCCGACAAGCCGATCTGCCTCGTCGTCGACTTCGACGTGTTCACGCAGAAGGAATGGAAGTCGAAGCCTACTTAGGCGGTGCGAGCTTCTTGATCGCGGCTTCGGCGTCGGCCTTGAGGCAGTGATTCGCGTTGTCGGCGCCGATGCCGAGGAGCCCGCCGACCATGCGATAGCGCGCCTTGCGCAGCGGTTCGACCGCGCGCGGATCCTCGAGCTCGACGAGCTTCGGGATCGCCGCCTTGCGCTCCGCACACGTCTTGCCGTTCTGGAGATCGTGGAGCAGCGCCTTCAGCACCATCTCCTTGTCGATCGTCTTCACCGGCATCGGCAGCATGACCGGCGACGTGCTCGCCGACGGCTTCTTCGTCCCGGATGACTTCGTCGACTCGTCACCCGACGCGAGCGCCGCGATGATCGCGATCAGGATCCCGACACCGACGACGATCGCGCCGATGACGTACCAGCGTTTCGGTAGCGGCGGCAGGTCGGCGAGCGAGACCGCGCGCTGCTGGCGTTCGATCGATACGTCGACCGTCGGCGCGGCACCGACGGAGGGTGCCTGCAGCGTGCCCGGGATCGGCGTCGCGAGGCGTCCGTCGGGCAGGCGATAGACGCCGTGCACGGGCGTCGCGGTTCCCGGCACGATCTCCATCATGATGCTCGAGTCGGCCGTCGGCAGATTCGCCGTCTGCATCGTGCCGAGATCGACGGGCCGTTGGCTCGCGAGCGGCACGCCCGCGATGACCGCGTCGATCGCGCCGAGGTACTCGATCGCGTTCGTGTAGCGCTCCGCGCTGACCTTCGCGAG
>Ga0316603_10001298_pt1 | contig 13186 bp, 9 predicted proteins | sample OWC_soil_day10_n_FD_207649 | JGI IMG/M metagenome (GOLD analysis project Ga0316603, IMG submission 207649) | Wetland soil microbial communities from Old Woman Creek delta, Ohio, United States - OWC_soil_day10_noCT | ecosystem: Environmental > Terrestrial > Soil > Wetlands | place: USA: Ohio...
CGACCGCGCCATCGCGCCGCACCAGCGCATGGGCGGAGACCCTGAGCGGGGCGACCTGCGCAAAGAACGGGTGCGCGTCGGCCGCCAGCGTGTTGGTGAACAGCGCGTCGATCCACGGGCCGCCGAACTCACCCGGCGGCAGGCTGATGCCGTGCACGACGATGAGCTCCGGCACCATGCCGGCCGGCCGTTCGTCGCAGTTCGGCGACTCGACACGGCGCGCCCGCTCGAGCCAGCCCGAGGGCATGTCGATTTCGGGAGCCGCGTTCCCGGTTGCACGCGCCTGCGTCGTCTGCATCGGGCAATGATGCACTGCCACCGGAACGCCCGCCACAGGACGAAGCCGACTAGAATCGGCATGCTGCAACGAGACGGAAGCCCGATGCCGACTTCGAGGGAACTCGCCGAGCGTGACCTGCGGGTGGTGTGGCACCCCTGCACCCAGATGAAGGACCACGAGTGGCTGCCGATGGTGCCGATCGCCCGTGGCGAGGGCGTGTGGCTGCACGGACATGACGGCCGGCGCTACCTCGACGCGATCAGCTCCTGGTGGGTCAACCTGTTCGGCCACGCGAACCCGCGCATCGGCGGCGCCGTGGCGGAGCAGCTTGCGCGGCTCGAACACGTGATGATGGCCGGCTTCACGCACGAGCCCGCCGTAACGCTCGCCGAACAGCTCACCGCGCTTGCGCCGCCGGGACTCACCCGCTGCTTCTTCGCCGACAACGGCTCGAGCGCGATCGAGGTCGCACTCAAGATGAGCTTCCACTACTGGCGCAACTGCGGCCAGACCCGCAAGCGGCGCTTCGTCACGCTCACCAACAGCTACCACGGCGAGACGCTCGGCGCGCTCGCGGTCGGTCACGTCGATCTCTACCGCGAAACCTACCAGCCACTGCTGATGGACGTGATCGCCGTACCGACCCCGGACTGCTATGCAAGAGAGCCTGGCGAAAGCACCGCCGACTGCAGCCGCCGGATGTTCCACGCGATGGAGGCGACGCTCGCCCGGCATGCCGACGAAGTCTGCGCGGTCATCGTCGAGCCGCTGGTGCAGTGCGCAGGCAGCATGAGAATGTACGACCCCGTGTACCTCGAACTGCTGCGCGACGCCTGCGACCGGCACGGCGTGCACCTGATCGCGGACGAGATCGCGGTCGGTTTCGGCCGCACCGGAACGATGTTCGCCTGCGAGCAGGCCGGCATCGCACCGGATTTCCTGTGCCTTTCGAAGGGCCTGACGGGAGGCTACCTGCCGCTGTCGGTCGTGCTGACCGGAGAGCAGGTCTACGCGGCGTTCTACGACGAATACTCGCAGCTGCGGGCGTTTTTGCACTCCCACAGCTACACCGGCAACCCGCTCGCCTGTGCAGCCGCGCTCGCGACGCTGCGTATCTTCGCGGAGGACGACATCATCGAACGCAATCGCGCGCTCGCGCGGCACCTCGGCCGAAGTTGCGCGACGCTCGGCGAACTGCGGCACGTCGCCGAGGTCCGCCAGTGTGGCATGATCGTGGCCGTCGAGATGTCGCGTGACGGCGACCGGCACGCGCCCTTTCCCTGGCAGGAACGGCGCGGACTGCGCGTTTACCGGCACGCGCTCGAGCGCGAGGCACTGCTCAGGCCGATCGGAAACACCGTGTACTTCATGCCGCCCTACGTCATCACGCCGGATGAAGTCGACTCGCTCGTCGCGACCGCGCGCTCAGGCATCGAGGCCGCCACGTGCGACTGAACCGTGTGTACTCGGACCAGCCTCTCGCAACCGGCCGAACCGTCGTGCTGCCGGACGCCGCCGCCTACCACGTGTCGCGCGTGCTCCGGCTGCGGGCAGGCGCGCCGCTGGTCGTATTCGACGGCAGCGGCGCCGATTATCGCTGCGAGATCGCCGCGATCGAGGGTGACCGGGTGACGGTGATCGTCGGCGAGCGCAGCGCGGGACTGCGCGACTCCCCGCTCAGGATCACGCTCGTCCAGGCGGTCTCGCGCAGCGAGCGCATGGACTGGACGCTGCAGAAGGCGACCGAGCTCGGCGTGCGCTGCATCGTGCCGGTGCTGTCGGCCCGCAGTGTCGTGCGTCTCGACGAACGGCAGGCCGAGCGCAAGCTCCGTCACTGGCAGTCGATCGTGGCCGGCGCGTGCGAGCAGTCGGGCCGCAGCACACTGCCCGAGGTCAGGGCCCCGCTCGATCTCGGTCGTTTCTTCGCCGATGCACCGCGTGAGGGGCAACGGCTGGTGCTGAGCCCCGGCGGCCCCGCCTCGCTTGCGGGCCTCGCAAGTGTCGCTGCCGCGGTGGAGTTGCTGATCGGCCCGGAGGGCGGGCTCGACGACGCGGAGATCGAGGCAGCGACGCGAGCCGGGTTCAGTCCCGTGCGACTCGGACCTCGCGTGCTGCGGACCGAGACCGCGGGGATCGTCGCGCTCGCCGTACTGCAGGCGATGTGGGGCGACCTGCAGTAGCGTTGCGGCGCGCGACCCGGCGCGCTACCGGGTCACCCATCCCCCGCAGAGCGGGAACACCTGGCCGACGAAACAATCGGCGGCGGCACTGCATAGATATGCGGCGAAAAGAGCATCCTCGCGCGACGCAACGAGCCGGCCGAGGGGTACGTCGCGCTTGAGACGCTCCTGGAAGGCGGGGGCCGCCTGCAGCTCGGGCGGAAAATAGGTCGGATTGTCCACGAAGTTCTGCGCGATCGCGTTCACCTGCACCTGGTGGACGGCCGCCTCGATGCCCGCCGTCTGGATATAGGCGAGCTGCGCACCGCGTGCCGCGCTGTAGGTCGATGCACGTTTCTGGCCGCGCAGCGCCGCGGCGCTGCCGAGCAGCAGGATCTTGCCGGCGCGGCGCTCGATCATCTGCGGCAGCACCGCACGCACCAGCCGTGGCAACGGGTCCACCAGGTTCTCGAACACGTGCCGCCACTCGTCGTCTGTCGCCTCGGTGACGGCGCTTCTCGGCGCCGGCAACGACAGGTTCGCGAGCAGGATGTCCACGCGCCCGGCGGCCGCGACGATCGCGGCGGGCACCGCCGGGTCGGTGAGCGGACGCTCGTCCGCGATGACGACGGCGCCGAGTTCCGCGAAGACCTCGCAGAGCACGGGACCCATGAAGTCGCGCGCCTGCGTGACCAGGACCCGCAGGCCAGTGAGGTCGATCAAGCTGCTTGCGGCTGCCATCGTGCGACTACCAGCGGGCATCGCGCGCGGGACGTCTCAGCAACCAGGACTGGTGCAGCGCGCCGCCGAACTCGGTAGCGACGAACAGCAGCAGCACGACCGGAGCCCCGCGGACAAACACGAAGTACGCGATCAGCACGGCGACCCAAAGACGCGCGGCTGCGTCGATCAGGCCGAGCTTGCGCATCGGCTCGACGATGCGGGCGACCGCCCAGACGACACCCAGTCCGCCCATCAGACAGACGAAGAGCCAGTGCACGGGCTCGAACGGCGGCGCGACGGAAACCCCACCCAGCCGGCCGTTGAGCGAGTAGAGGACATCGAGCAGCAGCGCTGCGAGCGGCGGCAAGGCGAACAGCGCGGAGACCGTGAGGTCGAGCACAGCCCAACCGCGTATGACCTTCGATTCGGCCCCTCGGATCATCAGGCGGCTCGTGTTTCCTCGGCGATCATGTGTTCGATGCGCTCGAAGTCCGGGACCAGCGGGTACTCGTTCACCATTCGCACCTGGCACACCACCGGACTGCGCTCGCCGAAGCTGCGCGACTCGTCGTGGTGCACCACCTCGGGGCTCAGGCGCACCAGTTGCGGGAAGCCCTGCGTCATCACCGCGAAATGGCCGGCTGCGCATTTATCGGTGAGCGCCTGCATGACGACGATGCGCGTGCGGCCACTGGCGCGCGGCGGGGAGCGTCCGCAGGCTGCCTCGATCGACACGAGCGGCACGCGCCGGCCGCCCCAGGCAATCGTACCGAGGTACCACGGAGGCGCGCCTTCCATCGGCGTCGGCGCCTGGTAATTGACGACCTCGGTCACGCACGAGCGCGGCACCAGCAGCCGCTCGTCCGCAATCGGCACCAGCAGGCAGTAGATCTCTTCGGTCACGACGCTCATGTCGCCCTCCTCACTGCGTCTGCCGCCGCCGGGCGAGCACCAGAGGCTCGATCGCGTCGAGCAGCTGGCTTTCCTGGTACGGCTTGCCGAGATAATCGTCCACGCCGAGCTCGATGGCGCGCGCGCGGTGCTTGTCGCCCACACGCGAGGTGATCATGATCAGCGGAATGTCCGCGAGGCGCGGGTCGTTGCGCACGTGCGAGGCGACCTCGTATCCGTCCATGCGCGGCATCTCGATGTCGAGCAGGATGACGTCGGGCGTGTGCTCCTGGAGCAGCGCCATCGCGTCCACGCCGTCCTTCGCCGTGAGCACACGCATGCCGTTGCGCTCGAGCAGCCGCTGCGTGACACGGCGCACCGTGATCGAGTCGTCCACGACCATCACGAAGATGCGTTCGTCACGGGTCGGCCTGACGGAGGCGTCGGCGGCGCGGCTGCGCCACTCCGAGCGAACGAGGGCACCCATGTCCAGGATGATGACGATGCGGCCGTCGCCGAGGATCGTGGCGCCGGAGATACCGCGCACAGAAGCGACCTGCGGACCCACGGACTTGACCACGATCTCGCGACTGCCAATCAGCTCGTCGGTCACGAGCGCAGTCGAATGCTCGCCCGCGCGTACCAGGATCACCGGCAACGCCGTCTCGGTCTCGGGGAGGATCGACGGCCCGCTGCCGAGGAATGCGCCGAGGTGCTGGAAGCGGTAGACGTGACCGCCATACTCGAAGGTCGGATGCTCCTCCTCCAGGTGCCTGCGAAGGTCCGACGACGGCAGGCGCGCAACCCCCTCGACCGTTGCAACCGGCAGCGCGTAGAACTCGTCGTGCACGCGCACCACGAGCGCCTGCGTGATGGCGAGCGTGAAGGGCAGCCGGATCGTGAAGCGCGCACCGTGCCCCGGCGTGGACTCGATGTACAGTCCGCCACCGAGTCGCTTGACCTCGGTCGCGACGACGTCCATACCGATGCCGCGGCCCGCCTGCTGCGTGAGCCGATCGGCGGTTGAGAATCCAGGCTCGAGGACGAGCTGCAGCGACTCCTCGTCGGTGAGCTCCTGCTCGGGCCTCAGCAGTCCCATGTGGCGCGCCTTGGCGCGGATCGCCGCGATGTCGAGGCCCGCGCCGTCGTCCTCGACGGTGATCACGACCTCGGCGCCTTCGCGCTGCAGGCGCACGGCGATCCGACCGGTCTCGGCCTTGCCGCGCACCAGGCGATCCTCGGGGAGCTCGATGCCGTGCACGACGGCATTGCGCAGCATGTGCTCGAAGGGCGGCAGCATGCGCTCGAGAACCTGCCGGTCGATCTCGCCTTCGCCGCCCTCGATCACGAGTTCGACCTTCTTGCCGGCCTCCTGCGCCGCCTGCCGCGTGAGGCGCGTCAGGCGCTGGCCGTGGCGCTGGAACGGCACCATGCGCGTGCGCATCAGCCCGTTCTGCAGCTCCGCCACGACGCGACCCTGCTGCTGCAGCAGGTTCTGGCCCTCGCGATTCACGCTCTCCAGCAGGCTCTCGATACTCGCGACGTCGCTGACAGACTCGGCGAGCGCCCGCGACAGCTGCTGTATCGTCGAATAACGGTCGAGCTCCAGCGGATCGAAGTCCTCGCGCCCCTGCGCGTCGCCCTGGTGCCGGAACAGGATCTGCGCCTCGGTCTCGAGCTCGAGCTTGCGCAGCTGCTCGCGCAGGCGCGTGACGGTGCGCCCGAGCTCGGCGAGATTGAACTCCGTGGAGGTCATCTGCTGCTCGACGCGAGCCCGGAAGATGCTGACTTCGCCGGCGCTGTTCAGCAGCTCGTCCAGCAGCTCGGCACTGACGCGCGCCAGCTCGTGACGCTCGCTCGGCGCGACCGGCTCGCGTCCCGGGAGAACGAACGGTGTCGCAGCCGCCGCCTCGAACGTCTCCTGCGGCCAGGAGGGTGCTTCGGTGCCGGCTGGCGGCGCTGCCGCGATCGCTGCGGCGGCCTCCTCGAATTCTGCTTCGACGTATGGCACATCGACCGGAGCGAGCGGCTCGGCGACTGGCTCGAGTACCTCGCTGACCGGCTCGGGCGCCTCGAAGACGGGCTCGGGCACCCCGGTGACCGGCTCGGTTGCCTCGAAGACGGGCTCGGGCACCGCCTCGGCACCCGCTTCCAGGGCTGGCGGTTCCGGTATCTCGATCGGTCGCACCTCGACCGGCTCCGCCGTTGCCGCACCCGCCGACGATACGGCGGCCACGGCCCGGACGCGCTCGATGAGACCGCGCGCCGGCACGATGTGCTGACCTGCCATCGCGGTCTCGCGCATCCGGTGCAGCTCGTCAAGCGACGCCTGCAGCACCTCGATCGCGGCGGAGTCCGACGCGACTGCGCCCGCTTCGAGCGAGCCCAGGAAGGACTCCATCTCGTGGCTCAGGTCACCCATGGCCCGGATGCCGGCCATGCGCGCGCCACCCTTGAGCGTGTGCAGCACACGCTTCAGTTCCGTGATGCGCACCCGGTCGGCGCGGTCGCGCGTCCAGCTGCCCAGCGAGGACTCCGCCTGTTCCAGCAGCTCGGTGGCCTCTTCGCTGAAGATGGCGGCGATGTCGGCATCGAAGCCTGGCTCAGTGCCTTCTTTGTCCGCACCAGCCCAGGCCGGCTCTTGCTCGACGGGCGGCGGCGGCAGATGGTCCTCGGCCGGGGACGGCATGCCCTGAGGCAACTCCGGCATCACCAGGTGCGGCTCGGTCAGGTCGTGGTCGGGCCCTGGCGGCGCTGTCTCTTCGTCGAAAGCAGCCACGGTCGCCAGATCGGCGACTTCGGGTTCGGCTTCAGGCGAGCCTTCAGTGGCGGCTTCGGGCGCGGCTTGGAACACGACCTCCGGCACTGCTTCCGGCACTGCTTCAGACCGGCCCTCTTCCGGACGCCAGACGTAGGCCACGGTGCGCTCGCCGGCCTCTGCGAGACTGGCGAGTTCGGCGTCGAGCGCACGCTCGAGCGCGTGCCAGCCAGCGATCAGGCGTCCGTGGTCAGGGAAGTAACCGGTGTCCTCTTCGACGTGCTCGACGACGTTCTCGAGGCTGTAGACGGTGTCGCTCAGCAGCAGCAGCCCTTCTTCCGGCAGCCCGTGACCGCTGTCGTGGAGCTTGCGCACGTAGTGCTCCATCGGCTCCGCCACCTTGATGCCCTGGCGCACACCCGCGGTCTTGGCGATGCCGCTCAGCGTGTGGGCGGCACGATGCAGGGCTTCCGTCACCGGGTACGGCGCCACAGCCTCCCGGCATCGCGCCACGTAGTCGCGAACGACGGCGACGTGACCTGCGGTCTCCTTGCGGAAGATGTCGTGCAACACCGGATCGAGTCCGGCCGGTTCGGGTGCCGCGACGCCCGCGTCGTACGCGGCTGCCTCGACCTGCGGCGGCCCATCCGGGATCTCGATCGGCGCCGCTGCCGGTGCCGCTGCGGCGACGGTTTCGCGCCCGGACAGCGCGTCGGCACGGCCTGCGATCGCACTCACGTCGACGGCCGCCTCGACGCCGCGTTCGAGCTCGTCGATCAGCTGCGGCATCACGGCGACAGCATCACGCACGACGTCCACGATCTCTGGCGAGCGCGGCAGCGTCTGGCTGATGACGCGATTCAGGACGCTTTCGATGCTCCACGAAAACTCGCTTACACGCCGCGCGCCGACCATGCGGCCACTGCCTTTGAACGTGTGGAACACCCGGCGAACGTCGCGCAACGCCTGCGTGTCCAGCGGGCTCGACTCCCACTGCGGGAACAGCGACTCGAGCTGCGCGATGTTCTCGCGGGCTTCTTCGATGAACAGCAGCCGGAACTCGTCGTCGACCGCAGTGAACTCGACCGGCGGAGCCAGGCTTGCTGAAGCCGGCTCCGACCCGGCCGGCCGACCCGCGACGGCTGCGGGCGCAGCTTCGACCGGCGGCGGCCCGGCCACTTCGCCCCGGGTTTCCGCTGGCGGCTGGTCGCCGGCGGGTGGCCGCGACGGCCTCAGCGCAACGACGTTCGGCGACGCCTGCTCGAGCTCCGCGAGGCAGGACTCGGCGTTCTCGAGCATGTGCCACTGGTCCGCGCGCCCGGCCTGCAGCATCTCCATGTAGTACTCGACGGCGACGATCGCATCGGCGAGCCGATCGAGCCGCGGCAACGCGTAGGCGCCGGGCGCCAGCCTTACGATTCCCGCAAGCGCGCGTCCGACGCGCTCCATCACCTCGACCGCGCGCTGCTTGCCGAGCATCAGCAGACCGGCCGTGATGCCGCGCACGAGCTGCGGCACCTGGTCGAGGCCCTGTGCTTCGGCCGGCGCACCGAGGGCCTGCGTGATGGCCTCCTTGATGCGCGCCATGTTGACGATGCACTCGCGCAGCACGGCTTCCTGAACGTGGCGGAATTCCTCGTCCGTCGGCTCGGCCGGTTGTCCGGCCGTCGGCGCGGCCTCGGGCAGGATCAGTCGAACCAGTTGCGAATCGAGGCTGTCCTCGACCTCGATCAGCGCGGACGCGATGCCGAGCAGCGCCGCGTCGTCCGGGGGCTGGTGCCGGTCGACGATACCCTGCAACGACTCGACCTCGCCCTGCACACGGTCACGCAGCGCGCCGAGCCCGAGGACCCCGAGCGTGTCGCTGATCTTGCGCAGCATCTCGAGCTGCGGCACCAGCTCGTCGACCTGGCTGGCTCCCTTGCGGACGAAGATGTCGAGAACGTCCTTGACGCGCGTCAAGTCCTCGCGGATCGCGGCCGCGACGGTCTTCATCAGACGCACGCTCGGAGCGGAGAGCGTCTCGCTGGCTTCGGCGACCTGCTGGTCGACGCCGAGCACTTCGTCCAGCCGGAACGACTTCCGCACTGAGGCGATTCGCGGCCCGGCTACCGTTGCGCGAGCGACGTAGAAAAGCAGGTTGTTCAGCAGCTCGACCGGAGGCGACTCCGCATAGCGGCTCTCGCCGTGCTGCTGCAGCCGCCGCAGCTCGCGGTCCACATGGCCGAGCAGGCGCTTCACCGACACGTTGCCGTCGATACCGCCCTGCTGCAGCGCCTCGAGCACGGACCCGACCACCCACCACAGCTGGAACAGCGGCTGCGTCGTGGCGGCCGCCTCGAGCTGGCCGGCCACGTCCGCCAGCACCGACAGGTTCTGCTCGACGTGCTCGCCACGAATCCAGCCAAGCAGCGCGAGCTGGAAGCGCGGCCGAAGCTTGCGGGCGAGCTCGGCGATGGACTGGCCCGTTGCGTCGGCTCCGGCCGGCCGTGCCGGCTCGTCCGAGTGCAGGTTGAGCAGCAGCAGCGTGCCCTCGGACAGCAATGCACCGCCGCGCACCGCGCGCAGGTCGTTCAGCAACGGCAACAGGGCCAGCGGGACGTCGCGCCCGCCGGAGGCCACGCGATCGACGTAGGCCGGCAGTTGCTCCATTGCGCGCATCAGCGCATCGAGCGCGTCGAGGTCGATCTTGCCGTCGCGGGCGTGGCCGTCGACGTAGCGGGCAACGAGCTCCATCTCCTCGCCGAGCAGCGACCCGCCGTAAACCTCGGCCAGCTGAAGCGCTCCCCTCGCGAGGTGCGCGTGGGTCGTGAACCGGTGCAGTGCATCGCGATCCCCGGTGTTCTCTGCGAACGCCTCGAGCGCACTTCGAGCCTCGTTCAATTCCGTCGCGATCTCGCGGACGACGAGCTGCAGCGAGGCGTGCGTCTCGTCCGGCGCGGCGAACAGCATGGGTCGGGACATCACGGTAGCCACGCCCTCTGCGCCGTCAACCCGCGATGCCGCCGACGCGGCGCAACTGCTCTGCCTCGTCGACGACCGGCGGCGCCGCGGGACGCAGGACCGGGTACTCGCCGCTCACGCTCGCGCCCTGGTCGTCGGGCAGCCGGAAGCCCGAGACCGACTTGCGAAGTTGCGCCGCAAGCTCGGCCAGCTTGCCGATCGACGTGGACGTCGCCGTCGTGCTCTCGGCCGTCTGCGAACTGATCTCGCGCAGCACCTGCATGTTGCGCGAGATGCTCTGCGACGAAGTCGCCTGCCCACGCGCGCTGGCGGAGATGTTCTGCACCAGGCTTGCGATCTGGTTCGACACCTGCTCGATTTCCTCGAGCGCGGCGCCCGCGTTCTCGGCCAGCAATGCGCCGCCGACGACGTCGGTCGTGGTGCGCTCCATCGACACGACCGCTTCGTTGGTGTCGGCCTGGATCGTGCGCACCAGCACCTCGATCTGCTTGGTGGCGTTCGCGGCCCGCTCCGCCAGGCGCTGCACCTCGTCCGCGACCACCGCGAAGCCGCGGCCCGCGTCGCCGGCCATCGACGCCTGGATGGACGCATTCAGCGCCAGGATGTTGGTCTGCTCGGCGATGTCGTTGATCAGCTCCACGATGTTGCCGATCTCCTGCGAGCTCTCGCCGAGGCGCTTGATGCGCTTCGAGGTCTCCTGGATGTTCTCGCGGATCGCGTTCATGCCGTCGATGGTGCGGCGTACCGCGTCGCCGCCCTTGTGCGCGATGTCGACGGAGTGCCGGGCGACGTCGGCCGAGCGTTCCGCGTTGCCCGAGACCTCTTCCGTGGAGGCGGCCATCACCGCGATCGACTCGGATGCCGAGGCGATCTGGTTCGACTGCGCGGACGACGCCTTCGCGAGATGCGTGGAGAGCGCCTGCGTCTGGCGCGTCGCCGCATCGAGCTTGATGGCGGTGCCGTTGATCGTGGTGACCAGTTCCCGCAGCGCCTCGATCGCATAGTTGATCGAGTCGGCGATCGCGCCGGTGATGTCCTCGGTGACCGTGGCCTGCACCGTGAGGTCGCCGTCGGCCAGGCTCGAGAGCTCGTCGAGCAGCCGCAGGATCGCCTGCTGGTTGCGTTCGTTCTGCCTCGCCTGCAGGTCCGACGCGCGGCGCAGCGTCGCGAGCGAGTGCTGCAGGAAGGCCGCGAGGCCGAGCGCGGCGAGCGCGACCAGGATGAACGCCAGCGGCAGCCACGGGCTCGACAGCCAGGCGCTCAGACCGCCAGCTGCCGGCAGGCCTGCCTTCGCCAGGCTCGAGTAGGCCGCAACGCCGCTCTCGACCAGCGCATTGCGCGCGGCCTGGATCTGCTCGAGCTGGTCGCCGAGCGCCACGACCGAGCGAACCTGGTCCTGCGCGCCACGATAGACGGCTGCCAGCAGCCGCGCCGCCTCCGTCGCCTGCGCCGGCGCGGCCGGGATGCCGAGCGGGTTGCTTTCGCCAGCGAGCCCGCCGACGACCTGACCCATGAACTGCATGCTGTCGGCGAGACGGCGCGACGCCGCCTCGACCGGAGCGGTCCCGTCGGCAAGCGACGCGACGTCCTGCTCCACGGCCTGCGCCCGCAGTTCGAAGCGCTCGAGCTGGCGGTTCAGCGATTCCGGGCGTGCGCTGCCCATCGCCTTGACGACATTCGCGGTGGCCGCAATCACCTGCGGGGTGATTTCGCGCACGGCCGCCGCGCCCTGTTGAGCCTTGAGGGCGGCGTCGCGACCATCGAGCACCGTCTGTGACTGGTCGAGCATCGCGACCCACGCCGCAGAGTCGGCGAGAGCTTTCGCGCTTGGCGAGGCGAACGGTACGACGGACGACTTGCCGGCATCGACCTCGTTCAAGACCCGCTCGAGCTGCGCCCGTGACTCCGCGAGCGAATCGAATGCGGGCGCCGACCCGCGCACTGCGGCCCCGGCCTGCAGTGGCAGGTTCTGCGAGAGCGCAGAGAGCGTGGCCAGGTGTTCGCCGAGCTGGGATTGCTGGCTCGTCACCCGCCCGAAGACCAGCAACGCCAGGGCCGCGAGCCCCGCGGAAACGAGCGCTACGCGGATGAGGATCGGCTGCAGTCTGGCGGCGTCGAATCGGTTGGTCATCTTTTCACCCGGTCAGGGTCAGGCAGGGCGCGGGGTCAGGACGCCGCGGCCTGCAGAAATTGCTGGCTCTCGAGCAGGGTCCGCACGCTGAAGACAGGCCAGACCTCGGCGCCGCGCTTGAACGCCCCGGCAAGGTAGCGCTCGCAACGCAACAGGGTCGGAGGCAGGTCGGCCGAGAACTCGCTCTCATAGAAGCGGCGGAATCCCATGACCTCGTCGACCATCAGGCCCGCCGGAATCTCGCGATGGTTGGCAACCAGCACGCGCGTCGCGCGGGTCACCGAGGACCCGCCGGAGCCGAGAAACGCCCGTACGTCGATCACCGGCAGCAGCTGGCCGCGGACGTTGGAAAGGCCACGGATCCAGCTCTTGGCGCCCGGCACTCGCGTTACCGAGGGCGGATAACCCATCACCTCGCGAGTCTCCTCGCGGGCGAGCAGGAACGCCTCGCCGCCGAGCCGGAACCCGATGCCAACCCACTCCGTGCCGGACGCCGCGGCATCGGGTTTGCCCTGGGCCGCCGCGCGCGCACGACGGTCGAGTTCCAGCAGCAACTCGTATGGCCGGTCGCGGAGCGACCTGAGTGTTACCGATTCCTGCATCAGACTGCGAGCGCCGCCTGGGCCTTGCGAACCAGCTGGTCCATCGCCACCGGCTTGACCAGGTAGTCCACGGCGCCCTGGCGCAGTCCCCAGATGCGGTCGGACTCCTGCGACTTCGAGGTGACCATGATCACCGGGATCGTGCGGGTCGCGGGATCGTTGGCGAGTTCGCGCGTGGCCTGGAAGCCGTTCAGGCCCGGCATCACGATGTCCATCAGGATGAGGTCCGGATGCAGCTCGCGGGCCTTGCGGATACCTTCGCCACCGTCGGCCGCCAGTGCGGTGCTGAACCCGCCCTGCTGGAGCGCTTTCTGCATGACGTGGACGTCCGTCGGCGAGTCGTCAACGATCAGTACCAGTGCCACGGTTCGAATCCTCCGGATCGGTCGGTCGTCAACGATGCACGTGGGTCTCGATCGCGCTCAGGAGCTCCTCGCGGGTGAAGGGCTTCGTGAGGTAGTGCTCCGAGCCGACGATTCGGCCGCGAGCGCGATCGAACAGCCCGTCCTTGCTCGACAGCATGATCACCGGGATCGTGCGGAAGACCTTGTTGTGCTTGATCAGCGAACAGGTCTGGTATCCGTCGAGCCGGGGCATCATGATGTCCACGAACACGATGTCGGGCTGGTGGTCAGCGATCTTGGAGAGCGCGTCGAACCCGTCCACGGCGGTGAAGAC
>Ga0316603_10001303_pt1 | contig 13165 bp, 12 predicted proteins | sample OWC_soil_day10_n_FD_207649 | JGI IMG/M metagenome (GOLD analysis project Ga0316603, IMG submission 207649) | Wetland soil microbial communities from Old Woman Creek delta, Ohio, United States - OWC_soil_day10_noCT | ecosystem: Environmental > Terrestrial > Soil > Wetlands | place: USA: Ohio...
GGCGCCCACCGGCGCGCGCTATTGCATCAATTCGGCCGCGATAAACTTCGAAGCTCCGGCGTGAGCCGAGCAGGTTCCTGCGCTGCCTTCAACGACCGCTCGCCGAGCGCATGAAACTCCTCTTCGACTTCCTGCCGATCATCCTGTTCTTCGCGGCCTTCAAGTACGCCGAAGGCCACAAGGAGTGGGCCGCGTCCTTCGCCAGCAGCCAGCTCGGCTTCCTGGTGTCCGGCAACGTGGTCGGTGTCAACGAGGCGCCGGTGCTGCTGGCCACGGTGGTGGTGATCTTCGCCACGCTGGCCCAGGTGACCTGGCTCAAGCTGCGCACTCGCCGCGTCGACACGATGCTGTGGGTCAGCCTGGCGCTGGTCGTGGTGCTGGGCGGCGCCACCATCTACTTCCACAACGAGACCTTCATCAAGTGGAAGCCCAGCATGCTGTATTGGGCGATGGGACTGTCCTTCTGGCTCAGCCCGCTGCTCTTCGGCAAGAACCTGCTGCGCGCGCTGCTCGGCGAGCAGATGCAACTGCCCGAGCGGATCTGGCACCGCCTGAACTTCGCCTGGGTGGCTTTCTTTGCGTTGATGGGGCTGCTCAACCTCTGGGTCGCCTACAGCTTTTCCACGGCCACCTGGGTCAACTTCAAGCTCTTCGGTGGCATCGGACTGATGCTGCTGTTCACGCTGGCGCAGGGCCTCTACCTTGGCCGCTATGTCAAGGATGACGCCGGACCGGCGGACACGACATGAACCCCGCACAAGGCATCAGCCGCGAAGCCATCGAATCCACTTTGCGTGAGGCATTGCAGCCTACCGCGATCGAAGTGCAGGACGACAGCCACCTGCATGTCGGCCACGCCGGAGCCCGCGAGGGTCGTCACTTCAGCGTGCGCATCACCAGTGCACGCTTCACGGGCTGCAGCCGCGTTGCGCGACATCGCCTCGTGTATGATGCCTTGCGCTTGTTGATGCCCGCCGGCATCCATGCGTTGGCCATCGAGGCGCACGCGCCCGACGAGCGTTGACAACTCCCGCTTCGAACCTTGCCTGAGCCCGGGCGTCCAAGCCCGCTCCAGCTTGCCCCGGCTGCTTGCGGCCCTCCTAGAAAGACCCCAAGACATGAAGTCGAACTCCCAGGCCGTGCGTGCCGCATTCATGGCCCTGTCCGTGGCGCTGCTTCTGCCGGTGGCCGCGCAGGCACAGAACATCGCCGTGGTCAATGGCAAGGCCGTGCCCAAGTCGCGCGTCGACAACCTGCTGCAGCAGGCTGCACGCGCCGGCCAGAAGGTGGGCCCGGAAATGGAAGCCCAGGCCAAGGACCAGGTGGTGCTGCGCGAGATCTTCACGCAGGAAGCGGAGAAGAAGGGCATCGCCGCGTCGGCCGACTATCGCGCGCAGATGGAACTGGCGCGCCAGAGCATCCTGATCCGCGAGCTGTTCGAGGACTTCAAGAAGAAGAACCCGGTCAGCGATGCCGAGGCCAAGGCCGAATACGACAAGTTCAAGGCCCAGCTCACCGGCACCGAGTACCGCGCCCGCCACATCCTGGTCGAAAGCGAAGACCAGGCCAAGGCACTGATCGCGCAAATCAAGGGCGGCGCCAGTTTCGAGGACCTGGCCAAGAAGAACTCCAAGGATCCGGGCTCCGGCGCCAACGGCGGCGACCTCGACTTCGCCAAGGCCGATTCCTATGTGCCCGAATTCGGTCAGGCGCTGACCCAGCTGAAGAAGGGCGAGATGACCCCGACGCCGGTGAAGACCCAGTTCGGCTGGCACATCATCAAGCTGGAGGACACGCGCGAGGCCGAGTTCCCGGCCTTCGACGACGTCAAGGCGCAGATCGTGCAGCGGCTCGAGCAGATCAAGCTTCAGCAGTACCAGGAAGATCTGCGCAAGGCGGCCAAGACCGACTACAAGTTCGCGCAGCAGTAGCGCGGATCAGGCTTCGCAGTCGCTGACAAGGCGGCCGGCCTCGATGCCCAGTTGTCGCTGGCAACGCGCGGCGATGCCGCTGTCGTGCGTGACCAGCACCAGCGTCGTGCCGGCTTCGCGGTTCATCTCGAACATCAGCTCCATCACCTTGGCGCCCGTGGCGAAATCCAGGCTGCCGGTGGGTTCGTCGGCCAGCAGCACCGCCGGGTGCACGACGAAGGCGCGTGCCAGAGCCACGCGCTGCTGCTCGCCGCCGGACAGAACCCGCGGGTAGTGGCCGAGCCGGCTGGACAGGCCAACGCGGCCCAGCATCTCGGCCGCGCGCGCTCGCGCATCGTTCTGGCCTAGAAGTTCCAGCGGCAGCATCACGTTCTCCAGTGCGTTCAGGTTGGCCAGCAACTGGAAGCTCTGGAACACGAAGCCCACCTTGCGCGAGCGCACCGCGGCGCGGGCATCCTCGTCCAGCGCGAACAGTTCGGTGCCAGCCAGCCGCACCTGGCCGCTGGTGGGCACGTCCAGCCCGGCGATGATCGACAGCAAGGTGCTCTTGCCCGAGCCCGACGCACCGACGATGGCCACCGACTCCTGCGCGCGCAGCTCGAAATTGATGTCGTGGAGAATGGTCAGCGTACCGGTGGCGTCGGCCACCTGCTTGGTGATGTGTTGGACAGCGATGATCGGTTCGGACATGCGTCTTCTTGGTTCGGGGCTCGCGCGGCGCGCGCTGCTGCAGCACTGTAGCCTGCTTGCCCTGGCCGGCCTGATTGCGGGTGAATCGGTTGCACAGGCCGGCGCCCGCCGCGGCCCGCTGCTGGTGGTGGGCGACAGCCTGTCGGCCGAGTACGGCCTGGAACGCGGCAGCGGCTGGGTGGCCCTGCTGCAACAACGGCTGGCGCGGGAGAAGATCGCTGTCGAGGTCGTCAATGCCAGTATCAGCGGCGACACCACCTCGGGCGGCCGCTCGCGGCTGCCGGCGCTGCTGGCACAGCACAAGCCGGGTTGGGTGATCATCGAACTCGGCGGCAACGACGCACTTCGCGGCCTGCCGCTGAGCATGACGCAGGCCAACCTGCAGGCCATGGTGCAGGCGGCCAAGGCGGCAGGCGCGCGCGTGCTGATCCTGGGCATGCAGGTGCCGCCCAACTACGGCCAGAAATACGCGCAGGATTTCGCCGGCCTGTTTGCCGCCGTCGCCAAGGCCGAAGGCGCGGCCCTGGTTCCCTTCTTCCTGGCCGGCGTGGCCGACGGCCCCGACGCGGACAAGCTGTTCCAGGCCGACCGCATCCACCCCAGCGTGCAAGCGCAGCCGCGCATGCTGGACAACGTCTGGCCGACGCTGAAGCCGCTGTTGAAGTAGCCGGCCTCGGCCGGCGCGGTTCAGCGTTCGCGCGCCGGATTGCGCGCTTCGGGAGGACGCCGGCGCTCACCCGGGTTGCCCGGCGGACGATTGTCGACCGTGTCGACGGCGTCGGCCCGCGGTATCGGTGCCACCGGCTTGGCTGGCTTGAAGGGGTGTGGTTCCGCCGCCGCCGGAGGCACCTGTGCAGGTGGCGAAGGCGGTACAGCCGCGGCAGGTGCCGGCGGCGCCGCCGGCGGACGAGGCGCCCGCTCGCCCGCCGCGTCACCGACCGGCCGCCCATGGAAGGGCCCCGGCACAGTCGCAGGCGCAGGCGACGGCCTTGGCGCCACCGCCGGCGCCGGAGCGCGTGCCGGCGCACCGGAGGTCACTGGCGGACGCGGGCCAGGTGCTCCAGGAGATGCCGGGGTTGGCGTTACCGTTGGCGTTGGCGTTGGCGTTGGCGTTGGCGTTGGCGTTGGAGTTGGCGCCGACGGCAACGTCGGTGGCAGTTCCCGGCGTGGCAGCGGATGTGGCGTCTGCCAGGTCGATACCGCGCCAGGCACGCCCCGGTTGACATAGGCCGGCGGCCTCGGGCTGGCGTCCGGATTCAGGCGGTTCAGGTAGCCCGGGCTGCTGCGGTAGGCCGGACTGTAGTGCTCGCGAGGCCCCAGCGGTACCCAGCTATGCGGCGGCGTCGGCCGCACAGGCCCCGCATGCGGCGGCGCGCCGACCCAGCCGACGACGGCCGGCGCAAACACCGGCCGCCGGGGCAGCGGCCCGGGCGCCCAGTACCAGCGCTGGCCCCACCAGAACCAGCGCCCGTAATGCGACGGGGCAAAGCCCCAGGGCGCCGCATCGACCCAGGTCCAACCCCAGGGGCGCAGCCAGACCCACTGCCCGTATCGGTACGGCGCCCATCCCACCACCACCGTGGTCGGGCTCCAGACCGCGCCGTATTCCGGGTGCTGCTGCCAGCTGCCATACCGATCGAGTTCGTCCACGCCGGTCATTTCCGCCGGCACCAGGCTGGCGGACGCACCGCGCCAATCGGCCGGGTCCTGCCGCTGCAGCAGCAGCGCGAACTCGTCCTGTGCCTGGGTCAGCCACTGGCGCGTGGTGTCGCCCAGCGGGCCGTCGCGCCAGAACGCCGCGCGTTGGCCGGCATACAGGGTCATCGACAGGTTGTGGCCCTCGACCCGAAGGTCACCGCGCAAAACGCTGGCATCGCTGGCCTCGGCCAGCCGGTCGATGCGGTACAGCCCCGGGCGCAACGGCGCGAAGCGCGCCTCCGGATGCTGCACTTCGAGTTCCGCTGCCGCTTCTGGCGACCGCAGCAGCAAGCCGAGCTGGCCGCGCTGCAGCCGCCAGTGCATGCGCTGGTCGTCCAGCCGCAGCGCCTCCAGTTCGGTCTGCGCGCCCAACCACAGCGTGGTCGAACCGATCTGCAACTGGGCGGAGCCGTCCGGCCCGGTCACGATGCGATCGCCGCCGGTGAACGGCCGGTTGAGCAAGGCCGCCACCCAGGCACCCTGGTCGGGCTCGTACACCCAGACCTCACCCTGCACGGCCGCCAGCCGCCCGACGCGGCCCGGCGGATCGTCCTGCGCCATCGCGGCCGACACGCCGACCAGCCAGGCGCACAGCAGCAGCGTCAGCCGCGCCCAGTGGCGGGGCCTGGCACGCGCGGCGACCGGGCGATATGGCGCGAGCTGCATGGCGATGAACCCTTTCCCGTGAACAGTCTGCACCCTCGACGCGGGGCGCACGCGAGATTCAACGCGCCAGCGGCGTCCGCGGCTGACCGAGACCGTCAGTCGTCGGCTTCCGCCGGGTCCAGATCGGGGAAGAGCACGCTGGTGTAACCGAAGCGGCGCAGGTCGGTCATGCGTGTCGGGTACAGCCGCCCGATCAGGTGGTCGCATTCGTGCTGCACCACGCGCGCGTGGAACGCATCGGCCTCGCGCTCGATCGGCGTGCCGCGGGCGTCGAAGCCGCGGTAGCGGATGCGCGCATGGCGCGGCACCACGCCGCGCAGCCCAGGCACCGACAGGCAGCCCTCCCAGCCGTCGACCATCTCGTCGCCGAGCGGCTCGATCACCGGGTTGCACAGCACCGTCAGCGGCACCGGCGGGGCATCGGGATAGCGTTCGTTGCGATCGAAACCGAAGATCACCAGCTGCAGATCCTCGCCGATCTGTGGCGCGGCCAGGCCGGCGCCGTTGGCGGCGCGCATGGTGTCGAACATGTCCTCCACCAGCGCCAGCAGGGCCGGCGAGTCGAAGTCCGTGACCGGCGCGGCCACGCGCAGCAGCCGCTCGTCGCCCATCTTCAGGATCTCGCGTACCGCCATGGATACGCCCTACTTGAAGACAACCTTGACCGACGGGTTCTCCGGCAGCCCCTGGTACTGCACTTCGACCTTCAGGCCCGGTTTCGGCGGCATCAACTTGGAAAACGAACCCACGCTCACCAGGTCGCCCTTCTTCAGCGCCAGGCCTTGCCGCGCCATGTCCTGCGCCAGCCAGGCCACCGCGTTCAGCGGGTGATCGAGCACATCGCTGCCGAAGCCCTTGTCGAGATCGTCGCCGCCGCCCATGACGACGATCTTCATGCTCGCCAGCGCGTTGCCGAACTGCGGCGTACGCTGCACCGCGATCGGCGCGCCCATCACGAAGTAGCGTGCGCCGACGTTGATGGCGGCGATGGCCGCGCCATTCAGCTTGGGCGGCGCCTCGACTACCAGGTCGGGCAGTTCGATCGCCGGGATCACCTGGTCGATGTACTGCAGCACCTGCTCGGGCGTCTTCGCCTGGTTGATGCGGGCATCAGACACGCGCACCAGCAGGTCGGCCTCGAACAGCGGCCGCGCGCCGAAGGCCGCCTCGACGGTGGCGCCGTCCTTCAGCAGCATCGGCTCGTAGAGCACGCCCCAGACGGGCGCACTGGCATTGAAGCGCTTCTGCACCGCCGGGTTGGTCAGGCCGGCCTTGTAGCCGACGACCTTGGCACCGGTCTGCTGCACCAGGAACCGGTTGACCTTGGCTCGCGTGCAGGCCGCGTCGGCATCGCTCAGGCCTTCGGGGTTGGCCGCGGGCTGCTTGTTCAGGTAGTTGGCCACCAGTGCGGCGGCCTGCACGTCGCTCAGGCAGGCGGCGCTGGCGCTCATCGGCAGAAGGGGCCAAACGGCCGCAAGAACAAGGATCGAGCGCTGGCTAAGGCGATTCATCGACTGAAGACTCCCATCGGTCAGTTGAGCAAACGACCGATTATGCGGCGCGCTCCGTACCGGATCCTGTCGCCAGTAGGTCCTTCAGACCGGCTTCGTCCAGCACCGGCACGCCCAGCTCGCGCGCCTTGTTCAGCTTCGAGCCGGCCTCGGCGCCGGCCACCACGTAGCTGGTCTTCTTCGACACCGAAGCGGCCACCTTGGCGCCGGCCGCTTCGAGCAACTCCTTGGCCTGCTCACGCGACAAGGTCGGCAGCGTGCCGGTCAGCACCACCGTCAGCCCGGCCAGCGGCTTCGGTGCCGCGGCAGCGGCAGCCTCGTGCTCGTCCCAGCTCATGCCGGCGGCGCGCAGCTGCTCGACTACCTCTCGGTTGTGCGGCTGGCGGAAGAAAGTGTGGATGCTGCGGGCCACCACCGGGCCGACATCGTTGACCTCGAGCAGCCGGGCCTCGTCCGCGTCCATCACCCGATCGAGCGCGCCGAAATGCGCCGCCAGGTCCTTGGCCGTGGCTTCGCCGACGTGGCGGATGCCCAGCGCATACAGGAAGCGCGGCAGCGTGGTCCGCTTGCTGGCCTGCAGCGCGGCCACCAGGTTGGCGGAGCTCTTGTCTGCCATGCGCTCCAGCGCGGCCAGCTTGGCCACGCCCAGCTTGTACAGCTCGGGCAGCGTGCGCACGATGCCGGCATCCACCAGCTGCTCGACCAGCTTGTCGCCCAGGCCCTCGATGTCGATCGCGCGCCGGCCGGCAAAGTGCAGCAGCGCCTGCTTGCGCTGCGCTGCGCAGAACAGGCCGCCGCTGCAGCGGTGATCGATGCCGCCCTTCTCGCGCTGCACCGCACTGCCGCACACCGGGCATTGCCGCGGCATGCGGAAATTGGGCACGTACCGCGGCCGCGGCTGCTCGATGCGCCCCACCACCTCGGGAATGACGTCGCCGGCGCGACGCACGATCACGGTGTCGCCAATGCGCACACCCTTGCGCCGCAGCTCGAACAGGTTGTGCAGCGTGGCGTTGCTGACCGTGGTGCCGCCGACGAACACCGGCTCCAGCTTGGCCACCGGCGTCAGCTTGCCGGTGCGGCCGACCTGCACCTCGATGTCGTTCAGCCGCGTCAGCTGCTCCTGCGCCGGATATTTGTGCGCCACCGCCCAGCGCGGCTCGCGCGTGACGAAGCCCAGCTGCTGCTGCAGCTCGATCGAATCCACCTTGTAGACCACGCCGTCGATGTCGAAGGGCAGCGTGTCGCGCGTGGCCGCGATCTGCTGATGGAAGGCCACCAGTCCGTCGGCGCCCTGCACCACGCGCCGGTCGCTGCTGACCGGCACGCCAAAGGCGGCGATCGCATCAAGCGTCGCGCTGTGCGTGGCCGGCTGTGCCCAGCCGCGGTGGTCGCCCAGGCCATAGGCGAAGAAGCTCAGCTTCTTGTCGTCCATGCCGGCCGGGTCGAGCTGGCGGATCGCACCGGCCGCGGTGTTGCGCGGGTTGACGAAGGTCTTGCCGCCCTTCTCGCGCTGGCGCTCGTTGAGCCGCTCGAAGTCGTCGCGGCGCATGTAGACCTCGCCGCGGATCTCGATCAGCGGCGGGGCATCGCCGATCAGCCGCAGCGGCACCTGGCCGATCCGACGCACGTTGTGGGTCACGTCCTCGCCGGTCTCGCCGTCGCCGCGCGTGGCGGCCTGCTTGAGCACACCGTCTTCGTAGCGCAGGTTGATCGCCAGGCCGTCGAACTTGAGCTCGACGCTGTAGGCCAGCGGCGGCGCGCCTTCGTCCTGGCCCAGCTCGCGGCGCACGCGCGCGTCGAAGGCGCGCGCGCCGTCGGCCGTGGTGTCGGTCTCGGTGCGGATCGACAGCATCGGCAGCGCGTGCCGCACCGGCGTGAGTCCTTCGAGCACCGCGCCGCCGACGCGCTGCGTCGGCGAATCCGGAGTGCGCAGCGCAGGGTGCGCGGCTTCGAGTGCCTGCAACTCGTTGAACAGCCGGTCGTACTCGGCATCGGGGATCTGCGGCGCGTCGAGCACGTAGTACTGGCGCGCATGGTGCTGCAGCAGGGCGCGCAACTCGGCGGCACGGGCTTGGTGGGCATTCATCGGCCGCAAGCATGCCATGGGCGCTCCGCGCACCCGCTGGCACAATCGTTCGAAACCCAACCCTGCCCCGTGACCATGAGCTTGCTGACCGCCCTGATCTCCCGTAGGCGCTGGCTGGCCGTCGCCGCGCTGTCGGGCCTGCTGGCCGCCTGTGCGCCGCTTCCCGGCGCGATGCCCTCGGGCGACCCGTTGCCGTCGTGGAACGACGGCGCCAACAAGCAGCGCATCGTCGCCTTCGTGCGCGCCGTCAGCACCGTGGGCGGCAAGGACTACGTCGCCCCCGAAGAGCGCATCGCGGTATTCGACAACGACGGCACGCTGTGGCTCGAGTACCCGGTGTATACCCAGGTGCTGTTCGTCTTCGACCGCATTCGGGCCATGGCGCCGCAGCGCCCGGAGTGGAAGGACAAGGAACCCTACAGGTCCGTGATCGCAGGTGACATCAAGGGCGCCATGGCCAGCGGCGAGAAGGGCTTGTTCGAAATGCTGCTGGCGGCACAGAGCGGCATGAGCACCGACGCCTTCATTGCTGAGGTGAGCCGGTGGATGGCCAAGGCCCAGGACCCGCGCTTCAAGCGCAGCTACGACACGCTGACCTATCAGCCGATGCTCGAGGTGCTGCAGTACCTGCGTGCCAATGGCTTCAAGACCTACATCGTTTCGGGCGGGACGGTGGAGTTCATGCGCGCGTTCGCCGAGCGCACCTACGGTATTCCGCCACAGCAGGTGCTGGGCACACGGCAGAAGCTGGCCTTCGAAGTCAAGGGCAATGGCAGCTCGATCCAGATGCTGCCGCAGATCGACTTCGTCAACGACAAGACCGGCAAGCCGGAGAACATCGAGGCCCTGCTGGGCCGCCGGCCGATCGCCGCCTTCGGCAACTCGGACGGGGACTTGCAGATGCTTCAATGGACCACCACCGGGCCCGGCGCACGCCTGGGCATGATCGTGCACCACGACGACGCCGTGCGCGAGTACGCCTATGACCGCAACTCCGGCATCGGCCGGCTGTCGGAGGGCCTGGACAGGTACCAGGCCATGGGCTGGGGCCTGATCAGCATGAAGAACGACTGGAAGGCCATCTTCCTGCCGCTGAAATGAGCGATCGATTCGACCTGGTGGTGATCGGCGCCGGCTCCGGCGGCGTGGCCGCGTCGCGCCGCGCCGCGGCACACGGCGCCAAGGTGGCGATCGTCGAGAGCAGTCGAGTCGGCGGCACCTGCGTCATCCGCGGCTGCGTGCCGAAGAAGCTGCTCATGTACGCCGCGCAGTACGGCGACGCCTTCCATGAAGCGGCCGGCTACGGCTGGAGTCTCGGCCACCCGCGCTTCGAGATGGCGCGCTGGGCGGCGTCGAAGGCGGCCGAGACGCAGCGGCTGGAGCACATCTACCGACAGCTGCTGGCCGGATCGAAGGTCGAGCTGGTCGAAGGCCGCGCCGTCGTCGACGGGCCGCAGCGCGTGCGCGTCGGCGACCGGCTGCTGAGCGCGCGGCATCTGCTCATCGCCACCGGCGGTGCACCGGTGCGCGACAGCATCCCCGGCATCGACGCCTGCCCGACCAGCGACGATCTGCTCGACCTGCATGTGCTGCCGCCCAAGGCCGCGGTCATCGGCAGCGGCTTCATCGCGCTGGAATTCGCCAGCATGCTGGCGCGGCTGGGCGTGCAGGTCAGCCTGTTCTACCGCGCGCGGCTGCCGTTGCGCGGCTTCGACGAGGACCTGCGCACGCGCGCGGCCGCGGCGCTGCAGGCGGCCGGCGTGCTGCTGCACCCCGGCGCCGCGCCGCGCGAAGTGCAGCGCGCCGGCAGCGACTGGCTGCTGATCCTGGACGACGAGCGGCTGCTCGAGTTTCCGTTCGTGCTCAATGCCACCGGCCGCCGGCCCAACACCGCGGGCCTCGGGCTGGAGCGCCTGGGCATCATGCTCGACGCGGCCGGCGCGGTGCCGGTCGATGCGCGGCTGAAGACCACGGCCGAAGGCGTCCACGCCATCGGCGACGTCACCAACAAGTGGAACCTGACGCCGGTGGCCATCGCCGAGGGCCGGGCACTGGCCGATTCCCTGTTCGGCCCGAGCCCGCGCGAGGTCGACCTGAGCCGCGTCACCGCGGCGGTGTTCACGCTGCCCCCGCTGGCCACCATCGGCCCCACCGAAGCCGACGCGCTGGCGGCCGGTCACAAGCTCAAGGTCTTCGAGGCCGATTTCCGGCCGATGCGCCAGGCCTTCATCGATGGCGGCGAACGCTGCTACATGAAACTGCTGGTCGACGCCGACAGTGATCAGGTGCTGGCGGTGCACATGCTGGGCGCAGACGCCCCCGAGATCGTGCAGAGCCTGGCCGTCGCGCTGACGGCCGGCGCCACCAAGGCGCATTTCGACCGCACGATTGCCGTGCATCCGACCGCTGCGGAAGAGTTCATGCTGATGCGCGAGCCTTCACGCATCGTCGGCTGACCACCTCGTCACGGCCTCACTTGCGGTTGCGGCCCAGCTGGTCGTGACTGGAGACCCAGTCGCCGTGGATCACGGCGGCCGACAGCGAGGTCTCGCCGGCCAGCACCACCCCGGCGCAGATCTCCGCGAACTTGTCGGCCTTGCCATGGCCGTGGCAGCCCAGCATCTCCAGGCATTCGCGTTGCGTCGCCAGCCCGGTGCCGCCACCGTAGGTGCCGACGATCAGCGACGGCAGCGTGATCGACCAGTAGTAGTCGCCATCCGGCAGCAGCTGGCTGTAGACCACGCCGGCATGCGACTCGGCGACGTTGGCCACGTCCTGGCCACAGGCGATGAACAGCGCCGTCAGCCCGTTGGCGGCATGCGAGCCGTTGTTCGATGAGCCGGCCAGGAAGGCGCCGGTGTTGGACACCTGGCGCATCGCGAACAGCTCGGCCGTGTCGACGCCCATGATGCGCTTGAGCGGTTCCTTGCGGATCACGGCCTCGGCCACGACGCGCTTGCCGCGCGTGACCAGCATGTTCAGGTGCGAGTGCTTCTTGTCGGTGTCCATGTTGCCCGACAGCAGGAACTTCGTGCTGCCCGGGTAGTGCGCGGCAATCCATTCGCAGGCCGCCAGCGTGGCCTTGCCGGTCATGTTCTGCCCGGCGGCATCACCGGTGGTGTAGTTGAAGCGCAGATGGCGCAGCGGGCCGATCGCGTACTGGTAGATGTTGACCAGATGGCCAACATGCGTGGTCGCCTCGGCGGCGGCGCGGATCTCGTCCAGGTTCTGCTGCACCCAGAGGCCGAATTCCCGTGCCGCCAGCGCATCGTCGAAGATGAAGGCCGGCGAGCGCTGCATGTACTGCTCGACCACCGTGGTCCTGACGCCGCCGCATTCGTTGAGCAGGCGCATGCCGCGGTTGTAGCTGGCCACCAGCGTGCCTTCGGTGGTGGCCATCGGCACGTAGAACTCGCCCTGCGCATGTTCGCCACGGATGTGCAGCGGCCCGGCCAAGCCGATCGGCACCTGGGCCACGCCGATGAAGTTCTCGATGTTGCCGGGCAGCAGCGCCGGATCGAAGGAATGGCGGCCGACATGCGCCAGTTCGACCCCCGTGTGCTCGCGCACGAAGTCGCGGCGGCGCTGCGCCATCGCATCGGTGTAGTCGTTGGCGGGGTCGCGTGGCACCTTGTCGGACATGGCGGTGGCCCTCGTGGCGTGGAAATCCATCGTAATGCAGCCGCCGCCGTTGCCGCACAGCGATCGATGAAGGCGGCCGCGGGCCGAACCCGGCCGCGAACTCAGCCGGCAAACAGGCGGCGCGCGGCCGGCGAGCCTGCCGCCAGGTCGTGCGACTCCAGCGCAGCGTACAGCTCCGCCAGGTCCCGGCCGATGGCGTCGAAGGCATGCAGCGTGATCGGCCTGCCGGCGTCGTCCAGCAGGTCGGCGTCCATGTCCTCGGCCAGCGCATGCGCGACCTTGTGCCAAGTGGGAAAGGGTTCCACCGCAGCCGGCGTCTGCGGCACGTCCAGGCTGAGGATGACCTCGCGCAGCGCGGCGGCCTGCGGCTCGTCGGCCAGTGCCGCCTGGGCGTCGAATTCCAGCACCAGTACCGGCGGCGCGCCCTCGTCGGCCGACGGCAGCACCAGGCGCCCGGCCACCGCGCCGGGCACCAGGCCCTGGCGTCCGGCGCACTGCTGCACATAACCGACCGACCAGGCTACCGAACGCGCCACCAGGCGCACTGCCAATTGCGCGTCCAGCGGCCCAGCAAAGCCGTCGAGCTCGCGTGCGCGGGCCACCACGTCCAGCATGTCGGGGAAGTCGGGCAGCGCGCCCACGCCTTCGGCAAAGGCCTGCAGCTTGTGCACGAACTCGGAATACTCGATCTCGTTCAGCGCGCCACTGCGGTTGGCCAGTTGCACGCCGGCCTGCAACTCGCTGTAGCGCTGGCCGGCGGCCGGCGCCTCCCAGTCGCCGCTGTCGACGTTGAGGCCTTCGATGTAGAAGGGTTTGGTGCCGGCGCGGCGCGTGACCGGCCAGTGGGCCAGGACTGCCTCGCCGCTGACCGGCGCCTCCAGCGACAGCGGAACGATGGCGTCGACCAGCGCATCCAGCCGCGCCTGGCGTCTTGCGCC
>Ga0316603_10001310_pt1 | contig 13110 bp, 10 predicted proteins | sample OWC_soil_day10_n_FD_207649 | JGI IMG/M metagenome (GOLD analysis project Ga0316603, IMG submission 207649) | Wetland soil microbial communities from Old Woman Creek delta, Ohio, United States - OWC_soil_day10_noCT | ecosystem: Environmental > Terrestrial > Soil > Wetlands | place: USA: Ohio...
CTACAAGCCCGGCATCGGTCGCTTCAAGGTGTTCATGATCGACGAGGCGCACCAGCTCACCAAGGACGCGTTCAGCGCCTTGCTCAAGACGCTGGAAGAGCCGCCCGAGTACTTGAAGTTCGTGTTGGCCACCACCGACCCGGAAAAAATGCTGCCTACGGTGCTGAGTCGCTGCCTGCAGTTCAACTTGCGGCCGATGCCGCCCGAGGTCGTGCAGCGGCATCTGCAGCAGGTGTTGCAGGCCGAAGGCGTGGCGGGCGACGCCGCGGCGCTGCGCCTGCTGTCGCGTGCCGCGCGCGGCTCGATGCGCGATGCGCTGTCGCTCACCGACCAGGCCATCGCCTACGGCGCCGGCCGGCTCGACGAGGCCGGCGTGCGCGCCATGCTCGGCGCCGTCGATCAGGGCCATGCGGCCGCGCTGGTCGAGGCGCTGGCCCGGCGCGACGGGCCGGCGTTGCTGGCGCGGCTGGACACGCTGCGCTCGCTGGGCCTGTCGGCCGACGGCACGCTGGAGGGCATGGCCGTGCTGCTGCAGCACATGGCGGTCGAGCAGGCCGTGCCGGGCGCGCTGGACGCCGCCGACCCGGACTTGGCCGACGCCGCGCGCCTGGCAGCCGCCATGCCGGCCGACGAGACGCAGCTGCTCTACAGCATCGTTCTGCAGGGACGCGGCGAGCTCAGCCTGATGTCCGACGAATACGCCGCGCTGACGATGGTGCTGCTGCGCATGCTGGCCTTTGCGCCGCCGTCCGGCGCCGCCCGGCCGTCGCCGCGGCCGGCGGCAGCGCCCGCCACGGCGCCGCCTCCCGCTGCGGCCGACGCGCCTGCCCGCTCGGCCCCGCAAAGGCGCGACCCGGCGACTGCGCCCGAGCCTCCGCCGTGGGTCGAACTGCCTGCGCCGGCTGACGACACGCCTGCGGCCAGTGGCAGCGCAGCGCTGCGCGCGCCGTCGCCTCCGGCGCTGGCCGTGCCAGCTGCTGCGCCCCAGGCTGCGGCCGATCTTGTGGCCACGCCATTGGGCGATCGCTGGGCCGACCTGGTGGGTCGGCTGGCGGCCGGCGGAAGCATCGCGGCCCTGGTGCGCGAGCTGGCGCAGCAGGCGGGCCTGCAGCGCGTCGACGACAGCACGCGGCCGCCCACCTGGCACTTGTGCGTCGAACGCGACTCGCTGCGCACCGATGCGCTGCGCGACAAGCTCTGCCAGGCGCTGTGCAACGAACTGGGCGAGCCGCTGCAACTGGCGCTGCATGCCGATGTGCCGCAGGATTCACCAGCCCGGCGCGATGCGGTCGAACGCGAGCGGCGCCAGCGTGCCGCCGACGCGGCGATCCGCAACGACCCGCTGGTGGTCGAGCTGATGTCGCAATTCAGCACTGCGCGCATCGTGCCCGGCTCGATCAAACCGATCTGAACAGCAAAGGAACCCCATCATGATGAAGAACCAGCTGGCAGGCCTGATGAAGCAGGCGCAGGCGATGCAGGAGAACATGAAGCGCGCCCAGGACGAGCTCGCGTCGATCGAGGTCGAGGGTCAGTCCGGGGCCGGCCTGGTCAAGGTGGTCATGACCTGCAAGCACGACGTGCGCCGCGTGGCCATCGATCCCAGTCTGCTCGGTGACGACAAGGACATGCTCGAAGACCTGGTGGCGGCGGCCTTCAACGACGCGGTGCGCCGGGCCGAAGGCGTCAGCCAGCAGAAGATGGGCTCGCTGACGGCCGGCATGCCACTGCCTCCGGGCATGAAGTTTCCGTTCTAGCGCGCTGGCGTCGCGTGGCCGAAACCAGTCTTGATGCGCTGGTCGATGCCTTGCGCCGGCTGCCCGGCGTGGGCCAGAAGTCGGCGCAGCGCATGGCCTACCACCTGCTGCAGAACGACCGCGCCGGCGCTGGCCAGCTGGCCACGGCCTTGCATCAGGCGCTGGCGCAGATGCGCCATTGCGAACGCTGCCATACCTTCACCGAACACCGCATCTGCGCGACCTGCGCGGACGCCGGGCGCGACGTGCGCCTGCTGTGCGTGGTGGAAACGCCGGCCGATCAGGCGGCGCTCGAGCGCAGCGGCGGTTACCGCGGCCTGTATTTCGTGCTGATGGGCCGGCTGAGCCCGCTGGACGGCATCGGCGTCGCTGACATCGGCGTCATGCCGCTGCTCGAACGCGCGACGGACGGTGTGGTCGAGGAGGTGATCCTGGCCACGGGTTTCAGCGCCGAAGGCGAGGCCACCGCACATGCGTTGGGCGAGGCGCTGCGCTCGCGCGGTCTCAGGGTGACGCGGTTGGCGCGCGGTGTGCCGGCCGGCAGCGAACTGGAATACGTCGATCTGAGCACGATCGCCCACGCGTTGGTCGATCGGCGCTGACGGCGCCGGCCCTAAAGTTTGGAATCGGGCTTCGACACCGCCACCTTGGCGGCTGGAGTAGCCGCCGGCTTCGCGGCCGCACTTTGCCTGGCGGGAGCCGCCGCCTTGGCGCTGCGCGTGGGGGGCTGGCGCGCGCCGGCCGAGGCCGAGGCCTTGCCGCGCTTGGCCGGCACCGGCTTCATGACGACGATGGTCTGCCCGGGCTTGAAACGCGCCCCGACATCGACGCCGTTCCACTGCGCCACCTGCTCGGCGCTGACGCCGTTGCGCTTGGCCACGGCAGCCACCGAATCGCCACCCTTGCCGGCCTTGAAGCTGATACGCTGGCCGGGCGGGCGTTCGGGGGCCAGCAGCATCACCGCGTTGTCGGCCACCTGCTCGGGCACGTCGCTCGTCTTGTGGGCTGCGCGCGGCACCAGCAGCGTCGAGCCGACCTTGACCAGCATGCGCGGCGGGATGCGGTTGATGCTGCGCAGGTCGGCCTCGCTCATGCCCACCTGCCTGGCCACATCGGCCGGTTTCAAGGTGGCCGGCGAGACCCAGGCCGTCCAGGTCGCCAGCGGTGCGCGGTGTGTGCGCAGGTTGCGCACGAACAGCGTTGCGTTGTCATAGGGCAGCAGAACCTGCGGCGTGCCGGCCGCCAGGATCACCGGCTTGTTCATCTGCGGGTTCAACTGCTGGAATTCGTCGAGCGAGATGCCGGCCAGGCGTGCCGCGACGTCGACGTCGATGTCGCTGGTGATCGGCACCGTCAGGAAGTAAGGGTGGTTCTGCAGCGGCGGCAGGGTGATGGCGAAGGCCTGCGGCGTCATCACGATGTTCTTCACCGCCTGCAGCTTGGGCACGTAGTTGCGCGTCTCGTCGGGCATGCGCAGGTTTTCGTAGGTGGCGGGCAGGCCGGCCTTGAGGTTGCGGTCGACCGCGCGCTGCACGTTGCCCTGCCCCCAGTTGTAGGCGGCCAGTGCGAGCTGCCAGTCGCCGAACTGGCGCTGCAGCATCTGCAGGTAGTCGAGTGCGGCACGGGTGGACGCGAGCACGTCGCGCCGGTCGTCGCGGAACAGGTTCTGCTTGAGGTCGAAGTCCTTGCCTGTCGCGGGCATGAACTGCCACATGCCGGAGGCTCGCGCCACCGACATGGCCTGCGGGTTGAAGGCGCTTTCGATGAAGGGCAGCAGGGCCAGCTCGGTGGGCATGCCGCGCTTTTCGATTTCTTCGACCACGTAGAACAGGTAGCGCCCGCCTCGTTCGGTCATGCGCTGCACGTAGTCGGGGCGCGAGGCGTACCACTGCTGCCACTTGATGACCAGCGCGTTGTCCAGGTCGGCCATCGCGAAGCCGGTGCGCACGCGCACCCAAAGGTCGGCGCGCGCATCGGCTTCGTTGGCGTCGATGATCACCGACGGGCGCAGCGGGTCCAGTGCAAACAGGTACGGTTGGGCGTCGCCCTGCTGTCCGTCAGGGGCCGGCGTGGCCGCGACGGCTGCGGGCTTGGCCGAGGCTGGCGCAGGCTCGGGCGCCTGCGCGACGGCAACCGGGCCGCTGGACGAAGACGTTGAATCCGGCGGCGTCGCGCAGCCGGCGAGCAGTGCCGCGCACAGCACCGCCACCCACCCAGCCGGGCCGCCACGCAGGGATCGGGCGGCCAGGCTCATCGGGCGATCGAACGCGCGACGGCGGCGACGCTTCGGGCGGGAAGGGTCTGCACGGGGTGGGCCACTAGAATCGATGCGAGGGGCAGCCGCAGCCGGGGGTGCCCGGCCCATTCGGCCCGCATGACCCGCTGCCGCGCAGCGTCCACCGGAGCAAGAAAGTCATGCCGCATGTCGCGGCGGCACACCCGCAGCTGAGGGTGTCCAAGGGCGAAAGAGGCTGTCGTCGGCATGGTTCCACAGGCATCGATTATAGAGTTGGGCGCGTGGTTGCGGACCCCCCCGGGGCAGTGTCTGCTGCGTTGGGAACAATCGCACATCGATCAGGCCGTGGCCGATGTCTTCGGTTACCACGCCTTGCAATTGGGCCTGCCCGAACTGCATGCGCTGCGTGCCAACCGCATGCCGCATCGCTGGGTCGCCAGCGACACGCCGCCTGTCCCGCAACGGCTGGCCCTGCCGGAGGGCGTCGATCGCGCGCCCTTCGGCCTGCCCTTGGACGCCGATGCGGCCATGCATTGCGACTTCGATGCCTTGCCGTTTCCGAACCACAGCCTCGACCTGGTGGTGCTGCCGCATGCGCTGGAGCTGTCGGGCGACCCGCACCTGACGCTGCGCGAGGTCGAGCGCGTGCTGGTGCCCGAAGGCCGGGTGATGATCCTCGGCTTCAACCCGGCCAGCATGTGGGGCCTGCGCCAGCGACTGGGCCACGCCCGAGCGGCCGTGGGTCTGGGCGGGCGCAGTGCGCTGTTCCTGCCGCGTTCCGGCGAGTTCCTGGGCTACTGGCGCCTGCGCGACTGGCTGCGGCTGTTGAGCTTCGAGGTCGAGGGTGGCCGCTTCGGCTGTTTCCGCCCGCCCTACGCCTCGGCGCGCTGGCTTGAGCGCAGCGTGTGGATGGAAGCTGTGGGCGAGCGCTGGTGGCCGGTGTTCGGTGCCGTGTATTTTCTGGTTGCAGTCAAGCGCGTTCGCGGCATGCGCCTGGTCGGCCTGGCACGGCACGAGGCGCGCAAGGCCCGTACGGCAGGTGCGGTGGTGGCCAACCGGCAGCGCCGTCAACCCGAGGAGATCTGCGAGTGAAGGAAGTGGTGATCTACACCGACGGTGCCTGCAAGGGCAACCCTGGCCCCGGTGGCTGGGGAGCGTACTTGAGTTCCGGCGGGCATACCCGGGAGCTTTTCGGCGGCGAGCGCCTGACGACCAACAACCGCATGGAACTGACGGCGCCGATCGAGGCGCTGTCCACGTTGAAGCAGCCTTGTGCGGTAACCATCTTCACCGACAGCCAGTACCTGCGCAACGGCATCGGCACCTGGATTCATGCCTGGAAGGCGCGCGGCTGGAAGACCGCCGACCACAAGCCGGTCAAGAACATCGATCTGTGGCAACGGCTGGACGCACTGGTCCAGCAGCACCGCGTCAAGTGGCATTGGGTCAAAGCCCACAACGGCGATCCAGGCAACGAGCGTGCCGATGAACTGGCCAACCGAGGCGTGCCGGCCCCCTGAGCCGGGTCTGACGAGAAACCCCGCCAGCCGCTAAAGTGCGGCATCGCGAGAAGGGCAGCAGATTGAAGAAGGTTCATAGCTGGGTGGCCGTGCTGGGCATTGCCGCGTTGGCGGGCGCCGCATGGTGGTGGCAGAACCGGCCGGCGCCGGCTGCTGGCGCCGAGCCCGCAGCGGCCGGAGCGGGTGGCAGTGCTGGCGCCGGCGCGCCGCGTGCCGCAGCCGGTGGCCCGGGCGCGCCTGGAGGCACGGGCGGGCCGATCAGCGTCGAAGTCGGCAAGGTCGAGGCCATGACGCTGGAGGACGATGCGCAGGCCGTGGGCTCGCTGCGTTCGCGCCAGGGCGTGATGCTGCGGCCCGAGGTCAGCGGCCGCATCGCGTCGCTGGGCTTCAGCGACGGCCAGCGTGTGCGACGCGGCCAGCTGCTGGTGCAACTGGACGACACGCTGCAGCAGGCGCAGCTGAAGCAGGCCGAGGCTCAGGCCAGCATCGCCCGCACCAACCTGCAGCGCAATCGCGACCTGGTGGCTCAGAACTTCGTCAGCCAGAGCGCGGTGGACCAGAGTGCCGCGGCGCTGGAGGTGGCCGAAGCCCAGGTGGCGCTGTCGAAGGCGCAACTGGCGCGCATGCGCATCGTCGCGCCCTTCGACGGCATGGCCGGCATCCGCAATGTCGACCAGGGCGACTATGTGAAGGACGGCGCCGACCTGGTGAACATCGAGGACCTGTCGCAGGTGCTGGTGGACTTCCGCCTGCCCGAGCGTTTCGTCGCGCGGGTCAAGACCGGCCAGGTGGTGGACGTGAGCCTCGATGCGCTGCCGGGCCAGCGCTTTGCCGGCCGCATCGATGCCCTGGATTCGGTGATCGATGCCAACGGGCGTTCGCTGCTGGTGCGCGCGCGGCTCGACAACCCAGGCGGCGTTCTCAAGTCAGGCCTGTTCGCGCGCACACGCATCGTTTTCGCGAAGCGCGAGAACGCGCTGATCGTGCCCGAGGAAGCGCTGGTGCCGCAGGGTGGCAAGCAGTACCTCTACAAGGTGGTCGACGGTCCGTCGGGCAAAGTGGCGCAGCGCATCGAGGCGCGCATCGGCCTGCGCCTGCCGGGCAAGGTCGAGGTGCTTGAAGACCTGTCCGCCGGCGACCTCGTGGTCACGGCCGGCCAGGCGCGCCTGGGTCGCGGCGACGCGGTGCCGCTGCGCGTGGTGGACCTTTCACGCGGCCCCGGCGCGGCCGGCCGGCCGCCGGCTGGCGGCGGGCGGCCGGCCAGCGCGGCGTCGGCGCCGCGGCCCCCCGCGCCCTGACGGGACCACGGCATGCGCATCTCCGAAACCTCGATCCGCCGGCCGGTCTTTGCGACCGTGATGTCGCTGATGATCGTGCTCATTGGCGTGGTGTCCTTCGACCGCCTGTCGGTACGTGAGTACCCGCGCATCGACGAGCCGGTGGTCACCGTCACCACCAAGCTGGTCGGCGCATCCTCCGAAGTCATCGAATCGCAGGTCACCAAGCCACTGGAGGATTCCATCGCCGGCATCGACGGGGTCGACATCATCACCTCGATCTCGCGCTCCGAGCAAAGCCAGATCACGGTGCGCTTCAAGCTGGAGAAGAACCCCGATGACGCGGCGGCCGACGTGCGCGACCGTGTCTCGCGCGTGCGTGCGCGGCTGCCGGACGCGGTGGACGAGCCGGTGATCGCCAAGGTCGAGGCCGATGCCACGCCGACCATCTGGCTGGCCTTCACCAGTGACACGCTCAGCCCGCTGCAGGTCACCGACGTCATCAATCGCATCGTCAAGCCACGGCTGCAGACGGTGCCTGGCGTGTCCAACGTGCAGGTCAATGGCGATCGGTTGTTCGCCATGCGCATCTGGCTCGACCCCGACAAGCTGGCCGCCTACCGTCTGACGGTGCAGGACGTCGAGGACGCGATCCGCAAGCAGAACCTGGAAGTGCCGGCCGGGCGCATCGAGAGCCAGCAGCGCGAGTTCAGCGTGACCGCGCGCACCGACCTGAACACCGTGCCGCAGTTCGCCGACATCGCGCTGAAGACGGTCAACGGCTACACGGTGCGGCTGCGCGACGTGGCGCGCATCGAGCAGGCCGCCGCCAGCGAGCGCAGCAGCGTGCGCCTGAACGGCGTGCCGTCGATCAGCACCGGCATCATCCGCAACGCCACGGCCAACCCGCTGGAGATCTCGGCTGCGGTACGCAAGATGCTGCCGCAGATCCAGGCCGAACTGCCCCCAGGCCTGACGGTGCAGGTGGCCAACGACAACGCGGTGTTCATCGACCGCTCGGTCAAGTCGGTCTACACCACCATTGCCGAAGCGGTGCTGCTGGTGGCGTTGGTGGTGTTCGTGTTCCTGCGCACCATCCGGGCGTCGATCATCCCGATGGTGACCATCCCGGTCAGCCTGATCGGCGCCTTCGGCATCATGGCCGCGGCGGGCTTCACGATCAACACGCTGACGCTGCTGGCACTGGTGCTGGCCATCGGCCTGGTGGTCGACGATGCCATCGTCGTGCTGGAAAACATCTTCCGCCACATCGAAGAAGGCCTGGAACCCTTCCAGGCCGCGCTGAAGGGCGCCAAGGAGATCAGCTTTGCGGTGGTGGCGATGACGTTGACGCTGGCTGCGGTGTACGCGCCGCTGGCCTTCACGCCGGGGCGCACCGGGAGGTTGTTCACGGAGTTTGCTCTGACGCTGGCCGGCGCGGTGATCGTCTCCGGCTTCGTTGCGCTGACGCTGACGCCGATGATGTGCAGCAAGCTGCTGCGCCACAACCCGGCCCCCAACCGTTTCGACCGTGGCATGGAGCGCGTGCTGGTGGCCATGGGCAACGGCTATGGCCGCACGCTCGGCTGGGTGCTGACCCAGCGCTGGATCGTGCTGCTGATCATGGCCGCCGCCGCGGGCGGCAGCTGGTGGCTCTTCAAGAACGCCAAGAGCGAGCTCGCGCCGATGGAAGACCGCGGCGTCATCCTGGCCACCGTCAACGCGCCGGACGGGGCGACACTGGAGTACACCGCACGCTACCTACGTGCCATCGAGGGCATCGGCCGCACCTATCCGGAGTTCGACCGTGTCTTCGTCGTTGCCGGCAACCCGACGGTGTCGCAGGGCATCTCGTTCATGCGCACGGTCGACTGGGACGATCGCAAGCGCAGCACGCTGCAGCTGGCGCGCGAACTGCAGCCGCAGTTCATGGGGCTGCCCGGTGTCACCGCCTTTCCGATCACGCCGCCGAGCCTGGGTCAGGGCTTCCGCGAGCGCTCGATCAACTATGTGATCGTCACCAGCGACAGCTACGAGAACCTGGCGCGCGTGTCGCAGCAGTTCATGGCCGAGATCGCCAAGAACCCGGGCTTCGTGCAGCCCGACACCGACCTGCGGCTGAACAAGCCGGAGATCTTCGTCGAGGTCGACCGCGCACGCGCGGCCGACATGGGCGTCAGCGTGGACGCCGTGGCGCGCACCGTGGAAACCATGCTCGGCGGCCGAGCGGTGACGCGCTACAAGCGCGACGCCGACCAGTACGACGTGATCGTGCAGACCGAGATGCGTGGCCGCACCACCCCCGAGGACATCGAGAAGCTGTTCGTGCGCGGACGCGGCGAGGCGATGGTGCCGCTGAGTTCTCTGATCAAGGTGCGCGAGGCCGTCAGCCCGCGCGAGCTGAACCACTTCAACCAGCGCCGCTCGGTGTCGATCACCGCCAACCTGGCGCCGGGCTACGCGCTCGGCGAGGCACTGCAGTTCATGGACCAGACGGCGGCCAAGCTGCTGCCCAGCGGCTATGCCACCGAACTCAACGGCGTCAGCCGCGAGTTCCGCTCTTCGTCGGGCGCGCTCGGCCTGGTCTTCGTGCTGGCGCTGATGTTCATCTTTCTGGTGCTGGCGGCGCAGTTCGAGAGCTTCGTCGACCCCTTCGTCATCCTGCTGGCGGTGCCGCTGTCGATGGTGGGGGCGCTGCTGGCGATGCACTGGACCGGCGGCACGCTGAATGTCTATTCGCAGATCGGGCTGATCACGCTGGTCGGCCTGATCAGCAAGCACGGCATCCTGATCGTCGAGTTCAGCAACCAGCTGCGCCAGCAGGGCCGCACGGTCACGCAGGCAGTGATCGAGGCTTCGAGCCTGCGCCTGCGCCCGATCCTGATGACCACCGGCGCGATGGTGCTGGGCGCCGTGCCGCTGGCGCTGGCCAGCGGCGCCGGCGCCGAAAGCCGTCAGCAGATCGGCTGGGTCATCGTCGGCGGCATGTCGCTGGGCACGCTGCTGACGCTGTTCGTGGTGCCGACGATGTACACGCTGTTCGCGCGCAAGGGCGTGCCCGGCGAGATCTCCACGCCAGCCATCGACACGCTGCATCCGCATCCGGCAGCGCCGCAGCTGCCGCACTGAAGCCGCCCGGTTTCAGGTCCAGGCGTCGAAGGGCAGCACGTCCACCAGCTCGCCGGCGGCGACGTTGCCCTGGCCATGGTGCAGCAGCACCATACCGTTGGCCTGGCTCATGCTGCGCAGGATGCCGCTGCCCTGAGAACCGGTGATGGCCACCTGCCAGCGGCCGTCATCGGCGCGGCTGACGATGCCGCGCTGGTACTCGGTGCGGCCGGGCTTCTTGCGGATCGGCCCCAGGCTGGCGGCGCGCAGCATCGGCAGCGCCTGTGGGGTGGCGCCGGCCATGCGCAGCAGAGCGTCGCGCACGAAGGCATAGAAGGTCACCATCACAGCCACCGGGTTGCCGGGCAGCCCGAACAGGATCGCCGGCGTTGTGCCGCTGCCGATGCGCCCGATGGCCATCGGACGGCCGGGCCGCATCGCGATCTTCCAGAACAGCACCTCGCCCAGCTCGGCCATGATGCGCTTGGTGTGGTCGGCCTCGCCGACGCTGACGCCACCGGAGGTGATCACCGCGTCGGCGCAGGTCGAGGCCTGGCTGAAGGTGTCGCGCAGCGCCGCCGGGTCGTCGCGCACCACACCCAGGTCGATGGCGTCCACGCCCAGGCGCTGCAGCATGCCCCACAGCGTGTAGCGGTTGCTGTCGTAGACGCAGCCCGCGTCGAGCGGTTCGCCGATCGAACGCAGTTCGTCGCCGGTGGAGAAGAAGGCCACACGCAGCCGCCGCCGCACCGGCACCTCGGCCTGTCCCAGCGAGGCCAGCAGCCCCAGGTCGGCCGGGCGCAGCACCCGCCCCGCGATCAGTGCCGGCTCGCCGCGGGCCAGATCCTCGCCGGCCAGGCGGCGGTTGTCGCCGGCTCGCAGCAGCCCCGCGGGCACCAGCACATGCTCGCCATCGCGCTGCGTGAACTCCTGCGGCACCACCGTGTCCAGGCCGCTGGGCATGACCGCGCCGGTGGTGATGCTCACGCAGGCCTGCGCCGGCACCGCGCCGGCAAAGTTCTGGCCTGCGAGGCCGCTGCCGACGATGCGCAGCCTCGTGACCGCGTCGCTTCGCAGGTCGCTGCCGCGAAGCGCAAAACCGTCCATGGCCGAGTTGTCATGCGATGGCACGTCGATCGTCGAGATCACGTCGTGCGCCAGCACGCGGCCCAGCGCGTCGCGGATCGGCCGCCGTTCCACCGCCTGAACCACCGGCACCAGCCGGGCGATGAACTCCTGCGCCTGCGGCACCGGCAGCGCGTCCGGGTCGTAGCCGGCCACGCAGGAGGCGATGGCCTGCAGCGAGGCCGGTGCGGCGGTGTCTTCAATCATCATGCTGCGGCCGGCCCTGGTCGGCGGGGAAGACATCGCCGTCGCGGCGCGGGCCGTGCATCACCGCCGTGATCCAGCAGCCGATCGCATAGGTCAGCACCATCGTCAGCGCAAACAGGATGCTGCCGGCAACGATGAAGTCCACCAGCATCTGGCTGCGTTCGGACTGATCGTCCAGCCCCGGCTGGTAGAAGCTCTTGACCAGCTCGCCCAGCATCCACGGCAGCAGCAGGCTGGCCAGCGTGGCCCACAGCAGCTGCCAGCGCGTGCGAGAGGAACTCCAGCCGGGCCACATGCGCGGCTAACCTCCGATGTAGTGCATCTCGACGCGGCGCTCGCCCTGCGCCGCGGCCGCGTCGGCGGCGCCGCGCAACTCGGAGTAGCGGTCGGCACGCTGACGCCAGATGCCGGCAATGGCCGCGGCGATCTGCTCGTCGCTGGCGGCGCCGCGCACCAATGCGCGCAGGTCATGGCCGGTACTGGCAAACAGGCACAGGAACAGGCGTCCCTCGGTCGACAGGCGGGCCCGGTTGCAGTCACGGCAGAAGGCCTGCGTGACGCTCGAGATCAGCCCGATCTCGCCGCCGCCGTCGACGTAGCGCCAGCGCTCGGCGGTCTCGCCTTCGGCCGCCGGGTCGAGCGCTTCGAGCGCATGTTCGCTCTGCAGCAGCTCGATCAGCCTTGCCGAGGGCAGCACCTCGTCCATGCGCCAGCCGTTGGTGGCGCCGACGTCCATGTATTCGATGAAGCGCAGCACGATGCCACTGCCGCGGAAGTGCCGCGCCATCGGCAGCAGCTCGTGGTCGTTGGTGCCGCGCTTGACGACCATGTTGACCTTGATCGGCGCCAGGCCCACGGCCTGGGCAGCCTCGATGCCGTGCAGCACCTCGGCCACCGGGAAGTCGACGTCGTTCATGCGCCTGAAGACGGCGTCGTCCAGCGCGTCCAGGCTGACGGTGACGCGCTGCAGCCCGGCGTCCTTCAGCGCCTGCGCCTTGCGCGCCAGCAGCGAGCCGTTGGTGGTGAGCGTGATGTCCAGCGGGTGGCCGTCCGGCGTGCGCAGCGACGCCAGCATCTCGATCAGCCGCTCCAGGTTCTTGCGCAACAGCGGCTCGCCGCCGGTCAGGCGCAGCTTGCGCACGCCCAGCGCGACGAAGGCCCGCGCGGTGCGGGTGATCTCCTCGAAGCTGAGCAGCGCACTGTGCGGCAGGAACACGTGCGACTTGTCGAACACCTCCTTGGGCATGCAGTAGCTGCAGCGGAAGTTGCAGCGGTCGGTGACCGAGATGCGCAGGTCGCGCAGCGGCCGCCCCAGGCTGTCGGCCAACGGACCCTGCGCCTGCGGCGTGGCATCCGCCACGCTCAATGGCCGCAGGCTGCGCCGCAAGTCGGCCAGCGGAATGTAGCTCTCACCCATATCGATATTGTGCTCGCTGCCTTGGCCCGGCTGCCGGCCTCAGGGCACCTTGACGTGGCTGCACACGCCTTCGGGCGTGGGCGTCGACTGGCGTTCGCGCGTGCCGGCCACCTGGTCGATGTACTTGTCGCGGTCGATGACACGCTGCGCTGCGGCGTTGTCCTTGCGCGCGGCCAGCAGCGCGTCGCCCAGCGCGTTCGCGTCCTGCGGCGCGAAGGTGAAGCGCACCTGTCCGCTGGCTTGCACGACGCCCGTGGTCAGGCCATCGGCCAGCCGATGGCCGCTCAGCGTCAGCGACGGACGGATCACGGCCACCAGCGGTCGACCGCCGTGCGTGAGGCCCAGACGGTCGAAGTCCTTCTTCAGCGCCACGGCGCGCTCGCGCGCCGTGGCGGCAGCTGCATTGCCGCCTGCGGTGGAGTAGCTGACCGAAGTGATGAAGGCCTCGTGGCTCCATTCGGCG
>Ga0316603_10001311_pt1 | contig 13108 bp, 9 predicted proteins | sample OWC_soil_day10_n_FD_207649 | JGI IMG/M metagenome (GOLD analysis project Ga0316603, IMG submission 207649) | Wetland soil microbial communities from Old Woman Creek delta, Ohio, United States - OWC_soil_day10_noCT | ecosystem: Environmental > Terrestrial > Soil > Wetlands | place: USA: Ohio...
TCGGCTTCTTCGCGTACGCGGTTGCCAGCATGACCGTCGCTGATCTGCAGGGCTTCCTCACCAGTCCGTACGGCCTGGTCGCCGACGTGAAGATGCTGAACTTCTTCCGCCGCATCGGGACGACGGGTGCGGTGGTGATCGGGGCGCTCGTCGTCGGCTCGGTGTTCGTCAAGAACCTCTGGTGCCGGTACCTGTGCCCGTACGGGGCGCTGCTGGGACTTGTCTCGCTCGTCAGCCCGGCCCGCATACGCCGCGAGGCCGGCACGTGCATCGACTGCGCCAAGTGCGCGAAGGCGTGCCCTGCCCTGCTGCCGGTCGACAGGCTGACCACCGTGAAGTCCGCCGAGTGCACCGGTTGCCTCGAATGCGTCGCCGTCTGCCCGGCCGAGGGGGCGCTGCGCCTGTCGGTCGTTCGGTCGCGCGCCGTCCCGACCTGGGCGGTCGCGACGACGATCGCCGCCATCTTCCTGGGCATCGTCGGCTACGCCCAGGTCACCGGGCGGTGGCACTCGAACATCCCCGACGCCGTCTACCGCGAGCTCATTCCCGCAGCAGACTCCTACGCCCATCCGCAGTAGGCGGGGACTGCGGACCGACGCCGGCCCTCGGCGGCGGGTCCGCGCCGCCTCGCCTGGTTCATCCTGCGTGCCCGAGGCCCGAGTCCCGAATCCCGAGTCCCGACTATTGACACCTCCCCTCCCTCCCCGTCACAGTACCAGGATGCCGACGATCGACTTCGCCTCGCTGTCACTGCAGGACGCCCTCGACCTCGCCATCCTCATCGAGGAAGAAGCGAAGGAGCGCTACGAGGAGTTCGCCGACAACCTCTCGCTGCACCACACGCCCGAGGCCGCGCACTTCTTCACGACGATGGCCGGGAACGAGGCGAAGCACGGCGCCGACTTGCTCATGCGCCGCCAGGCGATCTTCGGCGAGGCGCCGATGCGGGTCTCACGGGCGATGCTCTGGGACGTGGAAGCGCCGGATTTCGACGAGTCGCGCATCTACATGTCGGCCCGCCAGGCGATGGAGGTGGCCCTCGCCTCCGAGGTGAAGGCGCACGACTTCTTCGACTCGGCGCTGGCCTACATCAGCAACCCTGACGTGCGCGTGCTCTTCGAGGAACTCCGGGCGGAGGAAGTCGAGCACCAGGAGCTGGTGAAGGCCGTCATGGCCCGGCTCCCGAACGGCGACGAGGCCAACGGCGCGTTCGACGAGGACGAGCCGGTGGGGCAGTAGCCGGGACTCGGGGGCTCGGGATTCGGGATTCGGGACTCGGGACTCGGGATTCGGGACTCGGGCTCGGGGCTCGGGATCCGGGCGCGAACCGTCATTCCCGCGAGAGCGGGAATCCAAGGCGACGCGCAGTCTGCACGGGATGTTCCGTACCTCTCGCCTGTCGCCTGCAACCTGACATGTTGCCGTACGACCCCGCGATCAGGTCCTTCGCGCTGATCCCCAAGACGGTCCGCAATTCCTTCATCAGCGCCCGCGCCTGGGCCGTGCCCTCGGTGATCACCACCTCGATTTCGATGAACCGGCCGAGACTCTCAACTGTGTCGAGGTGGATTCTCGCGTTCTTGTAGAGCCACACTTCCCGCCGCTTGCGGACACAGGTGCGCACGCCGAGCATGCGCGCGAGCAGCTTGCGCGTGCCCGCAGCATCGGGCGTGGGCATGCGCTGAAAATCGCTGGTCCGGGCGGCGGTCCTGTCCGGCCTCGAGTACGCGATCAGTTCGCCGTCCCGGTTCGCGCCGGCGACGCGCAGCTTCAGGCGCCCGCTCGGCACACGGAAGTACCAGTCCGTCTGCTGCAGGCTCGCGTGCCGCGTCGCGCCGTCCAGCGCGTGGAGCCGGCGCCTGATTGCCGCGAGAGACTCCACCTTCGCCTTGATCTCGAGGTTGCGCATACGCCGCCGCTCCCGGGCCCGGCCTATGACTCCGGTCCTGCGAGCGGGGCCGGCGCCGCGAGGTCCTGCGGCACGATCCGGGTGAACTGCCCCCGCTGCAGCAGTTCGCGCCCCTTGCCGCCTCGGCTGGTCACCTCGTATTTCGCGGTGCTGATTGTCTGCGCGGCGCCGCGGCTGGTCTCGACCGTGAGCAGGTCGCGGTCGCCGACCGACGCGATGAACCCGAGCACCCGGTCCTCTTTCGGCTTGATCTTGATGAGAATCACGCCCTTCCCTGGGCCCGAGAGGTAATTGATCTCCTCGACCTTGCAGAGCATGGCGCGGGCCTGGGCGGTCGCCGCGATGATGGTCTCGCTGCCGTCGATCTTCGCGACGCCCACCACCTCGACGCCCTCCGACGGCCGCGCGTAGCGCCGTCCGGCGCGCGTGCTGGGCTCGACGAGCGCCTGGAAGCCGAACCGCAGGCTGTACCCGTCGCTGGTGACGGCCACGGCGTGCGTGCGCGGCACGTCGCCGTCCTTCTTCGGCTCGATGCCGGGCGTCACGCGCGGATCGAGGCTGAAGGCCGCGACCACGCGCTCGCCGTCCTTGAACTTGAACAGGCGCTGGATGGGTTCGCCGTAGCCGGTCGACGCCGGCACGTCGGCAATCCGCGCGCTGTAGGCGACGCCGAAATTCGTCAGGAACACGGCGGTCGCCCTTGTGCTGCCCGGCAGCACGGCCAGCACCGCGTCGCCTTCCCGGAGGCGCGTGGAGCCCAGATCCTTCACTTCCTTCTGGCGCTTCACCCACCCGTCCCGCGACACGATGACGACGTTGTCTTCCTCGACGATGAAGTCGTCGGCGGAGTACTCGACTTCTTCCACCGACTCGATGAGGGTGCGCCGCGCGTCCAGCTTCCCGTGCCCGTGCGCCTTCTGCAGCCCCTCGATCTCGTCGCGGACGATGCCCCAGCGCTTGATCTCGCTGTTGAGGAGGACGCCGATCTGCTTCGCCCGCGTCCGGCGCTCCTCGAGCTCCGTCCGGATCGCGAGGATCTCGAGCCGGGCGAGCCGGTAGAGCTTCAGCTCGAGGATGGCATCGGTCTGCTCGGCGTCGAGGCCGATGCGCGCCATGATCTTCTTCGCCGCGTCCTGCTTGCCGTCCGACTTCCGGATGATGCGGATGATCTCGTCGAGGACGTCGAAGACCTTCTCGAACCCTTCGAGCACGTGGATGCGCCTGCCGAGCGCGGCCAGCTCGTGCTCGAGGCGGCGCGTCACGACGTCGAGGCGGAAGTGCAGGAAGTGCCACAGCACCGCCTTCAGGTCGAGCCGCTCCGGCTTCCCGACCTCGGGGTTCTCGGTCGGCACGAGGCACGTGAGGTTCACCGGGAACGTCGTCTGGAGCGGCGTGTGCTTGCAGAGGTACGCCATCACCATCTTCTCGTCGGCGTCCCGCTTCAGCTCCAGCTGGATCCGCACGTCGTCGGTCGAGATGTCCTTCACGTCGAGGAGCGGCGGCAGCTTGCGGCTCATCACCACCTCGGCGATGCGCTCGACCAGCTGCGCCTTGTTCACCATGTACGGGATGCTGGTGACGAGGATGGTCTTGCCGCCGCGGGTCGCCGGGCCCGGTTCCCAGGTGCCGCGGATGCGAATCGACCCGGACCCGGTCTTGTAGAGCTCCTTGAGCTCCTCGGCGGAGTTCAGGATGTGGCCGCCCGTCGGGAAGTCGGGTCCCTTGACGTAGCGGCACAGCTGGACGCTGGTGAGGTCGGCGTTGTCGAGCAGCTTGACGAGCGCCGTGCAGACCTCGCCCAGGTGGTGCGGCGGGATGCTGGTGGCCATGCCCACGGCGATGCCGGTGGCGCCGTTGACCAGCAGGTTCGGGAGACGCGCCGGCAGCACCACCGGCTCGGTCTTCGTGCCGTCGTAGTTGGGACGGAAGGCGACCGTGTCGCGGTCGATTTCCTCCAGCATCTCGTCGGCGAGGCGCGCCAGCCGGCATTCCGTGTAGCGCATCGCCGCGGCCGCGTCGCCGTCGAGCGATCCGAAGTTGCCCGACCCGTCGACGAGCGGGTAGCGCAGCGAGAACGGCTGCGCCAGGCGCACCAGCGTGTCGTAGATGGCGGTGTCGCCGTGCGGGTGATAGCTGCCCATCACGTCGCCGACCACCTTCGCGCACTTGCGGCACTTCTGGTCGGCGGTGAGGTTCTGCTGCCACATCGTGTAGAGGATGCGGCGCTGCACGGGCTTGAGGCCGTCGCGCACGTCCGGCAGGGCCCGCGCGGTGATCACCGAAAGCGCGTAGTTGAGGTACTTCTCCTGCGCCGCCTCGTGGAGCGCGACGATCTGCTCGCCGCCGCCCCGTCCGGCGGGCCGGTCGCCGCCGCTTGCCGGCGGCCAGTTCCCAGCGGGCGGCCACGCGCCGCCGACGGGCGGCCACGTGGCGCCGTCCGAGGCCGGCGTGCGCTCGATGATATCGAGCAGCGACTTCTCAGGGGTCTTGCGGCGAGGTGACAACGACGATGCTCCTTCTCCAGCGTACAACGCCGCCAGGTCAATCGGCCGTGGGTTCGACCCGAACTCCGAGGACCGCCGCGAATTCCGCCAGCACCATCGCGGTGGCGCCCCAGACCTGCTCGCCGTCGAGGTCGAAATACGGCATCTCGAACTCGTAGCCGTCCCGCGCGCGGTTCACTCGGCGGTGCCGGCCCGGATCGAGCAACTGGGCGACGGGCGCCTCGATGATGCGCTCGACCTCGCCCGGCTCCGGCCGCATCGGGGGCCGGACGGCCGCCACGCCCACGACGGGATGCAGCGCGAACCCGCTCACAGGGATGTGCAGCGGCGTCAGGCGCCCGATGATCCGCACGTCCCCGCGGCGCAGCCCGACCTCTTCCTCCGCCTCCCGAAGCGCCGCGTCTTCGACCGACTCGCCGGGGTCCACCGCACCGCCCGGCAACGAGACCTGGCTGGCATGGTTCGGCAGGTCCGGCGACCGCTTCGTCAACAGGATGGCGGCGTGCCCCTCGACCGGGAACAGCAGGAGCAAGGCCGCGGCCGGCCTCGCCTGACCGGGCGCGACGCCCGGCTTCCAGCCCCCGCGCGGCCGCGGGGCCATCCGCAACTGGGCCTCGGAGCCGGGCAATCGCCCCAGGCCGTCGGCTACGGCGGCAACAAGCTGCTCGAATGGCAGCACAAACATCGGTCCATGCTAACCCGACTGGCGGCCGCCGGCCACGGTCAGTAGCCAGTAGCCAGTAGCCAGTAGCCAGTAGCCAGTGGCGATTGGACGCCGTTCAGCGAGACATGCCTTTCTACTGAATACTGACTACTGACTACTGGCTACTTCTTCGCCGCAGCCTCTTTCTCCTTCTCCGCCGCGGACTTCTTCAGGTTCGCGCGTTCCTTGAGGGGGTCCTCCATCTCGAGGCTCGGCACGCCGTCGGTCATCCCCTTCGGCGCCGGCGCCGCGTCTGGCTGCTGCGCCGGAGCGGCTGCGGGAGCGGCCTGGGGGGCGGGCTTCGTCACTGACTCCTTGTCAATCGGGTTGACCGCGAGATCGGCGAAGACGTCGGCGGCCGGCCTCGACGCGGGCGGCGGACCGAAGGCCTGCCGGAACATCTCCACGCCGAGCAGGCGCGTGACGTCGGGTTTCGAGAAGAAGATCCGGTTGAGGCTCTGGTGCTGCGTCCGGTGCGCCCTGAGGGCGGCGGCCTTTTGTTCAACGAACGCCGCAACGTCGACGACGAAATCGGCGCCGGGTTCGTTGGCCGGGTCAGCCCGGCGAAGCAACTCCCAGGGCCGCACGGGCAGCGTCCAGAGCACGCGCGGCGTCGCGTGCGCCGCGCCGAGTTCGGGAAACCAGCGCGGGTCGCCGGCCGCGGCCACCGCGTCGGACGTGAAGCGGCTGATGGCCACGTGATCCGGATGGAGGTTCGATCCGTTGGGATCGAAGGTGACGACGACCTGGGGCCGCGTCGCCCGGAGGATCTCGACCAACTGCCGGCGAATCGTGTCGGCGGGCGCGCATGCCAACCCGCGGTCCGGGTATCCAAGCAGGCGCACCGGACCGATGCCGAGGTCGGCGCAGGCCGCCATCAACTCGGCCTGGCGCACGGCGCCCAGCCGTTCTCGCGTGCACACGGGCGGGTCGCCGAGTTTGCCGTGCTCGCCGGGCGTGGCCGTGCAGAGGGCCACGGTTCCGCCGTCGGCCACGGTGCGGCACGCGAGGCCGGCCGCGAACACGGACTCGTCATCGGGATGCGCGAACACGAGGAGCAGCCGTCGCTGCGCGGGGTCACTCATCGGCGATCCGGGGCAGCTTACCACGGCGCTTCTTGCACTGAGCGTCCGGCGAACGGCGCCGGCGCCTCTCGCGTCGCGGTCCCGCTTCGAGGGACACGCTCACACCTGCCGCCAGATCGCTCGCTCTGCGAGACACGCCGACGCCTGGACAGGGCGCGTGACGGCAGGATGCGCCACCTCCTGTTCGCGAATCCCGCACCCTGAATCCCGAATCCCGCCTGCCCTGAGCGAGTCAAGCCTCAGCCGAGTCGAAGGGAATCCCGAATCCCGAGAGTAAACTGTCCCGATGATTCGCCTCGTCGCCATCGACATCGACGGCACGCTGCTCGATTCCCGCTGGCAGCTGCCCGATCGGAATCGCGACGCGATCGTCGCGGCCGTCGCGCAAGGCGTCGAAGTCGCGCTCGTCACCGGGCGCATGTACGGCTTCGCGCAACCGATCATCGACCTGCTCCCCTGTCCGGTCACCGTCATCGTCAGCAACGGCGCCCTCGTGCGGACGGCCGGCGGCTCGACGGAACTGCGGCACCTGCTGCCGCGCGAGGTGGCGCGATCGGTGCTGTCCGCCGCGACCGGAGACCACGACCAGGCCGCCCTGATCTTCGACAGGCCGCGTGACGGCCAGATGGTGCTCGAACGGATCGATCGTTCTGACCCGCTCCGGCGCGCCTACGCGGAGCGCAACCGCGCGTTCGTGCGCGAGATCGAGCCGCTCGGTGCGGCGCTGACCGAGGACCCCATCGTCGTCATGTTCAACGGGCCCGTGGCCGCCATGCGCGAGCTGGCCGGCCGGCTTCGCCGCCTGCCGACAGCCGGCGCGTTCTCGGTGAACCTGACGGAGTACGCGTCCCGTGATGTGATGTTCGTCGACGTGCTCGCGGCGGACTGCACGAAGGGCGCCACGCTGGCCGAGTGGGCAGCGCGCAAAGGCTACTCCCGCGACGAGGTCATGGCGCTCGGCGACAACCTGAACGATCTGGAGATGCTCGAGGCAGCCGGCCTCCCCGTGGTCATGGGGAACGCGGTCCCCGCCCTGCTCGAGCGGGGCTGGACCGTCACCTCGTCGAACGACGACGCCGGCGTGGCCGAGGCCATCCGGCGGTTCGTGCTGCACGCGTAGATTTTCCCTTCTGAACGCGCTATGGTACGCGCGCCGACTTGCCCGGATTCCCCCGGAGAGAGGACTCCCCGATGCGTACGCGCCGACTTTCCATTCTCGTGCTGGTGCTGCTGGCCTCGGTGCTGGTGGCGCCTGCGGTCCACACACAGTCGACGATCACGCCGCCACAGTTCACCGTCGGCGGCAAGACCTACACCGCCGGCGACGACTACTTCCTGGCGAACTACACGCAGCTGCAGGAGTACCTCGCCAGGGTGGACCGGGAATCCGACCGGGTCAAGGTCGTCGAGATCGGCAAGACCGCCGAGGGCCGGCCGATGCTCATGGCGATTGTCACGTCGCCGGAGAACCACACGCGTCTCGCGCGGTACAAGGAGATTGCCAACAGGCTCGCGCGGGCCGAAGGCCTCACCGACGAGGAGGCGCGGAAGCTCGCGGCCGAGGGCAAGGCCGTCGTCTGGATCGACAGCGGCCTGCATGCCACCGAGTGCATCAACGCGCAGGGGATGTTCACCTTCGTCCACCAGCTGGCGAGCCAGAACGACCCCGAGACGCTGCGGTTCCTGAACGACGTCATCACGCTGGTGGTGAACGTCAACCCGGACGGCATGGAGCTCGTGTCGAACTGGTACATGCGCCACGCCGACGAGAAGCAGCGGTCCACGGGCGGCATCCCGGTCCTCTACGAGAAGTACGCGGGCCACGACAACAACCGCGACTCGTACATGAACAACCTGCCGGAGACCGAGGCGGTCAACCGCCAGCTCTACATCGAGTGGAACCCGCAGATCATGTACAACCAGCACCAGACCGGCCCGGCCGGCACGGTGCTGTTCGCGCCGCCGTTCCGGGACCCGTTCAACTACAACGTCGATCCGCTCGTGCCGATGGGCATCGATCTGGTCTCGACGTCGATCCACAACCGGTTCGTCACCGAGGGCAAGCCCGGCGCGACCATGAGGTCCGGCGCGGGATACTCGACGTGGTTCAACGGCGGGTCGCGGACGACGACGGGTTTCCACAACATGGTGGGGATCCTCACGGAGATCATCGGCAACCCGACGCCCGGCGTGGTCAGCCTCGTCCTCGACAACCAGCTGCCGCGCCAGGACCTGCCGCTGCCGATCCCGCCGCAGACCGTGTGGCGGCAGCGCCAGTCCATCGACTACGTCATGTCGGTGAACCGGGCGATTCTCGACGTCGCCTCGAAGCACCGCGAGGATTTCCTGTACCGCATCTACAGGATGGGGCGGAACTCCATCGAGCGCGGGAGCCGCGACAACTGGACCATCCAGCCCGACTGGATCGACGAGGCGAAGGCGAAGGCCGCGGCGGATGCCGGGCCCGCGGCGGCGGCCCAGGCCGGCCGGGGCGGCGGGCGCGGCGGCGCTGACCCCAAGTACTACGCCGGCATGCTGACGCCGGACCGGCGCGACCCGCGCGGCTACGTCATCCCGTCAGACCAGGCCGACTTCAACACGGCGACGCGGTTCGTCAACGCGCTCATCAAGGGCGGCGTCGACATCCACCGCGCGACGGCGGCGTTCGCGGTCGCCGGCAAGAACTACCCGGCCGGCTCGTACGTCATCAAGGCCGCGCAGGCCTTCCGGCCGCACCTGCGGGACATGCTCGAGCCGCAGGACCATCCGAACGACTTCCAGTACCCGGGCGGGCCGCCGCGCCCGCCGTACGACGTGACCGGCTACACCCTCGCGTACCAGATGGGCGTGACGGTGGACCGGGTCCTCGACGCGTTCGACGGCCCGTTCGAGAAGCTGCCGCTGACGCCGATCGCGCTCGGCGGCGGAAAAGTCTCGGCGCCGGCGAAGGGAACGGCCGCCGGGTATCTCCTGAGCCACCGCCTCACGGACGCGTTCACCGCCACGACCCGGATGCTGGCCGCGAAGGAAGATGTGTACTGGCTGAAGGCGCCGTTCAGTTCGGGAGGCAAGGCGTACGAAGCGGGCACGATCTACGTGCCGTCGAAGAAGACAACGAAGGCGGTGGTCGAGAAGCTGGCGGCCGACCTCGGCATCGGATTCGATGCGACGGCGACCAGGCCGTCCGGCGAGGCGCTCAAGTTGAGTCCGGTGCGCATCGGGCTGTGGGACCAGTACGGCGGGTCGATGCCGTCGGGCTGGATCCGCTACATCTTCGAGCAGACGCACCCCGTGAGGTTCGACCTCGTGTTCCCGCCGATGCTCGACGCGGGCAATCTCATCCAGAAGTACGACGTGCTCATCTTCCCCGAAGGCGCCATACCGCAGGCGGCCGGGGACGCGGCGGGCGGCGGACGCGGCGGCGGGATGGGCGGTGCGGCGGCGGCCGTGGGCCGGGGCGGGCAGACCGGACTGTCGAACATCCCGCCCGAGTACCAGGGGCGCCAGGGGCGCATCACGGCCGAGACGACGATCCCGATGCTCAAGAAGTTCGTCGAGGACGGCGGCACGATCATCGCCATCGGCGACTCGGCGAGCATCGCCGCGCACCTCGGCCTCCCGGCGCGCAACGGCCTGGTGGAACTGGTGAATGGCGTGGAGCGGCGGCTCGCGAATGACAGGTTCTACGTGCCCGGGTCCGTGCTGTCGATGGACGTCGATCCCGCCAGCCCCCTGGCGTACGGCTTCGACGCCAAAGTCGACGTGATGTGGGAGAACAGCCCGGCGCTGAAGCTCGGCCCGGACGCGCTGCTGAAGGGCGTGAACCCGGTTGGCTGGTTCGGCGCCGACGCGCCGCTGAGGAGCGGGTGGGCCTGGGGCCAGCAGTACCTGAAGGGACTCGTCACCGCGCTCGATGTCAGCTACGGCAAGGGCAAGGTGTTCATCTTCACGCCGGAGATCACCTTCCGCGCCCAGCCGCACGCGACGTTCAAGTTCCTGTTCAACGGGATCTACTACGGCAGTGCGAAGGCGGTGACACTCGTGAAGTGACCCCGTCCGGGATTCGGGGTTCGGGACTCGGGGTTCGGGCTGAGCGAATCCCGAATCCCTACTCCCGAATCCCGTCCTTGAGCGGGTACTTCGCCGCCACGTATCCATCGACCAGCGCGCGGAAGGCCTCCGACAGCTCGTCGTGCGTGCCGCGCAGCGTCGTGTGATGCTGGCCGTCGATGTAGACGGGGCAGGTCGGCGCTTCACCGGTGCCGGGCAGGCTGATCCCGATGTTCGCCGCCTTCGACTCTCCCGGGCCATTGACGACGCATCCCATCACGGCGAGCGTCATCGTCTCGACGCCCTCGCGCTGCGCCTTCCACTCGGGCATCCTGGCGCGGATGTACTCCTGGATCCGTTCGGCCAGTTCCTGGAACGTGGTGCTGGTGGTGCGGCCGCAGCCCGGGCACGCGGTGACACTGGGCGCGAACGCGCGCAGCCCCAGCGCCTGCAGCAGCTCGCACGCCGCGTACACTTCTTCGCGGCGGTCGCCGCCTGGCTTCGGCGTGAGCGAGATCCGGATGGTGTCGCCGATCCCCTCGCTCAGCAGCACGCCCATCGCGGAGGCCGACCAGACCAGCCCCTTGATGCCCATGCCGGCTTCGGTCAGGCCGAGGTGGAGCGGCTGCGTCGTCTGGCGCGCCAGGTCGCGGTAGACGGCGATGAGGTCGTTCGGCCTCGAGACCTTGCACGAGATGATGATCTGATCGTCCCGCAGACCTGCCTCGAGGGCGAGAGCGGTCGACTCGAGCGCCGAGATCACCATGCAGTCGTTGATGACCTGCTCGGAGGTGAGGCCCGAATCCCGGTCCGTGTTCTCCTGCATCTTGCGCATGACGAGGTCCTGGTTGAGCGACCCGCCATTGACGCCGATGCGCACGGGCTTCCCGTGGTCGACAGCCACCTTGCAGATGGTCGAGAACTGCTCATCGCGGCGCGTGCCTGTGCCGACATTCCCCGGATTGATGCGGTACTTGTCGAGCGCCTCGGCGCACGTCGGGTACTTCGTCAGCAGGAGGTGCCCGTTGTAGTGAAAGTCGCCGATGAGCGGCGCCGCGCACCCCGCGAGCAGGAGGCGCCGCTTGATCGACGGCACGGCTTCAGCCGCCGCCGGCAAATTCACGGTCACGCGCAGCATCTCGGACCCGGCCTGCCAGAGTTCGAGGCACTGCTTCAGCGTCGAGTCCACATCGGCGGTGTCGGTGTTGCACATCGACTGCACGACGATGGGGGCTCCGCCGCCGACGCGGACGCCGCCCACGTTCACGCCGGTGGTCTGGTGACGCGCTGCCGCTGCCATGGTGCGCATGAACCCTTTCCGAGAGACGGCCTGCCAACGATAGTATCATCCGGTGTCCTCGACCTGGTCCGTCCGCAGTCGTTGACGCGACGGCCCGGGTCGGCCGGCATCCAGGATCGAGACGCTCGGGAGGGTGCCCGCAGGCACGCGGCAATCGCGCCAATACCCGCGGAGGGAAGCGATGAAGGCCATCGTCGTACGGCGGACCGGCGGACCCGAGGTGCTCGTGCTGGAGGACATCCCGGACCCGGTTCCGGGTGAGGGTCAGATCGTCGTGCGGATTCACGCGGCCGGTGTGAATCCCGTGGACGTCTACATCCGGTCGGCCGCCCAGGGTCGCAATCCTGCACTGCCTTACGTGCCGGGCCTGGACGGCGCAGGCGTGGTCGAAGGGGTCGGCCCTGGCGTCGCGGGCTGGTCGGCCGGCGACCGCGTCTATTTGAGCGGCACGGCCGCAATACCGGTGAACGGCACCTACGCCGAGCGCGCGGTGTGCGCGCCGGCACACGTGCATCCGCTTCCTGCGCGCCTGACGTTCGCACAGGGCGCCGCAATCCACGTCGCGTACGCCACGGCGTACCGGTCCATCGTCGATCGTGCGGGAGCGCGGCCCGGCGAGACGATGCTGGTCCACGGCGGCAGCGGCGGCGTGGGCATTGCCGCCATCCAGATCGGGCACGCCATGGGCATGCGGGTGCTCGCCACCGCCGGCACGGAGCGCGGGCGCGCCCTCGTCCTCGAGCACGGGGCGCATGAGGTATTCGACCACCACGCACCCGACTATCTGGCCGCCGTCCTCGCCGCCACGGGGGGCCGCGGCGTCGACGTCATCATCGAGATGCTCGCCAACGTCAATCTCGACAAGGATCTGGGCCTGCTCGCGCGAAGCGGCCGGGTGGTTGTCGTCGGCAACCGCGGCCGCGTGGAGATCGACGCGAGGCAGACGATGGGGCGGGACGCGGCGATCCTCGGGATGACGCTGATGAATGCGACACCCGAAGACCGCGCGCGCATCCACGCGGCCCTCGATGCCGGGCTGGCGAACGGCACGCTCGACCCGGTCGTCGGGCGGGAGTTCCGCCTCGCCGACGCTGCCGCCGCGCACGCGGCCGTCATGGAGGCGGGGGCGTTCGGGAAGATCGTGTTGATCACGTGAGACTCGGGATTCGAGATTCGAGGACCGCGATGCGATTCGAAGACCGGGTGCTCGGACGGACGGGCGTCACAGTCGGCCCGCTGGGAATCAGCGCGTCTTACGGTGTGCCGGCGGCGGCCGTCGAGCGGGCCGTCGAGGCGGGCATGACGTACGTCTACTGGGGCTCGATGCGGACGCCCGCGTTCGCCGAGGCCTTGCGTCATCTTGCGCCGGCGCGTGACCGGTTCACGCTCGTCGTGCAGTCGTACGCCCGCCTGGGTTCGGTGCTCACCTGGAGCCTCGAGCGAGCGTTGCGGCGCATCGGGTACGACCACGCGGACGTCCTGCTGCTGGGATACTGGAACCGGGGCATGAGCCCGCGCATCCTCGACGCCGCACGCAGGCTGCAACGGCGGGGCCTC
>Ga0316603_10001314_pt1 | contig 13106 bp, 12 predicted proteins | sample OWC_soil_day10_n_FD_207649 | JGI IMG/M metagenome (GOLD analysis project Ga0316603, IMG submission 207649) | Wetland soil microbial communities from Old Woman Creek delta, Ohio, United States - OWC_soil_day10_noCT | ecosystem: Environmental > Terrestrial > Soil > Wetlands | place: USA: Ohio...
AGTCGGGGCGCCGCTTCGGCGACCACGTATGTCGCCGAGAACACCCGGACCCGGATGCCGAACCCGAGCATCGAGGTCGAGTTGGCGTCGACAAGGTCGGAAGGCTCGGGGTTCGTGTTGTTCACCCAGAACGGGTGCGCGTACAGTGCGGCCCGCGTTCCCAACTCGCGCGAGATGACCGCCCCGAGCCCCGGGGAGTACGTGTCGGTGAAGTTGTCGGTCCCCTCGACCGCCCCGAATGCCGCGATGCCTACGGGCATCCTGCCGCCCTGCTTGAACACGTCGTACTGGGAGAAGATCTCGATCGTGCGGTCGCTCGTGCGATAGAAACCCACCTGCGTGCCCGGCAGGAGGCCGTACCTGAACTCGAGGCCGATGATCGCGCCCGAGTCCATGCCCCAGAGGTCCCCGATCCCGCTTTCCTCGAGCGGTTCGTTGAACCGGTGTGTGAGGCGGAACGTCATCCGGTTGCGCGGCAGCCGCAGCGTGGTTGGCAGCGCGGACAGCATGAAGTCCGGTTGCGCGAGGTTGACGTCCAGATCGGGGTCGTCCCGGACCGCGGTGTCGGGGGCGCCCGGCGGAGGGTCGGCGGCCCGCGCCGGGGCCGCGACCGCCAGGGCCATCAGAGCACATGCGATCCGGCTGCTGATGCGTGTCACGGAAGCCTCCCCTCGTCGTGTTTCGCGCCGGACGCGACCCGGCGGCGGATCATCGGCATCCGACCCGATGCTCCGGTTCATTGCGGGCGGGGGGCGACGACGAGCACGCTCGTCATGTCGTCGTGGCCGCGCCCGCAGTACTCCGAACATCTGATGACGTAGCGTCCCGGCGCCGGGGCCCTGAAGGAGAGCGTCACCACCTCTCCGCCCCTGGGAACCGCCTTCTTGAGCTTGAGTTTCCCGATCTCGAGGCCGTGGGTGCCGTCCGCCGACCGGACGTTGATGGTGACCTCGTCGCCTTCGACGACCTCCACCTGCTCGGGCAGGAACGCGAAGCGCTTGGCGATCATCTCGACGACGACCTCCCGCGGGGCCGGGGCGTCGGCCCCCGTCAGGGCGGGTTCGGCCACGGCAACCGCGGCAGCCAGGCCCAGCACGGCCCCGCTGATCTGCCTGCGGGTTCTCGACATCGACATACGGCCTCCCGGTGCGGGTGACGTGCTCACACGGACAGGCAGGGGCAAGGTCCGTGCCGGACGCGGGCGCGGGAACGGCGGGAATCGGGGCGTGTTCGGCGGGAGCGGACACGCGCCGCTTACTTCCGACGTAAGCGGTTACGCCGCCCGTAAGCGGTCAGGCCTGGGGGTCCGAGAGCCGGTGCTTGGCGAGGTAGTGGCTCAATGCGCGCTGGCTGATGCCCATCATCTCGGCCGCGTCCTTCTTGACGCCGCCGGAGGCGTCGAGCGCGCGGCGGATCGTCTCGCGCTCGGTCCACTCGAGGTTCTGGTGCAGCCGCAGCGAGGGCAGGTTCGAGGCGGCCGGGGCGGTGACGCGGAGGCCCGAGATCGCGTCGGCGCCGATCACCGCGTCGCGCGACAGGACGACCGCGCGCTCGATGGTGTTCTCGAGTTCCCGCACGTTGCCCGGCCAGTCGTACCGCTGGAGCACGGCCAGGGCCGACTCGTGGAGGCGCTCGGCGGGCCGCCCGCTCCGCTGGGCGTGCTTCCGAACGAAGTGGTCCGCGAGAACCGCGATGTCCTCGCGCCGCTCGCGGAGCGGCGGGATCCTGATCGGGATCACGTTCAGGCGGTAGAAGAGATCCTCCTGGAACTTCCCATCGGCGACCATCTGCCCGAGGTCGCGGTTGGTGGCGGTGATGACGCGGACGTCGACTTTCTGCGGGCGTTCCGATCCGAGGGGCTCGAATTCACGCTCCTGGAGCACGCGCAGCAGTTTCGCCTGCAGCGGCTGCCCCAGCATCGCGATCTCGTCGAGGAGAATCGAGCCGCCGTGCGCGAGGGCGAACTTGCCCCGCTTGTTCGCCGCGGCGCCGGTGAACGCGCCGCGGACGTGCCCGAACAGCTCCGATTCCAGCAGCGTGTCGGGGATGGCCGCGCAGTTGACCTTGATGAGAGGCATGTCGCGCTGGGCGCTGCGGTCGTGGATGGCCCGGGCGACCAGTTCCTTGCCGGTGCCCGTCTCACCCGTGATGAGCACGGTGCTCTTCGTGTCCGCGACGCGCTCGAGGGTGCGGATGACGTCGTCCATCGCGCGGCTCCGGCCCACGATCCCGTAGTGGTCGAACTCCTCCTCGCGCTCGCTGAGGAGGTATCGATGTTCGCTGCGCAGGCGCTGCAACTCGACGGCGCGCCGCACGACCACCAGCAGCTCGTCGATCTCGAACGGCTTCTGCAGGTAGTCCAGGGCCCCGAGCTTCATCGCCTCGATCGCGCTCTCGACCGTCGCGTGGGCCGTCATCAGCACGACCTGGGGCCGTTCGCCCGGCGGCAGCTGCTGCGCCAGGTGGCGGATGAGATCGAGGCCCGTGAGGTCGGGCATGATGTTGTCCACGACGATCGCGTCGAACGCCCGTTCCGACAGGAGGCGCTGCGCCGCGAGGCCGTTGGACGCCTCGGCCACGTCGTGGCCCTCCTCGCGCAACGCGCGCGCGAGCGAACGCAGGATCCGCTCCTCGTCGTCGGCGATCAGCACCGTGCCGGTGGCCGCCCGGTCGTTCAGCCCGGTTGTCATACCCCCGCCCTGTCTGCGCCGTGCGGCGGCGCCGCCGGCAGCGCGATGTGCACATCCGTCCCGGACGGACTCCCGCCGGCAACCTGGATCGTGCCGCCGAGGCCGTCCACGATATTCCTGGTAATCGCGAGACCCAGCCCCGTGCCCCCGCGACGGGTCGTAAAGAAGGGCTCGAAGAGTCTCGAGACCGCGGCGGGATCGATGCCGGGGCCCTCGTCATGGACCAGGATCGCCATCCCTCCCCCGTCCCGCGCCGCGGTGCGGAGCGTGATCGCGGACGCGCCAGGGAGGGCCGCGTCTCCGGGTTCATCCCGGGCACGCCGCACGGCCTGGGCGGCGTTCTGCAGCACGTTCACGAGCACCGTTCGCACGCGCTCCGGGTCGGTCCGCAGCGGGGGGAGGCCGGGCGCCAGCTCGAGCTCGACCGCGGCGCCCGCCTCGGCGGCCTGCACGGCGCGGGCCGCCTCGATGCAGACGGCGTTCACGTCGGTGTCCTGCCACGCGAAGGTGAGCGGTTTCGCGTAGTCCAGCACTTCGCTGACGATCCGGTTGAGGCGGACGACCTCCTGATCGAGATCTTGGATCGCTTCGTCGCGGGCGTCCGCGCCGGCGCCGGCCTGCCGCAGCGTCCGCGCCGCCGACTTGATGATCATCAGCGGATTGCGGATCTCATGGGCGACGACGCTCGACAGCCGGCCCAGGGAGGACAGGCGCTCGCGCTGCGCCGCTTCCCGCTCGAAGCGCGCGATGGAGTCGACGAGCGTATTGAAGGTGGACGCCACGAGGCGCGCGTCCTCGTCTTCCCAGGACCCGGGCTGGACCGGGATCTTCCGCGTGAGGTCGCCGGTCGCGGCTACCTCGCGCATGACGCTGGTAATCGCGCCTAGCGGCTTCGTGACCGTCCGCGCGACGGCGTAACTCAGAACGGTCGCGAGCAGCATCGTCAGGACGGCGGTCACCCCGATGGCAGTCTGAATCGGGCCCAGGAAGCGCAGTTGTTCAGTCCTCGAACGGGCCACCACGATGAACGGCGCACCCGCGTGACCGGCCGCGGCGAGCCCGTTGCCGGCACTCGCCGTCCCCATGAAGGGCCTCACGAGCAGGACGTAGTCGGCGTCTCCCGAGGTGACCCGGGAGATCCGGCCCGACAGGTACGCGCGGTCGATCGCCGCCCAGGACGCCTGCGCCAGCGTCGATGCCCGCACGCGGCCGTCGAGGCCGAACGCGATGTCGCTGCCGGTCAGCTGTTTGAAGTCGGACGCCACCGTGCCATCCAGCAGGAAGCCGACGCTCAGGCTGCCGGCGATCGCGGCAGGCTCCCCTCCCACGGTGATGGGCACGCTCAGGACCTGCAGCACGCCGTCAGCGTGCGGACGGAACGAAGACGACGGCGTACCTCCGAGCGCGGCGCGCACCGACGGCAGCGCCGATGCCGTCTCGCGATCGATGGTGAGCGGCCCGGCCAGCGCCAGCACGCGCGCGTTGGCGTCGGTGACCAGGACGAGGCCCGAGTTGGGAAGCATCCCCTGGTACTCGCCCGCCAGGAGCTGGACCGTCGGCGGGTCGCCGGTGGCCACCGTCGCCTTGAGCTTGGGCAGGTCGGCAATCAGGCGGGCCAGCACCGACAGCGTCTCGACGAGGGCTTCGCCCTGGCGTCCCACCACGGCCCCGGACTCGACCAGCCCGCGCTGCAACGCCAGTTCGGCCTGGGCCGTCACGCGCGCGCTGACGAACGCGGCCGTCGCCCCGGTCGCCACCACGACGAGCAGCACGGCCGCCAGGAAGATCCGGTTCGTCAGTGATGACAGGAGCCTGGGCATCGTCGCTCCCACGTCAGCGGATCACGAACTCGGCTTCGATGGTGCCGCCGGACTCGGGAATCGTCAAGGCCCGGGTTTCGCGGACATCGCCTTCGTGCCAGACCGCGAGCGAGTACGAGCCGGGCGGCACGCCGGTGATCGCGAAGTTCCCCGTCCGGTCCATGACGGCAAAGTAGCGGTGAGCGAACACGAGGATGTAGGCGCTCATGTGGGAGTGGATGTCGCAGAACACCTGCACGACGCCGGGACGATCGAACCGGACGGCTTTTGACTTCCCGCGCGAGTAACGGCCCAGGTCGAACACCTTCGTCTTCGAGAGCGAGAACACGTTGTGGAACGTCAGGTCGCTGTTGGGGAAGTCCACGATGGTGCCGACCGTGATGGCCAGCACGTGCGGCACGAACGTCTGGTCCTTTTGGTCCATGGCCGCCCGGCCGGGTTCCGGAAGCTCGAAGGCCCCGCCTGGGGCCTTGTCGAGGTAGACGACCGCGGGCCTGAACTCGACGGGACGGCGCGGGCCTGCGCCAAGGCCCGCGGACGCTGGCCTGGCTTCGGTCACCAGCTGGCTGCGGCGGATGACGACCGTGCCCCTGATGGTCCCGTTGGCTCCGGCCGCCGCCGGCCAGCACGACAGCCACGCCGCCGTCGCCAACGCGACGATCGCGCCACCCCCGCGGACGATGAACGAACGCCGTGTGCGTGCCATGTGCCTCAGAACCAGAAGAGCACCTGCACGGCGCCCAGGTGACTCGCTTCCACTCGACCGCCGTCGCGCCAGTTGCTGAGGACCGAGGCTTTGAGCAGCAGGCCCCGGCGAATCGTGAAGCCCGCGCCGTACTCGACGCGGATGACGTCGGCTTCCCAGGTTTCGTCGCCGCCGGGGCTCGTGATGTCGGTGAACCGCAGCAGGTCACCCCGGATGGCTGCGTAGAGGCGGGGGTGCAGCCGGTACCTCGCCTCGGCATAGCCGGCGTGCGAGCCCAGCGGGTCGCGTACTTGCGGGTCGTCGAGGGGAGGCACCTGCCAGGTGTTCGCCACGTATTCGCCTCGGACCAGCCAGCGGCCCCACGAGGCCTCCGCGTCGATGCCGAACGCGCGTTGCGTGTCATCACCAGGCGGGGCGTCGGGCCGTGCCTGCCGCACGCTGTCGGCCACGAACACGCCCCGCGCCGCCGACACGCCAACCGTGAACGCCGCGACAGGGTGCCACGCCACGCGGCCCGCGACCTGCCCGCCGCGGTTGTTCTCGCTCACTTTCGGGTCGGACAGCGATCCGACCGTGTATGCCACGGCGGCCTCGAACGCCGGGGGACCGACCCGGACCTCGATGCCGGTGTCCCACCGCTCCGCCGCGACCGTCGGCACGCCGTTGTGCGGCGAAGTGTCCCCGACCGGGTACCGCACGAGCCAGCCTCTGCCCTTCATCGCCAGCAGGTCATCGACGGTCGCGGGAATCGCGTCAGCACGAACCGAGGTGAGGTACTGATACGTCTGCGGCGACCCGATCAGCGGGTTGTCCTGGGGGTACGCGCGCCGGGTGAACGCTCCGAACACGGGGGGAATCCGCCCTGCCTGGATGTCGAGGAGCCGGCTGGCCAGCGGGCTGATTCGCACGTACCACGCATAGGGCGTGACGCCAACGCCTGTCTCGGCCCGGATCTCCGTGAGAAACGACACGCGATTCGACGCGCGTGCCTCGACAGTCACGCCGGCCCGGACGCGGCGGATCGCGCTCGTCTCATAGTCGGTGTACGTGAACCAGCCCGGGTCTTCACTGCCGAACGTGGCCGACACATCGCCCCCGACGAGCAGGCGGCCGCCGGCGAAGGTCACCGGCTCGGTGGGCCAGTGCTGGGCAAGGGCTTCGCCGGCGACGCCGAGAACCCCGGCGGCGGCCAGTGCGAAGGCGCCGAGCCGGTGAGGACTGATGCGCATCGTGGGAATCCCAACCTCATTCTAAGCACATTCCATGCCGCACAGGAGAGCCTGCCGCGCAAATGGCTCCATTGGCCCGCCTCTGAGAGGCACGGCTGTTGCACAATAGGATGGCGGTTGGGTCTCCACCATGACACCTGGAGTGCACATGACGTCCACCACGCTGAAGCGGATCGTGCTCGGGTCTGCGATCATCGTCGCCGGCATGCAGTTCATCCGGCCCGACCGGACGAACCCACCCGTCGACGCCGGGCAAACGGTTCGAGCCTCGGCGGCGCTGCCTTCCGACGTCGAGACCGTGCTCAGGCGTTCGTGTTACGACTGCCACTCGAGCGAGACCCGGTGGCCGTGGTACAGCGCGGTGGTTCCGATGGCGTGGGGTGTGGCCAGCGACGTGAACGAGGGCCGGGCCGAGCTGAACTTCTCGCAGTGGGGGCGCTACCCGGCGAGGAAACGTATCGCCCTCCTCGAGAAGATGTGCGATGAGGTCCGTGAGGGGAAGATGCCGCTTCCTCAGTACCTCTGGCTGCACCGGGACGCGAGGCTGTCGGAAGCCGACTGGAAGTCGGTGTGCGACTGGTCGATGGCCGAAGCCGAACGCCTGGCCGTCGGCCGGTAGCTAACGGTCCCCCGGGAGGAACCGGTCGAAGAAACTGATGCGGGCGAGGTCGTTGTAGACGACGGTCACCATCAGCATCATCAGCACCAGGAACCCGGCGAGCATCAGGCGCTCCTTCACCTTCAGGCTGAAGTCGCGGCGCGCCAGGCCCTCGACCGCCATGATGAAGATGTGCCCGCCGTCGAGCACGGGGATGGGCAGCAGGTTCAGCAGGCCCAGGTTGAGGCTGAGCATCGCCATGAAGCTAAGGAGCGAGATCCAGCCCTCGGCGGCCGTTGCGCCCGACATCTGGGCAATCCCGACCGGCCCCATCAGTTGGCTCGGCGACGTCTCGCGGGTGACCAGGCCGTGCAGCGTCTGGATGATCAGCCCGGCAAACTGCACGTTCTGTTCGACGCTCATCTTCATGGCGCCGACGAAGCTGGGCTGGATGGTCCGGTAGGGATCCTGGATGCCGATCCCAATCAGGCCGATGTCGCCCTGGCGCCGCGGCACGACCGGCACGTCGAGCGTCGCGCCGGCACGCTGGACGGTCAGCGTGATTCGCTGTTCGGGGTACTTCCGGATCTCCGCGGAGAGCTGGGCCGAGAACACGATCGGTTCGCCGTTGAGCGCCAGGACCACGTCCTCGACCTTGAGGCCGGCCTTGTCGGCAGGCCCGCCGGCCTCGAGGCTTCGGATGCTCGGGTGGACCTTTGGCAGCACGCCGATGTCGCCGATCCGCATCGTCGTCTTCGCCTCGGGCCGCACCGTGACCACCGTCTCCCGGCCCTCGCGCAGCAGGGTGATGGGCACGTCCCGCTCGGCGCGGCTGCCGATGGCGTAGAAGAAGTCCTCCCAGGTGGCGGTCTTCTGGCTGCCCACTTTGACGATGCGATCGCCGGGCCGGATGCCGCCCTGTTCCGCGGGGGAGCCCTTCGTGACGACGGCCACGTCGACGGGGTCGCTCTGGTAGATCCGCACCTGCGCGCCCTGGGCGAGCACCGCCGTCATCAGCACGAGGGAGAGGACGACGTTCATCACCGGCCCGGCGACGAGGATGCGGAAGCGGTCCCATTTCGGGCGTGTCAGGAACTCGTCGGCGGCGCCGGTGTGCGGCTCGTCCGGGTTCTCGCCGGCCATCTTGACGTAGCCGCCGATGGGGAGCAGCGCGATCGCGTATTCCGTCCCGCCGCGCGTGACTCTCAGCAGCTTCGGCCCCATCCCGATGCAGAAGGTGAGCACCCGGACGCCGAGCATCCGCGCCACGACGAAGTGCCCGAACTCGTGCACGAAGACGAGGACGCCGAGAACGAAGACGAACGCCAGGATCGAGTGCAGCAAAGAACCGCCCCAGTCTGCGGGTTCGGGGCCCGTGCCGGCGCCCGCCATCGGGCGCTCGTCGCGGACTCCGGAGCCGCGTTCTATTGATTGTAGTCCCGGATCAGGGCCTGGGCGAACTCGCGCGCCCAGCGGTCTACTCTACGGACGTCGTCGAGGGTCGTGACGTTCCCGGCTTCGTCGGCGTCCATCGTGCACTCGATGACCTCGGCGATCGAGAGAAAGCTCAGCTGGCCGTTCAGGAAGGCGGCGACGGCGATCTCGTTGGCGGCGTTCAGGACGACCGGCAGGCTCGACTCCCCCCCGAGCGCGCGGTACGCCAGGCCCAGGCACGGGAACCGCTTGTGGTCCGGCGCGGCGAAATCGAGCTGGCCGCACCGCGTGAGATCCAGCGGCGGCAGCGGGCTGGTCCACCGCTCCGGGTACGAGAACGCATATTGGATGGGCAGCCGCATGTCGGTCACGCCGAGCTGCGCGATGATCGACCCGTCCTGCAGTTCGACCATCGAGTGCACGACCGACTGCGGGTGGATGACGACGTCGATCTGCCTGGGCCCGACGCCGAAGAGCCAGCGGGCCTCGATCACCTCCAGACCCTTGTTCATCAGCGTGGCCGAGTCGATGGTGATCTTCCGGCCCATGCGCCATGTCGGATGGCGGAGTGCGTCCTCGGGCCCGACTTTCTTCAACTCGGCCGCCGAATGGCTCCGGAAGGGCCCGCCGGACGCGGTGAGGATGAGGCGCTTGATCTCGTCGCCGCTCCGCCCGTGCAGGCACTGGTGGATCGCGTTGTGCTCGCTGTCAACCGGGAGGATCGTCACACCGCGCCGCGCCGCGGCCGCCGTGACGATCGCGCCAGCCATGACCAGCACTTCCTTGTTCGCCAGCGCGATGGTCTTGCCGGCCTCGATGGCCGCCAGCACGGCCTCCAGGGCGGCGGTGCCGGACGACGCACAGAGCAGGATGTCGACCTCCGGATGCGTGGCGACCGCTACCAGCCCTTCCTCGCCGGCCATCAGGCGCGGCGCCGCCGCGGCGCCGAGGTGGGCGCGCACCGTGTCGAGGGCGTGCGCGCTGGCCATGGCGGCCACGCGCGGGCGCACGTGCGCGATCTGGCTCGCCAGCAGGCTCGCGTTCGAGCCGGCGGCGAGGCCGACGACCTCGAGGCGGTCGGCGTGCGCGTCCACGACGGACAGGGCGCTGCGCCCGATCGACCCGGTCGAGCCGAGAATCGCGATCCGCCGCCGCGCCGCGGGACGGGCCGTCACGTGAGCAGCACCAGCACGAGGTAGTAGCCGGGCAGGACGAAGAGCAGCGCGTCGACGCGGTCGAGCACGCCTCCATGGCCGGGAATGAGCGCCGAGCTGTCCTTCACGTTGGCGCTGCGCTTCAAGAGCGACTCGAACAGGTCTCCGGCGATGCCGAGGGCCACCAGCGCCGCGCCGGCGGCGGCCAGCACCGGGAGGCCGACAGCCGGGAGCCAGACGCGGCCGATCCCGGCCATGGCGGCGATGCCGGCCACGAATCCGCCCACCGCGCCTTCGACGCTCTTCTTGGGGCTGATCCCCGGCGCCAGCCGGTGGCGCCCGAGCGCCGAACCCACGTAGAACTGCGCCGTGTCGGAGATCCACACCACCAGCAGGCCGAGCAGCAGCACCTCGCGCCCCCACGCGTCGCGGATGACGGCGGCCAGCGCGAGCGGGACGGCGAGATACACGATGGGGAACACCGAGGCCGCCGCGGCGGCAGGCACATCGGACGCCGGCTTCCGCGTGGCCAGGACGAGGGTGAGCACGGCGAGCATGGTGCCGATCAGAACGGGACCGCTCTGCGCCGGGCGATGGGCCACCGCTCCGCCAGCGACGAGCGCGCCGGCGGTGGCGAGGTAGAGGGGCATGCCAACCCCGGCCTGCACGAAGAGCCCGGCCAGTTCGATGCATGCGGCCGTGAGGATGATGCCGAGGATAAGAAGGAACACCACGGGCGGCGCGTACCATATCGCGCCCAGGAAGGCCGCGATCATCACGACGCCGCTCAGCAGTCGAGTCACGTGGCGCCGCGGGCCTGGGAATGGGGCTTGATGCCGCCGTAGCGGCGGTCACGCGTCTGGTAGTCGAGCACCGCCTCGAGCAGGTGGCGGCACCGGAAGTCGGGCCACAGGACGTCGGTGACGTGGATCTCCGCGTAGGCAATCTGCCACAGCAGGAAGTTGCTCACGCGCATCTCGCCGCTGGTCCGGATCAGGAGATCGGGATCGGGCTGGCCCGCGGTGTAGAGCAGGTCCCCGAACCGCTGCTCGTCGAGGTGCCCGGGATCGAGGCCCATCTCGATGGCCCGGCGCGCCGCGTCGACGATCTCGGCACGCCCGCTGTAGTTGAGCGCGATGTTGAACCGCATGCCCCCGCACGACGCCGTGGCGTCGCGCGCGCGGGCCAGCTCCTGCTGGATGTCGCGCGCCAGGCCTTCCACCCGCCCGATGACCTGGAAGCGGATGTCGTTCTCGAGCAGCGTCCGAAGCTCGAGCCTCAGGTACCGCTTCAGCAGCCGCATCAGCGTCATCACCTCGAGCTGGGGCCGCTTCCAGTTCTCCGCGGAGAACGCGTAGAGCGTCAGGACGTCGATGCCGAGGCGCGCCGACGACTCGACCGCGGCGCGCACCGCGTCGACGCCGGCCTGGTGGCCGCGGACCCTCGGCAGGTGGCGCTTCGCGGCCCACCGGCCGTTGCCGTCCATGATGATGGCGATGTGGGCGGGAAGCTGCCCGGCGTTGACGCGTCTCGCCAGGGCCTCCTCTGGCGAACCCGGTTCAAGCGACGCCAGGAGCTTCTCAAGCGCCATGCGGGTAACCTGGGGAACGCAACGCCTCATGATACAGGCTTCGCGACGGCCGCGCTACCGCAACGCCCGCGGGTACACGACGCGTAGCAGCACGAGCCCGTGGGGCGGCGCGGTGGCGCCGGACGCGGCGCGGTCGCGCGCGTCGAGCAGCGCCGTTATCGACGCGTCGTCGCGCCGCCCGCCGCCCACGTCCACGAGGGTGCCGACCACGGCGCGGACCATGTGCCTGAGGAAGCCATCCGCCTCGAGCCGCACGACGATGAGGCGCCCGCGGGTGCCGGCCTCCGCGGAGGGTTCGCCTGCCGTGTCCGCCGAGGGTTCGCGGACGTCGACGCGCGCCGATGCCACCGTGCGCACCGCCGACGTGACGCCGCTGCCCGTCGACTGGAACGCCGAGAAGTCGTGCCGCCCCTCGAGCCGCCGCGCGGCGCGGTCCATGGCGTCCGCGTCGATCGGCCGAGGGATGTGCCAGCTCCACGTCCTGGCGAACGGCGGCTGCACGTCGCCTTGCCAGATCCGGTACTCGTAGGCCTTGCCAATCGCACTGTACCGCGCGTGGAACTCCGGCGCCGCGTTTTCGACCGACACGACGCGCACGTCGCCGGGCAGGATCGCGTTGAGGGCGCGCCCGATCACCAGGCGCTCGAGCGCCGTGGTCACGCGTGCCGACGCCACCTGGCCCAAGGCGTGCACGCCGGCATCGGTGCGCCCCGCGCCGTGCACGATGACCGGAGCGCCGTCCAGGCGCGCCAGGGCATCCTCGAGCAGGCCCTGGATCGACACGCCCTCGGCCTGCCGCTGCCAGCCGACGTACGCCGTGCCGTCGTAGGCGATGGTCAGCTTGAGGACTCGGTCCATGTAGTTCGCGTCGCCTCGGTGCGAGATCAGTAGTCAGTAGCCAGTAGCCAGTAGCCAGTAGGAGGACCGCATCTCGGCGTTACGCCGTATGGCGGCGTGACAGGCATTCCTACTGAATACTGGCTACTGACTACTGATTACTGCCCCTGTCTGCTTCCCGGCTTCGTCACCGGAATCCCCTTCTCGCAGAACGGGCAGGCCTCGGGTTTGTACGTCGGCGGCGTCAGCGCCGCCAGCGCCACGAACGGCACGTCCACCGGCGTCTCGGAGCCGCTCCGGTTGATGACGGCCGCAGCGGCGACGACGGCCGCGCCCTTGTCCTTCGCGACCGTCATCGTCTCGCGCGTGGAGCCGCCCGTGGTCAGCACGTCCTCGACGATGACGACGCGGTCGTCGGGGCCGAGATCGAAACCGCGGCGGAGCGTGAGCACGCCCTCGGCGCGCTCGGCGAAGATCGCGCGCACGCCGAGGGCGCGCGCCACCTCGTGGCCGATGATCAGCCCGCCGAGGGCGGGCGAGAGCACGGCGGTCGGCTGGACGGGGCCGAGGCGCGCCGCCAGCCGGTCGCCCAGGGCCCGCCCGAGCGCCTCGGCCTCGGCCGGGTGCTGCAGCACGAGCGCGCACTGCAGGTAATTGGGGCTGTGGAGGCCGGACGAGAGCCGGAAATGCCCCTCGAGCAGCGCGCCCAGTTGCGTGAACCGGTTCAGGACGTCCTTCGATGTCATCGTCGTACTCCGCGGCGGTGCGTCAGCGGGCCTTCGTGCGCGACGGCGGCGCCAGACGCAGGTTCGTTTCGAACAGCTTCAGGATGCGCGTGTACTCATCCGCCCAGCTGGTCTCCTGCTCGAAGGCATGGTTCTCGACGGGGTACACCGCCAGTTCCCAGTTGGTCTTGCGCAGTTCGATGAGGCGCTGCACGAGGCGGATGGAATCCTGGGCGTGCACGTTGGTGTCGACCAGGCCGTGGCAGATGAGCAGCGCGCCCTTGAGCCCCCCGGCGGCGTAGATGGGCGAGCTCTGCCGGTA
>Ga0316603_10001315_pt1 | contig 13106 bp, 11 predicted proteins | sample OWC_soil_day10_n_FD_207649 | JGI IMG/M metagenome (GOLD analysis project Ga0316603, IMG submission 207649) | Wetland soil microbial communities from Old Woman Creek delta, Ohio, United States - OWC_soil_day10_noCT | ecosystem: Environmental > Terrestrial > Soil > Wetlands | place: USA: Ohio...
TGGAGCCGCGCCTGCTGAGGCCGCTGAACATGTCGCCGGCGGCGCCGGGCCGGGGCGCGTACGTGGCGCGGCTCGCCGACGGGCGGCCGATCGGCGTCGTGAACGCGATGGGCCGGGTCTTCATGCCGCCGGTCGACAACCCCTTCGAGGCGGTGGCCGCGGCGGTCGACCGCCTCGCGCGCGAGTGCCGCGTCATCGTGGTGGACATGCACGCGGAAGCCACCGCCGAGAAGATCGCGATGGGCTGGCATCTCGACGGCCGCGTCGCGGCCGTCGTCGGCACGCACACGCACGTGCAGACGGCGGACGCCCGGGTTCTTCCCGGCGGGACGGCCTATATCACCGACGTCGGCATGACCGGCCCGCACGACTCGATTATCGGCATGGCGCGCGAGGAGGTGCTCGCGAAGTTCGTCACGGGCCTCCCGGCGCGCATGGAGCCGGCCGAGGGCAATCCCCGGCTGCAGGCGGTCGTCATCGACGCCGACGACGGCACGGGACTCGCCCGCGAGATCGTGCGCCTCGACTGGTTGCAGCAGGAGATCCTCGACGCGCACCGCGCAGGAGACGATGAGCAGCCTCTTTGACCTGCCGTTCGACGATGACGCCGGCGGCACCGGGGCCGGCGAGTCCGCCGCGCCCCCGGCGCCGCGCATCTACACCGTGTCGGAGCTGACGGGCGAGGTGCGGGTGCTGCTCGAGTCGACCTGGACGGACCTCTGGGTGGAAGGCGAGATCTCCAACTGCCGGCTCTGGAACACCGGCCACATCTACTTCTCGTTGAAGGACGCGGGCGCCCAACTGCGCGCCGTGATGTTCAAGGGCGCGGCGCGCGCGCTGAAGTTCACGCTCGAGGACGGGCAGCACGTGCTCGCCCGCGGCCGCCTCAGCGTGTACGACCCGAAGGGCGAGTACCAGATCGTGTGCAGCGACGTCGAGCCCCGCGGCCTCGGCGCCAGACAGCTGGCGCTCGATCAGCTGCGGCGGCGGCTGCAGGCGGAAGGGCTGCTCGACCCGGCGCGCAAGCGGGCGCTGCCGGCACTCCCGCGCAAGATCGGCATCGTCACCTCCATCGACGGCGCGGCGATCCGGGACATGCTGAAGGTGCTCGGCCGCCGCTACCAGAACGCCCACGTGGTCATCGCCCCGGCGCGGGTGCAGGGCGACACGGCGGCCGCCGACCTCGCCCGCGCCCTCGGTGCGATCGGCCGCGTCGAAGGCGTCGACGTCGTGATCGTCGGGCGCGGCGGGGGATCGATCGAAGACCTCTGGGCCTTCAACGAGGAGCCCGTGGCGCGCGCCATCGCGGCCTGTCCCGTGCCGGTGATCTCCGCCGTCGGCCACGAGACCGACGTCACGCTGGCCGACCACGTCGCCGATTTCCGCGCGCCGACGCCGTCGGCGGCGGCCGAGATCGTCGTCGACGCGAAAGACGCCTTCGCGGCGCGCATCGACCGGCTCGCCGATCGCGCGTCGGCGGCGGTGCACCGCCGGGTCCTGATGGGACGGCAGGCGTTGCAGCGGCTGGCGGCCAAACCCGCGATGGCGGGGTTCCCCGGCCGCATGGCGCTGCGCGGGCGGCACGTCGCGGAACTGCTCCTCGACCTGCAGCGCACGGGACGGGACGGCCTGGCGCGCCGCCAGCGCGCGTTCCAGGCGCTGCGGCTCCGCCTCGAGGCGCTGGACCTCCGCAGGAGTCTCGGGCGCATCGACGCGCGGCTCTCCCAGGCCGACGCGCGCCTGCGGGCCGGCGCCCTCCGGAGGTACCATGCGTCGGAGGCGCGGCTCGGCTCCCTGGCCGCGCGGATCGACACGCTCAGCCCTTTGGCCGTGCTCGGCCGCGGCTACGCGGTGTGCTGGGACCGGGATCGGCGGCGGATCCTGCGCGACGCAGCCGCCGTCAGCGACGGGGACGCGGTACGCGTCACGCTCCACCGCGGTGAACTGCGGTGCGTCGTGACCGGCAGGGACCTCCCGCCGGCAGAGGAACCGTAAGGCAGGCAGGACGAGAGACTCATGGACGTCAACATCAAGGACTTCGAAGGCGCCATCGCCGAGCTCGAAACCATCGTCCGCAGGCTGGAAGAGGGCGACCTCGCGCTCGAGCAGTCGCTCGAGCTCTACGAGCGCGGCGTCCGGCTGTCCCGCTATTGTCATGCGCGGCTCGAAGAGGCCGAACGCCGCATCGAGGTGCTCGGGGAAGGCGGCGAGCTCACGCCAGCGCCCCCGTCGCTCGCGGCCGTCGGCGAAGACGAGGGGCGCGCGGTCGACGGCGAGCCGCTGAGGAAGGGCCGGAAGGCGTGAGCGACCTCGCGCGGCCGCCCCTTCGCGAGTACCTCAGCGCGCGGCGTGATGAGGTCGAGCACGCGCTCGCGCGCGCGCTCCCGCCCGGTTCCGGGAGGCTGGCGACCATTCGCGACGCCATGCGATACAGCCTCTTCGCGGGCGGCAAGCGCCTCCGCCCCGTCCTCGCGCTCACGGCGGCGGAAACCGTCGCTGCCGGAGACCCCGGGGCCGCCGCCCTGGCCATGCCGGCGGCCTGCGCCATCGAGATGATCCACACGTACTCGCTGATCCACGACGACCTGCCGGCGATGGACAACGACTCGATGCGCCGCGGCAAGCCGACGCTGCACGTCGCGTACGGCGAAGGCCTGGCGATTCTCGCCGGCGACGGCCTGCTCGCCGAGGCCTTCGCGCTCCTCGCGCGGGAACCCGACGACGCCGGCCGGCCCGAACTCGCCGCGCGGAAGCTGGCGGCCATCCGGCGCATCGCCGACGCGGCCGGCGCCGAGGGCATGGTGGGCGGACAGGCCATCGACCTGCAGGCGGTGGGCCACAGCCGCGGCGCGGAGGCGCTCGACGCCGACGGCGTGAAGGACATGCACGCCCGCAAGACCGGGGCGCTCATCCGCGCGGCGACGGTCGCCGGGGCGATCATGGCCGGGGCGACGCCGGCGCGCGTCGAGGCGGCGGATCGCTATGCCACCTGGCTCGGTCTCGCGTTCCAGATCGTCGACGACGTGCTGGACGTGGAGGGCGAGGGCCGAGACCTCGGCAAGACCGCGGGCAAGGACGCCGCGGCCGGGAAGCCCACGTATCCGTCGCTGTTCGGCCTCGGCGCCTCGAAGCGGATGGCGCAGGACGCCGCCGATGCGGCGGTGGCCGCCCTGGCCGAGGCCCAACTCGATCGCAGCCGGCTCGCCGAGATCGCCCAGTGGGTGGTCTCCCGGACCTCCTAGCGCCGCCGCGCGATGCCTGCCACGCCGCGGATTCGCCTTGACGTCCGCCTCGTGAACGAGGGGTTGGCCGTCTCGCGCGAGCGGGCGCGGGCGCTCATCCTGGCTGGTCGCGTGAAGGCGGGCGGCGAGGTCGTCAGCAAGGCCGGCGCCAGCGTGCCGGCGGCTGCCGCGATCGAAGTCGTCGGGCCCGATTTTCCCTGGGTCGGCCGAGGCGGCGTGAAGCTCGCGCACGCCCTCGACGCGTTCGGCATCGACGTCACGGGACGCGAGGCGCTGGACATCGGTGCCTCGACCGGCGGCTTCACCGACGTGCTGCTCCAGCGGGGCGCGCGCCGCGTCGTCGCCCTTGACGTGGGACATGGGCAGCTCGACTGGCGGCTCCGGGAAGACCCTCGCGTCGTGGTGCTGGAGCGCCGCAATGCCCGTCACCTCGAGCGCGACTGGCTCCCGGCGGCCGCAGAGGTCGTCACGCTCGACGTCTCGTTCATCTCGCTGCGGCTGATCCTGCCGGCCCTGCCGCCCGTGCTCGCTCCCGGCGCGGACGTTGTCGCGCTCGTGAAGCCGCAGTTCGAAGCGGGACGGCGCGAGGTCGGCAAGGGAGGCCTCGTCAGGAACCCTGCCGTTCACGAGGCCGTGCTGGCGCGCGTGACGGACAGCGCCGCGTCCTGCGGCCTCGCGAGAATCGCGATGACGCCTTCGCCCATCACCGGCGCCGCCGGGAACCGGGAGTTCCTCCTCCACCTGCGCGCGGCCGGCTAGGCGGCGCTCGGGTTACGCCTGGCGCACCGGGCGGCGGGCGCGGGCGGCGGGCTGTGGGATACTGGGACCTGTGGCTGCCCCATTGACATGATCGGCCGGACACTCGGTCCTTACGAGATCGTGGCCCGCATCGGCGCTGGGGCCATGGGCGAGGTGTACCGCGCGCGCGACCCGCGGCTCGGCCGTGAGGTGGCCGTGAAGGTCGTCGCCGCGGACGCGCGCGCCGGCGAGCCGCTCGACTCGTGGCTGCTCAATGAAGCGCGACAGGCCTCCACGTTGAGCCACGCGCACATCTGCCACGTCTACGACGTGGGCGAAACGGAGGGCCGCACTTGGGTGGCCATGGAACTGGTGCCAGGCCCGACGCTAGCCGATCGGATCGCGGTCGGCGCCCTGCCGGCTGACGCGGTGGCCCGCATCGGCCTGCAGATCGCCTCGGCGCTTGCGCACGCGCACGACCGCGGCATCATCCACCGCGATCTGAAGGCCGCCAACATCGTCCTGACGGACGCCGGGGACGCGAAGGTGCTGGACTTCGGCCTGGCGAAACGGGTCGGCCCGGCCGACCTGCTCGACGTCACGCGCCCGCGGAGCGGCCCGGGCGACGATGGCTCGCCGGCGGGCACGCTCCCGTACATGGCGCCCGAGGTGCTGCGCGGAGGGCCGGCGACCGAGCGCAGCGACATCTGGGCTCTCGGCGTGCTCCTCTATGAGATGCTGTGCGGGCGGCGCCCGTTCGAGGGCCGCACCGGGTTCGAACTGTCCTCCGCGATCTTGAACGACTCGGTGCCGGGACTGCCGGAAACCGTGCCGGCGCCGCTCCAGCAGGCCGTGCGGCGCTGCCTGGAACGCGACCTCGGGGCGCGCTACCAGCGCGCCGCTGAGGTGGCCGCGGCGCTCGACGCGGCCGAGGCGCGGCGCGGCGGAGGCGACCTCCCGGCGGGGCCCGCGGCCGCGCGAGTGCCCCTGCCGTGGTCGTGGCTCGCGGCCGGCGTCATGGTCCTTGTCGTTGTCGTCGCGATCACCGTAGCCTCGGTGCTCCGAGGCGGTGGCGGCGGCGCCACCGGGCAAGGCACTCCGCCTGCCGTCCCGGCGCTGCCGCCAGCGCCGCAGGCGGCAGCCGAATCCGCCAGCAGCGCCGGCGGCGGAGGCAGCATCCCGTCGAGCGCACCGCTGCGGCCCTCCCGGATCCCGGAAGCGAACGAGGAGTTCCAGCGGGCGCTGCTCATCAGCATGACGACGCTGGATCTTCCCCGCTTGAGGGCCGTCTACCAGCGCGCGCTCCAGGCGGACCCCGGCTTCGCCGAGGCGCGGGCGGAGTACGCGTTCGCCCTGAGCCTCGAGGTGGTGGCGGGGTTCTCCAACGACAGCGCGTGGTTCTTCAGGGCTGAGGAGGAACTCCGCCGTGCGCTGCGGGACGACCCGGCGTGCGGCAGGGCACACGCGGCCCTCGCGGGTATCTACATGCTGCAGGGCCGCAAAGAACTGGTCCCTGGCGAGGTGGCGAAGGCGCTCGCCGTCAACCCGCACGACCCGGCGGCCGCCGGCTGGCGGGTCTGGTACTACCGCTCCGTCGGCCAAGCCGAGAAGGCCAGGGAGCTGGCGGAGCGGGCGCTCGCCCTGAGCCCCGTGTTCTTCCCGCTTCGCTTGAACCTCAGCGAGGCCCTGCTCGAGAGCGGCGACACGGCGGGCGCCATGCGCGAGGCCGTCAAGCTGCACGAGCAGGCTCCGCACAACCCGGTGGTGGTCCTGACGGCTGGGCGCGCGATGATCCTCTCCGGCGAGGTCGAGCGGGCTCGGGCGATCCTGACCGGACTGCCGGACCGCGTCAGGCGGAACTACCTCGTGAGACTGTTCGAGAGCCTGCTGCTCGCAGTCGAAGGCAAGCCCGACGCCGCTCTGGCCGTCCTCGACGCCGACGTCCTGAAGTACGCCGGCCTGACGCTGCGCGCGGCGGTGCAGGTGCCGGAAATCTACGCGATGGCCGGCCGTCCGCAGGACGCGCTCGACTGGCTCGACCGGTCCGTGCGCCTGGGCGATGAGCGGGCCGAATGGCTGGAACGCGACCCGCTGCTCGCGAGCCTCCGCGCCGAACCCCGCTTCACGCAGCTGCTGGACGCCATCCGGTACCGCCGCGCGCAGCGGGAGGGCGGGCAGGCGCAGAGCCGCTGAGCGGCGCGGAGATTCTGCCGTCCCGGAGCGGGCAGGGTGTGTCCCGTCGATGCGGCCGTCGACGCAGGGCGGGCACTTGCCGTTAGAATAGTCGGATGATGAATGCTCAGCCGACTCCCGTGCGCGACCTGCGCCCCGCCATGTTCGTGCTGCTCGCGCTCACCGGTGCGGCCGGCGCGTGCCAGTCGAAACCGGCCGCCCCGCCCGTGCCCGCAGACGCCTGGGCGGTGGTGAACGGCCGGGCAATCACCCCGGACGAGGTCGACAAGGCGTACCGCCGGAACCTCCAGGGCGCGCCTCCGTCGTCCGAGGAGGAGACCGCCTCCGCGAAGCTGGAGGTCCTCGATCAGCTCATCGTCCAGGACCTGCTCCTCGCGAAAGCCCGGGAGCTGAAGATCGAGGTGCCCGACACCGAGCTCGATGCCGCGTACCTCGAGGCGCGCAAGGACATTCCGGACGAGACCTTCAAGCAGGAGCTGGCGAGGCGGAACCTGACGGCCGCCGACATGCGCGAGGGGCTGCGACGGGACATGCTCGTGCAGAAGCTGTTCGAGCGGGAGGTCACGTCGAAGGTCACGGTCACCGATCAGGAGATCACGGCGTTTTTCGAGGCCAACCGCGGGCAGTTCAACCGCACCGAGGACGCCTACCGCGTCGCGCAGATTGTCATCACGCCCGTCCGCGAGGCGCGCATCACCAACCGGACCGGTAGCGATGCGACGACGCCGGAAGAAGCGGCGGCCAAGTCGCGGATGGTGATGGACCGGCTGAAGGCGGGCGCGCAGTTCTCGGACGTTGCCGCGGACTTCTCCGAAGACCCCGACTCGGCGGCGCGCGGCGGCGACCTCGGCTTCGTGCCGGTGTCATCGCTGCAGCGGCTCCCGCCGCAGCTCCGAGACGCGGTCGTGAAGGGCACCCCCGGGTCGGCGAGGCTCCTGGCGGGCGGCGGCGCCTACACCGTGGTGCTCGTGCTGGCGAAGGACGCCGCCGGCCAGAAGGACCTCAGCATGCCCGCGGTCAAGGACGCCATCAGCCAGGGCCTCCGCAGCCGCCGCGAGCAGTTGCTGCGCGCCGCGCTGCTCGGCGCCGTCCGGAACGACGCGGTAGTGGTGAATCTGATCGCCAAGCGTCTCGTCGAGTCCAAGGGCCAGATGCCGAGCGTGGCCCCGGCCGCCGCCGGCACGAAGTAACCCGCAGGCGGCCGCGCGAGTGGGACGCTGACCCGCCCCGGGGGTGGGGCAGCGTTCCGTCGCGCCTCACAGCGGCAGCCAGGTCCCGAGTCCCTGCTGGCTGGCCAGGCGGAAGACTTCCGGCGCCACCGCCATGTCATCCATGGCCAGGCCGAGATTGATCGCCATCGTTCGTTCGTCCGCCCGCTCGCGTCCCGGCTTGAGCCCCGCCGCGATCTCGCCGAGATCCGAGCACGGCTCCGGCGTCTGCTGGAAATACCCCGCGGCCTTGTAGTACCGGAATTGCGGGAGGTCGTCGGTGGTCACCTTGTCGACTTCGGCGAGCGCCGCGCCGCTCCAGTAGCTGTCGTAGTCGACCGCGCTGGCAAAGCCTCCGGGGCGCAGCCACCCGGCCTGGATGGGGGGATCCGGGTGCTTCAGGATGGGCCCGGAGGTGATCACCAGGTCGCTCTCGATGACCGCGGCCCTCGGCCCATCGACCCCGACGACGTCGAAACCGTACCTCGCGCGCATGTCGGCAACGAACCGGTGCTGCACCTCGGGCCGGATGTCGTACGCGAAGACCTTGGCGATCGGGAACAGGGTGGCGAACGCCTCGAGATGGCTGCGGCCCTGCACGCCGCACGCCAGGATCCCGACGGTGCTGCTCTCGGGGCGGGCGAGGTATTTCGCCGAAAGAGCCGATGCCGCAGCCGTGCGAACGGCCGTAATCCACGTGCAGTCCATGACCGCGTATGGCATGCCCGTCTCGACGTCGTTCAGCACGATCAACCCGGAGATGTACGGGAGGTCGCGCGCGTGGTTCTGGGGGTAGCCGCCGACCCACTTGATGCCGGCCGATCCGAGCGCCGGGATGTAGGCCGGCATCGCGTGCAGGAAGGCGTCGGGCCGCGTGTGGATGCCGGGCTTGGGAGGCATCTCGACGCGGCCGCTCCCCTTCTCCCGGAACGCCGTCTCGAGCAGGCCAATCATCGCCGGCACGCCGAGGCCGGCGCGTTCGACCTCCGCCCGCGACAGGTAGAGGAACTGCCCTTCGGCGCTTCCGGTGCTCATAACTGTCCTTCCCGGGACGGCGCGCGCGGCCGCCCCGCGAGCGGCCTTCACCGCATCGGGGGATTCTGGATCGCCTCCCACAGCAGCATCTTGCGCGCCTCGGACCCCGTGAAGACGTCGGACGGCACCTTCCGGTAGGCCAGGATGTTCCTGTAGATGAGGTCGCCGACACGCAGGTTCACGCCCATGCCGGCCAGGTACTGCAGCCGCAGGCTGCGATCCTGGTTGATGACCGCGTCGGACATCCAGCCGCCGAGGTTCGGCGCGTCGCCGGCAAAGGTCGAGAGCAGGTCGATGAGCGACGCGTACCCGACCTCGTGCAGCGACCGTGCCACCGGCGCGTACTCCGGTTCGTCCAGGCGCGCGGCGAGCGCGTCGATGTCCAGCGGCGCGGGGTCGAGCTGGCCGAGCAGGACGAGGTCGTAGCCCGCCCCGTTGTACGTGTTGCCGAACACGACGCCCCGCGGGAACGCCTCGAAGAACGTCGCGATCTCGCTCTTCACCGCCTCCTCGTTGCTCGAATACAGCTGCACGAAGAGCGTGACCGCGCCGCCGGGGTTCAGCCGCCGCTTGACCAGGTCGAAGAACTCCCGCGAGTACAGCATCGCCGCGCCCTTGACCCAGGGGTCGAGCGGATCCGAGGTGATGGCGTCGAACTTCTCGTGCGTCGTCAGCAGGAAGTGCCGCGCGTCGTCGACCCGGATCGTCACCTTGGGGTTGTGCGCGACGTCGAAGTTGTGGGCACTGAAGTAGCGCGACACCGTGGTCGGCACCAGCGGTTCGATCTCCGCGATCGTCACGCGCTTGACCCGCGGGTCAATCGACACGGCGCCGGCGGTCACGCCCGCGCCGAACCCGATCACGAAGACGGAGTCCGGGCGCTCGGGCACGAGCGTCGTGAGGTGGCCCAGCATGCGCTGCAGGCGCATGTCCTGCGGCTCGCTGGACGCCTGGACCTTGCCGGCGTTGTGGTAGTTCAGCACGCCGCTCGACAGCCGCGACACGGCCACCGACGCGTTGAGGCCCTCGCCCACGTAGATGAACTCCGCCTGGTTCACCCAGGTCGCCGCGAAGCGCCCGTAGCCGACGAGCAGACCGGGAACCGGCGGAACCGAGCGGCCGAGCAGCACGGCCCCTCCCCCGAGGCACACCACGAGGACGGCGGCCGCATACCGGCTCCCGGCCGGAGCCGGGGCCGGCGCGCCTGGGCCGGGGAGCAGCAGGAGCAGCGCCGAGGTCGCGGCCGCCGCGATCATGACCTGCTGCGTGTGCTGGCTCCCGATCCACGCGATGAGCGCGCCGGCGCCGAGCGCGCCGATGATGGCGCCCAGCGTGTTCGCGGCGAACAGCCGTCCCACGATCTGCGCCTGGTCACAGCCCAAGCGCGCCACGGCCGCCAGCGCCAGGGGGAAGCTCGCACCCCAGAGGATGGCCCCGGGCAGCACCGTCCAGAGACAGCGCGCCGCGTCGAGCTGGAAGTTGTACCACGGGCTGGTGGAGATGGACGGATCGATCGGCCAGTACGGCATCGACGTGCCGATCATGACGCCGGCCCACGCCACCGCCGCGCACACGCCCGCCTGGCACCAGCCCAGCGCCGCCGCCGGGCGGGCGAGGTTGCGCGCGAACGCGGACCCGAGACTGCTGCCGATGCCGAGCCCGAGCAGGAACCCGGCGAGAATGAGCGAGAACGTGTACGTGGTGCCGCCGAAGAGGAGCGAGAGCAGGCGCGTCCACACCACCTCGGCCGAGAGCGCGGTGAACCCCGACAGGGCGATCGCCAGGAAGACCGTCCGCCGCTCGACGGTCTGGGCCTGAACGGACGCGGGTCCGGCTGCCGCGGCGCGGCGCCCCTCCCCGTCGTCCCGCGCCGCGGCGGCTCGAATCTGCTGCGGGTCGTATGCGCTCGCCGAGGCCACGAGGAACGCCACGACAGCCACCGCGGCATTCAGGGCGACGGCCACGAACGTGGCCGTCGTGAGGTCGTACACGCGGAGCAGGTAGAAGCCGGCCAGCACGCTGCCGGCCACGGCCCCGGCCGTGTTGCCGGCGTAGAAGAACCCCAACCAGGAGACCCCGCGCGGCGTCATTTCGATCCAGCGCGACAGCGCGGGCAGCGTCGCGCCCATCAGGAGCGTCGGCGGAAGCAGGCAGATGCCGGCGGCGACGGCGCGCAGCACGACGCCCAGGGTGCCCGGCCCCGCCCAGGTCGAGTACGCGCTTCCCACCACCGGCATGCCGACGAGGACGATCAGGCCGATCACGCCGATCGCCGCCTCGAGCAGCGCGTACATGCGGAGCGGGTGACGGCCGGCGCCCGCGACCCGCGAGTAGCCGAGGCTGCCGAGGCAGAGCCCGCCCATGAACGTGCCGAGCAGGACCGCCAGGGAAATCGCCGACGATCCGATGACCAGCTGCAGCAGCTGGAACCAGACGACCTCGTAGATCAGCGCGGCACAGCCGCTGCCGATGAAGAGCAGGAGGAGGACGGGCAGGAAGCGTCGCGCATGCATGGCCGGAACCCCCTTCGCGAGGGGAACCGCCCCGTCGCAAGGAATGGCCGTCAGTCTATGGGCTCGGCGCCCTCACGGCAAGCGCTTCTTCGCGCGCGAGCGCGCGCAATGCGTCTAGAATGGCGCAGCACGCTCGGGAGACCCTCATGATCAAGCGCGTCGGCATCGTCGCCAAACCCAAACTGACCGCCGTGAGCGAGGACTTGCCCGCCATCGCCTCCTGGCTCCGGGAGCGGGGCGTCGAGCCGGTCTTCGACGACGAGACCGCGAAGCTGACCACGGCTGGCGGCATACGGACGGTCGGGCGGGACGACCTGCCGGCCCACGTCGACCTCATCCTCCTGCTCGGGGGCGACGGCACGCTGCTCGGCATGGCGGACCGGACCGCGCAGGCCGGCCTCGAGGTCCCCATCCTCGGCGTCAATTTCGGCGGGCTGGGATTCCTGACGGAAGTGACGTACGACGAGCTGTACACGTCGCTGGCGGCCGCGCTGGACGGCACCGCCCCCGTCGAGTCGCGCCTCATGCTGCGGGCCGTGATCGAACGCGACCGGCAGCCCAGGAGCGAGCACTACGTGCTGAACGACGTGACGGTGACCGGCGGGTCGCTGTCGCGGGTGGTCGAGTTCGCCGTCAGCGTGGGCGGCGAGTTCGTCGCGAGGTTCCATGCCGACGGCATCATCATCTCGACGCCGACCGGATCGACGGCCTACAACCTGTCGGCTGGCGGCCCGATCATGCATCCCGCGGTGCATGCGCTCGTGCTGAACCCCATTGCCCCGCACACCCTCACGAACAGGCCGGTCGTCATCCCCGCGTCGGACGACGTCCTCGTGCAGCCGCATCCGCGAGGCGACGGTTCGGAGGCGTACGTGACCTTCGACGGGCAGGCCGGTGAACGGCTCGAGTTCAGCGACACGGTTCGCGTCGGGCAGGCCGGGCGGCCCGCCCGCCTCGTTCGCGCCTTCACCCGAAGCTACTACCAGGTCCTGCGGGAAAAGCTGAGGTGGGCGGAACGGTGACGGCGGGAGGATTCGAAGCAGTCAGCAGCCAGCAGCCAGTATTCAGCAGCAATGCCTGTCGCGCTGCGATCCGGCTCGACAGCGGGACGCTGTCTTTCTACTGGCTACCTGCTACTGGCTACTTGCTCCCCTTCTTCTTGAAGAACTGCACCTGGTACTTCTGCACGTTGCGGTTGTGCTCGGCGAGGGTGGAGGCGAAGGCGTGCGAGCCGTCGTTCCGGCTCACGAAAAAGAGGTAGGGGACGGACGCCGGCCGCACCGCCGCCTCGAGCGACCGGCGGCCCGGCGCGGCGATGGGGCCGGGCGGGAGCCCGCGATACCGATAGGTGTTGTAGGGCGAGTCGACGGACAGGTCGGTCCGCGTGAGGTTCCCGTTGAAGCGGCCGCGCAGTTCGAGCGCGTAGATGACCGTGGGATCGCACTGCAGCCCGATCCGCTGGCGCAGGCGGTTGTGATAGACGGCGGCCACGAGCCGCCGCTCGTCCGGCGCCGCCGTCTCCTTCTCCACCAGCGACGCCAGCGTCACCGCCTCCCGCACGGACAGGCCGTGCTCCGCTGCCGCCGCCTGCAAATCCGGCGTCATCACCGACCCGAACCGTCCCACCATCCGCCGCACGAGGTCCCGCGCGGACGCGCGGCGCGGCAGCGCATACGTGTCGGGGAACAAGTACCCCTCCAGGTCGCGCGCGACCGGGTCGAACGCCGACACCAGTTCCGTGTCGCCCGCCGCCGCCGCGAAGTCCGTCGACGCGCCGAATCCGGACGCCTCGTAGAGCGCCGCCATCTGCCGGATCGTCAACCCCTCGGGAAACGTGATGCTGCGGAGGTAGACGTCGCCCCGTGCGATCGTCGCGACGACAGCCGCCGGCGTCGCGGCCCCGGTGAAGCGATACTCGCCGGCCTTGAGCGTCGTGGCTGTCCCGCTTCGCCAGACGGCCAGCCGCCACGTCGTCAGATCGCAGACGACGCCGGCCTCGACGAGCAGCGTCCCGATGGCCTTCGGGCCGAGGCCGCTCGTCACCTCGACGAACTGCTCGGCGCCCGCATAGCCCTTGTAGGGGGATGTCAGCCGGACGTATTGCTGCCGAGCCGCCCATGTTCCGGCGGCCATCGCAGCGAGCACGCACAGCAGGATCAATCGGCGCATCGGCGCTC
>Ga0316603_10001318_pt1 | contig 13094 bp, 9 predicted proteins | sample OWC_soil_day10_n_FD_207649 | JGI IMG/M metagenome (GOLD analysis project Ga0316603, IMG submission 207649) | Wetland soil microbial communities from Old Woman Creek delta, Ohio, United States - OWC_soil_day10_noCT | ecosystem: Environmental > Terrestrial > Soil > Wetlands | place: USA: Ohio...
GCGCGAGCGCCTTGGGGTCGCGGACCTTGCGCTGCACGAACACGATGGTCGCGACCGGCACCACGAGCGCCATCGCGACCGAGGCGAACCCCATCGCCGCGAGTGGGTTGGAGAGCATCGCCAGCCCACCGCCCATGAGGGCGTCGAGCATCGGCAGGTAGACGTAGAGCGCGACCGCGGCGGCGACGCCACCGAACACCATGCCGGCGATCTTGTAGCGCGGCGTCAGCCGGATGAGCTCGACGCCCGCCCAGACTTGAAGCGCGGCCGTCGTGATGCCGAACCACGGCGACTTGCCGCCGACGTTGCCGATCAGGCCCATCATCTGCCCGAGCGGGTTGTCGCCGCGGCTCATGCGCCGCATCGCGCGGTCGTCGCCCATGTCACCCATGAGCACGCCCGCGAAGCCGGTCGCCAGCGCGTAGACGCCGAACGCGAGCAGCAGCCAGCCGAGCGTCGGCAGGCCCTGATCCGACGCATCCTGCGTGGCCGGCGCGCGCTCGTCGAGCATCGTCGCGAACTGGCGGTCGCCGAAGAACCGCTTGACCGTGAGCGGCCACACGAGCAGCACCCAGGTGATCATCACGACCATCACGAGCATCAGGATCATCATCCCGCCGCCGCCGCCGCTCGGCATCGCCGTGACGAACCCGACGAGGAACACGCCGCCGGCGACGACGCTCGCGATGACGCCGAAGCTCGCGTACTTCGCGGCCGCGTCGGCGGTCTCGGCCATGTGGATCGCCTTGATGCCGCGCAGACCGGCGCGCAGGTGCAGCACCGAGCGGATCGTCAGCATCACGAACGCGACGAGCATGCCCATGCCCATCAGGTTCGACTTGAGCTCGCCCGGCCAGTCGAGCCAGCCGAGCAGCATGATCGAGCCGATCGCGACGCCGATCGAGCCGAAGATGAGCAGCAGGATCGAAGCGCCGTCGAAGCCCTTGTCGTCGGCCATCGGCACCGCGTCGCCGTACTCCGCGATCTTCGGCCGCGCGACGATGAACAGCGCGAGCGGCCACGCACTCAGGATCAGCAGCAGCGCCAGCATCATGCCGCCCGGCGCGTCGTTCACCAACATCCCCACGCACACCACGCCGACCTGGACCGCCGACACCGTGATGTAGCGTTGGAGCGCGCTCGCGGGCGTACCCGGGCCCTCGTAGAGGAGCCGCCGGCCGGCCGCGGCGTGGGTGAGCGAACGCGCGAGGCTCGTTCCGAGGACCGCGAGGATCCAGATCATGATCGAGCCCGGCATCCCGCGTCCGCCCCCGGCCTGCAGCACGGCGATCAACATGATCATGCCGTAGCAGGCGACGACCGCCGTCATGATCCCGCCGACGAGCTGCATGATCAGCCCGAGGCCCGAGAGCCCGCTATCCGACGACTTGTGCCCGGGTGAGGGCGCCGGCGCGCCGGTGCCTGCGTACGGTTGATCCACGGCCATGTTCGGTCCTCCCACTCGGTTCGCTATTCAGTAGCAGCCGCGCCTCGCAGGCGCTTGAAGATATCGGTCGCGCGACCGCGAAGCTTCTGGGCATCCGCGATCGCACCCGTGCGTTCCTTGATCCCCGCGAGCCCCTGGTACGCGCGCGCGAGCTCGACCTCGTTCTTCACCGCGGCGAGGATGTCGATCGCGCGCCGGAAGTCTTCGTCGGCGCCGTGCACGTTGCCGAGCGCCGCCGAGACCTCACCCTTCACGCGATAGCCCGAGCCGATGTGCGCGCGCAGCCCGACCGCCTCGCTCACCGCGACGGCGGCGTGCGCTTCGACATCCGCCGCCTCGAGGTTGCCGAGCTGCAGCTGCACCTGCGCGAGCCGCTGGTGCGTGACCGCGAGCGCGACGCGATCGCCCAAGCCCGACGCGATCAGCTTCGCTTCCGAGAGGTCCTTCACCGCCTCTTCGTAGCGGCCGATCGCCGTCTTCACCTCGCCCGATCGCGAGAGCACGTCGGCGAGCGCGAGCTTGTCGCCGATCTCCGTCGCCATCGTGCGCGCTTCGGACAGCAGCTCGAGCGCCGTCTCGTGGTTGCCGTCCTCGGCATGCACGCCGCCGAGGTCGCACAGCGACTGCACGACGCCGACGAGATCGCCGATGTCGCGACGCAGGTCGAGCGCCTCGCGAAACTGGTTGATCGCGGCCTTGAAGTTGCCGGTGTCGTGGTGCACGCGACCGATGTTCGCGAACGACAGCGCGATCGAGCGGCGATCGCCGATGCCGCGGCGGATCGTCAGCGCCTGCCGGTGAAAGTCGAGCGCTTGGCCGTAGGCACCGCGCAGCCAGTGCACGCGGCCCATGTCGTCGAGCGCCGACGCGATGCCGCGATCGTCGCGCGAGCGCGAAAACAGCTCGTGTGCACGCCGCAGGTGATCCATCGCGATGTCGTACTTGCCGAGCCGGCGCTGGCCGCGCGCGATGCGGCTGTACGCGGCGCCCGCCTTCGCGAGGTTGTCGAACCGCCACGCGAGGTGGAGCATCTCGACGAAGTACTGCATCGCCTCGTCGGTGCGGCCCGTCTGCTCGAGGACGTCGCCGAGGTTATGGAGCGCGTCCATCCGCGCCGGCGCATCGCGCTCGCCGATCATCGTCAGGCCCTTCTCGTAGAGGGCCCGCGCTTCTTCGGGCGCGTACCGCGAACGCGCGCGGTCGCCGCCCTGCAGGTAACACCGCGCCGCGCGCCGCGCATCGCCGCCGCGCTCGTAGAGGTTCGCCAGGAACTCGAGTTGCTCGTCGCTGCGCTGCACCGTCTTCGCTTCGAGCCACTGCGCCGCGTGCAGGTAGTAGCGTGCGAGGCGGCCCTGCTCCGTCGACTTCGAGATCAGCTCGCGCTCGAGGTTGTGCTTGAACACGACCTCCGCCTCGCCGGGGATGCTCGAGTCATCGACCTCGAGCGGCAACAGGTAGTCCTGGTCCGCGAGGATCGAGATCAGGTCGCTCACGCGCCGCCGGACGTCCTCGCCGTCGCCCCATTCGATCTCGAGGGCGCCCGGCTTCGGCTCGGGTGCGGGACGCTCGAGCCGCGTCATCGCGATCACGGCCGACACCCAGAACACGTTTCCGAACACGGCGGCCTTCTCGAGCAGCTCGCGCTCTTCGTTCTCGAGCGCCGCGATGCGCGCCTCGATCGCCTCGTCGATCGTGACCGGCAGCTCGGTCTCCGACGCCTTGTCGGGATCGAGCGACCACACCGCGCCACTCGCGTCGATCGTGCCGTTGTCGAGGTACAGCCGCACGAGCTGCTCGAGGAACGCGGGATTGCCGCCCGTCTGCTCGACGGCGAGCTGCGCGATATCGTCGGGGATGCGGCTGCACCGCGAGAGCAAGTTGCGGAACATCTGCTCCGCGTCGTCGGCTTCGAGGTTGCGCAGATCGATCCGCTCGTGGTCGACCGCGCCCTCACCCCACCCGCCGGCGTGCACGAGCATCTCGGGCCGTGCCGCCGTGAGCAACACGAGCGGCGAGCCGGCGAGCCCGCTCACCAGATCCGTGACGATCGACAGCGTCTCCTTGTCGGCCCACTGCAGATCATCGAGGACCAGCACGAGCGGCGACTGCGCCGCGTCGGCTTCGATGAACCGGCGCAGCGCGACGCGCGTGAGCTCGCCGTGCTGCTTCGGATTCTCCGCGACCGCGCTCAGGAACGGCGTCGGCAGAAATTCGAGGCCGACGAACTTGCCGAGGAAGTACTGGATCTCGGCGATCTGGTCCGAGCCCATGACGCTCTTGATCTCGTGCGAGAACCTGAGCTTCGTCACGTCGTCGGGATGCGGCGTCAGCTCGAACCGATCGCGCAGCATCGACGTCAGGGCCGTCAGCGGCACCGGCTCGCCGCGCGCGTCGCGCTGCGCGGCGCCGTGGAACACGCGCACCTGCTTCGCCGTGATCTTCCCGATCAGCTCGTTGATGAGGCGCGACTTGCCCGTGCCCTGATTGCCGACGATCGTCACCAGCTGCGGTGCTTGGAAGTCGACCGCGCGCGCGACGACGTCTTCGAGGATCGCGAGCTGCTTCGCGCGTCCCACCAGCGGGCTGCGCACGACGCGCGGCGGCTCGGGCTCGGTGTCGATGCGGACGAGGCTCCGGTGGCGATCCGGGATCGGCGGGGGCTGGGTCTTCGTTCGCGACCCGAGCGGCGGCGTTGCCGTGATGGACGGAATGCGGCCTGGACCCGGCGGCGGTCGGGACGTTCCGTTCGACACTGCCGGCGAGGGTACCCGCCCCGTGTGATCGGTCGCAAGCCGTGGCGAGCACAGCCCTTCCGGGTGTACCTTAGAAAATGGGATGGGAACCCGGCTGCTTTCGCTTGTCGCGCTGGCACCCTTGCTGGCTGGCTGCCCGACCGTCGACCTCGGGGACACACCGACTGATATCGGCTTGTGCAATCCCGCCGGCGGCCTCGACTACTTCACCGACGTCATCTGGCCCGACGTCGTGCGGCCGACCGACGGGATGGAGGGCTGCACCAAGGCCGGTGGCTGCCACAACGAGGCCGGCGGTAACGGCCTGTCGTTCAGGACCCAGCCCGCCCCGGACTTCGCCTTCAACTTCCGCCAGGCGCAGCTGTTCCTGAACTGCGGCACGCCCGGGGCGAGCCAGTTCATCGGCAAGCCGCTCTCCGGCATCGAGCCGCACGGCGGCGGCGACATCTTCGATCCCTCCGCCGACAAGGCCATCGTCGACAAGTTCCTCGCCTGGTTTTAATGCGCTTCCTTCTCTCTCTCGTCGTTGTCGCCAGCCTCGCTGGCTACGCCCACGCCGACGCGTACTTACGCGTGATCGCGCAGAAGACGTCCGTGCACACGGGGCCCGGCCCCGGGTATCGCGAGGTCTACGTCGCCGAGCGCGGCCAGGTGTTCGCGGTCCTCGAGCGCGGCACGAGTGACTACTGGTTCAAGATCGAGCTCGAGGACGGCACGAACGGCTGGATCCTCGGCGACACCGTGTTCCCGTTCGAGGTCGGGCCCGAGGGCGAGCCCGGCGTGTTCACGCGGATGGGCCGGTCGATCAAGAAGACGTTCCTCGGCCCGTCGCCGGCGCCGTACGCCAATGTCGGGCTGTCGTTCTCGGCCGGCATCCTCGACCTCGAGGGCGTGTTCATGCTGCGCCCGTCGTGGCTGATCGATCCGTACTGGGCGCTCGAAGGGTTCGCCGGCCTGTCGCCGCGCTCGGAGAAGGACATCTACCTCGCGGGCCTCGCGTTCGTGCTGCGGCTCGCGCCCGGTGCCGTCGTCGGTCCCTACGCGAGCGTCGGCCTCGGCGCCGCGCACATTCGCCCGAAAGCCGACAACTTCGTCGACGAGAAGGAGACGGTGATGGCGCTCGGCGCCGGCGGCGGTCTCGAGATCACGTTCAAGAAACAGATCACGCTGCGCCTCGACGCGCGCAACTGGAAGCTGTTCGACGAGAACAAGTCGAGCCTCGGCCAGGAGTACACCGGCGGCCTCGCGATCTTCTTCTAGGAGGGAACCATGCGCATCCTCAACGCCATCATCGTCCTCGGGGTCCTCGCCGGCATCGGCTGCGGACGTCAGGCCGTGCGCGCATCGGAGAAGAAGTTCCTCGCCGATCAGGTGATGGTGTTCGACGAGGATCCGCACGAGTCGTCGGCGAACGATCACGTGCGCACGAATCGCGAAGGCGCCGCCGGTGGGAACGGCGCTGGAGGAGGCGGATGCGGCTGCAACTAGCCATCGCGTTGTTCGCCGCTGCAACGCCCGCGCTTGCAGACGATCGCGCCGAGTTCTCGACGACGTTGTTCGCCGAGAAGCGCGACGGCGGCAGCGGCCGGCTGACGGTGATCCACCCGCAGCTGCTGTTCGGCGTCGACCTCGGGCAGTTCACGACGTTCGACTTCGCGTATTCCGCCGACGTCGTGTCGGGCGCGACCGCGAGCATCTACCAGGTCGACGCGGTCTCCGCCGCTACGAGCTTCTCGGATCTGCGCAACGAGGCGTCGGTCGGCCTCGGCTTTCACGGCCGGCGCTCGCGCATCAGCTTCTCGGCGCTGTTCGGCACCGAGCGCGACTACCTGTCGCGTCAGATCGGCGGCAGCGCCTCGATCGATCTGCCGGGCCGCAACACGACCGTCGCGCTCGCCTACACGCACGGCTTCGATCAGGTCTGCAACCGTGACAACGGCGACGCGACACCGCTCGAGAGCCGCGCGCTCACCGGCGACGATACGTGCAGCAAGTCCGGGGTCGTCTCCGGCAAGGACCGGCCGATGGCCGACGGCGACGGCGCCGCGACGAAGTGGGAAGACGTCGCGATCGACACCGCGGCCGTCACGCTCACCCAGAACCTGTCACCGACCATGAACCTGCAGCTCGCGCTGTTCGGTCAGATCCAGGAAGGCTTCCAGTCGAACCCGTATCGCCGCGTCCGCATCGGCCCGAACGCGCCACAGGAGCACATCCCCGATACCCGCGCACGCTGGTCGATCTCGGCGCGCCTGAATCGCTTTCTGCCGTCGCTCAAGGGCGCGGCGCACTTCGATAGCCGCTTCTACAACGACACCTGGGGCGTCACCAGCGGCAACCTCGAGCTCGCGTATTCGCAGTACATGGGCGAGAGCCTGCTCTTGAAGCTCTACGCGCGCATCTACCAGCAGTCCGCGGCGACGTTCTTCAAGGACGCGTTCTATTACGAGACCGAGTCGACCGCCGGCGAGTACTTCACGGGCGACCGCGAGCTCTCCCCCGTGCGTAACGCGACGCTCGGAGGAAAGCTGACCGTCATCACGATCGGCGAGGACAAACCCGTGCTCGGCCTGTTCGACAAGCTGCAGCTCAACGTGCGCGGCGACCTCATGTTCATCGACGTGCTCGCGGCGGATAGCCTCGCCGACAACCCGATGGGCATCGATAAGCAATTCATCTACGGCAACAGCCTGATCGACGCGATCGTGATCCAGGCTGGACTCCTCGGTAACTACTAGACTCCGCTCGCCGGCGCGATTTGTCGGTACGTCCGTCGGGAGTGCTATGATCGCGTCCATGTACCGCTATGGGGACGGGACGCCTTTTCCGCTCGAGGAGAACTTCATCGAGACGCTGACAGCGGCCGTCGAGACGTGCACCGCCGCGTTCTCCCCACTCGCGGAGCTCGACGCACGGCGCGAGCGTGCGAAAGAGACGCGCCGCGAGGCGGAGAAGGAAGCGGGCCGGCTCGACGATCTCGAGAAGACGCTCACGGCCGCGCTGGCCCCCTACATCCCGACCGACAAGCTGAAGGCGAACAGCGCGCAGACGGTCGCGCAGAAGCTCGCGCAGTCGGCGAAGTCGTTCATCGCCGAGGCGAAGACGCAGGTCGACACGCGCGTGCGCCAGATGGAGGCGCAAGCCTCGGGCCGCACCTCGGCGGAGGGCGTGCTGAAGGCGCTGCGCCCGTTCTTCGACGAGCACCAGTTGCCGAAGGCCGTGTGGATCATGTCGTGGGACGTGCGCGGAGCCGAAGCGCATGCAGACGCGGTCGCGACCGCCGGTCGCATCGTCGCCTCGTTCCAGCTCACGCCCGATCCGTATCGCGGCCCGATCCGCGTCGAGCAGCTCGCCGACGGCGTCGTGGTTCACATGATGAAGAAGGGCGTGTTCGGCAAGGCGAAGCCTGCGCCGGTCGATCTCGGCAAGTACGTGATGGTCGCGTTCGAGCGGACGGTCAAGGAGTCCGTCGTCACGCTCAAGGAAAACGCGAACAAGGCGTCGCCCGGCCTGCGCTTCGCGGTCGGCGACAACGGTGCGACGTGGGTCTCGATGACCGCCGCCGGCGATGCCGAAGGCGAGCCGAACCCGCTCGACCTCGAGGACGTCGCCCCGATCCGCAACCTCGCCGAGCGCGCGAACGCGGCGCTCAAGGATCTGATCCACAAGCGCGCGCTCGTCGACCTCACGTTCGGCGGCAAGTCGATCAGCGACATCGACGAGCCCCGCGTCGTGCCGCTCGAGCTCTTGCAGCAGCTCACGCCGCTCGCGCGCACGATCCGCGAGAAGAGCCGCATGAGCGGAGAGCTCGTCCTCAAGCGCGACATCGGCGACGGTCGCCGCGAGGAGCTGTTCGTCCCGCGCGCGACGCTCGCGCAGCAGTTCGCCCGACTGCCCGCGGAGTACCGCCGGCCGTTCGAAGAGATGGGCATCACGCAGGAAGAGACGCAGCCCGCGATCACGCTGCCCCCTCGCCCGCCCGGACCGCGTGGCCTGGACAAGGCGCTCGACATCGATCCCGATCTCGACTAGCTCGCTAACGCTGCGAGAGCTGCACGATGCCGTCGACGACGCGCTCGAGGATCACGCGCTCGGCGAGCTCCTTGCCCATCGCCTTCACCATCGGCCCCGTGAACGGATCGCCGTTGCTCGAGAACAGCGTCTGATCGCCCTTGAGCGCGCGATCCGCGGCCGCGAGCCGCTGCGTCGCGACCGCGAGCGCGTCGGGCTGGTAGCTGCGCGCCTGCGCGATCAGCTTGTCGACGACGAACGGCGGCACGCCGAGCTTGCTGCCCCACTCCGCGCGCGACACGCTCTGCTTGCGCAGCGCGTGGACGAGCGAGAGCTGGCGGATGTGCCGCGCGAGCATGACGACGACCCCGACGGCGCTCTCGCGCTGATCGCACAGCGAGGCGACCGCGGCGAGCGCGCGTGACCGATCCGCGGCGCCGATCGCGTCGGTGAGCTCGAACACCGAGCGCTCGCGGGTGTCCGCGATCAGATCGTCGACGTCGTCGGAGGTGACGGGACGGCGACCCGCGAACAACCCGAGCTGCTCGACGGCGAGCGACAGCCGCGAGAGGTCACCACCGACCGCCTCGACCAGGCGGTTGACGGCCGCCGCGTCCATCTTCACGCCGTGCGCCTGCGCTTCGGCGCGCACCCACGGGGCGAGCTGGCGCGGCGCCTCGAGCGTGTGCAGGAAGCCCTTCTTCGAGAGCTGCGACCACAGCTTGATGCGCTTGTCGATCTTCGACGCGACCGCGACGACGACCGTGCTCGGGTTCGGCTTCTGCAAGTACGCGAGCAGCGGCTCCGCGTCGTCGGCCGGCATCGCCGCGAGGTCGCGCACGTAGACCATGCGGTACTTCGCCATCATCGGCAGCGTCTGCGCGAGTGCGACGATCTGCCCGCCCTTGGGCTTGCCCTCGACGACGTCGTAGTTGAAGCCGCGCGCCGCCGGCGGCACCGCGATGTCGCGAATTGCCGTCAACACGCGCTCGATCAAGACCGGGTGCTCCGAGTGCAGCACGTAGATCGGGTCGAACCGACCGGCGCGTACCTCTTCGAGGAGCTCGTCCACGGGCTGACCCTAGCAGAGCACGATGACAGTGATAGTGTCCTCGCCGTGATGATCTCGCGGCGATCGTTCTTGGCCGGTTCGCTGGCCGCAGCGGCCTCCGTGCGCCTCGTCGACGCGCGCGGCCTGATGACGGATCCGGTCCTCGATGACCTGATCCAGCGCACGCTCGCGACCGCGAAGAAGGCCGGCGCGACCTACGCCGACGTGCGAATCGTCCGGATGCGAAACGAGCGCGTGTTCACGCGCGAGGATCGGATCGACGGCGTGTCGTACAGCGACCAGTACGGCGTCGGCGTCCGCGTGATCGCGGGTGGCGCGTGGGGCTTCGCCGCGACGCCATCGGTGACGATCGCCCAAGCCGAGCGCATCGCGAAGGCCGCGGTCGCGATCGCGAAGGCGAACGCGCCGCTCCTCAAGCGCCCGGTCGCGCTCGCGCCCGAACCGGCGCACGTCGACGTCTGGCAGACGCCGATCGCGAAGGACCCGTTCAAGATCCCGCTCGAGGCGAAGGCCGAGCTGCTGCTCGCGATCAACCAAGAGGCGATGAAGGTGCCCGGCGTGAAGTTCGTGAACAGCTGGTACACCGGCAACGCCGAGTGGAAGCTGCTCGCGACGAGCGACGGCGCCTACATCGAGCAAGAGATCGTGCGGCTCGAGCCGGGCTTCTCCGTCACCGCCGTCGACGACAAGCGCGGCGAGTTCGAGTCGGTGGACGACGACACGCCACCGCGCCAGGCGGGCTGGGAGTACGTCGAGAACGCGGCCCTGCGGAGCAGCGCGCGGCGCGTCGCCGAGCTCGCCGTCGAGAAGCTCAAGTCACCGTCGGTGACGCCCGGTAAGCGCGACCTCATCCTCGACCCGACGAACCTCTGGCTCACGATCCACGAATCGATCGGCCACCCGACCGAGCTCGACCGCGCGCTCGGCTACGAAGCGAACTTCGCGGGGACGTCGTTCGCCACGCCCGACAAGCTCGGCAAGCTCCGCATCGGCGCGCCGCACCTGACGTTCTATGCCGACAAGACGACGCCCGGCGCGCTCGCGACCTGCGGCTACGACGACGACGGCGTGAAGACGCAGCGGTGGAACCTCGTCGACAAGGGCATCTTCGTCGGCTACCAGACGACGCGCGAGCAAGCCGGCTGGATCAACGAGAAGGCCTCGCGCGGCACCTGCTACGCGGACAGCTACGGCTCGTTCCCGTTCCAGCGCATGCCGAACATCTCGCTCGCGCCCGGTCCGCAGGAGCGCTCGATCGACGACATCATCGCCGCGACCGACGACGGGGTCGTCGTGCACGGACGCGGCTCGTGGTCGATCGATCACCAGCGCCTGAACTTCCAGTTCTCGGGACAGACCTATTGGGAGGTCAAGGGCGGCAAGAAGGTGCGGATGGTGCGCGATGTCGCGTACCAGGCGAACACGATCGACTTCTGGACCAGCTGTGACCTGATCGGCGGGCCGAAGTCGTGGTGGCTCGGCGGCTCGATGTCCGACGGCAAGGGCGAGCCCGGCCAGAGCAACGCGGTCGGGCACGGCTGCCCGCCGGCGCGGTTCAGAAAGCAGAACATCCTGGACACGAATCGGCGGAGGAAAGCGTGATGCTCGACGCAACCCAGAGTCGCCAGCTGCTGGCGAAGGTCGTCGCGATCGCCAGCAAGACGCCGGGCGCGGAGGCGGTCGTCTCGCTGCGCGGCGGGCGTACCGGCAACACGCGGTTCGCGGTCAACGAGATCACGTCGTCGGCCGACGTCGAGACGCAGGACCTCTCGGTCACGATCAAGCTCGGCAAGCGGAGCGCGAGCGCGTCGACGAACCAGCTCGACGATCGCTCGCTCGCGGAGGTCGTCGCGCGGGCCGTGCAGATGGCGAAGCTGTCGCCCGAGAACCCGGAGGCGATGCCGCCGCTCGGCCGCCAGGCGTACAAGCAGGTGAAGGGTGCGCGCGACGCCGCGACCGCGAAGCTCGGCGCCGAGCCGCGCGCGAAGGCGGCGGGCGCGTCGATCGGGCTCGCGGCGACGTCGAAGGTCACGATCGCGGGCTACTACGAGAACGCGGATCGCACCCGCGCGCTCGCGTCGACGGCCGGGCTCTCCGCGTTCCACGCGTGGACGAGCGCGGGCATGACGTGCACGGCGCGCACGCCCGACGGGACTGGATCCGGCTGGGCGGGCGGCGCCTCGCACCGCGCCGCCGACTTCGATGCCGCCGCGCTCGCGAAGATCGCCGTCGACAAGGGCGTGAGATCGGCGAAGCCGACGCGGCTCGATCCGGGCCGCTACACCGTCGTGCTCGAGCCCGCCGCGGTCGCCGACCTGCTCGAGTTCCTGACCGGCTCGTTCAACGCGCGCCGCGCCGACGAGGGCCGCTCGTTCTTCAGCAAGCCGGGCGGTGGGACCCGCGTCGGGGAGAAGCTGTTCCCCGACACGATCACGCTGCGCAGCGATCCGACCGACGCGCAGCTCGAGGCCGCGCCGTTCGACGGCTCGGGCTTTCCACTCGCGCCGACGACGTGGATCGACAAGGGCGTCGTCAAGGGGCTCGTCTACGACCGGTTCTGGGCGCAGAAGCAGAACAAGCAGCCGACGGGTAACCCGCAGGGATGGATCCTCGACGGCGGCAAGGCGACGCGCGAGGAGCTGATCAAGGGCGTCAAGCGCGGCGTGCTCGTCACGCGGTTCTGGTACCTCCGGTGGATCGATCCGCAGACGATCCTGATCACCGGCCTCACGCGCGACGGCGTGTTCTTGATCGAGAACGGCGAGGTCACGCGGCCGGTCAACAACTTCCGGTTCAACGAGTCGCCCGTGCAGATGCTCGGCAAGTGCGACGGGCTCACGGCGAGCGTCGTGTCGCCGATGGGCCAGATGCGCGTGCCGGCGCTGCGCACCCACGAGTTCAACCTCGCGTCGATCAGCGAGGCCGTGTGAGCGCAGTCGTCATCACCGCCGATGCCGCGATCACCGACGAGGGTGCGCGCGGCCCGACCGCGATCCTCTCGATCGACGGGCGCATCGAGCGCGTCGGCGACCCGGATGTCGTGCTCGCGGATGCCCGGGCGGCCGACGCGAAGCGCATCGACTGGCCCGCACGCGCCGTCGTGCCCGGCACGGTCAACACGCACAACCACAGCTTCCAGTCGCTGCTGCGCGGGATCGGCGACGACCTGCCGTTCCTCGAGTGGCGCGACAAGGCGCTCTATCGCTACTCGCCAAAGCTCGGCGCCGAGGACATGGCCACGGCCGCGCTGTTCGCGTTCGGCGAGATGCTGCTGCACGGCGTGACCACCGTCTGCGACTTCTACTATCTCAACGCGCAAGGCAACGACAACGCGTCGGCGACGATCGAAGCCGCGAAGCGGCTCGGCATGCGCATCGTGCTCGCGCGCTGCTTCTATGACTGGGACGGCGCGCCCGCGCAGTATCGCGAGTCGATCCCGCAGGCGATCGCGAACTTCGAGGCGCTCGCGAAGCGCTACCAGGATCGCGAGCGGTTCCTGACGGCCGTGCAGCCGGCACCGCACAGCCAGCACGGCGCGACGCCGGCGATGATCGAAGCGGGCGCGGGCTGCGCGCGCGACGCCGGCGTGCCGTGGCACATCCACCTCGCCGAGGAGCAGTACCAGGTCGAGCAGTCGCTCGCGCGCTTCGGCACGCGGCCGCTGCATGCCGTGGCCGCCCTGCCCGTCGACATGTCGAACATGATCGCGGTGCACGGCTGCTGGTTCGACGACGGCGAGCGCGCGCTGCTCGCGGACCGCGGCGGGTCCCTCGCCTACTGCCCGGGCTCGAACATGTTCCTCGGCGACGGC
>Ga0316603_10001319_pt1 | contig 13092 bp, 3 predicted proteins | sample OWC_soil_day10_n_FD_207649 | JGI IMG/M metagenome (GOLD analysis project Ga0316603, IMG submission 207649) | Wetland soil microbial communities from Old Woman Creek delta, Ohio, United States - OWC_soil_day10_noCT | ecosystem: Environmental > Terrestrial > Soil > Wetlands | place: USA: Ohio...
CGTGCACTGTAATGACCGGGTGGCGATTGTGCTTCCCAACGGTCCTGAGATGGCCGTGGCATTTCTGGGTGTGTCTTCTCTCGCGACCAGTGCCCCGTTGAATCCTGACTACCGTGCTGATGACTTTGCTTTTTATCTCAGAGATTTAAGCGTGAAGGCACTGATAGTGCAGGAGGGGACGGATTCACCCGCGGCCGGCGTGGCGCGGCTGCACAGAATCCCGGTCATAGAATTGGCGCCGGTTCTTGACAAAGAGGCGGGAGTGTTTACTCTCAACGGCGATACCTTGACAGGCATTTCCGGTACTGAGTATGCAACACCCGATACCACGGCCCTGGTGCTCCATACTTCAGGCACCACCTCTCGCCCCAAGATTGTGCCGCTGTCGCATGTTAATCTATGCGTTTCTGCCGGGAATATCCGGGAAAGCCTTGCACTCACCGAAGCGGACCGCTGCCTGAACGTGATGCCCTTATTCCACATCCACGGGCTGGCGGCGGCTTTGCTGGCATCCCTCTCCGCCGGCGGCAGTGTTATCTGCACGCCGGGGTTTCACACGCCCGGCTTCTTCGATTGGATGGATGTGTTTCAGCCGACATGGTACACTGCGGTGCCCACGATGCACCAGGCCATTCTCGCGGAGGCTTCCCATAACCGTGCGGTGATTTCAGGCAGGCCTCTGCGGTTCATCCGTTCCTCGTCATCCGCGCTGCCTCCGAAGGTCATGGGGGAGCTGGAAGAGGTCTTCGGCGCTCCTGTGATCGAGGCATACGGCATGACCGAGGCAGCGCACCAGATTGCGAGCAATCCCCTCCCCCCGCGCTCCCGCAAACCGGGGTCTGTGGGTGTGGCTGCCGGTCCGGAAATTGCGATTATGGATGAGGCGAGGAAATTACTTGAGAACGGTTTCAGGGGTGAAATCGTTATTCGTGGTGCCAATGTGACTTCCGGTTATGAGGGAAATCCCGACGCGAATCAGAGTGCGTTTGTCAATGGCTGGTTCCGGACCGGTGATCAGGGGGTGATGGATGCAGAGGGCTATCTTTCCATCACGGGCCGCCTCAGAGAAATTATCAAAAGGGGAGGAGAACAAATCGCGCCAAGGGAGATTGACGAAGTGCTGCTGCACTACCATGGCGTGCGGCATGCGGTGACATTTGCCGTGCCCCATCCTACGCTGGGCGAAGATGTCGTGGCCGCGGTGGTCCCGGAGGACGGGCAGGCCCTGAATGAGTCCGGGCTTCGGGAGTTTGTCTTGAAGCATCTGCCCATGTTCAAGGTGCCAAGCCGCATCCTGGTCGTCGGCGAGATTCCCAAAGGGCCAACAGGGAAGCTGCAGAGGATAGGGCTGGCGGAGCGGTTTGCGCAAGACCTGTGTGTCGCGTACGAGCCGCCGGCAGAGGGTATGGAACAGCTGACTGCATCGATCATCGAGCAGGTTCTCCCGGGTCAGCGGGTGGGAAGGAACGACAACTTCTTCGCTCTTGGCGGGGATTCCATCCGTGCCATGCAGGTCGTGGCACGGCTTGTGAAGACGCTTGGCCTTGAAATCCCTCCTACTGCTGTGTTCCAAAAGCCGACCGTGGCACAGCTCGCGGAGGAACTTGCCCGACTTCAGGAGGAACAGGAGATAGTGACCCTTGTGCAGGAGTTGCGGAAACTCCCTCCTGAAGAAGCGGAGCGGTTGCTCCGTGAAGGGGCTCGGGAGGACGAGTGATGCAGGACAACTGGGACGGCGATGACAGAAAGCTCTTGCGCGACCGTCTGGAGGCGCTCACGGCGGTACAGCGGGCCGACTTGAGGCGCTGTTTGTCTGCAAAGAAGACCGGTGGTCATTCGCTGGTCGCTGAGGCGCTGCACCGGTGCGGTGTGAAACACGTGACAGGTATTGCCGGGACCCCTGTGGATCGCATCTTTCCCGAGTGTGTGGCTCGTGGCATGAGGCTTATTGGGGCCCGTCATCAGCAAGCTGCCGTGTTGATGGCCGCTTCAGGCAATTTCATAGCCGGGCGGCTGGAGTCGGTTGCAGTTGTTTCGGCAGGACCTGCGGTCACCAATGCGCTTACCGGCATCCTGGTGGCCCGTGACAACGGGTGGCCTGTCATTGTAATGGGGGGACGGCGTCCGTTACACAGGGAAGGAATCGGCTACTTCCAGGAGCTGGATGCGGTTCCGGTATACCAGAGCGTGACAAAATGGGCGGCTAAGGTAGAACAAACCTCTGAGATCATGAGTACGGTGATCCGGGCCTATGAGATTGCCTGCAGCGGCAGGCCAGGGCCGGTGTATCTCGATCTCCCTGAGGACGTCCTCGACGGAACAAGCGAGATGGATTGTTCGGTGTCCCCGGCCATTATCCCTTCGCCCCAAGCGACTGCACACACCCTGGGGGAGACCGCACGCCTGATGCGTGGGGCGGAACGGCCGCTCCTAATCCTTGGAGAGGGCATCCGCTGGTCATTTTCCCGGGACTCGTTGCGAAGCATGGTCGAAGGGTCCGGCATCCCCTTTATCACCACTCCGATGGCGAGGGGCGTTCTGTCAGATGACCACGCGCTTTGCGCCAATGAGGTGCGACGATGGATCCAGTCGCAGGCCGACGTGGTTCTCATGGCAGGGGCCTGCTTCGACTGGAGGTTTCGCTTTGGGGGTGAACTGGCGCCAGGGGCGCGCATCGTACACGCGGATGCCGACCCCCTGATGATTGGAAAAAACGTCGACGCCGCCCTGACGGTCTGTGCGGACAGCGGCAGCTTCCTGGTCCAGCTGCAGGAAGCGCTCGCCGGGCTGCCAGCCCTCACCGGGACAGTGCAGCTGGCCGCCTGGCATGAACTGCTGAAGGCGAAGATCGACGAGAGCCGGCGGGCACATCTTGCGTGGCGCTCGAAGGAGTCCATGCCCATGGGTCCTCAGCAGCTCTTTGTCGCGCTCCGTGATTTTCTCCCTGGTGACGCCGTGGTGGTAATGGACGGCAATATCACCCTTTCCACCGGTCAGTTTCTCCTCTCTGCCCGGGAACCATTTTGCTGGTTAGACCCGGGCTGGAACGGATGCATGGGGAGCGGCATCCCGTTTGGAATGGGAGCTAAGCTTGCTGCCCCTGAGCGGATGGTGGTCGTCGTATGCGGTGATTACGGATTTGGATTAAACGCCATGGATCTGGAGACGGCGGTGCGATGCCGGATTCCTGTCATCGTCGTTGTCGTTAACAACGACGGCATTACAGGGTCACTCCGGCAGAAGGTGTATTTTTCGCCCGATTATCCTGAACTCTTCAGTCGCTTCCTGCCGCGGCTCAGGTATGAGCGGATTATGGAGGTGTTCGGCGGGCACACAGAGTATGTGGTCGAACCCACTGACATACGCCCTGCGCTCGAAAGGGCGGCAGCATCGGGGCTGCCATCGTGCATCAACGTCATCGTGGACCCCGAAACACCCAGTCCCGGTGTGTGGTGATCAGCGAAGGTTGATGGCTGAATCTTGAATTAACTCGACCATACGGAGGGGGAAGCCTGAAAGCGCTGGATGTCTGAAAACAAATTACAACGGAGGAAGCATGGGAACTGGTTTCGGCGATAAATTAAGGGAGACACTGAAGGAAAAAGAGATCATTCCTTTCATAGGAGTATATGACACTTTTTCCGCATCTATCGCTGCAAGGTCCTTCGACGGTATTTTCATCAGCGGATTCAGTTTTGCGGCAAGTTTTTACGGTCTTCCTGATATCGGCCTGATTTCATGGTCCGACATTGTGGCATTTGCCCAGCGTGCCAGGACAATACTCCCTGACACGCATATCCTGGTGGATATTGATGACGGATATGCGGATGCGGAGGTAGCGGCACACGTGGTATCGTTATTGGAAGCTATAGGCGTGTCGGGAATTATTCTTGAGGATCAAAAAAGACCGAAGCGATGCGGCCATCTCGACTGCAAGCAGATATTGGAACTGGATGACTTTATGCCAAAGCTTGAGAGGGTATTGAAAACCCGCAACGACATGATCGTTGTGGCACGGACTGACGCTGATGAGTTTGATGAGGCTGTGCGGAGAGTAAAGGCCTTTGATAAAGCCGGTGCTGACTGGGTATTGGTGGACGGGATCGGGGATATGGAAACAGTGAGGAGACTGAGGATGCAGACCAGCAAGCCGCTTGTCTTCAACCAGATTGCAGGGGGAAGATCACCGTTTTTCCCCCTGACTGAACTGAAGACTGCGGGGATATCGGTTCCTTTATACAGTACCCCCTGCCTGTTTGCAGCCCAGGAATCGATACAGGAAGTGATGCGCACATTGAAATTGAATGACGGCCTCCTGGCTTCAGGAGATATGAGCAGCGTGGACCTCGCCTCTTGTCAGGCACTTCTTGAAGAGAACCTGGCCAGGAGGGATGGTCGTCCATGATTTTAAGAGGACAAAGGGTATGAAGGATTTGCTGGAGCGTATTTCGCGTCTTTCCCCGGAGAAACGGGCTCATCTCGAACAGATGCTCGAGGAGAAGGGAGTCCACGCAACATCTCGGAAGGGCATTCAGCGCGTTGAAGGCCGAAAATCAGCACCCCTTTCCTTTGCACAGGAACGAACGTGGTTCCTTGATCAGTTAACATCAGATAAAACCATATACAACCGCCCTGTTGCCGTTCTTTTGAGGGGTTTACTCAACGCAGCCGCCCTTGAACAGACAATCAATGAGATCATTCGTCGCCACGAAATCCTGCGTACCACCTTTGTTGCTCTCGACGGAGATCCGGTGCAAATTGTTCATCATGCGGAGCCCCTGAAGGTTGCGCGGGTTGATCTAAGACAATTGCCTGAAGGAGACCGGATTGCAGAAGCCACCCGATTGATCACCGAGTGCATGCGTCAACGCTTTGATGTGGGGCAAGGGCCTCTTCTGAGGGGTTCATTGCTGCGCTTGGGTGACGAGGAGCATATTCTGTCCATTACCCTGCACCACATTCTCTTTGACAACTGGTCAATGAATGTTTTTCTGAGGGAGGTCGCAGCACTCTATGAGGCGTTCTCTGCAGGGAAGCTGTCACCACTCCCCGACTTGCCTATCCAGTCTGTTGACTTTGCTGTCTGGCAGAGGCAGTGGTTGCAGGGCGATGTCTTGGAGCGTAAGCTTTTCTATTGGAAAAGGCAGTTGGGCGAGGATTTGCCCGTACTGGAGCTGATGACGGATTACCCTCGTCCCGCAATCCAAACTTACAGGGCGGGCCACTCGACGCTGCAGTTATCCGGAGAGCTGACCGGGTCTCTCAAGGCCTTGAGCCTGAGGGAGGGGGTCACGTTATTTATGACGGTGTTGGCTGCGTTCAAGGTTTTACTCTCTCGATATACAGGCAAGGATGACATTGTGATAGGAACTCCTGTCGCAAATCGTAACATGGTGGAAATTGAGAATTTAATAGGCTTTTTTGTGAACACGCTAGTTCTGAGGACAGACTTTTCGGGCAATCCAACGTTTCGTGAGATCCTGAACCGGATACGCCAAGTAGCACTGGAGGCCTATGCCAATCAGGACCTCCCTTTTGAGAAGCTGGTGGAGGAACTTCGGCCTGAACGGAACCTGAGCCATTCACCGCTATTTCAGGTCATGTTAAACATGGAGAATACTCCAAAGCAGCCTTTAGTGGCACAAGGCCTGAGAATTGAGGAATTCGAGGTTTTGAGTGATATAGCGCCCCTTGATCTGTCTTTGGAAATGACGGAAAAAGGGTCAGGGATATGTTGTCTGTTTGTATACAACGCCGATCTTTTTGACGCAGCCACCATCGGACGGATGGCGGGGCATTACCGGACGATACTGGAGGGAGTTGTCGCCAACCCTGACCTGAAGTTATCGGAGTTGCCGCTGTTGACTGAAGAGGAGCGGCACCAGCTGCTGGTGCAGTGGAACGACACAAAGACAGAGTATCCCAGGGACAAGTGCATTCATGAGCTGTTTGAGGAGCAGGTAGAAAGGACGCCTGATACCATGGCAGTGGTTTTTGAAGGACGGCATCTTACATACGGAGAGCTGGATGCAAGAGCGAATCAGCTGGCCCACACTTTAAGGAAGAGGGGGGTCGGGCCTGAGGTGCTAGTGGGCATTTGTGTGGAGCGTTCCCTTGAGATGGTGGTAGGAGTTTTGGGGATTCTGAAGGCAGGGGGGGCGTATGTGCCTTTGGACCCGGAGTATCCAAGAAAGCGTCTGGCGTTTATGGTGGAGGATTCCCGTCCCTTGGTGTTGGTGACGCAGAGGAATCTGATTCATCAGCTGCCGGAGTACAGATCACAAGCCGTTTTTCTGGATGCGGACCGGGGCGCAGTAGCCCGTGAAAGCAGGGAAAACATCATCAGCGGCGTACACACCTACAACTTAGCATATGTAATCTATACCTCGGGAACGACCGGAAGGCCCAAAGGGGTTCTTATTGAACACCGACAGGTTATCAACTATGTAATGGGGTTCAAGGCAGAAACGCGCTTAGATCGTGGAACCAGGTACGCGATGCTTCAACCCCTTACGTTCGATTCGAGTTTCACGGTCCTGTTTCCTTCTCTCTTGACGGGAGGATGTCTGCACCTTATCTCCGAGAGTCGGGCACTTGATTCCCACGCCTTGCACACACATTTCCAGGAAAATCAGATTGATTGCCTTAAAATTACGCCGACGCATATGGCAGCACTGGAGGGGTCGTTATCCGGCAGTCATATTCTCCCCCGGGGCTGCCTTGTGATCGGGGGTGAGACATCACGACGGGAATGGATTAACGAACTGGAGGCGGCATCGCCAGGCTGCACAATCTTTAACCATTACGGCCCGACTGAAACGACTGTGGGCGTGCTTATGTATAGAGTGAGTGAGGACTTGAGTCACCAGCGTTCCATTCTGCCGCTGGGTCGTCCGCTGAGTAATGTTCGAGTGTATCTGCTCGATTGTCACTTGAATCCTGTACCAATTGGCGCAATCGGCGAACTGTACATAGGAGGCGACTGTCTTGCTCGGGGTTATTTAAATCGTCCGGACCTTACCGCAGAGCGGTTCATTCCTGATCCGTTCTCCGGCCGCGTGGGGCGACTTTACAAGACCGGCGATCTTGCGAGATATCTGCCTGATGGTAATATCGAATTTTGCGGGAGGGTTGATGACCAGGTAAAAATTCGTGGATACCGGGTCGAGCTGAAGGAAATTGAGGTAATACTGGCCCGGCATGAGTCGGTGGCGGATTCCATCGTTGTGGCGAGGGAGTATGCTCCAGGTGATCGGCGTCTGGTTGCCTATGTGGTCTGCCGTGAGGGGCAAAAGTTCGACGCCGAACAGTTGCGGTGGCATGCGAAGAGAGAGCTTCCACACTACATGATCCCTTCCCTATTTGTACCGTTGAAAGCACTGCCGCAAACGTCCCATGGCAAGGTTGACCGCAGGGCGTTACCTGCACCTGACCCGAAATGGTCTGATTCTGATGGCTCCTATGCCGGCGCCCGTACCCCAATCGAAAAACTGCTTGCCGGCATATGGGGTGAAGTGCTGAAGCTTGATCGTGTGGGCATTCACGACGATTTTTTTGAGCTTGGCGGTGACAGCCTGTCCGCTGTCCGTATTATTGGCCGGGTCCGGGAGGTTTTCGGACTCAAGCTCTCTTTCGTTGACGTTTTTGAGACGCCGAGCGTCAGCATGCTGGCCGCGCACATTGCACGGGCAGGCATTAATTCGCCCGGCACATTGCCGGTCCCGGCTCGAGTATGCTCTCGCAGCCGAATTCCGCTTTCGTGTGGACAGCGGGATATATGGTTTTTGGTCCAGCTGTTTCCCAACGTTCCGGTGTACAACGAGCCTTTGACCATCTATTTCCCTGGATTGATTGATCCAATAGCGCTGGAATGGGCTTTCAACCAGATCATTCGCAGACACGAAATCCTGAGAACCGCTTTCACCATGGAAGACCTCTTGCCGGGGCACGCGATTCTTGAGGATGTTCCTTTGATGTTGCGGGTGGATGACCTGCGGTCAATTCCCATTGCGGACCGGGAAACCGAGGCCCTTCGGCGGGCGACAGAGGAAGCCCGGCGTCCCCTTGATCTCGGTGCTCCTCCCTTGTTCCGGGCGATGCTGGTTCGGTTCAATGATTCGGAGAGCCGCCTCTATATGGTGTTTCATCACATAGTGACAGACGCCTTCAGCATTTACAGAGTATTGCTGCCTGAATTGTGGATGTATTACGACGCAGCACGAAACGAAAGGGTGTCTTCCATGGATGCAATGCCCGTTCAGTATGTTGACTATATGAAATGGCAGTACGAATGGTTGCAGGGTCCCGTGCTGAACGAGCACCTTGCATATTGGAAAGCACAGCTTGACGGCGCGCAGTCTCTCGAGTTGCCGACAGACCGACCACGACCACTGCTCAGGACTTTTCGTGGTGCATTTCAGAAAATTAATTTCTCCGGAGAATTGACCTGGCAGTTGAAGGCGGTAGGACGCCGGGAGGGCGCCACGCTCAATATGGTCCTGCTGGCTGCCTTTAAGGTGCTATTGTGGCGCTATACGCGTCAGGATGATATCGTCGTCGGTACCGCTGAGGCGGGTCGTACCCGGTCTGAATTCGAATCTCTGATGGGTTGTTTTTTGAATCTGCTTGTGATCCGCACTGACCTCTCAGGTAACCCGAGCTTTAGGGAATTCCTCCGGCAGGTTCGGCGGGTGAGTGCTGAAGCATATACCCACAAGGACCTGCCGTTTGCCGCCCTGGTCGAGGCCTTGAATCTGCCTCGTGACCAGGCACGTCATCCGTTGTTTCAGGTCGCGTTCACAATGGAGCCATCCTTGCCAGACTACGAATCGGGCTGGACCGTCAGCCAGCTTGAGGTCCAGACCGGCACGGCGAAGTTTGACCTGACGCTGGAAATGGAGGTAAGGACGGGGTGCCTTATTGGCCGTTTTGAATACAGCACCGATTTATTTGATGCAGCCACCATTGAACGGATGGCGGGTCATTACCGGATGATACTGGAGGGAATTGTCGCGAACCCTGACCTGAGGTTGTCTGAGCTGCCGTTATTGACAGAGGCAGAGCGGCACAAGTTTTTGGTGGAGTGGAACGAGACGAAGGCAGAGTATACGAGGGACAAATGCATACATGAGCTGTTTGAGGAGCAGGTGGAGAGAGGTCCGGATGTGACGGCGGTGGTTTTTGAAGGCCGGCAGCTGACGTATGGGGAGCTGAACGCGAGGGCGAACCAGCTGGCGCACACTCTGAGGGGGAGGGGGGTAGGGCCTGAGGTGCTGGTGGGGATATGCATGGAGCGTTGCCCTGAGATGGTGGTGGGGATTCTGGGGATTCTGAAGGCAGGGGGGGCGTATGTGCCTTTGGACCCGGAGTACCCGAAGGAGCGTTTGGCATTTATGGTGGAAGATTCCTGTCCCGCGCTGTTGGTGACGCAGAGGAATCTGATTGATCATCTGCCCGAGTACAAATCACACGCCATTGTTCTGGATGCGGACCTGGGTGCAGTAGCCCATGAAAGTAGCGAAAACATCATCAGCGGGGTACACACCGACAACTTGGCGTATGTAATCTACACCTCGGGGTCGACAGGGGAACCCAAAGGGGTTCTGCTGGAACATAATGGAGTGATCAATGTTTCAGAAGCCCAGGTGCGGGCCTTCCGGTTGAAACAGGGGGATCGTGTGCTGCAGTTTGCCTCCATGAGTTTCGATGCGTCGATTTTTGAAATTATTATGGCACTTTGTGCAGGGGCAACGCTCTGCCTTGCGAGAAGGGAAGATTTGTTGCCTGGGCCTGACCTGATGCGTGTGCTGCGAGACTTGTCCGTGACGATTTTTATACTTCCGCCGTCAGTCTTAGAATATCTGACGCCTGAAGGGCTTCCCGATTTGCGGATCATAACAGTGGGGGGAGAGGTATGCAACGGAGGACTGGTGAGGCGGTGGGCAAAAGGTCGACGGTTCTTCAACCTGTATGGCCCCACTGAGGCAACCATTGTGGCAACTATGGCTGAATGCGTGAATGACACTGATCCTGTTCCTATTGGCCGCCCGCTGTCTGGTCGGGCAGTGTATATTGTCGATCGGGACCTGAATCCCTTGCCGGTTGGAGTGCCGGGCGAGCTATGCATTGGTGGCGATGGTCTTGCCCGAGGGTATCTGAAGCGTCCTGAATTGACGGCAGAGAAGTTCATCAGGAACCCTTTTAGTGATGAACCAGGAGCACGACTCTATAAGACAGGTGACTTGGCCCGGTATCGCATCGACGGCAGTATCGAGTTCTTGGGACGAATTGACCGGCAGGTGAAGATTCACGGGTTTCGGATTGAGCTTGGGGAGATCGAGGCGGCCTTATGCGCTCATCCAGGCGTGCGCGATGCGGTCGTGGTCGTCCATGGGGATGATTCGTCACACAAGCAGTTGGTGGCGTACGTCGTGCCCTTCCGGTTGCAGTCTGCCGCGGCCCTGGGGCCAAAACCTTACAGGCTTCCCAACAATCTGATGCTGGGGCACCTAAATAAGAACGAGACGGACTACCTCTACCGGGAGATTTTTGAGTTGCAGGCATACCTCCGTCATGGGATTACAGTCAATGAGGGAGACATCGTCTTTGACGTGGGGGCGAACATCGGTTTGTTTACCATGTTTGTAACCCAGCTTAGCAGGAGAACCCGCATCTATGCGTTTGAACCAAATCCAATTGTTTATAAGATTCTGAGTGCTAACACCGCCTTCCATGCCCGGGATGCGAAGCTGTTCAATTGCGGTTTATCGAAATCAGAGGGCATGGCCGAGCTGACTTTTTTTAAGGGTTTTTCCTTTTTGTCAGGCTTCTATGCCGATCCGATAATGGAAAAGTCAGTAGTAAAGACTTTCCTGCACAACCTGCAAAAAACAGGGAAGGAGGGCACAGCCGATTTAATCGAACATGCCGATGAGTTGCTTGACGAACGGTTCAAGGCCTGCAGTTTTGAAGTCCGGTTACGCACATTGTCGGGAGTAATCGCAGATGAAAAGGTGGAGCGCATCGACCTATTGAAGATTAACGTGGAAAAGAGCGAGTGGGATGTCCTGCAGGGAATTCTCGATGAGGATTGGAAGAGAATTCAGCAGGTGGTGCTTGAAGTAGATCTGAAAGAGAACCTGCCGGTGATCGTCTCCCTCCTGGAGCGACACGGTTTTGAACTGGTGGTGAAACAGGACGCGTTGCTCGACCAGACGCCGCTTTGTTATGTCTATGCCATTCGCCCGACGCCAGACCGACGACCCATTCGTGAACAAAGGGCTGGCGCACACCTACGCACACTGCCGGCGGGGGAAGACGCAGTGGTATCGTTGCCTGACCTGGGGCGCTTCCTGCGCAAGCGGCTTCCTCACTACCTTATTCCTTCGGCCTTTATGCGGATGGATGCACTGCCGCTGACGACAAGCGGTAAGATAGACCGCACGGCATTACCCGTTCCTGACATGGAAAAACCAGATCGTGAATCTTCCTATGTTGGACCCCGCACCCCTGTTGAGGTGCTGCTGGCGGACATATGGTGTGAAGCGCTGGGACTCAAGCATATTGGCGTTCACGACGACTTCTTTGCCATGGGAGGACATTCCCTGCTGGCAACGAGAATCATCTCTCGTGTGCGGCACGCTTTCGAGACGGACTTACCGCTCCGTTGCCTCTTTGAATCCCCCACTGTGGAAGGTTTAGCCCGTATACTTCTCGAGACGGAAGGTGAGCGCGAGAAAATTGAAAAGAGGGCGGAATTGATACTAAAGGTTTCCGGACTGTCGGATGATGAGGCGAATATCATGATTTCAGAAAAAAAGAATAACATGGAATAATGGCCCATATGAGCTACTCTTCAAATAATGAATTCAATATTTCTGGGAAAAGGCTCGAGTTGCTAAGAAGTCTATTCCGTCAAGGGGGACTTGATATATCCTCTGTGGCATCGCTTTCTCCAAGGGATAACACAAAGCCGGTACCGCTTTCCTTTGCGCAGGAGCGGCTGTGGTTTCTTGACCAGTTGGAAGCCGGCAGTTCTGCATATAATATACCGCTTGCCTTGCGCATGACGGGGCATCTGAACGTAGCTGCTTTAGAGCAGAGTCTAGGCGAGATCATGAAACGTCATGAAGCGCTGCGTACTACCTTTGTAATTGAGGATGATCAGCCTGTTCAAAAGGTCGCGCCCACGGGGGTCTTTACACTTGCCTTTGTGGATCTCACCGGAATGGCGGAGAGGCAGAGAGAAGCGAACGCACAACAGTCTCTGAGCGAGGAAGCTTCCCGTCCCTTTGATCTTGCAAGAGGTCCTTTGTTGAGGGCTGTTCTGATACGGTTGGAGCAGGAGGAGCATATACTGCTCGTGACGATGCATCACATCGTTTCTGATGGGTGGTCCTTGGGGATTCTTTACCGGGAACTCTCGGTACTGTACGAGTCCTTCCTGCAAGGGAGGCCGTCACCGCTTCCTGAATTGCCCATCCAGTATCCAGACTTTTCAGTCTGGCAGAGACAGTGGTTTCAGGGCGATGTCCTGGAGCGTCAGCTTTCCTATTGGAAGAAGCAGCTGGGGAGTAATTTGCCGGTTCAGGAACTGCCGTCAGACCGTATGCGTCCTGTGATAAAGACTGACAGGGGCAGCAGCGCTTCATTCCTGTTGTCCGGGGAACTGAGCAGGTCACTGAAGGCCCTGAGCCTGAACGAGGGGGCGACGTTGTTCATGACGGTTCTGGCTGCATTCAAGATTTTGGTCTATCGATATACCGGTCAAAAGGATATTGTGATAGGAACGGCTGTCGCAAACCGCAATAGGGTAGAGATTGAGAACCTGATAGGTTTTTTTGTAAACACGCTGGTAGTGCGCAGTAACCTTTCGGGGAATCCGACATTTCGGGAATTTTTGAAGAGAGTGCGCGGGACATGTCTGGATGCATATGCCCATCAGGATATGCCATTCGAGAAGCTGGTGGAGGAGCTTAATCCGGAACGTGACCTGAGTCGCACCCCTCTGTTTCAAGTGATATTCGCTCTCCAGAATGTACCGGAATCGACCCTTGAGCTGTCCGGTCTGAGGCTGAGTCACATGGAAATTAA
>Ga0316603_10001320_pt1 | contig 13090 bp, 8 predicted proteins | sample OWC_soil_day10_n_FD_207649 | JGI IMG/M metagenome (GOLD analysis project Ga0316603, IMG submission 207649) | Wetland soil microbial communities from Old Woman Creek delta, Ohio, United States - OWC_soil_day10_noCT | ecosystem: Environmental > Terrestrial > Soil > Wetlands | place: USA: Ohio...
CGGCGATCAACGCAACCGCTGTCGGCGTGCTCGGCGCGCTGGCGGCCCGCATCGGCGCGGCAGTGGTGCACTACTCCACTGACTACGTCTACTCGGGGGTCACCGGCCGCCCGTGGCGCGAGGACGACCCCTGCGCCCCCCTGAACGCGTATGGCCGCACGAAGCTCGCCGGTGACGAGGCCCTGCTCGCCAGCGGCGCGGATGCGCTGATCCTCCGCACGAGCTGGATCTACGACCGGCGGGGCCGCAACTTCCTGCTGACGATGCGGCGGCTGCTGGCGGAGCGCGAGAAAGTGCGCGTCGTCGCCGACCAGATCGGTGCGCCGACCTGGGCGCGGCTCGTCGCTCAGGCGACCGCGCTCATCGTCGCGCAGACGGTGTGCGAGGGCTTCTGCTTTGGCGAGCGCAGAGGGGTCTATCACCTGACGTGCGATGGCGCGACGAGCTGGCATGGCTTCGCCGAGGCGATCCGCGACTTCACCGGCGCGCGTTGCAAGGTGATCCCCGTTCCCACCACCGAGTACCCGCTGCCCGCCCCCCGGCCCGCCGACTCGCGGCTGGACAACGCCAAGCTGGAGGCCGCCTTCGGCGTGCGCCTGCCCGACTGGCACAATGCGCTGCGGCTCTGTCTGGAGGAAAACGGCGGGTAGGGGAGCGCTCGCCGGTCCGGTCGCTGCGAGCCTCGCGCGAGGCGTCTCAGACGTAGCCATAGGCGGCGGCCACGCGGCCGGCGCCGCGCAGCACGTCGGCCTGCTCGTCGGGGCCGAGCTCGGTCCGCCAGCGAGCGTCCAGGCGCAGTTGGCCGTCGAAGGTCCTCAACATCCGGTTGCCGATGATGTGATTCTTGCGGGCGTCACGGGGCGGGTGGCAGACCGCCGCGGAATCGACGCCGAAGAAATCGAACAGCGCGTTCATGGTCCCGTCGGCGTCGCGGCAGAGGTCCTCGTAGCGGAGGCGGAGATAGTCGCAGCGTGCCCGGCCGTCGAACAGCAGCGCAATGTTGCGATGGATCCGCTGCCACTGCTCGCCGACCTCGCGCAGACGGGCCGGCGCCACGCCGCGGCTCTGCAGCGAGCGGGCGTAGCCGCGCGGATCGCGGACGAGATGCACCACCTTTGCCCGACGGCCCGAATCGCCCAGCGCGGTCAAGGCCAGGACCTTGCCGATGCTCTTGGAGCCGTCGATCACGCAGTGGGTGCCATGCAGCTCCTCTATCGCCGAATAGAATCGCCGATAGGCGTCGAGATACTCGTCGGTGGCCTGGCCGGCGAGGCGGGCGACCCACGGACCGAGGACCAGGGAGGCGCCGGTAAGCCCCTGTGCCGCCATCCGGTTGAGCCGCGGCCACGGCAGCAGGCGTGGCAGCAGGGGCAGCAGCTGCGCCTCGCCCGCGTACCGATCCGTCCGGAGCCGGCGCCGGATCTCCTGCCAGAACTCGCAGTCGTCGACGCGGGCGCCACAGCTGCAGGATTGGTTGCGCCCAGCCCAGGGCAGGGTGTCGCCGAGACAGGACAGGTCCGGATGGTTGTTCAGCAGGAAGGCCAGCGCCGTCGCGCCGTGATAGGACGGACAAAGGACGAATCGGAGAACGTCGGCCATCGGGAGAGCAACGGTGGCTTGAGGAGGACCTGGCCCGCGACCTCGCCGTTCCGGCTCTGCTCGCGCGGGAAGGCGGGCTCAGGAGCCTCGGTGGCGCAGCGCAAAGACCAGGTGCACTGTACCAGGATCAGGACAGGGCGCTCACCGCCCCCGGCACGGGCGCGCCGCGCTTACCTGCTGACGCGAATCGACTCGTCGGAGGGTCAGCCTGGCCGGCCGTCGACGCGCGGCTGCCAGAGCATCGCCGCATGCGCGACGAGGAAGAGCAGGAACGCCAGGATCCACAGCCCCGCTGCCGAATGCACCAGGAACACGTGGCGCTCGGGCCAGAGCGCCGGGGCGACGCCGCGTGCCAGCGCGGCGAGGTTTAGCAGGACGAAGGCGATCGCCGCGGTGGTCGGCGCGCGCATGTCGCGACCGGTGTGGCCGAGCGTCACCCGCGACATCATCCCCAGCGTCAGCACCCCGATCGCACCCACCGTCAGCGCGTGCAGCGCGACGTTGGGCGCCACCAGCCCGAAGGATGCGGCAGCACGCATGGCGAAGCCGAAGGCGAGCCACAGCACCGCGGCGTGCAGCACCCAGAGAATCGGATTGCGCCAGACGCGCGCATCGTGCCAGCCCAGCTCGCGCGCGATCGTCTGGACGGCGAGAGCTGCACAGAGGGCGCCGACGATGGCCGGCGGCGCCGCTGCGAGATCTGCAATCGCCAAGGCGATCGCTGCCGCAAATCCAAGCTGTTCCAGCCATTCGCGGTTGAGTGCCGTCGACCCGGCGATACCGCGTTCCGTGAAGAAGGCGATGACGCGCCCCGTGACGACGAGCACCAGCAGCAGCACGAGGTCGAGCATGACGAGCGTGCCGCGGCCGGACGTGCTGCCGGTCAGGCCGAGCGCCTGGAGGTGGACGAGGCCGTTCGCGACCGCCATCGCGCCCAGCAGCGGCAGGAACAGCCGGTTCACCCGGTTCTTCCCCTGCATCAGCGGGCGGTACAGCGCGACCGCGACGAGGGGCAGAAAGGGGAGATCGAGCGCGGCGATGACCCAGCCGGGGAGCGGTAGCAGCGCCGCGACGCGACCCGCGAGCCAGAGCAATGCGAGTGCGGCGAGCGGCAGGCCCGCCGGCGTGTCGATCCCCGTCCAGTTCCGCACGGCCGTCAGCAGAAAGCCGGCGATCACCGCCGCCGCATAGCCGAAGAGCATCTCGTGGCTGTGCCAGCCGAGGATGCCGTAATAGGCCCCGGCGACGGGCAGGCGGCCCATCCAGACGAACATCCATACCGCGGTCAGCACGACGGCCGCGAGGCCGGCCAGCAGGAAGAACGGCCGGAACCCCAGCGCGAGGAGGGCGTTGCGCACGGGCGCCGCGTGGCGCGACGGCGGCGGGTCGATCGGGATGATGGCCATGGGTCGATCGGGTTGCGAAGCGGTAACGGCTTTATGCGCGGCGGTCCGCGCGTCCGCCTTGATGCCCGTCAACCGTGCGCGGTCTGCTTGCGCGCGCCGCGCCGCGCGAACAGCAGCGATGCAACATCATCGAAGGTCGTCGCGAAATGCGCGGTGAAGCCCTGGCGCACGTGCGCCGGAATCTCCTCGAAGTCGCCCCTGTTGTCCACTGGCAGGATCAGCTCGCGGATCCCCGCCCGGCGTGCGGCGATCACCTTCTCGCGGATGCCGCCGACCGGGAACACCTGCCCCGTCAGCGTGAGCTCGCCGGTCATCGCGATCTTGCGCACCGGCCGGCCGCTCGCGAGCGAGAGCAGGGCGGAGGCCATCGTGATGCCCGCCGACGGGCCATCCTTCGGCGTCGCCCCCGCCGGCACGTGCAGATGGATGAAGGCATCCTTGAAGAAGCCTGCGTCCGCACCGAGCTCGGCGGCGTGGCTCGCCACGTAGGAGTAGGCGATCTCCGCCGACTCCTTCATCACGTCCCCCAGCTGGCCGGTCAGCTTGAAGCCGCGGTTGTGGCTGTGGATGTGGACGGCCTCGATGCTCAGCGTCGCGCCGCCCATCGCCGTCCAGGCGAGCCCCGTGACGACGCCCGCGCCGGTCAGGCGCCGCTCGTCGCGGAACACCGGGTTGCCGAGGTAGTCCTTCAGGTTGGCCTGCGTCACCGCGATCGGCTTTGCCGCACCGTCGAGGATCTTCACGACCGCCTTGCGCACGATGCGCCCCAGCTGCTTCTCGAGCCGACGCACGCCGGCGTCGCGGGCATAGCCGTCGATCACCGCGCGCAGCGTGGCATTGTCGAGCCTGACATCGGCGTTCTTCAGGCCGGCGAGGCCGAGCTGGCGCGGCAGCAGATACTTGCGGCCGATCTGCAGCTTCTCCTGCGCGATGTAGCCGGAGAGCGGGATGACCTCCATGCGGTCGAGCAGCGGAGCGGGGATCGTGTCGAGCTGGTTCGCGGTGCAGACGAACAGCACCTTCGACAGGTCGAAGCGCAGGTCGAGATAGTGGTCGAGGAAGTCGACGTTCTGTGCCGGGTCGAGGACCTCGAGCAGCGCCGACGCCGGGTCGCCGTGGTAGGACGCGCCGATCTTGTCGATCTCGTCGAGCATGACCACCGGGTTGGCCGTGTCGGCCTCCTTCATCGCCTGGATGAACTTGCCCGGCATCGCACCGATGTAGGTCCGGCGGTGGCCCTTGATCTCCGCCTCGTCGCGGATGCCGCCGACCGAGAAGCGGAAGAAGCGTCGGCCCAGCGCATCGGCAATCGACTTGCCGATGGAGGTCTTGCCCACGCCGGGCGGGCCGACCAGCAGGATGATCGAGCCGGCGATCTCGCCCTTCATCATCCCGACGGCGAGGAACTCGAGGATGCGCGATTTCACGTCCTCGAGGCCATAGTGGTCGCGGTCGAGCACCTTGCGCGCGTGCTTGAGGTCGAGGCGGTCCTGCGAGTACCTGCCCCAGGGCAGCAGCGTGATCCAGTCGAGGTAATTGCGCGTGACGGCATACTCGGGCGAGCCCGTCTCCAGGATGCCGAGCTTCTCCATCTCCTCTTCGACGCGCTTGTGCGCCGCCTCGGGCAGCGTCAGGTCCTCCAGCCGCTTGCGGAACTTCTCCAGCTCGGCCGTGCGGTCGTCCTTCTCGAGCCCCAGCTCCTTCTGGATCGCCTTGAGCTGCTCCCTGAGGAAGAACTCGCGCTGACGCTCCTCCATCCGCTCCTCGACCGACTTGCGGATCTGCGCCTGCGCGCGGGCGAGCTCGAGCTCCTTGTGCAGGAGCAGCAGCACGCGCTCCATCCGCAGCAGCAGCGGAAAGGCCTCGAGGACCTCCTGCAGCTGGTCCTTGTCGGAGGTGGTCAGGCTCGCCGCGAAGTCGGCGAGGTGCGACGGGTCCTCAGGCCCGAAGCGATCGAGGAACTGGCGCAGCTCCTCCGCGTACAGCGGATTGAGCGGCAGCAGCTCCTTGATCGTGTTGATGAGCGCCATCGCATAGGCCTTCACCTCGTCGGACGGCTTGCCTACCGGCTCTGGCACGTACACGACGCGGGCGCGGAACGGCGCCTCCTCGCCGAGGATGCGGTCGATGGTGAAGCGCTGCAGGCATTCGACCAGCACCTGCAGCCGACCGTCCGTCTCCTGGACGCGGTGCACTCTGGCGAGCGTGCCGACGCGCCGGAACTCGTCAGGCAGCGCCTTCTCCGCGGTCTCGCTGCGCGTGAGGATGATGCCGATCAGGTGGTGTGCAGCCTTGCCGACCGCCTCCAGCGTCTCCCGCCAGTGCGTCGCGTCCATCAGCAGCGGCACCACCTGGCCCGGGAAGAAGGGACGGGCCGCCACCGGCAGCAGGTGGATGAGCTCCGGCCGCACCTCGGTCGGCCGCGCGAGCGGCCGCTCGTCGCTCATGACCTCGACCACGGCTTCGGGGTTCTCGTGTTCCGTCATCGTTAGGGTCCTCCGTGCAAGTGCGGGTCTCGGCACCCGTCCAGTCGGCATCACGAGTGCCGGATCGAGCCAGAGCGACCGGGAGAGCTAGGGGGTTCCCTCAACCCGTTCGCCGTACAGGTATTTCGGGTCTACACCGCCGCATTGCAAGCCAAGTTCGCCAGCCGCACGAAATCGTCGAGCGCGAGCTGCTCGGCCCGCGCACCCGGGTCGATGCCGAGCCCGGCGATGGCTTCGGCCGACAGCAGGCCCTTGAGGCCGTTGCGCAGCGTCTTGCGCCGCTGGGCGAAGGCCGCCGCCACCAGGCGGGCGAACACGGCCTGGTCGGCGATGTCGGGCGGCTGCGCGAGTGGGACGAGCCGGACGATGGCCGAATCGACCTTGGGCGGCGGCCGAAACGCCCCCGGGCCGATCGCGAACAGCGGGATCACCGTGCAACGCGCCTGCAGCATCACCGACAGCCGGCCGTAGTCCTTGCCCCCGGGCCCGGCGGCCATCCGCTCCACGACCTCCTTCTGCAGCATGAAGTGCATGTCGCGGATGCAGCGGGACTGGTCGAGCAGGTGGAACAGCAGCGGCGTCGAGATGTTGTAGGGGAGGTTGCCGACCAGGCGTACCTTCGCTCCGCCCGTCGCCAGTGCGCAGAAATCGAAGCGGAGCGCGTCGGCGCCGTGCACGACGAGCTCGCCGATGCCGCGGCTGCGCTCCCGCAGGGGCTCGACGAGGTCGCGGTCGAGCTCGACGGCGTCGAGGCGGCCGACCGCGCGCAGCAGCTCGAAGGTGATGGCGCCCTCGCCGGGGCCGATCTCGACCAGGCGGTCGCCGGGCTGCGGCCCGATCGCCGCGACGATGCGCCGGATGACACCCGGGTCGTGGAGGAAGTGCTGGCCGAAGCGCTTGCGGGGCTGGTGGCTCATCAGGGCCGCCAGGATAGCGCGCCGCCGCCACGGCGGCCCGCGGCCGATGTGCCTGCGGCCGCCGGGAGCGCGACAATGGGCCGACTGTCGCAGTCGCAGGGAGCAGCAGCTCGATGTCCGAGACCGCCATCGCGCCGGACCGCAAGGCGCGCGTCCCCTGGCACTCGCTCGCGCCGGCCGACGCGCTCCGCGAGCTGGCGTCGTCACCCGGCGGCCTGAGCACCGCCGAGGCGGGCGAGCGGCTGCTCCGTCACGGCCCGAACCGGCTCCCGCCGCCGCAGCGCCGCGGCCCGCTCGCCCGTTTCCTGCTGCAGTTCCACAACCTCCTCATCTACGTGCTGCTCGGGGCGGCCGTGGTCACGGCGCTGCTCGGTCACGGTCTCGACACCGGCGTCATCGTCGGCGTGGTGCTGATCAACGCCATCGTCGGCTTCATTCAGGAAGGCAAGGCGGAGCGGGCACTCGAGGCCGTGCGCAGCATGCTGTCGCCGCAGGCGACGGTGCTGCGGAACCGCGCCCGCGTGACCATCGACGCGGCCGGCGTCGTGCCGGGGGACGTCGTGTTGCTGCAGTCGGGGGACCGCGTCCCGGCCGACCTGCGGCTGTTTCGGGTGCGGGACCTGCAGGTGGACGAGGCCGTGCTCACCGGCGAGTCGATGCCGGTCGACAAGACCACGGCCCCCGTGCCCGCCGACGCCGCGGTGGGCGACCGGGCCGGCATGGCCTTCTCCGGCACGCTCGTGACCTACGGTCAGGCAAGCGGCGTGGTGGTGGCGACGGGGCTGGGCACCGAGCTGGGCCGGATCAGCGCGCTGCTTGCCACGGTCGAGGCGATCGACACGCCGCTGATCCGCAAGCTGGCGGCCTTCGCGCGCTGGCTGACCGGCGTGATCCTCGCGGGCGCGGCCGCGACCTTCCTCTTCGGCTGGATGTTCCGCGACTTCCCGGTCGAGGAGGTGTTCCTCGCCGCCGTCGGGCTCGCGGTGTCGGCGATCCCGGAAGGGCTGCCGGCGATCGTGACCATCACGCTGGCGGTCGGGGTCCAGCGGATGGCGGGCCGCAACGCCATCATTCGCCGTCTCCCGGCCGTGGAGGCGCTGGGTGCGGTGACCGTGATCTGCAGCGACAAGACCGGCACCCTGACCCGCAACGAGATGACCGCGGTGACCCTGGCGCTGGCGGACGACACGCTGGCGGTGAGCGGTGCCGGCTACGACCCCCACGGCGGTTTCCGACGGGGTGAGCGAGAGATCGGTTCCAGCGAGGAGCCCGACCTGCTCGATCTCTGTCGCGGTGCGCTGCTGTGCAACGACGCGATGGTGCGCAGGGACGGCACGCGCTTTGCGTTCGACGGCGACCCCACCGAGCTCGCACTGGCGATCCTCGCCCTCAAGGCGGGGCTCGACCCGCACCGGGAGGCCGAGGCCTTCCCGCGCCGCGACGTCATCCCGTTCGAGGCCCAGCACCGGCTGATGGCGACGCTCCATCATGACCATGCCGGCCACGCCTTCGTCTGGGTGAAGGGCGCGCCGGAGGCGGTGCTGCCGCGCTGCAGCCGCGAGCGCGCCGGCGGCCTCGACCGCCCCCTCGACCCGCGGGCGTGGGAGGCGCGGGTGCGGGCGATCGCGGCCAATGGCGAGCGGCCGCTGGCGCTCGCCTTCGGCGTCGTGGAGCCCGGCCGGCACGAGCTGGTCTTCGCCGACATCGCGGCGGGCCTGACCCTGCTGGGCGCCATCGGGCTGGCCGACCCGCCCCGCGCGGAGGCGGCACAGGCGGTGCGGGCCTGCCGGTCGGCGGGCATCGCGGTCAAGCTCATCACCGGCGACCACGCGGCGACCGCCGCGGCCGTGGCCGCCCGGCTCGGCATCGACGACGGCGGCCGGCTGCTCGTCGGGACCGATCTGGAGCGGCTGTCGGACGCCGCCCTGCGCGAGGCGGTCGGCGAGACCAACGTCTATGCGCGCACCAGCCCCGAGCACAAGCTGCGGCTGGTCGAGGCCCTGCAGGCGCGCGGCGCGATCGTCGCCATGACGGGTGACGGCGTGAACGACGCCCCGGCGCTGAAGCGGGCCGACGTCGGCGTGGCGATGGGGCGCAAGGGCACCGAGGCCGCGAAGGAGGCGGCCGCTATGGTCCTGGCCGACGACAACTTCGCCTCCATCGCCGCGGCGGTGGAGGAGGGCCGCACCATCGACGACAACATCCAGAAGTCGATCCTGTTCATCCTGCCAACCAGCTTCGGCGCGGCACTGGCGATCGTCGCGGCGGTGCTGTTCGGCGCCGACCTGCCGGTCTCGCCGGCGCAGATCCTGTGGGTGAACATGGTCACCACCGTGACGCTGGCGCTCTCCCTCGCCTTCGAGCCTCCGGAGGCGGCGGTGATGCAGCGCCCACCCAAGGACCCGGCGGCGCCGCTGCTGACGCGCTTCATGCTGTGGCGGATCGGGTTCGTGTCGGTGCTGATGCTGGCCGGCGTGTTCGGGCTGTTCGTGCTCGCCCGGGGGCGGGGCGCCGACCTCGAGACCGCCCGCACGATCGCGGTGAACACGCTCGTCGTAATCGAGGCGCTGTACCTGTTCAACACCCGGTATCTCGAGGCCCCGGTCCTCAACGGGCGCGGGCTGCTCGGCAACCGCTGGGCGCTGGTCGCGGTGGCGCTGGTGCTGCTGCTGCAGCTGGTCTTCACCTACGCGGGGCCACTGCAGCTCTTCTTCGAGAGCCGGCCCGTCGGCGTGCTCGACTGGGCGGCGATCATCGCCGTCGGCCTCGCCGTGCTGCTCGTCGTCGAGGCGGAGAAGGCCTGGCTGCGATCACGCACCCGTCAAGACGCGGTAGCCGAAGGCCGCTAGCATTACCGGGACTCGCAGGTCCGATTCGGATCAGCGAGCCGCGCGAGGATTCTCACGCCATGGCAGCCAACGCGACCGACAGCCTCGACCTCCCGGCGCTCTGGCTCGAGCGCAGCGCCGCGGCCGATCCCGGCCGTGTCGCCCTGCTGGCTGCCACCGGGGAGGACCTCGACTACGCGCAGCTGCTGATCCGGGTGCGGGAGCTGGCCAGTGCGCTCATCGAGTCGGGCATCGGCCGCGGCGACGCGCTCGGCGTGAGCGGCCTGCCGGCGCTCGACACCGCGGTGCTGGTGCATGCGGCCGCGCGCGTCGGTGCGGCATTGGTTCCGGTCGACCCGCGCCGTCCCGCGCAGTGGCGCACCGCGCTGTGGCTCGAGTCCGGCGTGGGCCGCGCCCTGTCGACTGCTGGCGAGCTGGCCGCCCTCGGGTCGGCCGCGGTCGGGAAGCCGCCTGCCGATCTGATCCGCGCGACACCGGACGACGTGCACCTGATCGTGGCGACCAGCGGCAGTGGCGGCGAGCCGAAGGGGGCGATGCTGACCGGCCGCAACCTCGCCGCCTCCGTGCACGCCTGCCGCGACCGGCTTGGTCTGCACCTCGACGACCGCTGGCTGGCATGTCTGCCGCTGCACCATCTCGGCGGGCTGGCGGTGCTGTACCGCTGTGTCCAGGCCGGCGCCTGCGCCGTCCTTTACGAAGGCTTCGACGCGGGCCGCGTCTGGCACGATCTGCACGAGCGCCGGATCACACACCTGTCGCTGATCCCGGCGCGGCTGGCGCACCTGCTCGACGTCGCCGCCGACGCCCCGCCCCCGCAGACCCTGCGCTGGGTGCTGGTCGGCGGCGCCGAGCTGTCCGCGACCCTGGCGGAGCGTGCGCGGCGGGCGGGCTGGCCGATCTGCCCGAGCTACAGCAGCGCCGAGACCGGCTCGCAGACCACCGCCTGCCTGCCGGAGGAGCCTTGTCCGGCAGGCTGCGTGGGCCGGCCGCTGGGCAACTTCGACGTGCAGGTGGTGGACGAGCGAGGCCACCCGACCTGGGACGTCGGGCGGATCCGAGTCAGCGGCGAGTCGGTAATGGTCGGTTACGCCAACCCGGAGCGGCGACCGGGCCTCGGGCTCGACGGCGGCTGGTTCACCACCGGCGACCTCGGGCGCCTGGATGCCGCCGGGCGCTTGTGGGTGGTCGGACGGGCCGACGACATCGTCGTGACCGGTGGCGAGAACGTCCACCCGCGCCAGGTCGAGGAGATCCTCAGGGTGTGCCCCGGCATCGGCGAGGTGGCGGTGACGGGCCGGCCCGATCCCGTCTGGGGGGCGAACCTGGTTGCCGTCTACACCGGTGCGATCGATCGATCGGACCTGGCGTCCTGGTGTCGTGCCCACCTGCACGGGGCCGTGCGGCCTCGTGCCTTCCTGCGGGTGGACGCCCTGCCTGGGCCCGGCCCGGGCAAGGTCGACAGACGCCGGCTCCGGGAGCTGGCAGGCGACGCCCGGTCGGGCTGAGTCCTCAGTGCGGCAGCAGGCCGGCAACGAGGAGCAGGCATACGCTGGCGTGGGTGGCCAGCGTGAGGGGCATCGCGGGGAGCAGTTGGCCGCGTAACAGGACACGCATCGCCATTCCCGCCGGGAAGGCGGCGAGCAGGGCGAGCCAGGTCCCCGCCGGCACGGGCCCCAGCGCGATCAGCAGAAAGCCGGCGACGAACAGCACGAGCAGGCCGTACGGTGCGAGCTGCGGACCCAGCCGCGCCGGCAGGGTCCATTTTCCGGCGGACCGGTCAGCGTCGATGTCCGGGATGGAGTTGATCCACAGGATCGCGGCCACGAAACAGCCGACCGCGGCGCCCAGCCACCAGTTCGCGTGGGAGACCGTGCCTGCCTGGATGAACTCGGTGCCGGCCACGGGCAGCACGCCGAAGCACAGCGCGATGACGAAGTCCCCCAGCCCGCGGCAGGCGAGGCAGGGTGGCGCGGAGTAGAAGATCGCCAGGGCCCCGCCGACCGCGCCGATCGCCAGGACGAAGGGGCCGGCGACCGCCGCCATGGCGAGCCCGAGGACCGCGCCGGTGCCAAGCAGGCCGGTGCCGAGCCAGAACGTCTGCCGCAGGTCGAGGACCCCGTTCTGGATGAAGCGGCTGCCGCCCGAGAAGGGGAACACCCGGGCGGTGTTGGCCGCGTCCGTGCCGTTGCGCGCATCGCAATAGTCGTTGAAGACGTTCGCACCCGCGTGGATCAGCACGATGTTGAGGATCGTCGCGGCCGCCAGCAGCCAGTCGACGACCCCGTGCACGTGCCACGACAGCGCCACGCCGACCAGGACCGGCAGCACCGAGGCGGTGAGAAAGGCCGGCCGCGTCGCCGCGATCCAGGTCACCAGCCGGTTGGCGAAGGTGCGCTGGTGGAAGACGGCGACCTGTGGCTCGTTCATCGTCGGGCGGCTCTCGGCTGCGTGTCGGCTGACGCGTCAGCCACTGGCGCACTGATTATCGGATCGAGGTGCCGCTGTCCATGACCAGCCACGTGGCCGACGCCACGATGGGCTCGCAAAGCGCAGGGTTGCCGTCAGGCGGCGCGGCGGGCGAGCAGCGGCGCGAGCTCGGCGTGGGCGCGGCGGATCACGTCGGCGGTCGTGTCCCAGTCGATGCACCCGTCGGTCACCGACACGCCGTAGCGGAGCTGGGACAGGTCGTCGGGGATCGACTGGTTGCCGGCGTGCAGATGGCTCTCCAGCATCAGGCCGACGATCGAGCGGTTGCCCTCGCGGATCTGGTGGATGCAGTCGGTGAAGACGAGGGGCTGCAGCGTCGGGTCCTTCAGCGAGTTGGAGTGCGAGCAGTCGATCACGATGTTCTCCGGCAGACCGGCCGCGCGCAGGCTGGTCTCGGCGAGACGCACGCTGACGGTGTCGTAGTTCGGCCGCCCGCCGCCGCCGCGCAGCACCAGGTGGCCGAAGCGGTTGCCGCGCGTGCGCACGATCGCGGTGCGGCCGTAGCGGTTGATGCCGAGGAAGCTGTGGGGGTTGGCGGCCGACTTGATCGCGTTTATCGCGACCTCGAGGCCGCCGTCGGTGCCGTTCTTGAACCCGACCGGCGCGGACAGGCCGCTCGCCATCTCGCGGTGGGTCTGCGACTCCGTCGTGCGCGCGCCGATCGCATACCAGCTGATCAGGTCGCCCAGGTACTGCGGGGACATCGGGTCGAGGGCCTCGGTGCCGGTCGGCAGTCCCGATTCGGCGAAGTCGAGGAGCAGCCGCCGCGCCCGCTCGATGCCCTCGTCGATGCGGAACGAGTCGTCCATGTGCGGGTCGTTGATGTAGCCCTTCCACCCCGTCGAGGTACGGGGCTTCTCGAAATAGACCCGCATGACCAGGAACAGCGTCTCGGCGACCTCGGCGGCAAGGGCCTGCAGGCGGCCGGCGTAGTCGTGTGCCGCGGCCGGGTCGTGGATCGAGCAGGGCCCGAGCACGACGAACAGGCGCGGGTCCCGCCGCTCCAGGATGTCGCGGAGCACCGATCGGCCGCGCGTGACCGTCGCCTCGGCCGCAGCGGTCAGCGGCAGGCGCGACTTGAGCTGGCTCGGCGTCGGCATCTCGTCCATGCCGGCGACGTTGAGGTCGTCGATGGGAATGTGGGCGGTGCTCGGGTCGGTCACGGGCGGTTACGGCAGTCGTAAGTTCAGCCAAGATTACCCCAGCGGTGGCGCGTCCTGCATCGACCACCGCTCGCGTATTGCCGACTGTGGCCCGACACTGTCTGCGGGTGCCGGGTGCCGGGTGCCGGGTGCCGGGTGCCGGGTGCCGGGTGCCGGGTGCCGGGTGCCGGGTGCCGGGTGCCG
>Ga0316603_10001323_pt1 | contig 13078 bp, 9 predicted proteins | sample OWC_soil_day10_n_FD_207649 | JGI IMG/M metagenome (GOLD analysis project Ga0316603, IMG submission 207649) | Wetland soil microbial communities from Old Woman Creek delta, Ohio, United States - OWC_soil_day10_noCT | ecosystem: Environmental > Terrestrial > Soil > Wetlands | place: USA: Ohio...
ATAAGAATGAACTTCAGGAAATAACTCTCGGTGTGATGCAGTCAATGGATTATGTACCATTTACCGTAGCTCAGAAACAAGGGGTATATGATTCACTGGGATTAAAAGTAAACTTTATAAAATATCTATCCTCAAGTGATTTGGAGTACGACTTCAAATCAGGCAAATTAGACGGTGCCATCACTGATTTAACAAGAGCTATAACTCTGCATGCAAATGGTTCCAAATTAAAAGTCATAATGAAGAATGACGGAATTCTCTATTTGATAGCAGGAAAAGAATCTGGCATAAAAGAACTTACAGACCTACGAAAAATGAATATTGGTGTTTCAGAAAATACCATAACAGATTTTTCTACTGATATAGCCTTAAAGGCTGCTAACATTCTGACCGTGAACGTAAATAAGCCTAATATAAGCAAAATAACAGTGCGACTGGAGATGTTGCAAAACGGGCAGATTGATGCTGCTTTTTTCCCCGATCCGTATGCAACTATCGCTATAAAGGATGGGCACAAATCAATAGAATCGACTAAAGACTTGGGCATTAATGCAACTACTACTATATTTTCCGAGAATGCTATAAAAGATAAGAATAACGAAATTATGGCATTAATACTTGGATACAATCTCGGCACAAGCTTTATAAAAAGCCATCCGCAAAATGAATGGATAGAAACTCTTTCTGAAGATTTCAATTTAGCAAGATCTGTAGTTAAGCAGATTCCATTACCTGATTATCATCGGGCCGAACTTCCTAAGATTAAAGACGTAAAAGCCAGTATTGGATGGCTTAAGATTAAACAGCTAATTCCTGAGGACTATAACGAAAAAAGTCTGGTAGATAGTACGTTTATTAATCAGCCATAACACATCATTTTAAAACTTTCAGGAATGCTTATTTGATTCTTGTACAAAAGAATAGATTCTTCTGTACAGAAGATTTAATTGTTTTGTACAAAAGAATACAATCTTTTGTACAAGAGTTCTTTTAACCTTGCCCTTAAAATCATAAAGAATAAAGATTAGGATAAATTAAATCGGCTAATATGAATATTTTTTTATCTTTGTTTGTTATAAAAGAAAACTAATAGCACAAAACAATGAACGAAGCAGCCATTAACGAAGAATATGAAAGGATAGTCCATTTCCTGGATCAGAAAAGATTATCTGAAGCATTAAACCGTATGGAAGTTTTTACTCAGGATATGTCAGACTGGGGACTAAAAAATTCTTTGGAAGAATTACAAACTTCTTATAGATATATGTTGCAGTACATGCAACAAGGCATTACAGATCCTGAACGTAATAATCTCTACAGAAAACTATTAGCTACGGCATACAAGTTAACTGACAAAGCCAAAATTGGTAAACTTACCCCAAACTCTACTGAGTACTATTTTGACCGTAGAAGGTATCATAAATTTATTCCTCTCCGTACACTTCCGGCAGTGCAGCTGGAACTGGAAAGCTATACCGAAGACATGGCTGTGGGTAAGCTGCTCCATTATACAGAAAAGCAGGCCGCAGAACTTGCTGCTATCCGTAAACGTCACGAAACTGCTGTATCAGAACTTTTCTACATCCTTTGGTTATCCGATCCCTGGGAAGCACAGGAGGAAGAAGAGGCCCGCAACTTCCTGCAATCTTCATTGGTTCAGGTCAATGATCTTTGTTTGTTTGTCAGTGCATTGACATTGAGTTTGATGCAATACTTCGATATTCGCAAATTCATGCTGTTGTTTGATGCATACCAACATAATGCAAATGATATAAATCAGCGCGCAATTGTAGGATTAGCACTTATTATCTACCGTTATGATAAGCGTTTGTCTTTGTATCCTGACGTAGCAGCCCGCTTGAAATTACTAAACGAAGATGCTATTTTCGCTAATAACCTGAGTGTTATACAGATTCAACTTTTGCGTTGCCGGGAAACAGAAAAGATTGATAAAAAGATGCGTGAAGAGATTCTTCCTGAATTAATGAAGAATCCTAACCTGAAAAATATTAAGTTTAATAATGAGGCTCCGGATGAAGAGAGCGGTCAGAATGATAAAAATCCTGACTGGGAGGATTGGATGGATCAATCCGGACTAAGCGATAAGCTTAAAGAGATGAATGAGCTTCAAATGGAAGGTGCGGATGTTTATATGAGTACTTTTGCTCAGCTGAAAACTTACCCTTTCTTTAGAGAAATGGCCAACTGGTTTTATCCGTTCGATATGCAGCATTCTTCTGTTGTACAAACGTTCTCTACTACTCCGGTAAAACGAGATGTACTGTTGGACACAATTTATCAGTCTGGGTTCTTTTGCAACAGCGATAAATATTCTTTCTGCTTCACCATGATGCAGGTTCCCGAAGCTCAGCGTGAGATGATGGCTCAGCAATTTGAGGCTCAGAATGAAGCTATCAATGAAAGTAACAGTTATGATAAAATTCTGGCTTTTGCTCAACATGCAGATACCATTAGTAATCAGTACATACACGACTTATATCGTTTCTTTAAGATTCATCCACGCAGACATGAGTTTAAAGATCCGTTCATGGAATCTCTGAACTTGCAACATTGCGTTACGCTAAAAGATACAGTTAGCGATACCAGCAATCAGCTTACTCTTGCCGGATATTTCTTCCACAAGAATTATCTGATAGAAGCCTGGCTGCTTTATGAAGATATAGTTAAAGACAAAAAGGGCGATGCTGAAATATACCAGAAGATGGGTTATTGCATGCAGAAGAACAAGGGTTATGAGAAAGCAATTGAAGCTTATCTGCAAGCTGATATTCTGAAGCCCGACAGTATCTGGACAAACCGTCATTTGGCTATGTGTTACCGCCAGCTAAACCAATTGGACAAAGCTCTTCTTTATTATCAAAAAGTTGAAGCTGCCCAACCGGATAATCTGAATGTACTGACACAGATAGGTCACTGCCTGGTGGGACTCAAAAGATATGATGAAGCTTTGAACTATTTCTTCAAGGTTGATTATATTGATCCCGAATTACCTAAGATATGGCGTGCAATTGCCTGGTGTTCTTTTGTAATTGGAAAACATGAGCAGGCTATGAAGTACTACAATAAGTTACTGGAAAAAGAGACTCAATTGCTGGACTATCTGAATGCAGGACATGTAGCCTGGAGTTTAGGGCAATTGGAGAAAGCCGTAAAAATGTATGCCACTAGTCTTGCTATGAGCGATAATCAGGAGTCATTCCTCGAACTGTTTAATAAAGATAAGGAAGACTTGATTAAACAGGGCATTAAGGAGGATGATATTCCGCTGATGCTAGACTTGTTAAGGTATTACCGATAAGAATATATAACAGGAAAGGGACAATACCTCCAAAGGAAATCACTTTCTCTTTTTTTTAGTGGTATTTTGCTCGCACATACAATACTCCTTTATAGTTAGTTTGCAAACACCAATATAGGTAATTTTCGGATATAGCCAAACTCTGAGAATGTTTTCATTCTCAGAGTTTGGCTTTTTTATTTATAGAAGTGTTGCGTATTTAAGGTAACTCATTGAATAAATCTCTTGAGATGGCATCTGTCAGCTTGTTGCAAATGTAATTTATTTGGTAAATAGATGTTATCACACTGGATAATCACCATAATCTTATTAAAATATTAAAAATGTCCAATGCTCTTATTTTGCGTATAAATATAATTACCTGTTTTACAAAAAGTTAGATCATTTTTATTCAAATAAAATGTCCAACAATATTTTTAATTATTTCATCATTTTATGATATATTTGTCACAAGTTATTCACCTAGCACATCTACCTGAATAATTTACATATATATATTATTGATAGATTGTCGACATTTCTATAAGTTTAAAATTAAATTAAAAATGATTATGAAAAAAATTATGTTTATTTGTGCTGCATTATTTATTTCAGCACAGGCAATGAATGCAGCTGAAGAAAGTGAAAGTCTTAATCTCAAGTTAGAATCAGAAGTAGCCACAGTTTTTTCTAGTGAAGTAATGGAAGCTCCAGGTATTGAAAATCTAGAAGAGTGTGAAGAAGCTACTTATCATTTTCTATCTTCTTGTGGAAATTCATTAACTATGACAACAGATAGAGAATTGACAAAGGATGAAATCGTAGCTATAGAAGATGCTATAGAAGCAAAGTGCTAGTTTCTTTACAAGGGTGTCTTTGGACACCCTTTTTAAAATATGCAAAATGAATAAAATTAGAATATTATTAATAACAGTATTGGGGTTATGTAATTTGCCATTATTTGCTCAAGTAAAATTAGATACTGCTTACCTTCAAGTAATTTATTTAGAAGATTATGTAAAGAATGTAGATACTAAAAAAATGGGCTATGATGAATTATTCTTGAATATTGGTTCCCATATATCTGAGTTTTATAGTAAAAGAGAATCTCAAGTACAAAATATAAGAGACAGTGTTTTTGCAATAGGTGGAGATATTTCACAAGCTACATCTCTTACCGCTGATATTCCCCGAAGTTACCAGTATTATCATGTATATAAAAACTATCCTTCTAAGGAGATGCTGACTTATACAGATAAAGTATTATTTGATTCTTACAGATATGAAGAACCTTTAGAAAAACCAGTATGGACTTTACTTTCAGAGCGAAAAGATATTCAAGGATATTTGTGTCAGAAAGCTATGGCAGCATTTAAAGGAAGAAAATGGACAGCCTGGTATACTACTAAAATTCCAATTTCGGATGGACCTTGGAAGCTCAATGGATTGCCAGGTTTAATATTGGATGCTATGGATAGTGATAGTCTTTACCATTTCTATTGTGTCGGTATGAAACAAATAAAAAGAAGCATACCCATAAATATAAAAGGAAAATTCATTAAATGTTCGAAGCAGGAACTCTATGAAAAAAGAAAGCAATTAAATGAGAATATAGTGGCATATATGAAAAGTATGCCTCAGATAACAAATGTTATTTTGAAAACTCCTGAGAAAACAAAAACTAATAAATATTTAGACATTGAAATTCAGGAATCTGCTAAAAAACAAGAATGAGAAAAATACTATTGGCTTTATTGGGGTTTGTAGCTCCGTTTACATTATACTCACAGACTTTCAGTGGGAAAGTAATTAATATTTCAACGAACAAACCTATTGAAATGGCTTCTGTAAGTTTGTTGCAAACAGACAGTATGACTATTGCTTTTTCTATGGCTAACAGTAGTGGTCGTTTTTCTGTTACTGTTCCTGATGGAAAAAAAGCAAAGTTCATTTGTATTTCTTGCATGGGATATGCACAAAAGTGGATTCCCGTGCAGGGATATAATGAAGGTGGTGAAATACGGCTGAATCCTAAGGATATAATGATAAAGGAGGTGAAGTATGTTTCCAAAAGGCTGACTCAGAGTGGTGATACTTTAACTTATTCAGTGAGTGGCTTTCGCATGCCTCATGACAGAACTATTGGTGATATATTAAAGAAATTGCCTGGCATTGAAGTGTCAAGTGATGGACAAATAAAATATCAGGATAAGCCTATTAATAAGTTTTATATTGAGGGGATGAACTTGCTTGATGGTAAGTATAACCTAGCTACAAATAACTTATCGGCGAAGGCTGTGAAAAGTGTTCAGGTCCTGGAAAATCATCAGGCTATAGCGGCATTGAAAGGCAAGAATTTTAGCGAGAATGCAGCACTCAATCTGGTATTGGAAGATAAAGCTAAAGCACGCATTCTGGGCACGGTAGATGTGGGGTTAGGAGTTGAAGATAAAAGTGGAAATGCTTTGTGGGATAACCGGTTACTTAGCATGCTTTTTAATTCCAAAATGCAAAACCTGAGCATGTATAAAAATAACAATACGGGGAATGACGTAAGTTCGGAGCTGAAAGTACTGACTATTGATAAGATCAATCAGTTGACATTGGCTGACGAAAGTAATACATTATCTTCTCTATCGGTTGGCTCACCTGATCTTGATCAGAATCGCTATTATGATAATGATTCTCATTTGTTTACTTTCAATAACTTGTGGCGGATAAAAAAGGAGACTGATTTGCGCGTTCAGGCAAGTTATTTTCACGATCATGAAAAACAAGATGGAAGCTCAGTTTCCACATATTATCTTCCCGAACAAACATTGACTATTGATGAAAATATGCATGCTGTTCATTCTAAGGATGAGATTGAAGGAAATGTAACTTATAATGTAAACAATTCTAAGATGTATTTGAAGAATAGTTTGAAATTCAATCTTGATTTTGCAAATAATAAAGGGTGGATGTTTGCTAACGGAAAATCAATAGATCAAAATTCAGATCTTGATAAGCAAGTATTCTCGAATGACTTTCAATTGATACGGAATTATGGAAAGAATGTTTTCCGTATTTGTAGTTTGAATAAATATAGTAACCTTCCTCAGCATCTTACAATTACCCCCGGGCAGTATTCTGGCTGGCTTAATGGAGGTAGTGAATATGACTTTATGCAGCAGGATTTACGGTTGCGCTCGTTTGTTTCACATACATATTCCTCTTTTCAACACAAATTACTGGGAATGTATATTGATTATAAGGCTGGATTGAAGGTGAAAAGTCAGTCCTTACATTCTGTATTAGGTGTTTCGGGGAATAACTTTCCGGAAGCACTGAGAGATTCTTTTCTCAATCACTCCCGTTTTACTGAAACAGATTTATATCTGACTCCTTCTATTAGTTATCAGAATTCCAACTTTAGAGGTAAAGCAGAAGTATCTGGAAATCTAAATAGCCTTTATCAACATAATGGAACCATGAATAAGTATAGTGGCTCAGAAAGTCATTTATTATTTGAACCTAATATCTATCTGGAATATATGCTTTCTGCCCTTTGGAAGATAGATGGATTATTTTCTTATCAACATAGTTACTCAGATATACATAGTCTTTATCCCGGATATGTATTTACTTCATATCGAAATGCTTCTGCGAATAACAATGCTATTTCGCTCAAAAAATATATGAATATGAATATTTCTGTAAACTTTAAGAACCCAATCAAAGGTTTCTTCTTTGATTTATCAGGGAATTACTCTCCGGGGCATAGAAATACTCTTATGTCATCGAAGTTTAATGGCATTCTTCAGCAAACGGTCTGCTTAAAGAAAGATGTTGATAGTAAAAATTATGGGGTAAACTCAATAATTAGCAAAACATTCTCTTTCTGGAAAACCTTTTTCCGGTTGAATTCCTTTTACAGTGCTTCTGAAGATACCCAATTATGGAGCGAGGTTCTTACCAGATTCCGTTCAGAAAATATAAGTTCGTCTTTATCTCTATCAATGCAGCCCTGTCGTTTTGTTGACTGGGAAATTAGCTCTTCCTATTTCTATTATAGAATGAAAACGCTGGGGCCTCAAGAAACAGAGTATACCCCGGTAAAAAATTTTCAGCATAAATTTTCTTTTAATGTATTTCCATCAGACAACTGGCAGTTTAAGTGGACCAGTGAATATTATCACAGTTCTGATAAGAATCTTAAAAGTAGCTTTTTCTCAGATTTGTCATTGTCTTATATCATAAAGAACAATGAATTGCAATTCTCGGCTATGAATATTCTCAATAATACTAATTATGAACGAAAGAGCATAGGTACGTTAAGTCAGTATTTAAGTGTAAACAGACTACGTTCCCGTCAGTTCGTACTAAAGTATTTGTTTAGTTTCTAATCAAAAATAAAACAGGCAGCTTACCTAGCGGCCATTCGTCGATATCATGAAACGGCAGCACCCGAACAAAATATTCGGTAATTTATTTATACTATATAATAAAATATTTATCAGTCTATTTGATGTATCTCCGGTAAATTATAAATTTAATAACAAGACTATCAATAAGTTATACAAGCCCTACCTAGAAAATAACATTATCCTCCCAAAAAATGAAAATATAACTAGAATAAATTGAGGGGGTAACAAGTGTGTACCTTCTGAAACCCTTTGGTAATGGGGGTGCTAAATTTTATACCAAGACATATAAAAGAAGTTTTTATCAAAGTTTGTCACCACCATTCTAAAATATATACAAACAATTTAGAGAATAAAAAAAATCGGGCTATAAGCTTTTAGAAGCATAGTCCGGATTTTCTTATATAAATTCCCGTTTGTTATAAAGTCTTCAATTCACGATACAGTCGTTGAATAGGTAATCCCATAACATTAAAGTACGATCCGGCAATATTCTCTACTCCAATATAGCCAATCCATTCCTGAACACCATAAGCCCCGGCTTTATCCATTGGGAGATATTGATCTACATAATAGTCTATTTCTTCATCGGTTAAAGTAGCAAATGTAACGTCGCTCACCGATGAGAAACTTCTTTGAAATGTTTTCGTTGTAAGACAAACGCCAGTATACACCTGATGAGTTTTTCCCGAAAGACTTCTCAGCATCTCTTTAGCCTCATCCACATCCTGAGGTTTACCAAGAACTTTGCCATCAAGCCAAACAATTGTATCAGCAGTAATAATTAGCTGATCGGGCTTGATAAGATGCATATAAGCATCCGCCTTTCCTTTGGAAATATAAACAGGAATCTCCCCTCCTACCAAGGTTTCAGGATACGATTCATCTATATCGGGTAGTGTCTTAACAGAATATTTTATTCCTAACCCCGTCATCAACTCTTTTCTTCTGGGAGAGTTTGATGCAAGTATTATTTTGTATTTATTTAAATTATCCAGCATTTCTAATTCCATTCTTTTACCAACCAAAAGCTTCTCCATTCATCCATTTTCCCTGAGCCTTCAATACTTGCTCTACAACATCACGACCACAACCATATCCGCCATTTTTATGTGAAATATACATTGAAGCTGCTTTCACTTCAGGAGCAGCATCGGACGGACAACAAGGAAGTCCGCAGGTTTGAAGCACTTCCAGGTCAGGAATATCATCTCCCATAAAAAGAATTTCTTCATCAGTCAGATTATACTTCTTCTTAAAATCGTTATAATCATTGATCTTTATGCTCGATCCCAGATAAAGGTCCTTCACTCCTAGTCCTTCAAAACGAACGCGCACAGCATTTGTCCGACCGCCAGTAATAATTGCCACTAAAAGTCCGTGCTTTACAGCCAACTGAATTGCATATCCATCTTTGATATTTACACAACGCATAGGTTCTCCGCTTGGATGCAATGGAATAGTCTCAGGACTCAATACTCCATCCACATCAAAAGCCATTGCTTTTATTTTCTTTAAATCGTAATTAATTGTACTCATAGTTTATGTATGCTCTTGCTAATCAGTTTATATATTTCCTGCATTTCAGGCTCATTAGACAATAACTCCAGATGCTTGTTAATAATCTTCTCGTCATAACGCACAGCAGGACCAGTTTGTGCTTCTTTAGGTGAAAGAACATGCGCTTTCCTTTCAGTCTCTTCTATTAACGGAAGCATATAATTAAATGGCATTCCGTATTGTTGAAGTAATTTTTCTGCAAGGGCATACATGTGATTAGTAAAATTACACGCAAAGACAGCAGCCAAATGAATTTGCCTACGTTTCTCTGACGAAAGTTCACTAACATTATTGGTTACACTACCTGCTAATTCTTTTAGAAGTAGATTATCTGCAGAGTTATTACTTTCAATAAAAGTCGGTATGTTTTGGAAATCAACCTTTCGTTGTTTACTAAAAGTCTGAAGCGGATAAAAAACGCCTTTTCGTTTTACTGATTCAGGCCAGATATTCAATGGTAAACTACCTGAAGTATGCGCCATTAAAGCATTTTCTTTCCCCGCAATAATCTGAGGCATAAGTTCCACTAAGGCATCGTCTTTCAATGCTACAATGTAAATATCGGCATCATTGATAACATTTTCCAGATCTGTTGTATAATCAGCTTCAACAGTTTTTGCTAAAGTTTTAGCAGAATCTTCAGTCCGACTGTAAATCTGAGCTATTTTGATATGCTGATCATAAAAAGCCTCTGCAAGATTAGTCGCCAGGTTTCCTGCTCCTATAAAAACGATTTTATTTTCCTTCATACTTATTGATATGTATCTTCTCCCACTGCAAATGTTCCTCATTAAAAGGTTTGCGTTCCATACCTTTATGTCCTATAGCTATAACCGACAGAACCTGAAGTTGTAATGGGATATCCAATATTCCATGCACATACTCATCGGATGACATTCCGGTAGCAGTAAATCTTTCACGAATTTGCACCCAGCAACTTCCTAATCCTAAATCTTCAGCCTGCAATTGAATCATAATAGAAGCAATGGAAGCATCTTCAATCCACACATCACTTGCTAATGGATCGGCAGTAACAACAATAGCCAATGCTGCTTCTGCTATAAAGTCAGCACTTTTGTCTTTGCACTTAGCCAGTTTTGCCAACGTTTCTTTATCATCAACGGCAATAAATTGCCAGGGATTTGTACGTTTGGATGAGGGTGACATTAAAGCTGCTTTTAGTAAGCTTACCACTTCTTCTTGTTTCAGTTCCTCAGATGTAAACTTTCTGGTGCTACGTCTGTTCTTTATCAATTCGCTGAATTGTTCCATAATTATATTTGCATATTCGTTATTAACCGACAAATATACAACTAGGAATTTGATTTGTTGGTAAAAAAATATAAATTTGCAACTATATGGAATTTAAGCTTCTTACATATTATCACGCAAATGATATTCCAGACTTACCTGGAGATAATGTCTTTTATTCGAAAGAGATGTTTCAGATTTATGAAGCAACTCCAGGCTACACTCCTATTCTGGTTGTGGCTTATAAAGGAACAAAGCCAATTGCCAAGATACTCACCGTTCTCAGAAAATGTACCCGCTTAATTCCGCCAAGCTTTATTCGCAGATGCGAAATTTATGGAACCGGAGAATATTTTGATGATGAGATAAGCTCTGAAGTTATTTTTGATAAAATGCTGGAGTATATTACAGATATTGGAATTCAGGAATCTTTCATATTAATATTCCGGAATCTGGAAAACTCGTTATTCGGTTACAAAACTTTCAGAAAGAATCAATACTTTCCTATTAACTGGATGCAAGTAAGAAGTTCTCTGCACAAGACTTCTGATTTGATAGATAGAGTTAGCGTTTCTCGTAGAAGACAAATCAAAAAAGGCTATGCTAATGGGGCGTATGTTAAAGAGGCGAAAAGTATTGAAGAAATTCGTTCTTTCTCACAGATGCTTAAAATGAATTATTCATATAACATTCGTAAGAATTTCCCTTGTATTGAATACTTTGAATATTTTGATGAGAAAGCTGTACATAGTGGAATGGGGAGAATATTCATTGTTAAATATAAGGATAAAATAATTGGAGGTTCTGTACTTGTCTTTTCTAAGACGAATGCATATCTGTTGTTTTCAGGAGGTATTAAAAAATCATATAAGAACCTATATCCCGGAGTACTCGCTATTTGGGAAGCCTTAAAATTTGCACAGAAAGAGGGTTATGAACATTTGGAATATATGGATGTAGGATTACCTTTCAAGAAACATGGATACCGCGATTTTGTTCTTCGCTTTGGCGGTCAGCAAAAAAGTTCACGCCGCTGGTTCAGACTCAAATGGTCTTTCTTAAATAATTTTTTTGTTAGAATATACACATAACCTTTTTTTTACGTTATTAATTCTATACGATAGCATGGGACATTCCTGTGCATAAAAAGAACGCATCGATATGAAGTACTGTGCACTTCTGGCACTAATAATAATATTCTTTCCTACAGCAATTTTAGCTCAGGGAACAGCCAAAGTCTCCGGAATCGTAATGGATCAGGATAATAATCCAGTAGAAATAGCCAATGTACGAGTTCAGGGACAGATAACAGGTACCGTAACTGATCTGAAAGGGCATTATTCATTAACCGTTCCATCAAAAGACAGTGTTGTTATCGTTTATTCCATGCTGGGATATAATACAAAGAAAAGAGTATTAAAGAATCCAAAAGGCGAAATCACACTTAACGTTATACTACTCAATTCCGGATATGAACTCGGAGAAGTTACGGTAACAGAAGCAAAGAGGCAAACTGGAATGACAGAAAGGATTAAAGCTAAAGATGCAAAGCTTATGCCGGATGCTTCGGGAGGAAATATTGAATCTTTAATTGTTACACAGGCCGGAGTCAGTTCGCATAACGAATTAAGCTCTCAATATAATGTCCGGGGAGGTAGCTTTGACGAGAATATTGTCTATGTAAACGGAGTGGAAATATATCGGCCATTACTAATACGCTCTGGGCAACAAGAAGGTCTAAGCTTTATAAATCCCGATATGGTACAAGAAATAGGCTTTTCTTCCGGAGGTTATGAATCAAAATATGGAGATAAAATGTCTTCTGTTCTGGATATAACCTATAAAAAGCCGGAACATTTGGAGGGTTCTCTATCTACCAGCTTACTAGGTGCCAGTGCTTACGTAGGGTTTGCTACCAAACATTTTTCCATGACTAACGGTATTCGCTATAAAACCAATCGTTATCTTTTAGGAAGTTTGGAAACAAAAGGGGAATATGACCCAAGTTTTCTTGATTACCAGACTTATATAAACTGGGCTCCCAATAAGCGCTGGGAGTTTGGATTCATAGGCAACATATCACAAAACAAATATAATTTCAAGCCAAAAGACCGGAATACAAAGTTCGGAACAATTTCGGCTATTCAAGAGTTCAAAGTATATTTCGGAGGACAGGAAAGAGATTTGTTTCAGACTTATTTCGGTTCCGGAAGTATCACATATCATATTAATCCTTATAATGAAATCTCATTTATCGGGTCTGCTTTTCATACAAAAGAACAAGAAACTTATGATATTACAGGAGAATATTGGTTGAGTTCCTTAAATGGAAGTACATCTACGGAAACTAGTAATGGTACTGAAACCATTGGTGTAGGAACATATATGGAACATGCCCGTAATTATTTGAACGCAGATGTACAAAATTACTCTATCTCTGGAAGTCATAAGGTTCATAGTAATCAAATTAAATGGGGGCTGGAATTAAAAAAGGAATTTATAAAAGATAAACTTCGTGAATGGGAAATGAGAGACTCGGCAGGTTACTCTCTTCCTCACACAAGTA
>Ga0316603_10001325_pt1 | contig 13075 bp, 5 predicted proteins | sample OWC_soil_day10_n_FD_207649 | JGI IMG/M metagenome (GOLD analysis project Ga0316603, IMG submission 207649) | Wetland soil microbial communities from Old Woman Creek delta, Ohio, United States - OWC_soil_day10_noCT | ecosystem: Environmental > Terrestrial > Soil > Wetlands | place: USA: Ohio...
AGGTTCTCACCGGCGTCCCGCCTGCATCCAGGGAGATATATCGGAAGCGTCTGCAGCTGGCCAAGAGCTTCGGGTTCAACGCCGTCCGTTATCATTCAATGACGCCGTTGCGGGAGTTTTTCGAGGCTGCAGACGAGGTGGGTCTCCTCATCATGGCCGAACTGCCCGTGGCCTATACGCAGCACTTCCTGCCGCACAAGGATTTTCTTCGAAACGAGCTGAAGGAAATACTGCTGGCGCATCGGAATCATCCCTCGTTCCTTTCGCTGGCACTGGGCAACGAGTTCAATCTGACCTGGCTCAGGAGCGATGCGGAGAGGAAGGAGTTTGTTGAAACGGTGGCTGAATTTTACAGTCTTGCGAAGAAACTCGATCCCGCGCGGCTCATTCTGTCGAACGACGGCTACCTTATGCGACCGACCGACATGGCAAGTATGTATCGCGACTTCCCACAGGATGTCCCCACGGTGCGGCACGAGTTTGGCTCCTACTACTGCTCGCTGCCCGATGTGTCCCTATTGGAGAAATTCACAGGTGTGCTCATTCCGACTTGGCTGGAGGCCAAGAAACAGTGGGTTGATGCCAGCGGACTCGCAGACCGGTATAACATTTACCTCAAAAACTCGCAGCGATTGCAGCAACTGGGACGCAAGTACCAGATCGAGCGGGCACGGCTGAACCCCGATGTGACCGGCTATCACTACTGGTTAATCGTTGATTTCCCGGGCGGCACCGGAGAGGGCGATTCCTGGGAGGAGGGTTGGTTTGACTACTTCTGGCAGCCTAAGGGAATCACACCTGCTGAAGGGCAGGAAATCAACAGTCCGGTGCTCCTGATGATCAGCGCCGGGGTAAACGACCGTACCTTGTGGAGTGATGCCTCGAAGAGCATCAATGTGCTGGTTTCAAATTACGGCGGCAGTGAGATCAAGAATGGCAGCCTGCGGTGGAAGCTCCTCTCCGGAGGCCGAGCGCTATCGGAGTCGACCGTTGCCGGAATCGGCGCTCCGCTGGGCAAGGTGACGCAAGTCGCCACGATTCAGCTGAAAGGGCCCGGGAACGATGAAGCGCAGAAATTGGAATTGCTGCTTCAATTGAGTCATGGGGAGGCTAGCTATACGAATCGCTGGAACTTCTGGAGTTTCTCACGACGGGCTTTGCTGAGGTCTTCCGACATCGATGTCGTGTCGACCATAAAGTGGGCGGGGCTGTCGAGGCTCTACCCGTTCATTCGGCAGGAAGGCGACCCGTCCCCAAACGGTTTGCTGATCACTTCGGCGCTCACTCGTCAAGCGCTGCAGTTTCTCGAATCCGGAGGAAGAGTCCTCCTCCTGGCAGAAAAGCAGCTGTTCGAACGCCGGGCTGACGCGACCTTTTTCCCGGCCTCTGGGGGAGCTGTGGGCACACTGATCCCGGATCACGCCGCTCTCCGTGGATTCCCTCATGAGGGGTTCTGCGACCTGCAGTTCCACAACCTGCAGGAAGGCGCTTCTTCGTACTCCCTTGATGATTACCCGAAAGAAATGGTCCCCCTGGTCGGCGGAATTCAGACTACGACAGGGTTCCTGAGCAAAACCAAGAATCTTTCGAAAGTCGGCTATGTCATTGAGACAAAGGCCGGCCGAGGGAAGTTGCTGATGAGCACGTTGCGGATTCGTGAGAATTTCGACGAGGCCTATCCGGAAGCGATTTTCCTCTTCGATCGTCTGCTCAGGTATGCCGTCGGCCCCGACTTCAATCCCGGTGTGGAGATCACCAGAGAGCAGTTGCGAAGGATGGTCGTGCAGTAGGCGTGTCATGGCATGAGGCTGTATGGAGGCCGCCGATGCGCCAGGCGGCGCAAAGACGACAATCTTGTGGCGCCGACCTGTTATCGGTGCGTCTCGCGCAACCGGGACACCACGATTCTTGTCAAGCACAGCCGCGGTCAAGGCTCAATTCACCGGCCGGCGGCAGGACGGCTGCGGAGATACTCCAAAGGGACCGTCCCCGACGGCTGGGATTTTCCTCCCAGAACGCAGGAAATCAGGGCATCGAGAAAGTATGCAGCCGCCGGATCGCCTGCCGGCACCGCCTTGGCGAAGTTGAATCCACTTGCGAGCAGGCGGCCGTTCACAGCTCAAGCTTCAAACAAATAGGCGTTTCGTGCAAAACGTTGCGGTATATCGATTGCGCGGACCACGGGTTCGCCGGTGACGGGAGTCTCGTCCATTCGGATCATCTTCCCTCCCTCGATCAAATCGTGGAACTGAAGATCACACCAGCCGTCTGAGGGCATGGACTCCATCACCGGATGCCGCGCGTCGAAGATCGTGCCCACATGGCTGGAGCGGTCTGTGGGGTCCCAACCGGAAGGCCGATAGCGTGTGGCGACCGCGGGAAACACTGGCGCGGGATCGAGTATGGAAACCACAGTCAACTTCGCCCAGTAGATAGCAGTCCGGGAGAGCCAGGAGGGGCCGGCGAAAAGGTAGGGGCTAGTACTGCACCGCGCTTACGGCTTCCCTCAGAGAACCGGGGAATGTACCCCATTCGCCGGCGGGATCAAAGTCGGCCCACTCATGGCCGTTCACAGTGACCGACCGCATGCTATGGTTCCCTGGGACGCGGAAGCCTACCTTCACCTTGCCTGCGGGATTCCCTGGCGGGGCGCTGAATTCCGCACGGATCATCCCTGAGCCAAAATTGGAGCGAACGGGAAAGGAAAGCGGACCAAATCAGGTTTGCAGACGGTGCGCTCAGGTCTTCGCGATTTCTGACGTGGCGCGAGTCGGCCGGCCCACTGGCGGCCGCAGCGAAGCGCTTTTCGGTGCGCCGCGGCCGGCGACAACCCGGCTAAAAATCGAAGGAGTGAGTCAGTTTGAGCAGCAGCTGGCGCTCAACCAGCGCATTACCGTTCTCAAAGTTGCGCTGCTCGCTGTAAACGATGAAGAAATCATCGCCGGGCCGATAGATGTAGTTCAAACGAAAATTGAACAGGAAACCGCTGCTCACGTTGTCGTATCGCACCGTCGCGCTGGTGAGCCATTTGTTCGTGAAGTTCACATTTACCCGGGAGTTCACGACCTGGGCAGTGAAGTGGCCGGTGGACAGTCTCACGTCATTGTAGTCGTACGCAAGTTCAAAAGAGACGTTCTGAGTGAGCTTGACCAGGGGAGATATCCCGGCGTTGACGATGGATCCGTCGTAGAAACCGCCCGTGCGACAATGGACTCTGCCGCTCACCCGGCGTCCCGCATAGGCAGTCGCAAACATATCTGCCCCGGTGAACGTATAAGATCCGGCAGGAACGGCCACATCCGGGTGAATCTGGAACGGTTCGTCGAGATTCTCATAGTCGTGCAAAACCTCGACTCCAACCGAGTCGCCAGACTGAAAGTCAAGGATCACGAGCGTGTCGTTGTCCCGGCTTTCGAGAAAACCTTTGTAGCTCTCATACCACTGATGTCCCGAGGCCAGATACAGCTGGCGGATCCACGAAACGGCAGGCCTGGCCTTCCAACCCAGCATCACTCGATCCCGGACGACTCCTGCCCGACTGAGATAGCCCATTTCCGGATTGTAGTTCTCGTCGAAGCTTGCGTGCTCCAGGTCGACGTCGAAATTTGAGTCGGTCCATCGAGCGATCGCCATCCAGGCGGAGTCCCTGCCATTGGTTCCTCTGGTGAACGACTTTGAGGCCAGAGCGCTGATGGTCAGCTTATCGAAAAGGACGAAATTCGTATCCAATCCCACAACGCGGTTGTAGTAACCATCTTCAGGGACGTACTTGTTCGTGATGATACCACCCACGTAAGAGCGTGAAAAAATGCTCTGCTTGGCCCGCACGACGGCAAAATTCGCCCCCGGATAGGGATCGTCGGTCATGGTCTGAGCATTGAGACCGGCAAATTGCAGGCCCCGGTACTTGCCTGTCACTTTGCCTCCCGCGAGAATGGGGATCGGTTCCCCGTCGGGGCTAAGTCCGACCCGGCGGCTGTGAAACACCAACAACTCCGGGATGATGTCCGCGAAGCGGGTCGGGGGAGTCCCGAAGCGAAAGATATCGGCGCCTTCCAGGAAGAACTGCCGCTTCTCCGGATAGAAGAGAGTGAAGCGGGTCAGGTTGATCTGTGCCGCATCAACGTCGGTCTGCGCAAAGTCCGGGTTGACCGCTAAATCCGCGGTGATCGAGGAACTCAGGGAAATCTTGAGGTCGTCCAGGCCGGCCGTGGACTCGTTTGAATAGTCGTTTCCTCTATCCCCCGGAACGGCACTGAATCCACCCAATACGTAGGGCGTGATACGAAGACCCAGACCGGTCCGCACACCCTCCAAACCCGAGACTGTCCCGGCCTGCGATACGTTCCAGAATTTATAACTGCGGCTGTACCCGGACCAGTAAGTCAGTTCATTCTTCCTCCGGATAATCCGTTCGAAGTTCAGACCCCAGGTCTGGACCGGGCTCGCAGGGCCACGCAGGCTCTTGAAGGGGATCCTGATTTCGACGGTCCAGCCCTTATCGTCGATCCGGGCCTCCGAGGACCAGATATCGTCCCACTCCTTGTTCAGGTCGTTGCCCTCCTCCGTGATCAGGGCGTCATACTGGGTCCCCAGGGGATTCGTGCGGAACAACTTCGCATTGCGGCGGTCGAGAAAAGTGTCCAGGAGGAGGCTGAAGCTGTCGTCGTTATCGAGAGCATCGTCTCTGCGCAGCTCGGTGGCCCGGATCAGGCTGGGACGGGAATCGTAACAGCGGACTCCGAAGTAGAGCGAGTCTTGATCGTAAAGGACACGGACTTCTGTGCTTTCCGTCGCCGGGGCGCCTTCCTCGGGATCCCGTTGCACAAAATCACCGGTGACGGACGCGTTTGCCCAGACGGCATCGTCAAGTAATCCATCGATCCTGGGCTTCTCCCCGGCGGTGAGGCGGACAGCACGAATCTCGCGGTGACTCCCCGCCTGGCTTGAAGCAATCAGGTCCGGGCAGGGAAACGCCGGGAATACTGCAAGGTTAAGGAACAGGGCAGCCCATCTGAGTCTCTGGGGAGGCCCCTTTTGACTGGCTCTGGCTCTCCTCAAGTGGTCCCGCAGACTCATGGATCTACTCGCGGCAGAAGGAACGCCCGGCCGTCGATTCTAGCAACAAGCGGATGAAACAGGGAACAGATTCGTGTCCCGAGATGTATTACCTCAGTCATTGGTGGGAGCTTGGCGGGAAGGAGTGGGTGCGCTTCGCCGAAGCGCGCAATGTCCGCGCCGGCGGGGCGGAGCCATACCGTGGTCGAAGAGACAACGCATTTCGGCCAGCTGCAAACAAAGGGATGAGGTCAGCGTCCGGGTTGCGTTGACTTGAGTCCGAAGCGCCCATATTATGAAGCGCCGAGAGGGTATTCGTGCGTCATAATCCGGCTTCATGCGTTGCGATCATGATCGCGATCGCAATGCTTGTCTTCTTCCTTTCCATCCGCGTCCCAGGCACCGCGGCACAAGGTGCGGCCGCTTCTTTCACACTCGAGAACGTCGCCGCGGCGGCGAAGCTGGATTTCCGGCAGATCAACTTCGCCACCGAGATGAAGTATCCCTTTGAGACGATGGGAGGGGCCGTAGCCGCTCTGGACTATGACAATAACGGATTCGTCGATCTCTTCTTCCTGAATGGCTCCCCTTCCCCGGAGCACCTGCGAACAGATCCAGCTTGCTTCAACCGCCTCTACAAGAACAACGGCAACGGCACCTTCTCGGACGTGACCGAGCCTGCAGGGCTCACCGGACGCGGCATCAAAGGCTACCCCCAGGGGATTGCCACCGGCGATTACGACAACGACGGCTTCGTGGACATCTTCGTCACGAATTATGGGGACAACGTCCTCTACCACAACAACGGCGACGGCACCTTCACCGATGCGACTGCCAGGGCCGGCGTCGGCATGAGCCGCCATCCATTCAAAGCCAGCGCCGCCTGGCTGGATGCGGACAACGACGGCTTTCTCGACCTTTTTGTCACACACTATTTTCAATGGACCTTCCAGAACAACAGCGACGACTACTGCGGCGAACGCAAACCGGGGCGCAGGACCTATTGCACGCCCGACGTTTTCAAGCCGCTCCCCAACGTCCTGCTCAGAAACAACGGCGACGGCACCTTCACCGACGTCTCGGAAAAGGCTGGGTTGAACATATCTCTGGGCAAAGGGATGGGAGTCGCCATCGCCGACTACGACAGTGACGGCCGGATGGACGTCTTTGTGACCAACGACAAGATGCCCAACTTTCTCTACCGCAACGAAGGCGGATGCGTGTTCAAGGAGTTGGCCCTCTCGAGCGGGGTATACGCCAACGAGAGTGCGACGATGGTCTCAGGCATGGGCTGCGACTTCAACGATTTCAACAACGATGGTCTGCCCGACATTTTCTATGCCGACCTGAGCGGCGAACTTTTCACACTCTTTGTGAACGAAGGCAAAGGAGCCTTCTTCGACGTCACCTTTCCGTCAGGGCTGGGCAGCCACTCGGCCGCCCACAGCGGCTGGAGCAACAAGTTCTTCGATCTCGATAACGACGGCTGGAAGGACATTTTCGTGACTGGCTCCCATGTGGTGGACAACATCGAGTTGTTCAATGCCAGCGCGCGTTACAAGGAGCAGTGTTTTCTTTATCGCAACCTTGGGAACGGGAAATACGAAGACATCAGCGCATCTCTGGGGGCGGACTTCAAAACCTCGGGGGCGTTTCGAGGCCTGGCGGTCGCAGATCTCGATAATGACGGATCCCTGGAGGCGGCGGTGGTGCGGCTTAACGACAGCGCGCTCCTTTTCAGGAAAAAGGGGGGCCGTGCGCACCACTGGCTGATCCTGCAACTCAGGGGCACGCGGAGCAATCGCGACGCAATCGGCGCCAGGATCGAACTGACTCTGCCCTCGGGCTCGAAGCAGTACCAGCACGTAACTACGGCAAACGGCATCTATTCTGCCAGCGACAAGAGAGTGCATTTCGGGCTGGGGCAGGAGGCTTCGCTCAAATCGCTGGAGATTCGCTGGCCGAGCGGGATACGCCAGACCCTCGAGAACATCCAGGCAGACCGGGTTCTATCGATAGTAGAGCCTGAGAAGTAAAGAGATGGATGCCTGAATCAGCCCGACCTTCAGTCTTCAGATCTGTAGTGCCGGGGGAACTGTGGGGCTCGCAACGTTCGAAGAGGGAGTTCCGCTGTGAGAAGGCGGTCGATCTCACTATGTCAAGCGTGGCCCACTGGTATCAGGCCGGGGACGCGGATTAACGCTGACCGGAGAAGATCATTCATTCCGTGTGCGGAGCTGCAGCGCTGGTACCGTTGGTGCTGCAAGAGCTCCGCCAGCGTTCTCCCGCGTCCAAGAACGTTTCCATCTCACTCATGCATGAATAATCCCGGCCAGGCCGCTCGGCGTGATGCCTCCACCGCCAGGAGCATACTCGGTTGTTCCAGCTCTGACACCCAGGCGCCAGCTCAGACTTGCTGGGCCTTGCGCCACTCGGGATCTTTCCACCGGCCGCCTGTGAAATCGGGCATCTCCACTCGCGCTCCAGCCCGGTCCAGCGACAAGCGAGTGCAGTGAATCAGAGAACTCCAGCTTGCAGCGTCGTAGGCATCGATCCAGGGAGTCTTGCCGCTGCGCACCATCTGCACGAAATCATAAATGCAGAAGAAGTCGATTCCCTCATGCCCTCCCGATTGACGGGCCAACTCACCATCCTTCCGCCAGTATCGGTGTTGATACTTCGGCTTATACTGCGCCAGCGGCGCCCAGGCTTCACCCTGGCTAGGTTCGTTGCCCCGCAGATGGATCCCGGTGAGGGAATCCCAGCATCCGTTCATCCCCTGGAGGAGGTAGTAGCGCGAGTACGGGCGCGTGTTGGACAGGCTGTAGTCGATCCGGATATTTCTGCCTTTGGCGGTTGAAATCAGCGTCGTTACGAAATCACCAGTCTTGAAATTGACCCTGGCCGCCGCACTGTCGGGGCCAAAGCGCTTGACGGCCCAGGCATGAGCCTCGAGAGGAGTCGTCATCATAGCCTGGCAATACTCCATCCGGTCGCCATCGTTGATTGCGAGCCACTTGCACGCAGAACCAAGGCCGTGCTGAGGATAGGAGCTGCCGTAGGCGTCCCGCCACAACTCACCTCGCCATGTGATCTTGCCCTGGGCGTCAAAGAAGAGGTCCCGGCAGTCGTGCACGTAGCTGCCGACGGAGAAGTAGGGCTCTCCAAACAGCCCCTGCTTCAACATGTTCACAACCGTCATGTTATCGTCGCCGTAGCAGCAGTTTTCCAGCAGCATGCATTGACGCCGGCTGCGCTCGTACTCCTCGACCAGGCCATGGCACTCCTCGATGGTGTGGCAGCCTGCAATCTCGATCCCGACATGCTTGCCGGCTTTCAGGCAGGCTATTGAGATCTTCCCCAGCGTATAGACGTCGGTGGCGACGATGATCCCATCCAGATCATTCCTCTCCAGCATTCGAAGATAGTCTTTGTCACCCCGGGTGTAGGTTTCGGGGGCATAGCCCTTCAGCTTCTTGACCAGATCGACGGTCAAAGCAGCCCGATCTGTCTGGTAATCGCACACGGCGGGAACGGTGACCCCCTTCTGGTACTCGAGGAGGTTTCGGATGTGCCAGCGACCTCGCGGCCCCAGACCCACGACTCCGATCCTCACCGGTGCCGCACTGCCCTCCTGTGCAGACCCCTGGCTCGACGCGGTCAGGGACGCCGTGACTGCAGCTGCCACCGAACTGTTCTGAAGGAACTGACGACGGTTCATTACCTGTTCCATGATGTCCACCTTCCCGTGTCGAAGAAATCGGCGCCGGCCAAGCCGACGGCCTGTAATGGATTGCTCCGGCCCGCATGGTTTGATCTCCCGAAAGGAACCAAACCCGCGTCGTTCCGGCCCGTATATCACCTCGCACTTGAGCGGGCACTTCGGCCCAGATGGTATGCCAGCCGATCTCCTGAGACAACCATCTTCCTGTTGAGAATCCGCAGCCGAAATCTCTGCCTTTGACGTATTCTATGCCCTCGAGTCTCGAGCCAGGGGCGGTCCGAGCCCGGATCGGTGTTCCCGATCCCGAGTTGATCCGGATCCGACTTCGCGTGTCGCATGGAGAGGTGAGAGGAAGGAGGTCATTGATGAAGCAGAGCAGGTGGCACATCAGCTGGGTTCTGTATTGCGCTATCTTTGTTGCCGTGGGCCTGGCCGGCTGCAGCCGCATCCCTAAACCGGATGCGCTGGCTGAGCAGGTTTCGATCTACCGAGACGAGTACGGCGTGCCCCATATCCTCGGGGAAACGGAACCGGCCGCGTTCTTCGGGTACGGATATGCTCAGGCTCAGGACCACCTGAAGGAGATGATGCTCCAGTATATGGATGCTCAGGGGCGGCGGGCGGAGGTCCTTGGAATCGAGGCGCTCGGAGAAGGCTACCTGCGCTTCGTCCCCTATGATTACCGCTGGGACGGAGACTACCTGCAGCGGCTGTTGAAGACAAAGAAGACGGTGGTGGAGAAAAGAGACGAGATCCGGCCCGAGGTCTACGCGGTATTGGACGGGTTTGCCAGGGGCGTCAACCAGTACATCTCCGAGCACCGCAAGGAAATCCCCACCTGGATCGAGACCATAACGGCAGAGGATGTCGAGGCCCTGGAACGCTGTCAGTATTTCCGCTTCTACAGTGTGCACGACGCTCTTTCGAAGCTGAGTGACCAACCCTATGTTTTCCCCCGGCTTGGCTCGAACCACTTCGCCATCTCAAAGGACAAGTCGGCCGAAGGGCGGGTCATCCATGTGGAACACACCCATATGCCCTGGAACAACCGCTTTCAGAATTACGAAGCCCATCTGGTCGTTCCCGGTCGATTGAATGCCGCCGGAATAAGCTGGTTCGGCAGTCCGTTCTTTCTGGATGGCTTCAACGACAAGATCACCTGGTCGGCAACATACAATGCACCAAACATAGCGGATGTCTATGAGGAGATGCTCAATCCTGAGAACCCCCTGCAGTATCGCTACGAAGACGAGTGGCGGAACATCCGGCTCGAGCACGAGGTTTTCAGGTTCGCTTCAAAAGACGGGATGACCTCGGTCACCCTGCCCCTCTATTACACTCACCACGGTCCGATCGTGAAGGTCGACCGGAGAAGCCATCGCGCGTTTTCGATCAAGCTGCCCAACTTCGAAGGCGTCCAGTACTCTGCCAACTTGTATCGGATCATGAAGTCCCAGAACCTCGAGGAGTTCAAGGCGGTTCTGGCCGATCTTCTGATGCCGAGGTGGAACCTGCTCTACACTGATCCCGACAATCTATTCTGGATTCACAATGGAGTCGTCCCCGTGCGACCGGAAGGCTATGACTGGCGCAAGCCGGTTCCCGGCTGGAAAAAAGACACGGAGTGGAATTCCTATCTGCCGATGGAGTCGCATCCCCGGCTGCTCAATCCGCCGGCGGGCTTCCTCCAGAACTGCAACACCGCACCGTGGGTGAGCACCAGGAATTCCGGTCTCGATCCTCTTGCACCGGCGCCCTACTATCTGCGCTCCAAGCCTGCCCCGGACGCCGGTGAGGACGACCTCAACCTGCGGGCGGAACGAATTTTCAAGGTGATGGAGGCCAACAAGAAGTTGTCGGTCGATCAGATGAAAGATCTGGCGTGGGACACTTACATTCTCCCCGCGGAAGTGATCGTGCCTCTGCTCTCCAAGGCCTATGAGAAGAATCGCCAGCGGATTACTGATACCCGAGTTGCCGAGGTGATCGAGCAGCTGAAGAAATGGGACTACCGGTCAGCCACTGATTCGGTGGCCTACACTTACCTGCATTTCTGGGGAAAGGCATATCGGAACCGCGACGCTCAGAAGTTCTCCCGGTTTTCCTCTCGAACTCGCCACAAGATTGATCTGAACTCGAAAGAGGAGCAGGAACAGGCTTTGCTCGCCTTGAACGATGCGATTGCCACACTGGACGAAAAATTCGGCAAGATTCAGGTGCCCTGGGGCGAAATCAACGTGGTGCTGCGCGGGGGCCGCTTCCCCCTGGAAGGAAGCTGGATGTTCGAGAACCTTCATCCCGACTACGGTCCGGAGACGGAAAGTGGGGAAATCCACTGTGACGATGGCTGGGGACACGTGCTGGTCGTGGTCGAAGGTCCCGAGAAGGAGATCTGGAGCCTTCTTCCCTACGGGCAGTCTCAGGATCCCCGATCGCCCCATTACAGCGATCAGGCGCGAATGCACAGCGAGCACAGGCTCAAGCGGTTCTGGTTCTACCCCCGCGAGGTCCGGGAGCACACGAAATCCGTATGGGGAGACGAGGCAAGAATCGAGAAGCTGCTGAACAAATAACAGGTCAGCATTCTTCAGAACTCCTCCAATGAGCGGAGAAGCCGGCGCACGTCAGGCCGCATCCTTTGGGAATGGCTCTCTCAGTTTTGGTCTGATTGGTGGCGATCAGCTTTGATGATCGTCAGGCCGGAAACTGTAATCCCCTGTGGTCAAAAACATGAGCTTCCCGGTCCGGTATTGAGAGGGTCAGCATCGGGGATGGGAGCTCGGCTGTCAAGCGTCGGAAGGAGGGATGTTGTCGAGAGGGGAAAGGCCAGTTGCTGCAGCTACCTATGGGTTGGCTGAGTTTCTTGACCACACGGGGTGGGTCAGTTGGGCTGCAAGTTATTGAAAACATTGGTGGGCCCAGCAGGACTCGAACCTGCGACCCGCTGATTATGAGTCAGCTGCTCTAACCAACTGAGCTATGGGCCCCTTCGAATTTCAAATTTGAAATTTCAAATTTGAAATCTGCAATTGAGACTACTGCGGAAAACGAACCTCAAGTACGGGCGGGCGAACCCTCCAGGAACGCACGCAACATCCGGCTGCGCGAAGGGTGACGCAGCTTGCGCAGCGCCTTCGCCTCTATCTGCCGGATCCGCTCGCGGGTCACCGAGAAACGCTGGCCTACCTCCTCCAGCGTGTGCTCGCTCCCATCCCCAAGGCCGAACCGCATCTTAATAACCTGCTCTTCACGCGGTGTCAACGTTTTCAGCACCGACTCGGTCTGCTCCTTCAGGTTGATGTTGATCACCGCTTCGGCCGGCGAGATCACCGCACGATCCTCGATGAAATCGCCCAGGTGGCTGTCCTCCTCCTCACCGATCGGCGTCTCCAGACTGATCGTCTCCTGCGCAATCTTGAGAATCTTGCGCACCTTGCTGACCGGGAAGTCCATCTTCTTGGCGATCTCTTCGCTGGTCGGCTCCCTGCCGTACTCCTGGACCAGCGCCCTCGACGTCCGGATCAGCTTGTTGATCGTCTCGATCATGTGCACCGGGATGCGTATGGTGCGCGCCTGGTCCGCGATCGCCCGTGTGATCGCCTGCCTGATCCACCAGGTGGCATACGTCGAGAATTTGTAGCCACGGCGGTACTCGAACTTGTCCACCGCCTTCATCAGGCCGATGTTCCCCTCCTGGATGAGATCCAGGAACTGGAGACCGCGGTTGGTGTACTTCTTGGCGATCGAGACCACCAGGCGCAGGTTTGCCTCCACCAGTTCCTTCTTCGCGATGTCGGCCTCGAGCTCCCCGCCCTTGATCGTCGCAAGCGTCCGCTTCAATTCAGGGACCGTCCCCGCGGCCTGCGCTTCGACCTCCTTTACGCGCCCCTCGAGCTGCTTGATCTCCCTTTTTATGGCCTTGGCATCCTCCAGCCGCCGCGGCGTCTCGAGACTCCTGCTCAGGCGGTGGGCCGTGTGTTCCATCGCAACAACCTGGTCCACCGTGTCCTTGATGATCGCCACCAGGCGATCGTGCTGCATCGGGCTGAGCTCCAGCGCACGCACCTTCCAGGCAATCGGGATGCGGTATCGGGCCAGCAGCGAGAGATACTTCCTGTACTGCCGCGTGCCCTTGCGGCAGCGTGCCAGCTTGGCGCGCATCCGGTTGGCAGAGCGCTCATGCCTTCGGATGCTGTCGATGACCTCGAGCACCTCCTGCTTCTTCTCCTCCAGCCGCTCCTCGGTCAGCTCCTCGTCATTCAGCGTCACGACTTCACGGACACTCAGAAGGTC
>Ga0316603_10001326_pt1 | contig 13071 bp, 14 predicted proteins | sample OWC_soil_day10_n_FD_207649 | JGI IMG/M metagenome (GOLD analysis project Ga0316603, IMG submission 207649) | Wetland soil microbial communities from Old Woman Creek delta, Ohio, United States - OWC_soil_day10_noCT | ecosystem: Environmental > Terrestrial > Soil > Wetlands | place: USA: Ohio...
CAAAATTTACTATAATAAATACAAATGTAATAAATTCAGCAAATGAAAAACTAACTATAGACAGTGCTCCCACTAGTAATGTTTTAGATGTGGGAAAGATGACAAAAGATGAAATTGAGGATTTAATGGATGAAATAGAGGAGAGCTTTAACGATATTTTCGATACAATTTTATAGTAAAAATAAAAAACAAACCTATCTATGGTCTCAATAGGTTTGTTTTTTTGAGTCTAAGCTAATTATCTTATAGGAGCTCCCATAAATGGGACCTATTATTAAGCATACTTAAAATAAATATTTATAAATCAGTATTAACTAATAAAATTTGTATTACTTCTTGGTTAGAATTATAGTATATATCTAATTCTTTATTTTCAAACCAGTAAGAGCTTTTAGTTCCATTACTATCTTTTGCTTCCTTGTTAGGGGTGCCATATAAAGCTATCATTTTGCTGTATGAATCTCCCTTGCTAAGTCCTCGTTTTGTTCCTGAATTAGTTATATCTAACTGGCTTATTATAGATGTACCATCATGAATACTTACCTTACTATATAAAGTAATAATTGGTGAGTTAGCTGGATATCCATGCATGAAAATTTTATGTTTATATTCATTATCATAGCCTACAAATCCAAAATTATTATTTTCATTAGCTGTTCCTTCACCAAGCTGTTGCAGTACTTTACCTGCATCCTCTCCAACTGTAAAGCTAACATTATGGTAGCTAATAATAAAATCATCATTATCTAATGGCTTTATTTGATCTTTATCCTTTTGGGATTCCCTGAAAGTTGGTAATTGATTTGTAGCAACTGCTGCATTTTTAACCATAGTACTGTTAGCATAATTATTACCTTCACATCCTACAAAGGTTAAGGAGAAGATCATAATCATTACGATGTATTTTCTCTTCATTTTAAAACCTCCTGATATCTATAGAAATATTATAGTGAATTTATCATAACAAAGAAAAACTTTAGGTTTTGTCCCTTCATTACTAATAGATTACTCTTAAAATAGGATACTTATTAGAGCTCAGAAAAAGTTTAGGATTTCTTTAATAATAACAATATTATCATGGTAAATATGGTATATAATGTTAAAATAAGCATTGCAAGAGTTTTGAAACATTTAATTTTTTTATTGCGGGAACTTTCCCTTTTTATCATTCATCTAATTAGTGAAAGAGTAGTTAAGATATAGGAGGTTGAAAATAGTTTTGGAGCATGTAATGAAGAGAGTAGAAAAGTCTTCAAGAGAAAAAGACATTGAGCTAGCGAGAAAGGGTGATGATAGAGCCTTTTCTAAAATAATAGAAGAAGAATTAGCATACATGTATAGAATATCAAAATCTATTCTTCACCGGGAAGCGGATGTAGAAGATGGTGTTCAGGAGACAGTGATAAAAGCCTGGAGACAGCTTCCTACCTTGAGGGATGATAAATATTTTAGAACCTGGCTTATTCGCATTTTAATAAATCAGTGCAATGAAATTTTAAGAAAACAAAAAAGAATAGTTTTAACGGATGAAAATCTTTATCCTTCTGAGGAATTTGCAGACAGCAGTGATAGGGTAACTTTAAAGGATGCTATAAATAGACTTGATAATGAACTTCGAACAGTAATCATATTGTATTATTTTGAAGATTTATCCTATAGTGAAATTGCTTATATTCTAGGTATCCCTGAGGGCACAGTAAAGTCCAGGCTTTCTAGAGCAAAAAATAGACTTAATAAAGCCTTAAGTGATAGGATAGGAGGGTAAATTATGAAAAGCTTAGAAGAAGCATTAAGATTAGAGAAAGAAAACTATGAAAAAGAACAGGTTCCACAGCAGCTTAAAAGAAGAGTAGGAGTAGTTTTGGATAATTTGCCTACTCAAAAAAGAAGCTATTCATCATGGAGTAGAAAACTAGTGACAGCTGCAGCTGTGTTATTTATATTATCCTCTATATTATACCTTCAAGTTCCGAACAAAATGGGTGCATTGTTTAAGGAAGCTTTTAATAGTATACCTAAGAGAGGGACAGTAAAAGATATTGATAAAGCTGCACTTCCTGTAGGAGAAAATCCATATCATCCAGTAGTACTGGCTTTTAGGAACTTAGAAAAACAGTTTTCAAAAGTAGTAGTTCTTGGTGGTTCAAAGGATGGCAAGTGGTATAATATCACTGATTTCAAAATTACTGGCAAGTATACAGCCTTTGAAGACTTTCCATATAATGAAAAACAAGATTTTCGAAATTATGTGGATTTAGATTTAATTAAAGGAAATGAGGTTTATAATTTTTATTCAAGCAGAAAATTAGTTGGTAAGAGTAAAGGAGAAAAATCAATTTTAAGTGTACCTCAGTCCGCTCCAGAAAAGATACTAGAAGTGAATATAGATTCCTTAAAAGCTGATGATGATTTTTTAGTTGGTATTAATGGTGGATGGAATAGCTTACCTAGAGTTCCATTAGTGATGCTGGGATTTAATGGATGCAAGGTTGACTTAGAAGGAGACGGTATAGAGGAGGCAGTTTATTCACAACTGGTTAAGGGGAATTTAAAATTTTTTCTTGAGAAAAATGGTAAAGAAATATTGATAAAAGAAGTATCAAATGAACTTGTTGATGTAATGCAAACACCGAAGATAAGGATGTTAGACATTAACGGAGATGGCAAGCTAGAAATAATAATAGTTGTAAAAAACACATATGAGACTACAGTAGAGGCATACCAATACGTAAATAACAAGGCAGAAAAAGTGCTTCGTTATTATGTTGGAGAATAAGGTTACAAAGGGATGTTTCCACTGACACATATGCAGTTGGAAACATCCCTTAAAGAAAGAATAGGTGCCAGAGGAAACGTCCCTCTGGCACTTTGTTATCTAAAACATAGATTCAACTTTGCCTGTAGCTTTATTTACTGTATACCACCCGGTTGTAGCCGTATGATTTTCTACAATATCATAAGCATGAATGGTATATTTTTCGCTGTCTTCATTATCAACTTCAATTATGCTTGGCATATAGGAGCCCTTACTTTTCATAAACTCCTTAACTAATTCCACAGCCTTTTCCTTTGTTACACCTGAAGGATTGGTTGAGGCTGGCGGAGTTGTAGTGGTTGAAGGAGTACTGGTAGAGCCTTGAGTAGTTGCTCCACCTGGCGCTGCATTTGAGCTTGGTGTTTGGTTAGAATTTGAAGTACTGCTTGGTTTTTGTGTAGTACCATCTTTAGCTATCTGTACTTGTTCAGTTTCCTTCTTTTGAGTTTGATTTGAAGATTTCTTCTCGGTATTAGAGCACCCAATAAGGAGTATTGACATGGCAGCCGCAATAATTATTGTAACTTTTCTCATTTATCTATCGCTCCTTTAAATTTGTATATTTATTTTTAGAGTATCCAAAATACTTATCACCTATAATCTTACATACCTTTGTCTTGTTAGTCAACGGAAGAAATTTAATGCCTAAATTTTCAGAGAGAAAGAGTAAGGAGATTGTAACAATTGAGAAATTTTAGTTAAGCTGTGATATAATTGGCTTATAAAGGGGGGCTAATATGAGTTCAAAAGGTAAGTTTCTAGATATGTTTAAAAATCACAAGCCTATACTTGGTATGCTTCATCTAAAGGGTGAAACTGATGAGGAAGTATTCCAAATTGCTTTGAAGGAAATAGATGCTCTATGGGAAAATGGCGTTGATGCAGTAGTGGTTGAAAATTATTTTGGCAAGCCTCATAATGTGGAAATGATCCTTAGCTACCTTAAAGAGAATAAAAAAGATGTTATTTATGGTGTAAATCTTCTTGATAATGATGAGCTAGGCTTTCAATTAGCTAAGAAGTATGATGCTAAATTTATTCAGCTTGATTCTGTGGCAGGCCACCTTGAAATAGCTGAGGATGAAAAGTTCAATGAGTTTATAACTCGCCACCGTGAAGAGTGTGAGGCCTTTGTATTAGGTGGAGTGAGGTTCAAGTATCAACCTTATAAGTCAGGGAGATCTCTTGAGGAGGACCTGAAGATTGGTATGACAAGATGTGATGCCATTGTGGTAACTGGTGATGCTACCGGTATGGAAACAGATTTAGAGAAAATCAGCTCTTTCCGTAGAATAATTGGGGAGTTTCCTTTAGTTGTGGGTGCTGGTATGACTGCTGAAAATTGCAGCAAGCAGCTCACAATTGGAGATGCAGCTGTTGTAGGAAGTTATTTTAAGGATACCTACAAAGATACCGGCGATGTTTCTCCTGATCATGTGGCAGTGTTTATGGAAGCTATAGGGAAATGCAGATAGATAAAGAAAAACAGATAACTTAGTAATTTATGTTCAGCAGGCTGTTACCATAAATTACTAGGTTGTTTTTTTATCAAAATTGAAGGTATAAGAACTTTATTGTAGAAATAATTCTAGGTAGACAATAATTAGCTATCTAGGAGGACAATATGAAGAATAAAGTCAAGTTTTACAATAAGTCATGGTTTATGTGGCTTACATTAATCTTTTTTTCACCGGTAGGTATTTTTTTTATGTGGAAAAATAAAAAATTCACTAAGAGAACTAGAAAAGTTCTTACAGCTGTATTTGCTGTTTGGTTCCTAATTGTATTTGCGTCATCAAATGGTTCAAATTCAAATAAGGATGTAAGTGTAAATAAAAAAACTGAAGCAACAAAAAAGACTGCAAAAAAGTCGGAAAATGATAATAAAAAAGAGGAAGCTAAAAAATCAGAAGAGAAGAAGGTAGCTTCAGCAGCTGAAACAGGTGTTTCAGTTAATGGTCAGTTAAAAGTTCATTACATAAATGTAGGACAAGCAGACGCCATTCTACTTCAGCAGGGAAGTTCTTCAATGTTAATTGATGCTGGAAACAATGCTGATGGTGACACCGTTAAAAACTATATAGACAAGCTAGGAATTAATCAATTAGATTTTGTTGTAGGAACTCATCCTCATGAGGATCATATAGGTGGATTAGATTACGTAATTAATTCCTTTAAGATAGGTAAGATTTATTTACCTAAAGCCACATCTACAACTAAAACCTATATGGATGTAGCAAATGCAATTAGCGCAAAGGGAATGAAAGCTACAGCTCCTGTGATTTCTGAAAGCTTTAAACTTGGAGAAGCAACTTGCACTATACTAGCACCTAATGGTACTGGCTATAAAGATGCAAACAATTACTCTATAGTTTTAAGAGTTACTTTTGGAAGTACATCCTTTATGTTCGATGGGGATGCAGAAGATGTTTCAGAAAATGAAATGCTAGCTAAAGGCCTTGATGTAAGTGCCAATGTACTAAAGGTAGGTCACCACGGAAGTACATCTTCCACTACAGCAGCATTTTTGAGTAAAGTAAACCCTCAATATGCAGTAATATCTGTAGGGAAGGGGAACGATTACGGTCATCCTCACCAAGGTACTATGGAAAAGCTAAAAGCTAAGGGTATTAAAGTATATAGAACTGATGAAAATGGTACTATAATATGTACTTCTGATGGAAAAAATATAAGCTTTAACAATAATGAAGGAAGTTACAACTATGCTGGTGCAGGAACTAGCAGCACAAGTAAATCACCTTCAACAGCAAATGAAAGCAGCCAAACTGCTCAAAGTACAACAAGTACGGGAGGAAATACAAATACACAAGGAACAACTAGTGCACCTGTACAAAATGAAATGAAATATATTGGGAATAGAGGAACTAAAAAGTTCCATAATGAAAGCTGTAGATATGCAAATGAAATAAAGGATAAAGTAATTTTTAATTCAAGGGAAGAGGCGGTTAATGGGGGATATTCACCCTGTAAAACTTGTCATCCATAAAAATATAAATTAAATAAGAGAGTATAGCAAAACCTACTTTAAAGCAGGCTGCCATACTCTCTTTTCTAGTTCTTTATCCACCTGCCACTGCAGAAAAAATTTGAACTTCATCACCATCCGTTAATGGGGTTTTTAAATGCTTTAATTCATTGATATTCACTCCGTTAACAAAAACTATGCTGCACTTAAGTTCCTTAAAAGTTATAGCTTCATAGCTTTTAGCTATTTCCTTTAATAGTTCCTCCACTGAAGGGGCCTTAATTTCTATAGAACTCGTCTTTAAGAGCAGACGAGTTATTCCAAAAAAACGAACCTTTATCACTGATGAGTCACCTCCAACAATCCTAGCTTTCTAAGCTTTGATTTTGCTGGAATTCCCTTAGCATCCCATCCTCGAATTTTATAATACTGCTTTTTCATAATATTTATGGGCACCTTTGTCTTCAGGTTTTTAGGATCTGATAATTCTTCTGTTAGCCTCTTTGGCAGCTTATCATCCTTTTCCGTTAACCCCATTTTTATATTAAACATTCTTTCTAGGGTGTAGCCTCTTTCACCAACTTCCTTTAGCCTTCCAAAGGTCATATTAATACCTGTAGCATATTTAACTGCATTAATATGTCGTATCATTGGTACATTTATAGCCAGCAGCCTGCCAGGTGCTTTGTTTACAATATTCACAACTCCTCCAGAATATTTAAGCACAGAGTTTGCAAACCTAGAAAATTTGCTGTTAGGCTTACTTATAAGTGGAGCAGGGAACATTTCGTAGGTGGTGAAAAGACAGCTTCCACAGGCAGAAACAGCTTCCATAAGATTTTGAAACATTACAGTAAGGGCTGCCTTAGATTTTGTAGTATATGGGTCCATATTTAATCCTAAGCCTTCTAATACAACTAAATACCCTCCATTTAAATGACAGCCTCCTCGATTGGACATAGCGTATCCTAAGCCTTGACCGTAGGCGCTTCTTGGTTCATAGGCTGACAACTCCATGCCTTTTGCATGCATTGCAAAATCCTTTCCTCCAAACCTTTCAGAAAGTCTTTTTGACCCCTGAGAAAGTAAATCCCCAATTCCTCTTCTATAAGCTATATCCTCAAAGATAGCTGAAATATTATCAGTCTTGCCAAACTCAAGGCCTGAATCCCAGAGACCTTTTTCTTGAAGCTCCATAGCAAAGGCGATGGTTCCTGCTGTTGATATTGTATCCATTCCAAGCTCATCTAAAAGGTAGTTCCACTGTAAAATTAATTCTAAATTATTATTTTCAATATTAGCACCTAAAAGTCCTAAGGTTTCAAGCTCTGGCCCTTTAACCTTCTTTCCTTCCACCTCAACCACTCTTCCACATTGAATAGGGCAGGTGATACATCCTTTATGAGTAATAAGATATTTTTCTGCTAGGTACTCACCGGAGATTTTTTCAAAATCCTCAAAGCGGCCTCTAGTAAAATTACGACTTGCAAGTATATTACGGGCATTCATAGCGCTAACTAACCCAGCAGTACCTAGCATTGGTAATTGCTTGCCAGTTAGGGGGTGCTTTTTAAGAGCAAAAACCCACTTTTTATAATGCTCCTTTGCTTTATCTTTATTATAAGGCTGTGCAATATTCGTGCCAGAGACAACTACAGCTTTAAGGTTTTTAGACCCCATCACTGCACCAACACCTCCACGACCTGCTGCCCGTTCATCGCTGAAGATAGATGAGTATTTAACTAAGTTTTCTCCCGCTGGTCCTATAACTATCTTTCCATTCTTGCCCCCTAAAAGGGTTTGAGTTTCTCCAGTCCATTTACCCCAAAGGTTCTCAGCCTCATGGAAGGTTACTTTATCATTTACTATTTCAATCCATACCCTGTTTTCTGATTTTCCTGTGAAAATCAAACCATCATAGCCAGCTTTTTTAAGGAACATGCCAAAGGTTCCACCACAGTTTGAAGAGGTAATAAAGCCTGTCTGAGGTGATAGGGTGGAGATATTAAATCTGCTGGAGCTTGGTGCACCGGTACCAGTAAGAGGCCCTGTTGTAACAACTAACATATTTGAAGGTCCTAAAGCATCGCAGCCAGCACTGATATTATCATAAAGTATTTTAGCTGCCATTATTTTTCCGCCCAAATAAAGCTTTCTATCCTCATCAGTCCAAGGATATTCACTTATTTCCCTTGTTGATAAATCAATTTTTAGGATTTTACCCATGTATCCACCATACTTTGTACTCACCATATATCCTCCTTGCTTTCAAGCTATAAAGCTTTTTCTAATATAGTAAGTACATCATTGTAATCTGCTTCTTTAGGATTTACAATGATAGCTCCGTCATTTATAGCTGTCTTCCCAATCCTTCCTAAATCCTCTTTTTTAACACCACATTCGCTTAAGGTTTTAGGGAGACCACATTGTTTATTATATTTATCTATCATTTCCTTAACTACTTCTAATGCTTTTGCTGGTCTTTCTTCTCTAGGAGTACTAGAATATAGATCTGCTCCAGCTAGTGGCAATAATAATTCCCCATATAGCTCACCCATTTCGTCCATATTATATTCCATACAATGTGGCAGCAATATAGTCATTGCATCACCATGGGGTACATGACATACTCCGCCGCAGGCGTGGCCGATTGCATGAACTAACCCAACCATGGAATTTGAAAAAGCAGCGCCTGCCATCAATGAAGCATTTGCCATAGCAAGTCTTGCATCCTGATCCTTGCCATTTCCTACGGCTTTAGGTAAGTATTCAGTTATTAGTTTAATAGAAGCGAAAGCATAAACATCACTCAAGGGATTTTTTTGCATGCAGGTATATGCTTCTATAGCATGAACTAAGGCATCCATACCTGTAGAGGCGGTCATTCTTGGGGGAAGGGAGATTGTCATTCTTGGATCGAGAACTGCCACATCCGGCAGCAGATTATAAGAAATAAACTCCATCTTTACGTTCTTATCTGGATTTGCAATAACAGCAACTAGAGTTGCTTCCGAGCCTGTTCCAGAGGTAGTAGGAACTACTACAAAAGGCATTTTTCTTTTATGAATAATTTCCGAACCCATATACTTCATTATATCTTCCGTATCTTCTGAAATAACTATACCTAAACCTTTAGAAGTATCGATGACCGAACCTCCTCCTATAGCAATTATTGAATCACAGTTATTTTTTCTATAAACCTCTGCGATTTCATTAACTACCTTAATAGAAGAATCAGCAGGTATATCCACAAAGACAGCCCCTATAGTTATATCAGATTCCTTAAAAGCATTTAGTACTATATCTACAAGTCCAAACTTAACTAACATATCATTTGTTAAAACAATTGGTCTTTTGGCTCCTAGATTTTTAAGTTCAAAGGGCATGTTTTCTAAAGCCTTTACTCCTGATAATATTTTTACTGAATTTAAAAATTCATAATATGAAGGTATCATTTTTTCTTCCCCCTTATTTTATACCAAATAGAGTAGCTGTATAAACTTTAAAGCTGGAACATTCTTTTTTTGGCATCCTCTTTATTATTTTTTTAGTTATAAACTTAGGAAATAAGTATGCTTCCACTGTGGTGAGACACCTCACTACAGACATTCCTTCTGCAATATCTCCCTTTAAAGTGAATCTATGCTCAGCAAAAGCTTGTGCAATTCCAATTCTGCCTGTTAGAACTAATAATGCAGCTTCTATATTTTTAAAATATATAGTTATGTCAGCAGTTATTTCCTTTGATCCTAAATATAGTAGTTTGCCCTTTCGTTTTCCTATAGCCATTACTGGGCCATTACTCTCAACTTTAAGTAATATAGTCATTCCATCTTCCCAGCTGTAAACTTCTGCTTTTGCATTGCTATCATATTTTGCCGTTGCCTGAGCTCCTCTGCCTAAAAACCAAAAAACTGTTTTAGCTAGGAAGGTTTTACCTCTCTTTTTGCCTGGTTTAATTTCTTTATAAACATGTCCTTTAATTTTACTCACCTCACGTTCTATTAAATATGTTTATTACTATAAATATATTAATCATTTACACCGATAATCCATGAAAAAAGATTTATATTATTAATTGCGATGCTTGTTCCTTCTTATAACAATTATAACATTATTTAACAGGTTGTCTATTTGTATTATTTAATTTTATTTGCTGGATAAATTATTAAGCTATTAATGGAAAGTAAGCTACTATTGTAGGAGAATTAATGGATACATAATTCAATTATGGAAATACTTGACAGAAAATTGACTGTCAAGTATAATACTTATAATTTAGAGGACTAGCTATAAGTTCCAAAAGAGATAAATAAGGTGAATAATGATATTTATTGTACTATAAATAAGGAGGAGTTTATTTATGAAAAAAATTACTATGAAAAGGGTTATGGGAGTATTATTAACAATTATTATGATGCTTTCATTAGCCGCCTGTGAGAAAAAGGAAAGAACGATGACCTTAGCCACAACTACAAGTACAGAGGATTCAGGACTACTTAGCTACTTACTTCCTAAGTTCGAAAAGGAGACAGGCATTAAGGTTAAAGTAGTTGCAAAGGGGACAGGAGAAGCTTTGAAGCTTGGAGAAAGAGGAGATGCAGACTGCCTGCTTGTGCATGCAAAGGAACAAGAGCTTCAGTTTGTAAAGAATGGTTTTGGATTAGAACGTTATGAGGTTATGTACAATGATTTTATTATTGTAGGACCAAAGGATGACCCTGCAAAGCTGAAAGAAAAATCAGCTAAGGATGCTGTGGAAGCCTTTAAGCTAATAAATAAGAGCCAAGCTCCATTTATCTCAAGAGGTGACGAGTCCGGTACTCACACAAAGGAAAAGGGATTATGGAAGGAAGCTTCAGTAACTCCTAAAGGAAACTGGTACATTTCAGCAGGAAAAGGCATGGGAGCAGTTCTTCAAATGGCAGAGGAGAAGAAAGCTTATACCTTAACAGATAGAGCTACTTATTTGTCTATGAAGGATAAACTAAGCTTAATTATTGTTACTGAAAAAGGTGATAAATTATATAACCAGTACGGAATTATAAAATTAAACCCGGAAAAAAATAAAGTAAAAGAGAAGGAAGCAAATGAATTTATTAAATGGATGCTTTCAGATAAGGGACAAAAGCTTATTGGTGAGTTTGGAAAAGATAAATATAAACAATCACTATTTATACCTAATGCAAAAAAATAGGTGATAAATATGAGTGTTTTTATAGAGCTTTTTGGTGAGTTTTATGGAGAAATTTTAGAGGTTGTTTTTTTATCTATTTTTGTTTCATTAACTTCAACCTTTATTGCTTCAGTGGTGGGAATAGTTATAGCTGTTCCTACCGCTTTGAAAAAATTCAAGTTAAAGAAATATATTGTAAGATTATCAGAAACCCTTATGAGTATCCCTCCGGTACTTATGGGGTTACTTGTCTATTTAATGTTATCTAGGAAAGGTCCTCTTGGAAGACTTGAACTTTTGTTTACTCCTACAGCTATGATTATAGCTCAAAGCTTATTAGTATTTCCAATAATCTTTGGACTTACAGTTTCAACAATAGGCAGCAATGGAAAGGAAATTGAAAAGACTTGTATATCCCTTGGAGCAGGGAAAAAAGAAACAATAATTAATGTAGTTAAGGAGTGTAAAACACAATTGCTGTCCGTAGTGGCAGCAGGCTTTGGAAGGGCAATATCTGAGGTTGGCGCTGTAATGATGGTAGGAGGTAATATAAGAGGAACAACTAGAGTTATGACCACCTATATAGCCTTAGAAACAGGAAAAGGAAACTTTCAGCAGGCTATATTAATTGGATTAGTATTGCTTACAGTTGCTTTCTTTATTAATTTTATTCTTCATAGGTTTAAGGAAGAAAGGGAATAAAAGAGATGAATATTGAGATTGTGAATGGCTACAAGGAGTATAATGGTAAAAAGGTTCTAGAGGTAGGAAAACTAAGCTTTAAGGAAGGGTTTGTATATGCAGTTTTAGGTCTTAATGGTAGTGGGAAGACTACTCTTTTGCAGTGTAGCTCAGGGCTTGAAGCTTTTTCTCAGGGGGAAGTACTTTATGATGGCAACAGTGATATTAATTCTGTAAGAAAAAATATATCTATAATGGCACAAAAGCCTTATTTATTTAATACCTCCGCTTTAGACAATATAAAGGCTGGATTAAAATTCAGAAAATATAGTGAGCAGAGTATGGAAGAGAAAGTAGCTGATTATTTACCTTACTTTCAAATAGAAGAAATTTTACATAAGAATGCAAAAAAGCTTTCAGGTGGAGAGCAGGCAAAAGTAGCTTTACTTAGGACAGCAGTTATGGAAACAGATATTACATTTTTAGATGAGCCTACAGCAAGTATGGACATAGAAAGTACTATAAGGGCTGAAATGCTGATTAAGGACATGGCTTCTGATAAACGAACTGTTATTATAGTTACCCATGATATGTATCAAGCGGAGCGGATAGCAGATTATGTTATTTTTTTAGATAAGGGAAAAATAATTGAGAGCGGGGAAATGAAGAAGGTTTTCAATTGTCCAGAACATAATTTAGTGAAACAAATATTAAAAAGAGGTGTTGAGCTATGATAAAAACTGCAATTCTAACCATTAGTGATAAAGGTTCAAGAGGAGAAAGAGTAGATGGTACAGGTCCTGCAGTGAGAGAAGAATTAGAGGGAAAGGGATTTGCTATAGAGTACTATAAAATAATACCAGACGAGGAGCAGCAAATTGAGAAGGAGCTAATTTTTTTATGTGATGAACTTAAGGTGGATTTAGTTTTAACTAATGGTGGGACAGGCTTTTCTAAAAGGGATGTTACACCAGAGGCTACTCTGAAGGTAATAGAAAAACAGGTGCCAGGAATTGGAGAGACTATGAGAATGAAATCCTTGCAGATTACACCAAAGGCTATGCTTTCAAGGGCTATAGCAGGTATACGAGGGGAAACCTTAATTATTAATTTGCCAGGTAGTCCCAAGGGCGCAGTAGAAAACCTCCAATTTGTACTTCCCGCAATTCCACATGGTATTGAGATACTTACTGGAAGGGCAAGCGAATGTGCTAGGCAGTAGTTTATACTTGCAATAAGGGGGCTAAAAAATGGATCTTTTTAAAGTTATATCAATAGATGAAGCTAAGGATATTATTCGTAATGAGTTTACATATAAATTGGACTATGAGAAGGTAAATATTTTACAGGCTATAGGTAGAGTTTGTTATAAAGATGTACAAGCTTCTGGTAATATACCAGAGTTTAAAAGGT
>Ga0316603_10001332_pt1 | contig 13035 bp, 10 predicted proteins | sample OWC_soil_day10_n_FD_207649 | JGI IMG/M metagenome (GOLD analysis project Ga0316603, IMG submission 207649) | Wetland soil microbial communities from Old Woman Creek delta, Ohio, United States - OWC_soil_day10_noCT | ecosystem: Environmental > Terrestrial > Soil > Wetlands | place: USA: Ohio...
TGACAACGCGCTCGACCAGCAGTTCTACGACGACTTCGGCCAGATGCTCGAGGAGGTCATGGGCTTCGTCGCCGACTCCCTCGAGCAGCCGGTCGACTGACACGCTCGCGTCACGCGGATGTTGCTTCGGTGAGCTGGCCTACGCGATCGAGGTTTCTCGGCCTCGATCCGCGACCCGGATCACAGCGGCGGTGAGGCCCGAGCGATCCCGTCTTTTCCGTCGAGGAACGGGAGTCGCGTGCTAGGGTCGCCGCCCTCCATGCGCCGTAGCCTGCTCGTCCTGTCGCTCGTCCTGTCCATTGGTGCCGCTGGGTGTAGCGGATGTGACGACAACCCGGCGACGCCGGATGCTCCCGGCGATGCCGGCCCCGACGGACCTCCGTTCGAGGAGATCACGTGCGAGCAGCTGCCGCCGGTCATCACCGGGACGTGTGTCGTCACCGCGGGCGGGCCGGCGAAGTTGCTCAAGGGCGAGATCCTGACCCCGACCCGGCTGTTCCACGGCGGCGGCGTCGCGGTCGACAGCGCGGGCTCGATCACCTGCGTCGGCTGCAACTGCGCCGAGGCCGGGCAGACCGTCGTCACGTGCCCCGATGCGTCGATCTCTCCGGGCCTGATCAACACGCACGATCACATCACGTTCACGCAGAACAACCCGTACACCGACACCGGCGTTCGCTACGACGATCGCCAGCAGTGGCGGAAGGGCCTCGACAGCAAGCCCAAGATCTCGTCGTCGGGCGGCGCGAGCGCGGATCAGATCCGGTGGGGCGAGCTCCGGTTCCTGATGGGCGGCGCGACGTCGATCGTCGGCTCCGGCGGCCAGGTCGGCCTGCTGCGCAACCTCGACAGCGCGAACCAGGAGGGCCTCAACCAGAAGCCCGTCAACTTCGACACGTTTCCGCTCGACGACTCGGGTGGCACCCGCCGCGCGGGTGACTGCAACTACGGCGGCGATCCGACGACGCCGGCCTCGATCTCCGCCGACGAAGCGTACGAGCCGCACACATCCGAGGGCGTCAACGCGACCGCGCGCAACGAGTTCCTGTGCCAGAGCTCCGAGGCATTCGACACGATGGCGCCCGGCGTCTCGACCAACCTCGTGCTCGGCAAGACGGCGATGATCCACGCGATCGGCCTGCAGCCGGCGGACTACGGCGCGATGGCCGCCGCCGGCACGGGCCTGATCTGGTCGCCGCGGTCGAACATCACGCTGTACGGCGAGACCGCGCGCGTGTCCGTCGCTGCGCGGCTCGGCGTCGAGATCGCCCTCGGCACGGACTGGATGCCGAGCGGCTCGATGAACATGCTGCGCGAGCTCGCGTGCGCCGACGGCTTCAACCAGACCTACCTGGGCGGCTACTTCTCGGACGTCGAGCTGTGGAAGATGGTCACCGTGAACGCGGCGGCCGTGACCGCGACCGACGACGTGATCGGCGTGCTCGCGCCGGGGCGGGTCGCCGACATCACGGTGTTCAAGCGGAACGGCAAGCCGCCGTATCGCGCCGTGGTCGAGGCCGAGCCCAAGGACGTCGTGCTCGTGATGCGCGGCGGCAAGGTCCTCTACGGCGATGACGTCGCGGCGACGGCGCTGACCACCGGCACGGCGTGCGACGCCGTCGACGTGTGCGGCACGATGAAGAAGGTCTGCCTGATGGCGGAGGTCGGCAAGACGTACACCGCGCTCAAGACCGCGGCCGGCGCGAACATCTATCCAGCGTTCGCATGTGGCCTCCCGATGAACGAGCCGTCGTGCACGCCGAAGCGGCCGACCGCGACCGCCGGCTCGACAATCTTCACCGGTGCGGTGACCGCCGACGACAGCGACGGCGACGGTGTCGGCAACGACCTCGACAACTGCCCGATGGTGTTCAACCCGGTGCGCCCCGTCGACAACGGCATGCAGGGCGACGCGGATGCCGACGAGGAGGGTGATGCGTGTGATCCGTGCCCGCTCGATCCGGACGCCACGTCGTGCAGCACGATCGATCCGAACGACCGCGATCACGATGGCGCCCCCAACGCGACCGACAACTGCCCGGACCTCGCGAACGCCGACCAGGCGGATGGCGACAACGACGGCAAGGGGGACGCCTGCGACGCGTGCCCGATGGACGCCAACCCGGGCGCCGCGGGCTGCGCGACGACGATCTACAAGATCAAGAGCGGCATGGTCCCGGTCGGCACGGCCGTCCGCGTGGTCAACGCGCTCGTCACCGGCAAGGGCTCGAACGGCTTCTTCGTCCAGATCAAGGAGGGCGATGCCGGCTACGTCAGCGCCGATCACTCCGGCCTGTTCGTCTACACCGGCACGATGGCGCCGACGCTCGCGAACGCGACGGTCGGTGCGCGCGTCTCGATCGACGGCACGGTCACCCTGTTCCAGGGCCAGACCGAGCTCGACGGCGTGACCACGGTGACAGTGACCGCGGCCGGTCCCGAGGCGATGCCGGCGGCGATCGCGGTGACCTACGCCGACGTGAAGACTGGCGGCCCGCGCGCGCTGACGCTCGAGGGCGTGATCGTCTCGCTGCCCGCCGCCTCGGTCACGGCGGTCAACGCGATGTTCGGCGAGTTCACGGTGACCGATACCGGCAGCAACGCGCTGATCGTCGACGACTTCCTGTTCGTGCCGCCGGCGCCGGCCGTCGGCCAGAACTTCGCGTCGCTGCGCGGCATCCTCACCCTGCGGCAGATGGCGTCCAAGCTCGAGGTCCGTAGCGCCGCAGATCTCACGTCGGGCTCACCCGGCCTCGCGGCCTTCGGGCCCAACCTGTCGTTCGTGCGCGTCGGGACGACCGGTCCGACGTTCCCGCAGGCGCTGACCGTGACGCTGTCCGCGCCCGCGCAGGGCAACACGGTGGTGACGATCCTCTCGGGCAACACCAATGCGCTGACGGTCACCAACGTCACCGTCCTCGACGGCACGACGACGGCGATCGTCCCGGTCACGGCAGTCGCGCAGAACGCCGACGTCACCGTGATGGCGATGCTCGGCGTCCAGGTGGTGACCGCGCACGTCCGCGTGCTCGGCGCGGCCGAGGTGCCGCAGACGGTCACGCTGAGTCCCTCCGATGCGACGGTCGCGCCCAACGGCAGCGTGGTGTTCACGGCGACGCTCGACATCCCGGCGCTCACCCCGGCGGTCATCAACCTCGCGGTCGCCCCGACGAACGCCGGCACGCTGCCCGCGACCGTCACCGTGCTCGCGAACGCGACGTCGGCGACGTTCACGTACACGGACACGGCGAACATCGGCACCGCGACGGTGACGGCGACGTTCGGCGGCAGCACGAGCAACGCCACGATCACCGTGTCGACCGGCGCGACCCACCTCGTGATCAACGAGGTCGACTACGACCAGATCGCGACGGACAACGCCGAGTTCATCGAGATCTACAACCCGTCGCCGACGGCGGTCAGCCTCGCCGGCAAGCAGGTGATCCTGATCAACGGCAACAACGGGGATGTCTACGACACGATCGATCTCGGCACCGGAACGCTCGCCGGTAACTCGTACCTCGTGATCGCCGGCGCCAACGTCAGCGTGACGGCACCGGCGACCAAGCTCGACCCGGGGTGGACGACGGACAGGGTCCAGAACGGGGCGCCCGACGGCGTCGCGCTGATCGACAACGTGGCGCACACCCTGATCGACGCGCTGTCGTACGAGGGCGCGATGACGATGGTCGACCTCCCGGGCTTTGCAGCGCCAGTCTCCCTGGTCGAGGGCACGATGCTCCCGGTCGTCAGCGCCGATTCCAATACAGCGGAGGGTTCGCTGTGCCGGTCGCCCAACGGGCAGGACACCGACGACGCTGCGGCGGATTGGCGCGTCTGTGCGGCGCCGTCCGCCGGCCTACCGAACCCCTGACCGGTCGCGGGGCCGTGGTGTATAACCCCTCCCACCATGGCTTTCTCCCTCGACAAGCAGGGCATCTCCGTCGCCGAGATCTATCGCAACCCGTCGCCGGCGTTCCTCTACGAGGCAGCGCCCCGGTTCGAGAAGGGTTCGACGATCTCGTCGACCGGCGCCTTGATCGCGTACTCCGGAAAGAAGACGGGTCGTAGCCCGACCGACAAGCGCGTCGTCGACGAGCCCGAGGTCCGCGATGACGTGTGGTGGGGCACGGTCAACATCAAGCTCGACCCGCAGAGCTTCCTGATCAACCGCGAGCGCGCGATCGACTACCTCAACACGCGCGAGCGTCTCTACGTGATCGACGGCTACGCGGGCTGGGACGAGAAGTACCAGCAGAAGATCCGCGTGGTGTGCGCGCGCGCCTATCACGCGCTGTTCATGCACAACATGCTGATCCGCCCGACGCCGGAGCAGCTCGAGAGCTTCGGCGAGCCCGACTACGTGATCTACAACGGCGGGTCGTTCCCCGCGAACCGCCACACGGCCGGCATGACGTCGACGACGTCCGTCGACCTGTCGTTCGCGCGCCGCGAGTTCGTCATCCTCGGCACCGAGTACGCCGGCGAGATGAAGAAGGGGGTGTTCACGATCATGAACTACCTGATGCCGAAGCAGGGCGTGCTGTCGATGCACTGCTCCGCGACGCAGGCGCGCGACGGGAGCGATACGTCGGTCCTGTTCGGCCTGTCGGGCACGGGCAAGACCACGCTGTCGGCCGATCCCAAGCGCCTGCTCCTCGGCGACGACGAGCACTGCTGGACCGATCAGGGCGTGTTCAACATCGAGGGCGGCTGTTACGCCAAGATGATCAACCTCTCGAAGGAGCAGGAGCCCGACATCTGGAACGCGATGCAGTTCGGCGCCGTGCTCGAGAACGTCAAGTACGAGCTGACCTCGCACATCGTCGACTACACCGACACCTCGCTGACCGAGAACACGCGCGGCAGCTACATCCTCGACTCGATCCCGAACGCCAAGCTCCCGGCGGTCGGCGGTCACCCGAAGAACGTCATCTTCCTGACCGCGGATGCTTTCGGCGTGCTGCCGCCGGTGTCGAAGCTGACGCCCGCGCAGGCGATGTACCACTACATCTCGGGCTACACGGCGAAGGTCGCCGGCACCGAGCAGGGCGTGAAGGACCCCGAGCCGACGTTCTCCGCCTGCTTCGGGGGGCCGTTCCTCGTCTGGCACCCGACGAAGTACGCCGAGCTCCTCGCCGAGAAGCTGCGCAAGCACGGCGCGCAGACCTGGCTCGTCAACACCGGCTGGTCGGGTGGCGCCTACGGCGTCGGCTCGCGCATCAAGCTCAGGTACACGCGCGCGATCATCGACGCGATCCACGCTGGCACGCTCGCGGGTGTCCCGACCGTCGAGGATCCGGTGTTCGGCCTCCAGGTCCCGACGTCGTGCCCCGAGGTCCCGGCCGAGATGCTGAGCCCGCGCAACACGTGGGCCGACAAGGCCGCGTACGACGACAAGGCCAAGAAGGTCGCGTCGCTGTTCCGCGAGAACTTCAAGAAGTACGAGGCGCAGGCCTCGGCCGAAGTTCGCGGCGCGGGACCGCGCTGATCGCGCTTCGGGTCCCATCTCGCCGGCCCAGCCGCGATACGCTGTGACACGTGGCCGGTGAGGGAGCGTCTGCGGACGACGTGAAGACGGTGGTTCAGCCGCCGTCGAGGACGTCGTTCTCCGAGCTGTCCCAGAGCAAGTCGATCGCCACGCCGGAGCAGGCGCTCCACCTGTTCGAGGCCCGGCGTTCGTGGGCGTTCTCGATCGGCCTCGCGGTTGCGACGGCCGTCGGGCTCGTGCTGCTCTGGTTGATCGGCGGCGATCCGCTCGCGATCAAGATCCATGCGGCGGGGCTGATCGCGACTTGCGCGGTGTCGAGCTGGTACGCGCTCTCCACCCGCAACGTCGACAACTACCGCCCATGGAAGCTCCTCGTGTTGACGTACGTCTCGATCGTCACCAATGCGACCGGCTACTACTACTGGGGGGTGTTCTCGGCGTACGCGATGCTGGTCACGTTCTCCGGCTATGCGTTCAGCAGCGGAAGCGGCAAGACCACGGCGACCAGGGCCTCGATCGGCCTCTCGGTGCTCGGCCACGCTGGCCTCGGCATCGCGCAGTTGCTGGGTTGGATCGACGAGCGCAGCCTCGTCGTCGCGCCGGCGATCCCGCTGACCTGGCAGGTCACGATCCTGGTCGTGCTCAACCTCATCCTGGTCGGCGTGATCTACGCGGGCTACGACGCGTACAGCACGCTCGCGTCGGTGTTCGATGCCCACGGGACAGCGCAGCGCGCGGTCGCGCTCAAGGAGGTCCAGCTCGCCGAGGCGCACGCCGAGGCACGGGAGGCACGCAGGCCGGGGGAGGGGCGACACAGCGGCCAGACCGTCGGGCGGTTCGTCCTTGGCGACGTGCTCGGACGTGGCGCGATGGGGGAGGTCTACGCGGCGACCGATGATCGCGGCAACCGGTGTGCGGTCAAGGTGCTCGCGGTTCACCTCCTCGGAAACGAGGACGCGATCCAGCGGTTCCATCGCGAGGCTCGGGCGATCTCTGCGATCGAGTCACCCAACATCGTCAAGCTGATCGAGGTCGCTCCCCCGGGGACGCCACTCCCGTTCATCGCGATGGAGCGCCTCGAGGGCCGTGACCTCGGCGCGATCCTCAAGGAGCAGCCGATCCACGAGCTCGGCGACGTCGTGTCGATCGTGCGCGCGGTCGCTGCGGGGCTCGATGCGGCCCATGCCGCCGGCGTGATCCATCGCGATCTCAAGCCCGCCAACGTGTTCGCGGCGACCGGCGGCGATCGCGTCGCGTGGAAGATCCTCGATTTCGGCGTGTCCAAGCTGCTCGCTGCCGACGCGACGATGACAGCCGGGCAACTCGTCGGGACGCCGGGCTACATGGCGCCAGAGCAGGCGCGCGGCGAGGAGATCGATCATCGCGCTGACATCTACTCGCTCGGCGTCGTCGCGTATCGCTTGCTGACCGGGCGCCCGGCCGTGGTCCCGGCCGACGTCCCGGCGATGCTCCACGACGTCGTCTACCGGATGCCGCCGCCGCCGTCGCAGCTCGCACAGGTGCCACCGCCGGTCGAGGCAGTCCTCTCGATCGCGCTGGCCAAGTCCCCCGGTGATCGGTTCGATTCGGCCGGAGAGCTCGCAGCAGCGCTCGCCGAAGCGGCCGCAGGCTTCACGTCACCCGTGATCGCGGAGCGGTCCGCCGCGGTGCTTCGCAAGCTGCCGTGGGGCCCGTGGCAACACCGCGCGTCGTCGCGCGCGAAGACCGCGGCTCTCGGTGGGCGGTAGGACGTCCGCAGACGGTGGCGTACGATGACCGCTGACGCCGCTCAGCGGATCATGCCGGCGAGGTCGTAGATCGGCGCCCACGCCGCGACGTACCAGAACACGTCGACGGCGATCGCGAGGGCGGCGATCGCGATCAGCGCGTGGCGCGGCCGCCACACGTGGCCGACGACGATCGCCGCGATCAGCGCGAGCGGCACGCCGTACAGCCATACGGGGTGCTGCACGAGCCGCGTGGTGACGGGCAACGCGACGTCGCCGAACTGGGCGTACATCTGCCGGAGCTCGATGGTCGCGGTCGCCAGGTAGCACGCGGCGGCGGTCGCGAGCACCGCGACGCCGGTGCCGATCCCATCGCGAAAGGTGAGCGGGCGGGCGGGGACCACAGCGCATCGTTGCACAGCTGCACCTCAGTCAGCGGGGCACGATCCACCCGACAGGATGTTGTTTCGCTGCTCCGTGTCGATGCAGCAGCTGCCGGCACACTCGGTATCGGAGCCGCTGAACTTGGCGCACACCTGTTCGGGCGTCCAACCTTCGACGTAGTCGTCGATGTTGAACTCGTAGGACAGGGTCTCCCACGCGGTCCAGTTCCCCCCGCCACAGGCCGAATGGCGGGACTCGTACGTGCAGCAGTAGAGTCCTCCGCCTTCGTCGCCGCCGCAGCCGGCGGTCACGGCGGCCACCCCCAAGCTCAGCACGACGGCTAGGTGGTTCATGGCACCACCTTCGTACCGTGCGAATCACGCGCCACCCGAGCCAGCGGTCTCTCGACGACGTGCGAGGGGCATCCGCGCAGGATTTTCCGATCCCCGCGGCCTCCCGGCAAAGTCGTCGTGAAACCAGGACCTCGGCGCGACCGTCACGGTCGCCCCGGGGCGCCAGCACGTCAACCGGGCCGAGGAGCCTGCCGCCTGGCAGGCGCTCGAGATCGCGCGGGCCCGACCTGGACTACGATGACCGCGGTGCAGGCGATCCGGACGCTCGGCGAGTTCGTGGAGGAGGAGCAGATCATCGCCTGGCTCGCCGAGCAGATCGCTCACAACCATCGGGACTCCGGGCTCGGCGCCAACCTGGTGGCGACGAAGCAGAAGCTGCCGATGCAGTGCTCCACCTGCACGGCGACGAAGGCCTGCTGCGCCTCGTACGTGATCGTGCGGTTCTACGAGGGCCTGGTGATCGCCGACGAGCTCAAGCGAACCGGCCGCGATGGTCCCGCGCTGCGCGCCGAGCTGCGGACCCGCGCCGAGGCGATGGAGGCGGCGCGCGTGAGCGAGTGGGCCACGCCGTGCTTGTTTCTCGACGAGCGCGAGCGCTGCACGGTGTACGCCGTCCGGCCGACCACCTGCGCGCAGCTCTACGTCTACTCGGCGCCCGCGCTGTGCAACGCCCGGTCCTCCGAGATCATCTCGTACACGCCACGCAAGGAGGTCGCCGCGGCGAACCAGGTCGAGGAGGCGTTCCGCGAGCGGCTGTCGCTGCGCCGCAAGGTCGGCCGGCGTTACCTCGGCGTGTTGCCGCGGATGGTCCTCGTGGCGCTCGAGGCCTGGGATCGCAGCGACTTTCGCGACTACCTGCGCCAGCTGCCGTGGCCGACCGAGGACGAGTGGGCGAGGGCCGTGCAGCCGTGAGCGGGCGGTAGCGCGCCGTTCACGCGGGCCTCACGCCCGGCCTCGAGCGGGCTCACGCCTCGTCGGGTGATGGTCGGAGCATGACCACCGGCCGCCGCAGATCTCTCGTCCTCGGGTTCGTGTTCTTGCTCGGGGCACGGCTCGCCAGCGCCGAGACCTACGATCGGCGGTGGCCCGCCGTCCCCGCGGACCCGAGCGCCCCGCTCGGCGAGCTGGTCATGGAGCGGCTGACCGCCTTCGCGGTCGCGTTCGAGCGGGAGCTCGACGTCCTCACGATCGACCTGGTCTCGCTCCGGATCGATCCCCGCGGGCGCGGATGCAAGCTCCGGATCGGAGGAGGCGACCGGCGGCTCGCCCTGGCGGTCGCCGGCGATGTCCGTGTCGTCGACGGAACGGCCCAGATCAAGGCCCGGCTCGATGTCGAGCTCGCGGGGCGCCGGGCCCAGCTCGTGCTCCCGCGGTTCGAGATGGCGGCGACCTCTTACCGCGGAGAGCGCGGGGTCGAGCTCAGGTTGCCGCTGATCCGGCGGGCGTTCTGATGAGCCGACAGCAGCCGCGCCGCGGCCGCGCAGTCCTTTCAGGATCCCGCACCGCATGCGCGCGAGCATCCGGCCGCGCCGGACGAAATGAATCGATTGCTGGCGAGAACTCCCGGCTCCATGCTGTCGGGGATGCACGGGTGGGTTCGCGGCGCCTGTACGATGCTCCTGCTCATCACGATCGTGATGGTCGGAGCGACGCGCGGTGCTCGCAACCTGGTCCTCGATCAAGACGTCACGACATCGTGTTGCGACGAGCGCGATCCGGCCATCGAGCTCGATCCGCCGCAGGTCGCCCGGATCACCGACGAGGTCGCCTCGTTCGTCGTCGTCGCCCCCACGGAGATCCAGCTCGAGCCCGCACGCCGGACCGTCCTGCACAGCGCACCGAAGACATCGCCACCTCGCGAGCACTGATCAGCAGCTCGAGCTCTCGATCGGTTCTCCACCTCAGCGAGGTCACCATGACGACGACCAAACAGCCCGCCAGCGCGCTGCGCCGGCTGGGTCCGTACTTGCTTGCGGGGGTCGGCAGCATTGCCGCGGCCCCCGGCGACGTTCGCGACGACGATGATGTTCGACACGAGCACGAAGAGGATGACGACGTCGACGACGCCCTCTCGTCCGTCACCCCGCGCTCGACCTCCGCGGCCGCGGGCCGCACGCTCGCGGTCGCCCTCGAGCACATGAATCCGTTCGATGCGACGCATGCCGCTGCCACCGCGGCGCTCAGCCCCGAGACCTCCGTTCGCCGAGGGATCGCCGAGGCGCTGGCCTGGGTGGGGCTCGTCGGCGATGACGTCGTCATCGATCACCTCCAACGTGACGACGACGAGGGCGTTCGCGCGGCGGCCCTCCGCGCCGCAGATGCGCGGCGTGTGCCGACCCATCCCCGCGTCCTCGTCGTCGACAACTACGCGAGCGGGCGCGGCGCCCTGTGCGCCTGTCTCTCCGAGCTCGAGTGCGACGCCGTCGGCACGTCGAGCGCGCTGTTCGCGCGCGACCTCCCGTGGGACGAGCTCGTCGACGTCGTCGTCGCCGATCACGATCCGCCCTGGAGTGACGGCGAGGGGCTCGTCGTCCGGATCCGGCAGCAGTCCCCGGATCTGCCGGTGATCCTGCTGTGCAGCCGGGCCGCGCTCGGAGAGCGGCATGACGACGCACGGGACGGCTCGATCTGGCTGCCCAAGCCGGTCACCCTCGAGTCACTCTCGACGGCGATCGAGACGCTGGTGCAAGGGCGGTCGAGTCGGAATCGCCCTCCCAGGTGAGGGCCGCGCCGGCCACCTGCGTGAGCTTCGCGTGATCCGTCGGAACCTGCCGTCCGTTTCCACGGCGACGACCCCGCGGACTCACTAAAGTTCTCTCATGACATCGCGCGTTGCCGTGCCGCTGGTCGTCGCGTCCCTGCTGTGGGCGGTGCCGGCCCACGCGGATGAGGACGTGATTCCGGGGCACACGGTCACCCGACCGGTCGACGGAGCGATCCAGGGCCTCGCGCTCGGCGCCGCGCTCGGGTTCTCGCTGATCCCGATGCGCAAGAACCCCGAGCTGTGGAACGTCGAGATGTTCGGCGGCGACCTGGGCGTGCGCGACAACTTCTCGCGCCGCGCGGCGCACCTGTCGGATGCTCTGCTCGCGGCGTCGCTCGCGGCGCCCGTGATCTACTTGACCGGCAGCACGATCGACGATGCCGATGGCGATCGGTTGATGATCTACGGGCAGTCGATGGCGATCAACGCCGCGCTCGCGCAAGGGGCCAAGCGCCTCGTCCAGCGGCCACGGCCGTACCAGTACTCGAAGGATCCAGAGGTCCAGCGCTACGCGAAGGGCGAGGGCGGCGACGGCTGGATGTCGTTCTACTCGGGGCACGCATCGCTCAGCTTCGGTGCCGCGGTGACGGGTGCGTACCTGCTCGGCGCGTCGAGCGATCACAAGCTCGCGCGTGGGCTCGGGTGGGGCGTCGGCCTGATGGCGGCGACGGCGACCGCGAACCTGCGCGTGCGCGCGGGCAAGCACTTCTACTCCGACGTCGTGATCGGCGCCGCGATCGGGATGGCGGTCGGGTACGTCGTGCCCGCGCTCCATGCGGACGGCACGCCGTACATCCCCGATGGCCAGGAGCTCGCAGCCGCGGCGGCGGGGATCCTCGGTGGCATGTTGCTGAGCCAGCTGATCCCGCTCGAGAAGAAGCGGCGCGAGGATCTCGGCGCCGCACCGTCGACGATCAGCGGGCTCAACCTGTCGCCGGTGCCGATGCCGAACGGGATCGGGTTCGCCATCGGCGGCGCGATGTGACCCCGCGGGGTCGCCCGGTCACTTCGCCTTCGAGAGATCGCCCGCGTCGACGATCACGAGCTTGGTGGGCTGCAGGTAGGCCTTCGCGACGCGCTCGACGTCCGCGATCGTGACCGCCTTGATCTTCGCGCGCAGCGCGAGCACGAACTCGGTCGTCCGGCCGCGGAAGGTCTGCGACGCGAGCATGTTGGTCACGAAGCCGTCGCTCGACAGGTTGGTGTCCTGGCTCTTGAGCCAGCCGTCCTTGGCGCGCTGCAGCTCGTCCTCGGTGACCTTGCTCGTCGTGATCCGCGTGACCTCCTCGATCAGCGCGGTCTTGGCCTTCGCGAGGTTCTGCGGCGCGACGATCGCCTCGGCGCCGAACCCACCGGCGTCATCGAGCGCACCGGCGTACGTCCACGCGCCGGTGCCGTAGGACAGGCCCTCCTTCTCGCGCAGGCGCATCCACAGCCGCGAGCTGGTGTCGCCGCCGAGGATCTGGCCGACCATGACCCACGCCGGGTAGTCGGGATCGGTGTCCTTCATCGCGAGGTCGTGACCGGCGACGAGCTGGGTCATCTCCTTGTCCTTGATGTCGATCGACTTCGCGACGCCCGGCACGCCGAACGGCCGGGGCGCGAGCCGTGCGTAGGGCCGCTTCGACTTCCAGCCGCCGAACAGCTTGTCGACCTGCGCCGTGATCGCGGCGGGCTGAAAGTCACCGACGATCGAGAGCTCGGCCGTCGCGATGCCGACGTGGTCCCGGTAGAACGCCTTGATGTCCGCGATCTGGACCTTCTTGATCTCGGCGATCTGCTCCGCCGCACTCTGCGTGTAGCGCGGGTCGGTCTTCGGCCACTTCGCCGAGAGTTGACCGATCGTGACCCAGGCGACCGCGGACGGATCCTGGAGCTGCTGCTCCTGGTAAGCGAGCTGCTCCTGCTTGATCAGCTCGAGCTCCTTCGCGGGGAAGCTCGGCGACCGCAGCAGCTCGGCCGCGAGGTCGAGCGCCGCCGGTAGCTTGTCGCGCAACGTCTCGATCCGGATCGAGAACCCCTCGGCGCCGCCCCCGATCGAGATCTGGCTCTTGAGCTGGTTCTCGAGGTCCTGGATGTCCTGGTAGGTCTTCTTCGTCGTCCCGCGCTGGAGCAGCTGCGCGGTCAAGGTCGCGATCGTCTCCTTGCCCTGCAGCGACTTCTCGTCGCCCCAGTGGAAGTTGAGCCGGAGCTCGACCTTGCCGCCGCGGGTCTTCTTCGGCAGCAGCGCGGCCTTGATCCCGCTCGCGAGCTGCGTGCGTGTCGTCCGCGCCTCGATGTTCTCGAACGTCGCCGCGAACACCTCGCCCTGCTCCT
>Ga0316603_10001334_pt1 | contig 13015 bp, 8 predicted proteins | sample OWC_soil_day10_n_FD_207649 | JGI IMG/M metagenome (GOLD analysis project Ga0316603, IMG submission 207649) | Wetland soil microbial communities from Old Woman Creek delta, Ohio, United States - OWC_soil_day10_noCT | ecosystem: Environmental > Terrestrial > Soil > Wetlands | place: USA: Ohio...
GCCGTCTTGCTGCCTTGCTGCTCGCTGGCTCGATCTCGCTGTTCGCCTGCGGAGACGGGGATGGGGGCGCTACAGCCGACGCCACACCGCCCGATGCGCCGGGGTTTTCAGGCGACAAGTACTCGATCGATTTCGGTCCGGTCACGGTGGCGCCAGGGCAAGAGAACACGCAGTGCATCCAGGCGCGGATCTCGAACGCGACGGCGATCAAGGTCCACCAGATGCACAACGTGCTGAGCCTCGGCTCGCACCACCTGATCGTCTACAAGGACGACATGGCGACGGCGGAGCAGCTGACGCCGTTCGACTGTCAGCCGTTCACGGGCGCGCTCAACCCCAGTGGCATGGTCGCGCCGATCATGATCACCCAGCGCGCCGACGACGAGCTCTACCTGCCCGATGGGGTCGCGTACACGCTCGGCGCCAACCAGATGATGCGTGTCGAGATGCACTTCATCAACTCGACCGATCAACCGATCCAGGTCACCGCCCGGGTCGACCTCTACGCGGCACCGGAGGGTTCGATCCACGACGAGGCGAACATCCTGTTCATCGGCAGCCCCGACGTCAGCATCCCCGCTGGCCAGACCGTGACGCTCGAGCAGTTCTTCACGCCGAGCCGAGCCTCGCTCGACCTGACCGGCGCGAAGTTCTTCGCGATCACCGGTCACACGCACCAGTACGGAACCGACATGCAGGTCTCGACCGCGCCGACCAACGGCGGCACGCGGACCTCGGTCTACGCGCCGTCGCCGTTCGCATGGAACGAGCCGCTGACCCAGACCCACAAGCCCGAGTTCGAAATCCCGAGCGGCCAGGGCGGCTTCGACTTCAAGTGCACGTACACCAACACCTCGGCGGCGACCGTCGGCTTCGGCGAGTCGGCGACCGACGAGATGTGCTTCTTCTGGGCGTACTACTACCCGTCGAAGGGGGCCCACGTATGCTTCCACACGCAGAGGTTTGGCGGGGTCGACCTCTGCTGTCCCGACGCCGGCGCGACGCTCTGCAACATGGTCATCCAGTAGGCGCGCGCGACTTCAGGAACCGTCCGATCGCGTCGAGTACCTCGCTCGAGATCTCGTGACCGCCGACAAACGGCAGCCACTCGACCTCGGCACCCGCGGTGCGCAACCGATCGCGTAGCGTCTCGGCGACCGCGAACGGCAGCAGACCGTCTGCGCGGCCGTGGGACATCAGCATCGGCACGCCCCGTAGCGAACCGAGCCGAGGCTGCCATTCGGACTCGGCGACCAGCGTGCCCGACATCAGCACGAGGCCCGCGGGCGGTGCCGGCCGGTGGAGCGCGACATCGAGCGCGAGCATCGCGCCCTGCGAGAACCCACCGAGCACGAGGCGATCGGGCGATACCGCGTAGCGCGCCTGCAGCTGATCGAGCAGCCGACCGAGCTGGGCTCGCGCCGATGCGAGCCCGTCGGGGATCTCGGCCCGGCGATCGCGGGGGACGCCCCGCCGCAGCTCGTCTTCGAGTCGCGCGAGATCGAGCAGCCACCACGCGCGTGAGTCGCCATATAGGCCACCGAGCTCGAGAGGTGCCTCGGGGAACACGAAGCGCACCGGCGCGTCGATGACCTGCGAGAGCGTGACGAGATCGTCACCGGGCGCGCCGAAGCCGTGGAGCAGCACGATCGTCGTCGCGGCGTCGGCTGGACCGACGATGCGGGTGGTGAGGCCGGCGAGATCGACCGTGGTTCGAGGCGGGGTCACCTCGCCAAGCTCGCACGGGCCACGACAAGTTGTCAGCGTTTACCGGCGCAGGTCGAGCGTGTTCGACCGCACCCACGTTACAACCGGGCATGCTCCGAACGCGGCTCGGGTGGTCTGGCTTCTGGTGTGGTGTCCTGGTGGTTGCGACGAGCGCATGCCATGACGCGGCCCCATCCCCGCATCCGCTCGTCCGACCGGTGTTCTTCGACGCTGATCGGCTAGCGCCCGACGTCCCGATGACGATGCCGTGGCTCGCGGGCGCGGTGGCCTCGATGGATCCACGCCGCGGCTCGCCGCGGTTCGTGTGGACCCGCGATGACGCACCGCCACAAGTGTTGGTGATGCCGGCGCATCGGCGGCGCGGCGCGACCAACGCTGCTGGTGTCGCGGCGCTGTGGCACCTCGACCACCATGCCGAGCGCTGGGGACTCGATGCGGCCGCACTCGCGGGCGTGGAAGTCGCGCACGTGCATGACACCGGGCGCGGCGCGATCGTGGTCAAGCTGAAGCAACGGGTCGATGGCATCGAGGTGATGCGCACGTCACTCGCCGTCGTGATGGATCGCGAGCTGAAGCTCGTCGCCCTCTCGGGTGGCTTGCACCCCGCGGCGAGGCAGTCGGCGAACGCCGCCGAGACGCTCCAGCTCGGCGCTCGCGACGCGGTCGAGCGTGCGCTGGCCGACGCCGGGGCCGCCCGCCCTGCCCTGATCCCCATGCCCGATCACGCCGGGTACCAGCGATTTGCCGCCGCCGGTCTCGTGATGCCGGGACGGGTCAAGCAGGTGCTGTATCCGGTCGGCCTCCAGCTCGTCCCCGCGTGGGTCACCGAGGTGGGGATCCGCGAGGCCAACCGTCGCATCGAGGGCTATCGCCACGTGTTCGCCGCCGACGATGGCCGGTTGCTCTATCGCGCGGGGCTGACCGACGACGCCGCGTTCCAGTACCGCGTGTGGGCCGACGCGACTGGCGATCTGCGGCCGCAGGACGGACCGCAGGGCGACTACACGCCACACCCGACCGGGATCCCGGACGGCTTCGATCCGCCGTTCGTCGCGCCTTCGCTTCTCACGGTCGATGGACTCAACACAAGACCTGGCGGCGGTTCCGATCCGTGGTTGCCCGCGGGCGCCACCTCCACGATCGGGAACAACGTCGATGCGTACGCCGACATCGATTCTCAGGACGGCTTCTCGGCGGGCGACGTGCGGGCGACGACGACTGCCCCGGGGATCTTCGACCGCGTCTACGACATCAATGCCGAGCCCGACGCGAGCGCGGCGCAGCGCATGGCGGCGGTGACGCAGCAGTTCTACGTCACGAACTGGATGCACGACTACTTCTACGACTCGGGCTTCACCGAAGCCGCGGGCAATGCCCAGACCTCGAACCTCGGACGCGGCGGGCTCGGAGGCGACGTGCTGCACGCCGAGGGGCAGGACGGAAGCGGCACGAACAACGCGAACATGTTCACGCCCGGTGACGGCCAGTCTCCGGTGATGCAGATGTTCGTGTTCGACGCGGCGCAGGGCGGCGTGCGGCGCGACGGCACGATCGACGATCACATCATCGAGCACGAGTGGGGCCACTACATCCATCACCGGCTGGTCGACTGCGGCAGCATCGAGTGCGGGGTGATGAGCGAGGGATGGGGCGACGCGATGGCGCTGTTCCAGAGCATCCGTCCCGCTGACGACCTGAACGGGACGTGGGGCATGGGCGCCTATCCGCTGCGCTCGTTCACCGCGAACTCGGCGTACTTCGGGATTCGTCGCTATCCGTACTCGATCGATCTCGCGAAGAGCCCGCTGACCTACCGCTTCATGCGCAACGGGGTTGCGATGCCCGTGGGCCCGGCGTTCTCCGATGTCGATTTTCTCCAGGGCGGCGACAACTACGAGGTCCACAACGCCGGCGAGATCTGGTGCGCGATGCTCTGGGAAGGCGTGATCGCGATGATCAAGCAGAGCCAGGCGCCCACGCCGCGGATGACGTTCGACGAGGCACGACGGCGCTACGCCGACTACCTCGTCGCCGGCATGATCGCCTCGCCGGTGGAGCCGACGTTCACCGAGCAGCGCGACGCGATCCTCGCGGCTGCGGGCGCGGCCGACCCGACCGACTTCATCCTGCTCGCGAACGCATTCGCGCGACGCGGCTTCGGGAGCGGCGCAGTGTCACCGAGCCCCAACAGCTTCGACGGCGCCGGGCTCGTCGAGAGCTTCGCGGTGACCGGAACGCTCGACATGGTGTCGGCGACGATCGAGGAAGACGTGGCGTCGTGCGACGGCGACGGGATCCTCGACGTCGGCGAGACCGGTCGCGTGATCATCGTGGTGCGCAACGTCGGGGCCTCGACGCTCGCGGGCCCGACGGTCTCGCTCTCGAGCACCACGTCCGGCGTCGCATTCCCCGGCGGAGCCTCGACCACGATCGGATCGATCGCTCCGTTCGCAACGCGCAGCGCGAGCGTCGCGATCCGACTCGACGAAGCTCAGGTGCTGGTGCCGAGGATCGTGCTCTCGATCGGGATCAGCGATGCGAGCGCCGCGCTCACATCGCTCACGCGGTCGACCTCGGCGGCGGTCAACCTCGACATCACGCCGGTCGCGTCGACGACCGAGAGCTTCGAAGAGGAGGCCCTGGTCTGGACCGCCAGTGCGAGCGGCTGGGCACGCACCCTGGATCCCGGCACCACGAACATCGCGTCGGTGAAGGTCACCAGCGGTGGCGACCACACGCTGCAGACGCCGGCGCTCCAGGTGACCGCCGGCTCCGATCTCACGTTGTTGTTTCGCCACCGATTCCGGTTCGCGCTCAGCCCGGTGGGCCCCGAGGACGGCGGCGTCATCGAGATCTCGACCGACGGTACCGTGTTCACCGACATCGCGACGATCGCGAACCCCGGTTACATCAGCACGGTGACCGGTTCCGGCAACCCGCTGGCGGGCCGGCTCGCGTTCACGGGCAAGAACCCGGCGACCCCCAGCTTCGACGCGGTCAGCGTCAACCTCGGACCGTCGTTCGGCGGTCAGACGGTCTTCCTGCGGTTCCGGGCCGCCGGCGCCACGCAAGTCAGCAACTCGCAGTGGGAGGTCGATGACGTCTCGATCGGCGGTCTCACCAACCAGCCGTTTCCGCTGGTCTCGACGGAGACCGGTTCGTGCCTCGCCGGCGCGCGGCCGATCGCGGATGCCGGGCTCGACATCTCGGTGGCATCGGACGCGGTCGGGGCGCTCGACGGCACGGCCTCGACCGATCCCGATGGTGGCGCGCTCACGTTCGAGTGGAACCAGCTCTCGGGCCAGACGACGACGCTGTCATCGACCTCCGTGGCGCAGCCGACGTTCACGGCGCCTCACACCGAGGTCAACCGCATCGTGCGCTACCAGCTCGTCGTCCGAGATCCGGACGGCCGGGTCAGCGCGCCGGCCGAGGTGCGCGTGACCGTGCTCGGAACCAATGGCCCCGATGCCGGCGTCGACGGCGTGCCTGATGCGTCGGTGCCAGATGCGCCGCCCGAGCTGATGCCGGATGCCGCGGTCGGACCCGATGCCGGCGGGAATCCGCTCGAGGGAGGCAGCGGGGGCTGCTGCGATGCCGGGAGCGATCCGCGCGGCGGCGTGCTGCTCGGCCTCGGGCTGCTGCTCGTGCTGCGACGCCGCCGCTGAGCCTGGGAGTTCAGCCGCCCGGGCACGTCAGCGTCAAGCCGGTCGTCGCCGTGCCGTTGCAGATCGCACCGCACGGCTCCGAGGTCATGCAATCGCAGCTCGGAAATTGACTCGGACACGCGGGGAGCGGCTTGCAGGTGAACGAGTCCGGCTCGTTGCTGATATCGGAGCCACCGCGCTCGCAGTAGCTCTGGTTCAGGTCACACGTCCGGAACCCGCACGCGAACCTGCCCGCCTCCACCGGACAGGTCCCGTTTGCGTTGACATCGGTGCCGATGGCCGACGCGTCGCACGGGTTTCCGTGGATCAGCCCGTCGCACCCGCACACCGGGTCGAAGATGTCGGGGCACCCGGTCGGTCGCGGTCGGCAGGTGCCGGTCTCGTCGGACGCGCCACAGCCGTTGCGGTCGAAGTCGCAGAACTCGTTCGCGCCGCACGGCTGGGCGCCGAAGCCACCGCACTGCCGACCCGGCGGGAGATTGCCGCCGTCGAGGAACCCCCCCTTGCCGTGTTCGGTGCACGCGGAGCCAAGGACGATCAGGAACGACGCCAGCGTGACGAGTCTCATGCCCGCTGTGCATCAACCGGTGTGCCGAAGCCGTTGCCAGCAATTTCCGCCTGCTATGCGACTTCGGTCTCAGAAATCTGACCTGCCGCCGGCCCGGCGCGCCAGTCATGTCAGACGGTCACATCCCGCGAGGCCCGGCGGAGCCGAGGTCGGCGATGGGGCGATCTCGCGTGTCGGTCGAGGGCGTGGAGAGATCATCCTCGTCCACGATGTCGAGCTCCTGCTCGGGTTCGGGACCATGCTCGGTGGCAGACGCCTCGAGGGCCTCGAGCCAGTTCTGGCCCTCGTCGAACGAGCTATCGTTGTCGGGGATCTTCCGATCGACCGCGGTCGGCAGGTGCACGCCATAGAGGTCGCCACTGCCCGTCTTCGCGTGCGGAATGGCCGCGAGCTCCGGTGGGAGCTCCTCCTCACCGGCACCAAGCATGGCCTCGTCGATCTCGGCGCCCACACCGATCAGATCCTGGGCCGCCCGCGCGTCCTCGTTCGACAGCGCATCGACATCGAGGTCTTCGAGATGGACCACCTGGACGTCCTCGAACTGCTGCACCGGATCTTGGGGATCGAGGTCGAAGCTGTCGGGGATCACGGCCGGTTCGGCGTCGCCGGAGGCCCGGGCTGACCTTCCCGGCTTGCTGCGACGTTTGCCCAGGACGAGCGCGACCGCGCCGCCGAGCATGAGCAACTTGGTCATCGTGATGAGGCGCATGTGGCGACGAGGAGCACACCGCGTGCCGCCAGGTCGTCGCGAGCGGAGATCGCCCGCCGTGCGCGAGCGCGCGCAGGGTATTCTCGTGCCCATGGCTGCACCGAGTCGTCGCGACTTCGTCCGGCTGGTCGGTGCCGGTGCGGCAGGGCTCGCGATCGGCTGCGGCGATAACCTGACCACCGGGGCGGCGGCCTCCGCGATCCTCGAGCCCACGAGCGACGCGCTGATCGTCGCGGTGTGGGCACGCGATGCTGGCACGGCCACGGTCGAGGTCCGCGGCGGGGGCGGAGTGATGACCGCCGCCATCGCGCTCGGCTCGTCGGGCAGCGGCGCGATCGACCTCGTCGGTCTCGAGCCGGCGACGACCTACGAGCTCACGATCGTGACCTCCAGCGGGGTCCGGCTGGGACCGCACCTCGCCCGGACCGCACCCGGCGAGGACGACCCGCGCGCGGTCCGGATCGCCGTGGTGGCGGACGTCGACGCGAACCCCGAGTTCGACAGCGAGCTCGTCACCCACGTCGTGAACGCGGATCCCGACCTGATCGTCTCGCTCGGGGATTTTCCATACACAGATAACGGCCCGGTCGCGCAGACGCTCGCGGCGTATCGCGACCGCCACGCCGAGATCCGCACGCTGCCCAGGATTCGCACACTGCTCGAGAGCGCGTCGCTGCGCGCGATCTACGACGATCACGAGTTCCGCAACAACTGGGACGCCGCGTTTGCGGCCACCGAGGCCAGCCGGTTCGACGCGGCGATGACGGTGTGGGACGAGTTCTTTCCGGTCCGCGACGCGGTGAGCGACGTCCGCTACCGGCGCTGGCGGTGGGGCGCGAACGTCGAGTGCTTCCTGCTCGACTGCCGCCGGTTCCGCGACGCCAACGCCGCTCCGGACGACGCGCGGAAGACGATGCTCGGGGCGACGCAGCGCCACTGGTTCCTCGAGGGCATCGCCGCCAGCACCGCCCCGTTCAAGCTGGTGTTCACGAGCGTGCCGCTCGGCTACGGCACCGGCGACGACCACTGGACCACGTTCGCGACCGAGCGCGATGCCATCCTCGATACGCTCGTCGGGATCCGGGGCATCGTGTTCGTCACCGCTGACCAGCACTTCTTCGCAGCGCACCGCCACGCGCACGGGATCCGGGAGTTCCAGGTCGGTCCGCTCGCCCGCGGCATCGGGACGCCCGGCCCGATGGCGCCCGGGGTGGTGTTCCGTTCCGAACGCTACAACGCCGGACTGCTCGAGTTCGACGCCGAACACCTCGTGGTGACGGGGATCGGGCCGGATGGCGAGCGGTTCTACAGCGAGACGCTGACGGCGGACGAACTGACGCCACGTCGAAGCTGACCCCACGTCAGTTCCTCGAAGGCCAGCGCTGATACCATATTCCCCGATGGGGTCCGGTAGAACGTACCTGGCTGCGTTCGCGAGCATGCACGCGATCGCCGATCTGGACGAGCGTCGTCGCGTCGCTCGCCAGGGTCTCGCGATGCTCGCACAGATCGCCGAGCGCGAGCCCGCGCCACTCGAAGGGCTGCCGGCCGAGCAGCTACTACTCGCGGTTCGCGCGGCGCTCGGCGATGGCATGCTCGGCGATCTCGAGTGGATGTCGCCTGCCGCCGGGGCGATCGCGATGTTCGAGCTCGCGCAGGCCTTGCCGCCCGGGCCCGAGCGCCGCGAGCTCGGACGCCGGGTGCTGACGCGGCTACGCCAGGCCGATCGCGACACCTTCGTGCGGCTGCTGATCGCCCTCGCGCGATCGTCACCGAAGCTGCTGGCGAGCGACGGTCTGCGCGCCCGCGCGGAGGTGGTGCTGTCGGCTCCGCTCACCGCACCTGGCGCGATCGGCGAGCTGGCGCTCGGGGTGCTCGCACAGCCGACGCTCGCGGCGAGCTGGGTCGAAGGTCCCGCCACGGGCTCGTTGCCGGGACGCCGGCTCGCTGGACGCATCCTCGCGCATGGCGCGCGAGAGGCCGTGCGGCGTCACGATGCCGGAGATCGCGGCGGGGTGGCGGTGCTTGCGCGCCCGGCGATCCGTGCCGCGTTCGCCCGGCTACTCGGGGATCGAGAGGCGTTGGTCTGGCGATTCGCGGGCATCGCGCGCGGGCTGCTCGCCCATGTCGACTCCGATCTCGCCGACGACATCGATCGCGAGCTGCGTGGCACCGCGACCTCGACCGAGCTCCGGCGTGCCGCGGCCTCGGCGGCCGCCGCGCTCGAGCGAGGGGGAGCGGCCGCCCGCTGGAAGCCACTCTTGATCGGGCTCGCGGCGCGCGAGCCAGGGGTCGCACGCGGGGCGATCCTCGGACTCGCGGGCCTCGCGCTCACCGACCCCGATGCCGCCGACGCGCTGGCGACGGCCCTGATCGAGCGCGCGCCGCTCGATGGCGTCGAGGCGCTGGCCGAGCTGCGGCGCGAAGAAGGCGCCATGCTCCCCCAGGCGACCGTGGCGGCGATCGCGTGGACCCGCACGCAGCTCGCCGCCGACGTGACCGGCCGCGATGACGGCCGATGGGGGCTCATGCATGCGCTCGATGCCGAGCTCGGGGGGGGATCGCGCGCCGATGGCATCGGGATCCCGCTCGCGGCCGCGCGTGCCGCCCTGGATGCAGGCGACGTCCCCCAGGCGTTGCGCCAGGCCCGCGCCGCGGTCGATGAAGTGAGCGCGTCGGCCGACTGGCTCGAGCGGTCCACCGATGAAGATCCGCTCGATCGCAGGCACTCGATGCGGATCCTCCGCGAGCTCGACCGCGAGCTGCTCGCCGACAACGCGCTCACCGCGGTGCTGGCCCTCGCGCCGGACCTCGATCCGGCCCGCGCCGAGTTCGCGCGAGCGCTGGCCAGCATCGAGCGATCACTCCTCGCGCACGAGTCACGTCCCGAGCAGGGCGCGGTGGCACATGGTGGGTTGCGGATCGCGCGGCTGCGTGCCCTGGTCCGCCTGCTCGATGGGGTGCGAGCCACGAGCGATGCCGATCTCGGCCCCCGGCTGATCGCCTTGCGCCAGCTGATGGCGCGCGCGGCGATGGACCATTCGTCGCTGCGGCGCGCGGTCTGGGCCGCGCTGACCCGCGCCGGCGATGCCCTGCTGCGTGACGATCACGCCGAGATCACCGACCTGCTGCTCGCCTGGACGACCGCGTTTCCCGACGACGACTTCGCGATCGTGCGCGAGGCTTCGATGGTCCCCGAGGTCGAGGCCGCGTTCGCTGCGTATGCCCGGCTGCAGGAGGCCAACCACGACGCCGCGGATCCCGATGACGACGACGCGATCCGGACTGTCGCCGAGCGGCTCGGCGAGCTCGCCGACGCACTACCGCCGGAGCAGTCGCCACGCGTCGAGTCGGTGCGACTCGCCCTCGCCCGGCTCGGCAATCAGCTCGCGCGGATCACGTCGGCGGCGAGTCATGCCGCGGTGCCCGCTGGCGCGTTCGATGCGATCGCGATCGAGCTCGGGGCGCTTGCCCGGCGCGTGTTCGGCGCCAGGCAGCGACTCGGACTGGACGCCGAGGACCGTGGTCCCGAGCTCGAGTCCGCAACGCGCGCGATCAGCGACGAGCTCGCCCGCGGCGGAACCCAGCTCGACCACGCCGTGGCGACGATGGCCGAAGCTGCCCGCGCCAGCTTGCCGGTGGCCCTCGCGGGGACGGTCGAGCGCGTGCTGATGTGGCTGGTGCGGCGGCCCCATACCGAGGAGGAGCCAACCGCCAGCACGGCTCCCGAGGCGCTGTTGCCGGGCTGGGTCCCGCTGTCGCGGCTGCTCGGCAGCTTCTTCGTGGTGCGCTCGATCGGACGGGGTGCGGGTGGCTCGGTGCTGCTCGCCGTACGGTCCGACGAGCGGACGCGTGCGGATCGCGAGCTGGTCGCGCTCAAGGTGCCGGACTACTCCGGTGGGGCGGCGCGCAACCTGTCCGAGCAGGAGTTCGAAGCGCTGTTTCGCGAGGAGGCCGGAGCGTTGCTCGCGTTGCCCGCCCACCCAAACCTCGCTCGCTTCATCACGTTCGATGCGAGCGCGCAGCCCAAGCCGGTGCTCGTGATGGAGTTCGTGCGCGGCACCAACCTCGAGCGGCTCCTCGAGGGCACCGTCCTCGACATGCCGCGGGCGCTCGCGATCGTCGATCACCTGCTCGCCGGCCTCGAGGCGATGCACAAGGTCCAGATCGCGCACCTCGACGTCAAGCCAGCCAACCTCGTGCTCCGCGACAAGGCGGGCGATGCCGTGCTGGTCGATTTCGGGCTCGCCGGACGCCGGCTGCGCACCGGGTGCGGCAGCGTTCATTACGGCGCCGCGGAGGTCTGGATCGAGAGTCCCGGCGTCGAGCCGTTTGCCGCGGATGTCTACGCTGCCGCGTGCGTGGCGTTCGAGGTGCTCACCAACAAGGTCCTGATCCATGGCGACACCCTGAAGGGCGTGCTCGACCAGCACTTCACGAGCCAGCCCGGAAGCGCCACGTTCGCCGTGCTCGCACGCCTGCCACGGCTCGCCCCCCTGGCAGAGCTCCTCCGGGCGGCCATCGTGCGCGATCCGAAACGGCGCCCGACCGCGGCTCGGCTGCGCGCGGGGTTCGCGGCGATCGCCCCGGATCTCAAATCGCTCGCGTGGCCGATCCAGATCTAACCCCAGGGTTCGCCTCCAGCTCAGGTCCACCCTGGGGATAAGATGCTAGGCAGTAACGTGCGCGCCTTCGTCCTCTGCTGGTTCGTCGCGCTCTGCGCGGTGACCGCAGGTGCGCCCACGGCGCGGGCCCACCCCCACGATCCGCACGCCAGCTACGCGAGCGTGGCCGGTCCAGCGATCGTCGCGAGCACCCCGCGTGGCACGATCTCTCCAGCCGGGCACGGGTCCGCTCCCGATCCGCGGCTCGCGATGTTCGCGCTCCCGGCGCGCCCCCCGCTGTTCGTCGGACCGGCGCGTACCGCCAGCCTCGCGCCACTCGATGTGGTCTCACTGCCGTTCATCGCCCAGCAGCTTTCGCGCTCCTCGCGTGGCCCGCCGATCTGATCACGTTCGATCGATCCGCCATCCCCACACGATCACGACCGAGCTCTCCGCTCGGCAGGAGCCATCATGTCAAATACTGATCTACCCGGACCCGAGACGCACGACGGGAGTGACTCGAGCGAAGATTCCCGGCCGCCCACCTGGCAGGAGCGCCACGGCGCGACGATCCTTGGAGCCGTGCTCGCCGGCGTGTTCGCCCTCGTCCTCACGATCCAGGCAGCGTGCTGAGTGGCGAACCCGATCGCCCTGGCGGCCGGGCTTGCGCGCGCGGTGACCATCGAGTGCCCGCATTGCGGCAAGCGCAAGCTCGTGACGCGCGAACCGAAGGCATATCGAGTGTGCCAGCGTTGCCACAAGCAGTTCCCGGATCCACTCGCCACGCGCCCTAAGCGATGACCGGTTCGCGCGTGCTGATCGAGCTCGTCATCGTGCTCGGCACGGCCGCGGTGGTCACCGTCGTGTTCCAGGCACTGCGCCTGCCGGTGGTGCTGGGATACGTGCTGGCCGGTCTCCTGATCGGTCCGCACGTCCCGGTGCCGCTCGTCGCGAACGCCGGCCTGGTCCACGTCCTGTCCGAGCTCGGCGTGATCTTGCTGATGTTCTCGATCGGGCTCGAGCTCAAGCTCTCGGCGATCGCGCGGGTCGGAGTGCCGGCCGCCCTCACCGCACTGTTCGAGGTCGGCCTCGTGATCGCGCTCGGCACCGTGGTCGCGCGGCTCGTCGGCTTCTCTCCGGGCGAGGCCATCTTCGTGGGCGCGTGCCTCGGGATCTCGAGCACCATGCTGGTCGCGAAGGCCTTCGAGGAGCTCGGCTGGAAGGGCGGCTTCACCGAGATCGTGTTCGCGATCCTGGTGTTCGAGGATCTGATCGCGATCCTGCTGCTCGCGATCCTGGCCGGTGTCGCGAGCGGAGCCGGGCTCGCCGCGCCCGACATCGCGATCATGATCGGCAAGCTCGCCGGCTTCCTCGCGCTGATCCTGGTCGGCGGCCTCCTGATCGTGCCCCGGTTCATCCGCTGGATCGCGACGAGAGCGCGGACCGAAACGCTCTTGATCAGCGCACTCGCTGTGTGCTTCGGGATCTCGGAGCTCGCGGCAGGTGCCGGCTACTCGGTCGCGCTCGGAGCGTTCGTCGCGGGCGTGCTGATCGCCGAGTCCGACCAAGGCCACCAGGTCTTCGGGCTCGTGAAGCCGTTCCGCGACGTGTTCGCGATGGTGTTCTTCGTCTCGGTCGGGATGACGATCGATCCCGGCGAGCTCGCGATCGAGGCGCCCCGGATCGCGGCCCTCACCGCGGTCGTGCTGATCGGCAAGCCGATCGGCGTGACGATCGG
>Ga0316603_10001335_pt1 | contig 13014 bp, 11 predicted proteins | sample OWC_soil_day10_n_FD_207649 | JGI IMG/M metagenome (GOLD analysis project Ga0316603, IMG submission 207649) | Wetland soil microbial communities from Old Woman Creek delta, Ohio, United States - OWC_soil_day10_noCT | ecosystem: Environmental > Terrestrial > Soil > Wetlands | place: USA: Ohio...
CAATATTACCTTGATTTAGGCCGATATAATATTTATTTTTTTCATAATCAACCTTTTGCTTTACTAGTGTAATCTCTTCTTTAGAAACCTTTTCAACCTTAAATCTACCTTTTGCATACATTTTCTCAAGCTCTGTTGCTGTATTCACATTTAATTTTTTAACAGATATTGATGCTAAGATCTCATTTCCTTTGTTCTCATTATCTATGAACTTAACCATAGCTTCCGGTGAAATAATATCATCAGATACAACCCCTTCAACTTCTACAGGGTTGTCTTGCTGAATCTCGATTACATTAGAACTATTTTCTTTATTACCTAATGCTTTTTTATTTCCTATTTTATCAATTGCAAAAAAATAGCTAAGCGAAAAAACTCCTATAATAATAGCAACTACTAAAGACCAGGTTACTAATTTCTTTAACATATAATCCCTCCCTTTTAGGGATTATATCCATATTGAAAAATTTTATTCACCTAATACAGAGGACGCGGAGGGTTTTGATGCTGAAGATCATAGGATTCTTATGTTGAGAAGGATTTTTAAACACTGAAAAATCAGAGGACTCTGAGGACACGGAATGGTTTTGTGATGAAGAACTAGAGGATTCTTATTTCGAGAAGGTTTTATAAACACTGAAAAAAAACAGAGGACTCTGAGGACACGGAGGGTATTGTATTAATACGGTATGTTATTGAAAAAATAAATTAGGAGGAAAAATTCCCTCCCTTTATAGAAGCTGTAGAAGATCGTATATTTTGTTTACTTCCTTTGATGGGATGGAATATACCTTGGAAGGTTCATCGGTGAAGCTCCATTGTCCATCTTTACCATAAGTCATAAACAAATTTATTTCACTCTCTTTTCCGTTCTTGTGGTAGATGGTAAATTTATAAGGTGAAGCTGAATTTGAGTTGATTTCACTGCTTTTATTTTTAACTTCTTTTGAACTATTTAAGACATTAATAATTGTAGATATGGATTTGGTGTCTGAATAAGATTTATTAAGAATATGCGTATCTACCTTGGTTACATTATTCTCATTAAAAGGTCTATTATGATGATTATATATAAGTAATCCTATAACTAATACTAATGTAATAATAAAGAAAGGGATTAATATTTTTTTCATAAGAAAACTCCTCTTTTCTTTCATTAAAAATTATACTATAACCACTACACATATTAGATAGGTCATTAGAAAAAGTTTGCAATGAACTGAAAAATCACCTTAAATGGATTGTTGTCTTTAAATATTCCTATGCCAATAAAAATTATACCAGTTGATGTTATTAACCATCCTAATGTACCATTAATCATAAAATAAAATTCTGCCACAAGAATGATTATTCCTAAAATTAAAAATATTATATTTGGAATTTTTTTCATTTTTATCTCCTCCTTGTTTTTTTAATTTAAAATGCCTTACACTCCCCTACTTGTGAATATAAAATGTATTTTAATTCTATAAACTATTTTATCATAACCATATATATCCATTATACAATTACTGGTATCATCATATCAACTTGAAACTAATATTCTAATCTCAAATCCACTAATCATAAAGACACTTACCTATGGGGATACTAATTTAAATTGAACATTGGAGGTGTTACATATTGAAAAAAAGATTTTCAATAATATTATTAGCATTAATTTTGTCAATATCACTTATGAAATTGCCAGCCCAGGGCATTGAACAAATTCCAGATGCAAAATTAGGCTTACCATATGAATATACACCTAAAGAGGGTTCAATAGAGGAATTGTACAAAGATATAATTGCAAGACTCATAGCTCCTTATGTATCTAAAGAAATAGAAAAATACTATGGAAGACCATATCTATATGATTTATGGAGAATGAAATTTTTGCGAATTGATAGACTGAATGAGTATCGTGGCTTTTCTTTTACCATTACAGTTGAAGTTGAGCCATTCATAGGAGCACATAATACAGTAGGTATAGATGAAATGACAATTAGAATAGAAAGCGAAAGTCCTACAGTAGAAAACTTTAAACATATAAAAAGCTTTCCAATACCTGAGAATCTTCAATGAACCTCTGCAACCAATTATAAAAAATCACTCTCTATGCTGGTTATATCAATCATAAAGAGTGATTCTATGTACTTTCAATTGGCTTCAATAACAAACTTTCTGTATTTTTGCCTATCCATTTTCTTTAACTTTATCTTTTATCTTCTATCATTCCAGTATCTTAGAGTAGTATCAAAAAATACGTTTGCTTCTTCTTTTGAGCTAAATGAGATTTTAGGTATAATATGTGCTGTAAGTTCTGCTATATAAATGTAAATATAGTCATTATTTTGCTGCACTTTTATAATCCCTTTCCATAAATGAAGGTTATCATTTACTTCTGTTTTTTCTCTTAACCCTTCTTCACTAATTTCTATTGTATGTTCTCCTAAAACTCCGTCAGATTTCAATACTGAACGATTTACTCGTCTTTTAATAATAAAAAGCATAATGAAACATGCTAATGGTATTGATAAAATTGAAACTATTAGTATATTAAACGTTGGTTTCTTCTCTGCATACAACATAAATGCAATAAATATAGGAACTGATAATACATTAATAAAAAAATCTAACCTAGACCTTGAATTATGTAGGATATTGTGCTTGCTGAAATTCCAAGCATCGCTCTGAGTTATATTTACTTTTACTTTCAAACTAACCAACTCCCTTATAATATGAATGAGCATTGTCTTCTTTAATGTCTTTACATTAATTTAATCAAAAAACCAAAAGCACATTGTTATCAGATGTACCACCTTAATTTATACAATTTCTCACGGAGATTATTTCAGATAAATTTTTATTGTCCATGTATAACTCTTAATATCTTACCGTCATCTTTAGATATCTGTATTTCTGCTACTCCACCTTTATAATTTCTAGGCAATGTTCCTTTTACAGTCCAAACACCATTATTTAAGACAGCTACAAATGGTTTTTCTTTCTCTATATCTTTTCCGTAAATAGGTAACCATACTGCCTCAGCTATTTTTTTAGCTGTCTCTTCGTCTTGAACAAATCCGTTTCCTGGTTTATACCCTTTTGATTTGGTATATTCCCTAGATTCTAGTACAGCAATTTTCACAATAGGTAAAAATCCAGTTTTATATCCTATGAATACTACTAGCAATGAAATTAAAATTCCTAAAATGATTCCCTTAATAAATCTAAACATAAAAAACCTCCCGATTCATTTAAACTCTTTCCTTAGTAATTTAAGAATTACAATATGTGAACCAATTAGGTGTTTCTGGGTAACTAGAAGAAATAATATCAAATAAATCTCCTTCTAATTCATTAACAGCAGCCAAAACATACTTAAAGTATTCTTCAACCTCTTCTTGAAATTTTGGCTGTATATCTTGAATGTTAAATGAATATAAAAAATTTATTCCAGTGTACCGTATGGCAGCAGATAATATGCCACCTGCATAATCCAAATAAATTTTAACTTGATGGTTATATTTATCTACTTTGGAAATGGCATATACTCCATTCTCACAACCAAAATACATAAAATCCAAGTTTTTTATTAGTTTGCATATAGCTTTTCTAGGTGAAATCGTACTTGTGCCATTCTCAAACGCCAGTTTATTAATTAAAATGTCATTAACCTTTTCCTCGTATTTATTTATTGTCTGTTTTATATTTTTTTCAATGTTTTTATTGAAAAAAATCTCTTCATCTTCAAAATATACATATGAATTGAATTCCTTATAATTTGTTTTTAAAAATGCCGCGGTCTCTTCTACATATCTTTTATATTCTTTTGTACTTTCAGTTATTTCAAAACTTAATATAACTTTATTTTTTCGTTCGTATCCATTCCACCCTATAGATATATTAGACGATATAGGAAGTAGTGTTGGGACCCTATCTTTATTTTTAGATGTTATCTCTATTTGTGGGAGAGAGTTTCCAAACCAGCCGATTTGATTAAAAACAATTTGATAGTCTATATTCCAAGGCCTAGGTATTTTTAATGTAATCTCTTCAATGATATTACTTAACCCTGAGACATATGATTTGCTTTTATTCCAATTATCGGGTTCACAATTTGTAAAGCCAACATAATTAATATCACTTGCAAATGTGCAAGGATCACAGAAGTAATAATCAGTATATTGCGGATACATATCCAGGAGCCTTTGTACCTTTATTTTTTTATTCACACTAGATTTTTTATCAACGAAATCATAAAACTTGAACAATACCTCTTCGTAGTTAACTCCAAGATGCTCCACAAGTGAAATAACTGTTTTATAGGAATTCTGTATAGGTATTGATTTGGTTATATCGAAGTAGTACCGATAGAAAATTCTCATGTAACGTCCTCCAATTCAAAACTTTCATATATAGGTTCAATATTTTTTATTTGAAATAAACTTGCTATTCCTATTACCAGTCAAATGAAGACAGCCTTGTTTTAGTACTCACTACTAGAGTTCTTTGACTAACGAAGAATCTATTCATTAATGTCTTGATATATGCAAATACTGCGATATTTGTGTTAATAATTTGATACAATTCCATTGTAAAAACACTTCTTCTTTACAATATATTACCATCCAATTCACTTTAATTATACACATTTTATTTTTTACTGTACATAACTAAAACCATGCACTCTCAACATTTTTATACTGGCTAGGAGCAGATGTACTCCTGCACCACTATAAAATAAAAACCTTGCTATAGTTTTTTAACTATCCCCCGCTCTCCATAATTCCCCGAAACTAAAAAGAGTCTTGCGACTCTTCTTATCCTTATTATCTTTTTAGTTTTCTATATAATTCATCTTGTTGTTTAGTTGTAAATTGAAAATATATCATAGTATTATCTACTTTCTTATGCCCTAGAATATATTGCACCTCTTTTATATCAAGCCCTTGTTCTGCTAGAAATACCCCTGCCGTATGCTTTATAGTATGAAAGTGTGCTTTATCATTTGGCAATTTGGCAAGATGGAAGTACTTCTTACATATCTTATTTAAAGTAAAATTAGTTATTTGCTCACCTTTCCTACTCATAAAGATGTACTCACTATCATTTGAAGATTCTCTTAAATATTTCTTTAGCAAAGTAGCTGTAGTCTTTGTTAGCCTTATTGTATTATTATTAGAACCTTTTAATCTTCTGCAATATAATTCATTTGCACTAGCATTAAAGTCTTCCTTTTTAAGTCCTCCAACTTCTGTAGCTCTTAATCCACATTCAAAAGCTATAAGGAAAATTAATTTATCTCTGAGCCAGTATCTCCCATACACCGTATCTTTTGTTTTTTCAATAGCAGAAATAAGTTTACTAAATTCCTTCTCTGTAAGATACTTGACTTTCTCTTCCTGCTTTCTAACCATTCTCCAATCACCTTAAATAATTATTCCCTAATTATAGTATATGCCCAGCTCTTGCGAATGTTAACAAATAGTTATATGTTGACATTCATATAACCTATGTAAGTTATTGATATTACTAACTTTGTAAGCATTAAAGCACTCCACTCTTTATTCAATGTCAACTTACAAGAGAAAATTTAACTAATTAGTTCTTCTATTAAGTTTTATATCTACATTAGTTTATAACACTTCGCAAGAATTAATAACGCTCTTTGCTACAGTTCATCATATTAATAACACTTTAATAAAATCATAACTTGACTTAGTCATAAACAATAACAGTTGAATCGCAACCAATAACATAACACTTATTTAAGTGCCTCTCCTGCTCCATCTATACTCTTGAATTTTTACTACATTCACAATAAACACTTCCTAACATATAACTTTCAATTTTATATTGCAATAACATTTTATCTAAAGGAGGATTTAATTTTCGATAAAATTATGGTAAACGTTTAGTCCCTTCGCTCTCTGCTTTCTACTCCAGAATCTGCCGCAGTTGGTAGTACGACCAGTATTTTAATAAAGTTCCTTGAATCGATCCTTTCATTGATATTTACTCCCCATATAATTAGGCATAACTAAATACCAATTTTCATCTTGCATATCTAGATAATATTCCTTTTCCTTTTCGTTTTCCTGTATAATCCTAGCAATATACTCTTTTATATAGTTTGTTATTTCATCAGTTACAACAAGATTTTCTTTTTCTAGTTCTTTAATAACTTCGTTATAATCAAAGCATACTTCTTCAATTATTTGCTGCAATCCAGCTTTACTTTTATAGCAATTTTCTATAGTTTTATGCTTTAAAAAATATTCATCTTTTAACTTTTCTTGTCTCTTCTGAATTTCTGCTAATTCCCTTTCTAAATCCTTTTTAATTATTTGACTCAACATAATATTAACTTTATGCTTAGTATCAAATCCCCTAAATTTTTCACTTGTATATACATACAAATGATTATTAAAGCAATTCTTAATAACATTAATAAAGTTAGTAAATCCTATCTCCCTTGCTTTATCAAAGGTTGACTTTGACAATTCCCATTCATCTTCTTTTACTCCAATAATACCTGCAATGGTATTCTTTAACTTATCTCTATCAAAGTTATTATCATCTTCTTTTTCATTTATTAAGCCCACTTCTTTATTACTAGAATTAGTTTCATCTTTTTTAGGAGTATTATATTTAGGCTTTGAAACTGTTTTTCCAAAACCAATTTGAATTACTTTGCCCTCTTGCTTTAAATCATCTCCAATCAATTCACTTAATCTATCATGATTAATATAATACTTTGTATTTTCTCTTCTCTTTTTAGTAGGGTTATAAGCTGAATTAGTATAGTAAATTAACCCCTTTTGTTTAAGCATTTCTCTGTAGGTTTTAATAGTCTTATTTGTTATTCCTAAATCTCTTTCAATATCTTCTTGCTTTGGAAAGGCATAGCCATAGCTTTTATTTTCATAGCTGTAGATATATATAAATAAATTTATCAATTCCTTTCCTATACACTTAGTAAGTTTAAACATTGAAATTGGAATAGGAGTAAACGATTTATGCTCTAGCACTAAGGATATAATAATTAAATCATCATAATCAACAGAATTTAAGTCTTTATCAATCAATATTGAATTTGTAGTTTGTAAATGCTTTAATGCAGCCTTAATTTTATCTTTGTTATTTGTCCTTCTGTTTAATTCTAATCCTTGCAAGAGTAATGAAATATTAGTTAAACATATGTTATTAAAGTTTTTATTCTGAATAAGAAATAAATATAATGTTATTGATAGTTTATCTGCCCCTTTCAATACATTATTGTTAAATGAAAACTTGTACATTTTTTGATACTCCTTTGAAAAAGAACAATATAAAAAAAAAAAGATATCACTATGTTATATTATAATATTATTTTTTTAATATAGTATTATTATTATATTAAGGAATTATTGTTTGAATTAATACATAGATTCCCACTAAGTGCTAGGAATTTTTATATAAGTTTAAACTATTTTTCCTAGTAGGTAGTAGGAATTACCGTTTGAATTTAACTAAAATTCCTCTGTGTATTTTTGTTGCAAAAACTTAAAGCCTACTCATAAAATTTTAATATTCACTATTTTTCACCCCATCTTCCGACTTTAATTCATTTCAATAACACCACCTCCTTATAAAAACTCGCAAAAAAAGACACAGAACATTAAACTCGACAACTAACTCATAGTTTGCCAAGCAAAATACACTGCGCCTTGTAAAAAGCGAGATTTTTTGACTTATTTGTTGACTGATTAGTTAATTGATATAATACCATTATACCATATAATTAATATTTTGTCAATATCTTCCATATATTTGTATTTTGTTGTCTGTATTTAAACCATACAACATCTCTGAATTAATTTCTATTTCATTTACATAAGTCTAATAATTTTTTCTTCAAATTTAATATTATAAGTTTAAATGCTTTATTTTATTTTTTTGTTTTCGGAGAAGAAAACTCACTGTCGTTCATTTCCCTCTCCTAGCAGATTCTAAGTTTTTTGTGTTTTCAAGGCTTTTAACTGTCCGAACTTTACGGAGCATCTTATTGTGCTATAGTATATAGTACGCGGATATACTATACTATAGCTATTCTATAAATTCTTCATAAAACTTAAATTTTATAAACCATTGCTAGTTTTATTTCTACGTTTTTCTTGGAAACAAAGCGGGCATCCATTCCCATTACTTCTGCTGGCAACAGTTGCCTTCCACTCATGTCCCTTTTCGCATATCCACCATACCTTTTTTCCTGTACCGAAAGTAACATCTAATGGAGTTAAGCAACCATTATTTTCCTTATGCCACTGACTAGCCAACTTAGGGTTTACATTAGCTAGGCAATTATCCTCACATGCCTTTTTACCTGCACAAAAGGGACATCCCCTTCCTTTCGCTCGATTATTAATTGTAGCTTTCCACTCATGTCCTTTTTCACATCTCCACCATACATTTAAACCAGCACTGCCAAAAACTAGGTTTGGTGTTAGATCTCCATTTTTCGTCGGATGCCATTCTTTGGCTAATTCGGGATTTACAATAAACAAAGAGTTTTCTCTTTCACTAAACTTCATTAAGTCGTATATTCCATTTTTTTCTTCTTTCAGAGAAATCTTTTTAACTTTTTCAATTAAATTAAATGTAAAATTGTCCAAATCATATTTATCTTGTATATATTCTATAACATTTATAATTACATTTTCTAAAGATTGGTCCGAATTTGGATTTTCCCTTATAAACACAATTGAGTCGAACGCGTCAATATCGGGTAATCCATCTTCCCTAATTCTTATTAGGTTGACTTTTCTTTCAAATAGCAATTTGTTTTTCTTTTCATCACGCACTACAGATGTTTTTTTACTATGATACCATAATCCATCATACTCAATCGCAAGGTTTAATTCATGTATAAAAACATCAACTTCAACTCCCTTTTTGCCTACTATTTTGCACCTATTTACTGTAGACTTAAATATTCTTTTTAAGCAATAGAAAATAGCCTGCTCTGGAAATGACGTTCTTCTCCACGAGCTACATTGTGGGCATCCTATACCATTGCTCCTACTATAAATTCTTGCCTTCCACTCATGTCCTTTTTCGCATTTCCACCAAACACTTTTTCCAGAGCTGATTGTAACATCTTGAGGTGTAAGTGCGCCATTTTTACTAGGATGCCACTCTTTGGCTAATTGAGGGTTAATACTAGCTAAGCTATTCGAAGCGCAAACCTTTTTGCCACTGCAATATGGACAGCCCGTACCAGATGATCTATTGTTAACTGTGGCTTGCCATTCATGTCCATTCTTACATTCCCACCATACTTTTTTATTTGACCTTAAAGTAAACTCAGTAGGTGCTAAGTTTCTATTTTTAAAAGGATGCCATTCTTTCGCTAAATCTGGGCGTAATACCTCTAAATTATTTTTTTCACTCGCATATCTACCAGAACAATAAGGGCAGCTGCTTCCATCATTTCTATCTTTAATAGTTGTTTTCCACTCATGACCCTCTTCACATATCCACCAAACTCTTTTATGACTTCCACAAGTTACATCTATAGGCTTCAATGAACCATTTTTAGTGGGATGCCATTCTTGTGAAATTTTGATGTTTACATTAGCTAAACTGTTATTTCTGGTTACTCTTTTTTTTGAACAAAATGGGCACCCCCTGCCGTTTTTTCTATGATTAACTGTATCTTGCCATACATGGCCATTCTCGCATTTCCACCATACTTTTTTGCCCGAACTAGATGTAATATCTGCAGGCATAAGCGATTCATTTTTATGAGGATGCCATTCTTTCGCTAAATCTGGGTTTAAAATCTCCAAATTATTTGCTTTACTTGCATATCTACCAGCGCAATACGGACATCCTCTTCCAGACGATCTACTATTAACTGTAGCTTTCCATTCATGCCCTTTTCCACATTTCCACCATATCGTTTTGTTAGATTTTATTGTTACATCAAAAGCACTTAACGTCCCATTCTTAGTAGGGTGCCATTCTTGAGCCAATTGTGAGTTTATCGCAACCAAAGAATTATCAGTACATACCTTTTTTCCGTTACAATATGGGCAATTTGAGCCTTTACTCCTATTATCAATTGTTGCTTGCCACTCATGTCCCTTCTCACACTTCCACCATACTTTTTTCGCTGAATTAGGTGTAAAATCTTTAGGAGTCAATTCCCCATTTTTAGAAGTATGCCATTCATTTGCAAGTGTAGGGTTTCTATTTGCCAAATTATTTTCTTCACTTGCATATCTTCCAGAGCAATAAGGACAGCCCGTTCCATTATTTCTGTCCGATATTGCAGCTTCCCATTCATGTCCCGCTTTACACTTCCACCATACTTTTCTGTTAGTGCCACAAGTAACATCACTTGGCTTAAGCATATCATTTTTAATATAATTCCATTCTAGCGCAAGTTTAGGATTCACGTTTGCTAAACAATTGTCTGCACATACTTTTTGTCCTGCACAAAACGGACAACCTTTTCCTTTGGATCTATTAAATACTATTGCCTCCCATTCATGCCCTTTTTCACATAACCACCATACTTTTTTACTAGAGCCAACTGTAATCTCGCTTAATAATACAGATTTATTTTTAGTTGTATGCCATTCTTTCATCAGTTCTGGTTTATTTAATATTAATAATCTCTTATCTTTCATCTTATAAATTCCCCTTGTATAATGTTTACCGTGGTAGAGTATTAGTATATTTATATATTAGAATTTAATTTTATCATCTCAATGTTGTAATCAACATCATGTTACATCTCTATTCTTTCTTTACCTTTGATAAAATATTAGACTAAATTTCTGTTTTTAAATTCTATCTATACACTTAATTATACAATTTTTACCTTTCACTATTCAATATATAACTGCTTTTTAAATATCTATTAATGATGCATCTACTTAGATATGGAGATACTTAATAACATAGTAAAAATAAAGAGCAAGCCCTTTTGCTTGCTCATAACAATTGATAAAATTTAATGTTAAATAATATTAATGTTTTATTTTTTATTATTTATATACTTATATAGAGTTTGAAGTAGTTCATAATATATTAAAAGTTCATTTATTCTCTGATAGATCTTCTCCAAATTATCATAATCATGTAAAGTTATTTCTTTGCCATAAAAAAATGTCGTAGTCTTGACATTTTCTTCAGCATTAATATCTTCCTGGTGCAGCCGTAACAAATACATATCAAGCATAAAAAATATATAATCAACAGAAAACCTATATAATACTTCAAATGGTGGTATCATGTCTGGAACTTCTTTATCATACAGAAAACTGTGTATTATAGGATGAAGAAACTTATGGGTTAAAAATAAGTTTTCTTCACTATCATTTATTCTACATCCATCTATATGGTGAACATGCAAAAATGGTGGAAACTCACTAACATTCAATCCTAACATACCAGACATAATATATCTGCATCTTCTTACTCTATCAGTTCCACTATAAGACAGAACGTAGTATCCGTGTTGTTTAGTAAAATAATCATCAAAACAACCAAAAACGTTATACCACTTTGCACCATATTTATGTCTATAGTATGATCTCATCGCTACTATAGGCTCCCCAATTTCATAACGCCCAGTTGCTAGCTCACTTGTTGTTATCATTTTTTTGTTTTGTAAAAACCCTATAAATAAATTATCAAGATTTATCTTTGAATCGGGATGAATATACTTATATAATTCTTCATTAATATTTAAAAATTCATTACTGCTGCTGTAATTAATCATTGTTACTTCTCCTAACCGATTTTTATATTATCTCAAATATTTATTCAACAAATCTATCTTGCTGTGTTTATTAACCAAATCACTGCTCTCCAGTTGCACGTATTTCCTCGTCATAGCCATTGTTGTATGCCCTAATATTCTTTGTAGTGTAAATGGGTCAATTCCTCCCTTGACTGCATTTGTGGCGAAGGTATGGCGATATATATGTGGCGTACAGCGTACCTTTAATCCAACCTTTTCTCCAAGCCTTGCAAAACTTAAAATAATGTTCTGCTTCTTGATTTTGCCACCGTAGGTTGACTGAAATACATATTCGCAGTTATTTTCTTCTGCTATAGCTAATAAATCACTTAATAACCTACAAGTTTTAGGACTAATAGGCAATTGCCTAAATACCCTTGTCTTTGCATTTTCCCCTTTAATGTTAATCAATCCAGCCTTTAAATCAACATCTTCAACTTTAATATTTACAGCTTCCCCTACTCTTACACCACAATCAAGCATTAAGACCATCATCACATAATCCCTATAACCAGAATATGAAGTTTTATCAGTTGCATTAAGCATTTTCTTAACATCTTTATCTGATAGCGGTTTTATAGTATCCTCTGGCACTCTTACGAGTTTTAACTTCATAGCATAGTTATAATTTAAGTATTCTTCATCATAGAGCCACTTCAAATAACACCTTAGTGTTCTAAGCCTTACATTTATTGTACAAGGCTTAAACTGCTTCTCTTGTAGCATATAATACACATATCCCTTTAAAACCTCACTATCAATTGCAATACAGTCTGCACCAGACTGATATTCTTCATTAATGTATTTTTTGAAGTATTTAAAGTTTTCTTTATGCCCATTGATTGTCGTAGAAGCCAGTCCTTCCAACACTTTGTCTTGTATAAACTTTTCGTGCAATAGGAAAAATTCATTCGCTATCATAGTATCGTTTTTTCCTCGTACAGTTTGCATATTCAGTCTATGACTGTCTATGCTTGGAATTTTTAAAGTTTTCTTACCCATTGATTTTCCTCACTTCTTTAGATTTGAATATGAGTAAAACTTATAAATCTGCATATCAGTTTAGTATTTCAAAAAATAAAAAATGGCTTAAACAATTATTTATGAATAATTGCTTAAACCAAGTAAATTCAATGTTTGGCGGGAGTATGTGAGAATCGAACTCACCCGTCGTGGTCTTAGCACGGCAACACAGTTTTGAAGACTGGCAGGCACACCAGCACCTATCTACCCCC